>Ga0210404_10001182_pt1 | contig 11500 bp, 11 predicted proteins | sample IncBWH28MmetaG_FD_155455 | JGI IMG/M metagenome (GOLD analysis project Ga0210404, IMG submission 155455) | Forest soil microbial communities from Barre Woods Harvard Forest LTER site, Petersham, Massachusetts, United States - Inc-BW-H-28-M | ecosystem: Environmental > Terrestrial > Soil >... | reverse complement strand
GACATCGTGATGCAAGGCTATTGGAACAATCCCGAGGCGACCGCCGAGACTCTGCGCAACGGCTGGCTTCACACCGGCGACATTGGAATGTTCGATCAGAACGGGTATCTGTTCCTTCTGGACCGGTCAAAGGACACGATCATCAGCGGGGGCAACAACATCTACCCGCGCGAAGTCGAGGAGATCATCGTGCAGCACCCCGCGGTTGCAACCGCGGTGGTTTTCGGCATCCCTCACAAATACTGGGGAGAGGCGGTGCACGCCCTCGTGGTACTCGAACCCGGTGCCAAGGCGAGCGCCGAGGAGATCATCGATCACTGTGGCCGGAACATGGCGGGCTACAAGAAGCCCAAAAGTGTCGAGTTCGTCGATGCGCTACCCGTGAGCGGTTACGGGAAAGTGATGCGACGGGAGATCCGCGAGAAATACTGGCAGGGCTACGAAGGGCGTATCGGCGGCGGTGCGCCGAAGCCGGCCAATCCGCCCAAGGAGAAAACGAAGTGAGCCGAGTTTTTATTGCCGGGGTCGGGATGACGCAGTTCGGTCGGTTCCCGGGTCGCGGGATTCGCTCACTGGCGGTTGGCGCTATCGACGAAGCGTTGACGGACGCAGGAATTCCCTCAGGGGATATCAAAAGGATCTTCTTCGGCAACGCGGTAGCGGGCATCGTCGCCCAGCAGGAAATGATCCGCGGCCAGGTCGCACTGCGGCATCACCCCTTGGGAAGCACGGCACTTGTCAACGTGGAAAATGCATGCGCGTCCGGTGGCTCGGCGTTGAACCTCGCCTTTGAGGCTGTCGCCGGAGGCCGGGCGGAAGTCGTGCTGGCAGTCGGTGCCGAGCAGCTGAACCATGAAGACCGTGCGCGCCCGTTCAATGCCTTGCGAGGATCGACCGATATCGACGAGATTGGCGAGTCGGTTCCTGGGGAAACGGCGTCCAAATCGATTCTGATGGACTACTACGCGGGCGTCGCGCGGCGTTACCTGGACGAGTATGGGGCCAAGGCGGAAGACTTCGCGCGCGTTGCGGTCAAGAACCGCCGCAACGCAGCCTATAACGCGCTGGCACACTTTCGCGAGCCTCAGACCCTCGAAGATGTGATGGGCAGCCGCATGATCGCCGATCCACTCAGGCTGGCCATGTGCGCCCCGACTACCGACGGCGCGGCCGCGCTGGTGATCTGTTCGGAGGAATACGGCCGTCGCCTGAAGCGCAAGCCCGTGCGCCTGGTCACGTCGCATATCGCCGCCAAACCGGGACGGGATCGCGGGCCGGTCGGACCGGCCGCCGAAGCGGCCTATGAGGCCTCGGGAGTCGGCCCTCATGGCTTCGACTTGATCGAACTGCACGATGCGGCTGCGCCGGCCGAGTTGTTGCAATATGCCGAGATCGGCCTGTGCAAGGAGGGCGAGGCGCATCATTGGGTCCGCGAGGGCAGAACCGAGCTGGGGAGCGCCAACCCCGTCAATACGAGCGGAGGCCTGCTCAGTCGGGGGCATCCCTTGGGTGCAACGGGCTGTGCACAAGTCGTCGAATTGTGCCTGCAGATGCGCGGCGAGGCAGGCCGGCGGCAAGTGGAAAACGCGCGGGTGGGCCTGGCCATCAACGGCGGCGGCTGGTTGGACGGCACGTACGCCCTTGCGGTAGCCACCGTTGTGCAGAGGATCGACTGAACGCGGTTCGAGGGCACCAGATGGGCGGCAGAACGGAACTGGATACTTGCTATTTCGAGTCGGTGGCCGATGGCGTGGCGCTGCTCACGCTGAACCGGCCCGAGCGCGGCAACGGAGTGGTGCCGGAGATGGCGCGGGATCTGCTGGATGCGATCACGCGGCTCGAACAGGATCTCTCAGTGCGCGTGCTCGTTCTAACCGGAGCCGGTCAGCAGTTCTGCGCCGGTGCAGACCTGGTCGAATTCCAGCGGTACATCGAGGAACAGTTGCCGATCAGCCACGAACCCTACAACGCCCGGGTACTGTGGCCGGTGACCCAGCGATTGGTAGGCTGCCGGATGCCGGTCATCGCCGCGATCAACGGCGGCGCAACGGCTGGCGGACTGGATCTGGCGCTTGCCTGCGATATCCGGATCGCCTCGACACAGGCAAAAATGGGCGAGACCTACATCAAGCTGGGTCTGAACCCGGGCAATGGCGGCACTTATTTCTTGCCTCGCCTGGTGGGATCCGGCCTCGCGGCCGAACTCGCGTTCACCGGCGAACTGATCGATGCGCAGCGTGCCGCGCAGATCGGCCTTGTCAATCGAGTCGTGGAGCCGGACGTCCTGCTCAGCACGTCGATAGCCCTGGCTTCCCGGATCGCTGCCTATCCCAGGCTGGCGCTGGAGGCGACCAAGCAGCAGTTGCGCCAGAGCTGGCACCTGGACCTGGTGAGCTCGATGAACGCCAGCTTCTGGGCGGTCGCGACGATGAGTCACACCGAAGATTTGAAGGAAGGCATCGCCGCTGCCCGTGAGCGACGCGCCGCGCGCTTCAACAAGCCGGACGAATGAGCCTCTCCGACACCTACCGCGGCCTTCGGGTGCTCGATCTGAGCACCTATATTGCCGGGCCGCTCGCGGCGATGATCCTGGGCGACATGGGGGCCGAAGTCATCAAGGTCGAGCGTCCGCCATCCGGTGATGACACGCGCGCTTTGCCGCCCCGCTGGGGAGAGGACGCGACGGTATTCCTTGCCGTCAACCGCAACAAGCGCAGCATTCTGCTGGATATCAAGTCGCCCGAAGGTCGCGCGGCGCTGTTGCGGTTGATTGAAACAGCAGACGTCGTCGTGGAGAGCTTTCCGCCGGGTCTGGCGGATAAATGGGCATTGCGGTTCGAGGACTTGCGAGATAGCAATCCGCGCATCGTCGTCTGCAGCGTCACGGCCTTCGGGGACGGCCCGCTCGGCGCCAGAATGCCTGGCTTTGACGCGCTCGTGCAGGCCGTTTCGGGGCTGATGAGCTTCACGGGTGAACCGGATTCCGCGCCCGTGCGGCTGGCTCCGTCCGTGCTGGATCTGACGACCGGCATGTGGGGCGCCATCGGCATCATGGCGGCGCTCGCGCGTCGCGCCGCCGGCGGCGGCGCAGAACACGTGAGGCCGTCTCTGCTGGATTCCGCCTTCACGCTGATGTGCCACCAGATCCTGGGCTTCCTGGCGACGGGAGAGTTGCCGCAGAAGCTCGGCTCCGGAGCGCCCAGCGCAATGCCGTACCGAGTGTATGAGGCTTCGGACGGCTCGTTCATGCTCGCGACCGCCAGCGACGCGCAATTCGTCCGGCTGTGCGCCGTGCTGGGCATCGAGGCATTGTCCCAGGACCCCCGCTTCCGCACGATGTCGGCGCGGCTGGCCGTGCGTGAAGCGCTCGATTCCCTGCTAGCCGAGCGCTTTCGCCAACAGCCGGTGGCGGAGTGGTTGCGGCGCTTGGCAGAGGCGGGCATCTCAGCAGGTCCGCTGAACAACATCGAACAGTCGCTGGCGCTGCCGGTTGTAGCCGAACGCGAATTGTTCGTTTCTCCAGAGAATCTACGTTGGTTCGGCGGCATGCCACTGCTGCGGCTGCCAATCGACCCCGGTGGGGCAGCCGTGAGGATGGCACCACCCAAACTGGGTCAGCACACGGTTGAAGTACTGCGCGAGGTCGGACTTGACGAAGCCTCGATCGCGCGGCTGAGCCGCCCATGAGGCAACACTAGCATTCGCGCGGTCCAGGAACTGGCGAAGGTCGCGCCGCTTCGAAACAGGCCGCTGAGAGGAGACTCGTATGGCAGGAAGACTCGAAGGCAAGGTTGCGGTGGTCACAGGCGCGGGCTCGGGCATCGGTGAAGCGATCGTCGAACGCTTTTGCAAGGAGGGAGCCAGGGTCGTCGCAGCGGATATTTCCGGCCGACAGAACGATACCGCCAGGCGCGTTGGCTCCAATTGCCGCGCGGTTCAAGCCGACGTGTCCAAAGGCGCCGATGTGCGATCGATGCTCGAAACTGCCCGATCGGCATTCGGGCGACTCGACATTCTGTGCAACAACGCGGGCATCGACGGGGTTATGGCCAAGACCGGCGAATACAGCGAAGAGGACTTCGATCGAGTCTGGGCGATCAATGGTCGCTCGATCTTCCTGGGAATGCGTTACGCGATCCCGATGATGCTCGCGACCGGAGGCGGCTCGATCGTGAACACGACATCGATTGCGAGTGTGGTGGCTTTCCCCACGATGATCGCCTACTGCGCGGCCAAGGGCGCAGGCCTGCAAATGACCCGGACAACGGCAGTCGAGTACGCAGCACTCGGCATCCGTGTCAATGCGATTCTTCCCGGACCGGTGGCTACCGGAATCACGCGCCATATGCCCGCGGAGTACATCCAGGCGGTCAAGAACGCCACGCCGCAACGACGCATGGCCGACCCATCCGAACTCGCGAACCTGGCTTTGTTCCTGGCCAGCGATGAGGCGTCATTCATCACGGGCGCGGCGATGACCGCAGACGGCGGCTATACGCTTGTTTGATACAAACATTTGTTTTCGACTGACCAATGCGATAGACTATCTGCCGACATCGACGAAAAGCCGAGACGCTCTATTCGTTGACTAAAGCGAGCGACGGTCCCGAATGCGAAGTCGAACTGCGGCACAACCGAAAGTGAGCGAACCGAGCAGTTCGCCGACGCCTCGGGAGGCGATCGTCGACGTCGCGGTGAGGCTGTTCGGCGAAAGAGGCTATAACGCCACGACGATGCGTGACATCGCCAAGGCGGTTGGAATACTTCCAGGCAGCCTCTATGCACATATCGACAGCAAGGAGACCTTGCTGATCGAGATCGTGGAAAAGGGCATCGAGCGGTTTCTTGCGATTGACCGTCTACTTGCCGCCTCCGAAGAGTCGCCGGAGGCTCGCATGCGAATCGCGATCCGCGAGCACATCAAGGTCGTGGCCGAAAACCCGGAGCGCACCCTCGTCGTGTTCCATCAATGGCGCTTCCTCAGCGGCCCCAATCGGCTGCGTGCGATCGCGATGCGCCGTCGCTACGCGAAAGCCTTCATGAAAATCGTCAACGAAGGCATCGCGAACGGAGACTTCAACTCCAAACTGGATGCCCGCCTGGCGGTTTTCGGAATCCTCGGCGCGCTAAATTGGACGCCCGAGTGGTATTCGCCATCCGGCCCCGCCAGCGCGGAAGAAATAGGCCAAAAAATGGCGGACAGCTTGATAAACGGGCTGCGTCCTTCCGCGGGCCGAGCCGCCGGTGGAGAGGCCGGCGAGGCGCTTGGGCGGAAGCGGGCCTTCGGGGCAAAGAGCGCCAACTCCGTGCCAGCGAAGTAAATCCGGCGATTCCGACCCGGCAGGGGCGTTTAACAGCCCTTTGCACCGGCCGGACCGGCAGCGACGCCTTCCGATTCTGCGACAAGTTGGCGTCCTTCGAATCCGCCCCGTACCCACGGGAAATCGTCTTCTCAGAGACGCGGCGTCGTCGTGATTTGGCCTGCCCAATTGTTGGCTTGACAGCGCGACGGGGTGGGTGCTAAAGTGCAAAACAATCGTTTGTTTTAAAACAGAACAGCGACAGGATCAAACGCCAAGCGGGAGACAGACCACTATGGGCCAATCGAAGAATGAGCCGATTTCACGGCGTGATCCGGAAGTCAAGGTCGAGCCGGGTGCGCCTAGCGCGGCGGAACTGAAGGCCAGGTTCGGGCGCGATATCTTCCGAGACTTCGATTACGACGACCCGAAGTTCAACAAGCAGTTCGTCGAGACGCTGGAGGCGCATCTGCAGCACTGCCCGGTAGCCCGCAGCCAGGTGGGCACGGGCTACTGGTGGGTCAGCCGCAACGAGGACGTGCGGCGCGTGGGCCAGGACTGGAAGACCTTCTCCAGCGCCAAGGGATACCAGCCCAACCGCCCCGAGGGACTGCCGTATCTGTATCCGGAGGAAAGCGATCCGCCCCAGCATACGGCCTGGCGCAGTGCGCTCAATCCGCATCTGAGCCCGATGGCGGTGGCCGGCTATGAGCCGCGCATCCGCGAGGACGTCAATACCCTGATCGACCGCTTCATCGGCAAGGGCGGCTGCGAGTTCATCGGCGAGTTCGGAGCGATCCTGCCCGGCTGGGCCTTTTTCAAGAACATCCTGGGCGTGCCGGTCGATGACCTGGCGATGCTGGTCAACGGGGTCGAGCAGGGCACTTTTGCGCCGGTGCACGAGCGCGCGGGACACTTCGCCAAGGTCTTCCAGTATTTGGGCGGCTACCTGGAGAAGCGCTCCAAGGAGCCCTCCCGCGGTGACATGGTGGACACCATTCTGGCCGGCGTTGCGTACGAAGGCGGCGAGCCTTCGCCCTGGGAGCACAAGCTCAGCGTGCTGGTCGACATCACTTTCGGCGGCATCGCCACCACCACCTATGTAATGGGCTCGGCAATCCACTACCTGGCCACCCACCCGGCCGACCGGGAGGCGCTGGTGGACAACCCGGGCATGATGCCCAACGCCCTGGAGGAGTTTGCGCGCGTGTTTCCCCCCATCGTCGGGCTGGGGCGCACCTGCACCCGCGATGTGGAGGTGGCCGGGACCCAGATGAAGGAGGGCGACTTCGTGATGTTGGCCTACTCGGCCAGCTCGCGCGATCCCCGGGTGGTGGACAACCCGCACAAGATCGACATCACCCGCGAGAGCGTGCTGCATTCGACTTTCGGGGTCGGGCCGCACCGCTGCATCGGCTCGAACCTGGCCCGCCTGGAGCTGCGCGCCACCCTGGAGGAATGGCTCAAACGCATCCCCGACTTCGCCTTGAAGGCCGGCACCGCTCCCATCTACGAAACCGGCTTCCTGCGCTCCATTCGCCAACTCCACCTCGTGTGGTGAACCATGTCGCAAGTCGCCGCCCGCTTCGAGCAGTACCGCAACCGTTATCAGAACATCCGGCTGGAGCGCGAAGACGGCATCCTGGTGATGACGTTTCACACCGGTGGCCGCAGCCTGGTCTGGAGCGCAACCGCACATGAAGAGCTCGGCTACTGCTTTACCGATGTCGGCGCCGATCGCGACAACAAAGTCGTGATCATGACGGGCGCCGGAGACAACTTCTGCGCCGACATCGATGCGGGTAGCTTCAAATTGAGCACCGCGGGCGATTGGGACCTGACCATCTACGATGGCCGCAGATTGCTGATCAATCTTCTGGACATCGAAGTGCCGGTCATCAGCGCAATCAACGGACCGGCGCGCATCCACCCGGAAATCCCCGTTCTATCGGATGTGGTGATCGCTTCGGACACCGCGCTGTTTCAGGACGCTCCGCATTTCATGTCCGGCATTGTCCCCGGAGACGGTGCGCAGGTCGTGTGGCCACACGTGCTCGGACCGAATCGCGGGCGCTACTTCCTGCTGATGGGCCAGGAACTCGACGCGCACACCGCGATGACCTACGGAGTCGTCAACGAGGTGCTTGCAGGCGAGAAGGTTCTCGCGCGCGCGAAGGAGATCGCTCGTTACATTGCGGACAAACCACCGCTGACACGGCGCTACACGCGTGTCGCCCTGACCCAGCGCATCAAACGCCTGATGCACGAAAGCCTGGGGTACGGCCTGGCGATGGAGGCGCTTGCCGCGGTCGACAAGCTGCCGGTAACGGGTCGTATGAAGGACGCGCGCTGATCGGGACAGGCGCAAGACCACGGATCGGGATGAGAGAGATGAAGATCAAAATCGATGGAGAGCTTTGCACGGGCCACGGTCGATGCTGGGTCGTTGCAAAGGAGTTCTACAAGCTCGACGACAATGGCTACAACGCCGATCGAGGCAAGACCCTGAGCGTTCCTGCCGGACTCGAGGCAGCAGCGCGGCTCGGCGCCGAGAAATGCCCGGAGCGCGCGATCACCGTTATCGAGGACTGACGAAATTCCGAACAGGAGTTAGACCGACTTACATCTGGATGGCGAAACGGGAGGAAGAGATGGACGACAAGGCAGCATATCAAGTGCAGCGCTGGACCGCGTGGACTGGTCCAATCATGGTCATAACCTATTTGACCTTTTGGATTGTGCTCGGACATAACCATCCGCCCCCGTCTTCGGGCCTGACGGGCGCGCAGCTTGTCGCTGACTACTATGGCCCGCATCGGGACGACATCCTCCTCGGCATGTCGCTGTGCGCGTTCAGCGGGCTGCTGTATTTGCCGTGGACGGTTCTGCTGACGGTGCAGATGTGGCGCCGTGAAAAGGTCCCGGTTCTTTCCCTGATGCAACTGACCGGCGGCGCGTTGACGGCGTGGCTCCTGGCCATGTGCCCGGCGATGTGGGCCTGGTGCGCACGCTACGCGACCACGCCGGGCGTCGATCCGGAGCTTGTCAAATCCGTACACATGGTGTCCTGGTATATCTACGACATGACCTACATGGTCACGACCGTGCAGCTCGTCGGCTGTGGTGTCTTCGCGATCCTCGACCGGAAAACGCCAGCGATCTTTCCACGTTGGGCAGGCTGGGTCGCGATCTGGACCGGCGTGTGCTTCGTGCCGTTGACGTTCATTCCCTACTTCGAGGACGGTCCGGTCGCGCTGAACGGGTGGTGGAACTTCTATATCGTATTCGCCAGCTGGGGCGCGTGGTTCACTTCGTACAGTTACTTCATGTTCAAAGACGTGAAACGAATCCGCGTTTCTCCCGCTCCCGGCATTGCCCAGGCGATGAGCTACGGTCACGCCGAATAGGCGCCGCACCGCTGCACAGGATTCGTTTGCACCCGAGTCGTCGAAAAAGGCCCAGCCTCCGGTGAGCGCACCGGCCGGCTGGGCCGTTTTACATACGGGTCGCAACCGCGGTACCGATCGGGTTCGTTTCACACGACGACAATGCATCGAGAATTGATTCAGGCTGATGGCGAAGCGGACGGAACATCCGCGCTCATTGAGACAGACGGGCGCGGCGTCTCTGCGCATCCGGACGCGCGCAGCGTCGACCTCCCGCCTCAGGGGGCCACTGGAGTTGCACTTCACATGGAACCGAGCGGCATTTTCGCGCGAGCCTGGGCCAGACTGCGCGGCCGCGGCTCGATTGGCCGCATCGGGCAGCAACGTACCTTCGGAGTTTCCTACCAGGACATCGGCGGTTTGCACAAGGAAATCGCGCGCGTGCGCGAGATGATCGAGTTGCCGCTGCGTCACCCGCAGTTGTTCGAACACCTCGGCGTCGAGCCGCCCCGGGGAGTGCTGCTGTACGGGCCGCCCGGCAGCGGAAAGACGCTGATTGCACGGGCGGTGGCTCACGAGGCCGGCGTGCACTTCATCGCGGTGAACGGCCCCGAAGTCATTCAGCACGGATACGGCGAATCGGAAGCCTACTTGCGCAAGATCTTCCAGGACGCACACGAACATGCGGCCGCGATCATCTTCATTGATGAGATTGATGCGCTCGCACCGAATCGCGACAGCGTCCTTGGCGATGTCGAAAAGCGTGTCGTGGCGCAACTGCTTGCCTTGATGGACGGACTGAGCTCGCGCGGCAAGATCATCGTGATCGCGGCGAGCAATCTGCCCAACAACATCGACCCGGCGCTGCGGCGTCCTGGTCGCTTCGATCGGGAGATCGGCTTGAGTCCGCCGGACAAATCGGGGCGGCTCGAGATCCTGCAGGTGCACACCCGTGGGATGCCTCTTTCCGTGGATGTCGATCTGGAGCGCGTGGCAGCGATGACGCACGGGTTCCTCGGAGCCGATCTGGCGGCGCTGACGCGGGAGGCGGGGATGTTGTGCTCACGCGACACGCTGTCTCGTCGCCGACTCGAAGGCGACGGTCCGGTCTCGGCCGACTCGGTGGGTAACGTCAGAGTCGAAATGAAACATTTCGAATCCGCGTACGGCGAGATCGAACTGTCGACCACCCGCGACGTGTTCTCTGAAGTACCCGACGTGACCTGGGAAGAGGTCGGCGGCCTGGAGCAGGTCAAGCGACTCCTGCGCGAGGCGGTCGAATGGCCCCTGAATCATGGCGGGCGATTCAAGTACGCCGGCATCAGGCCGCCCAAAGGGGTGCTGCTGGTGGGCGGGCCGGGCACGGGCAAAACACTGATCGCCAAGGCTCTGGCGGCGCAATGCAAGGTCAACTTCATCAGCGTGAAGGGCCCCGAGCTGCTTTCAAAATGGGTGGGCGAGTCGGAGCGCGGAATCCGGGACGTTTTCAAGAAAGCGCGTCAGGCCGCGCCGTCCATCGTCTTTTTCGACGAGATCGATGCCATCGCCCCAACACGCCATGAGGGGGCCGGCGGAGCGCGCGTCAGCGAGCGCATGGTCGGACAGTTGCTCCTGGAACTCGACAGCATCGAGGCGCTCGACGACGTCGTGGTATTGGCGGCCACGAACCGATCCGACCTCATCGACCGAGCCTTGCTAAGACCAGGGCGCTTCGACGTCATTGTCGAGTTGCCGTTGCCGGATGAAGCCTCTCGACTCGCCATTCTCAAAGTCCACTGCCGCCGGCGTCGGCTCGGTGCGGACGTGTCGCTCGAGACGATCGCCGCGGCCACGGGTGGCATGACGGGCGCCGATCTGGAAGCCCTGTGCAGGCAGGCGTCGATGCAGGTGATCCGCGAGTCGATGGAGCAGGATCCCGGGGATGATTTCGCCACATTCGTGGTCGAACGGCGTCATTTCGAAGCCGCGATGGCGGATCTGATTCGCACTGGCGGCGTTCTGGAACAAAAGCCGCAGCTGTCTGGATGACTTAAACGAAGGAGACTCGAATGAGCAGACTGACCAACAAGATTGCTGTCATCACGGGAGCGGCTCAGGGCATGGGCGCGGCGCACGCTCGCCGATTTGTGGCGGAGGGTGCGAAAGTCATTCTTACCGACATAAACGAAAAGGCGGGTGCAGCGCTGCAGAAAGAGCTCGGGCCGAATGCCCTGTTCATTGCGCACGACGTTACGAAGCTTGCGTCGTGGGCCAATGTCGTCAAGCAAGGCGAAGCGAAATTCGGGACGATAAACGTCCTCGTCAACAACGCCGGGATAATTGGGGAGATCGCCAAGACCGAGGCAATCACCGAAGAAAATTATATGAACGTGATTGCGATCAACCAGCACGGTGTCTACTACGGGATGAAGGCCGTCATTCCCTCAATGCTCAGGGCTCGGGGCGGTTCGATTGTCAACATTTCCTCGATCGCCGGGATGGTTGCCTGCCACGGCGCGCCCAATGTGGCGTATGTGGCAAGCAAGTTCGCGGTTCGCGGGATGACGAAGTTCGTTGCGACCGAGTATGGCAAATACAACATCCGCGCAAATTCGGTCCACCCCGGCTTCATCAAGACGCCGATGATGGTCGCTGCGACAGACGAGGCGGGCGCCGGCGCCACCGCGATGATCCCGTTGGCCCGCATGGCGGATCCGGATGAAGTATCCCAGCTCGTGGCGTTCCTTGCGTCCGACGAGTCTTCGTTCATTACGGCGGAGGAACATGTCATTGATGGCGGCATGATTGCCATGTAGCGCCGCGGGCGACCCGAAG
>Ga0210404_10001180_pt1 | contig 11507 bp, 6 predicted proteins | sample IncBWH28MmetaG_FD_155455 | JGI IMG/M metagenome (GOLD analysis project Ga0210404, IMG submission 155455) | Forest soil microbial communities from Barre Woods Harvard Forest LTER site, Petersham, Massachusetts, United States - Inc-BW-H-28-M | ecosystem: Environmental > Terrestrial > Soil >... | reverse complement strand
CGCCCATGGTCGCGTCCAACCTGGCGATCAAAGGATTGAGCACCAGCTTGGACCTGGGCGTCCTGAGTTTCGCGGTGGGCGCGACGCTCGTCTCCGGCGTTTTCTTCGGACTTATCCCGGCGTGGCGGGTGACGCGCACGGCCGTCGCGCAGACGTTGAAAGACCAAGCCACAAACACTTCGGCGGGGACTTCGCACGTCGGCGCGCGCAAGATGCTCGTTGCAGGACAGGTGGCATTCACGCTGCTGCTGCTCGCCGGCGCTTTTCTGTTTACGCGGACCCTGTGGAATCTGCGCAGGCAAAATCTTGGAGTGCGCACGGAAAACGTAGTCACTTTTGCGATTTCGCCGATTCTCAACGGGTACGATGCGCCCCGCACTATCGCCTTAATCAATCAATTGCGCGCGCGTATGGCCGCGGTACCTGGCGTGCGCGCGGTGGGCACTTCCGAGCTCGGCATTCTAAACGGTACGGATATGGGCAGCAGCGTCACCATCGAAGGTAACAAGGATCTTTCGGGCGAGGACTTGCATATCAATTACGATCCGATCAGTCCTGGCTACTTCTCGACTCTTGGCGTTCCCTTACTTTCCGGGCGCGAGTTCAATGACGGCGACGGCCCAGGCAAGACGAAAGTGGCGATCATCAGCGAAGCCATGGCCAAGAAATATTTTGTGGGACGCAATCCGCTGGGCTTGCATTTTGCGTTCAGCTCCCGCGCAGACGCCAAGCCGGATATCGAGATCGTCGGCGTGGTGAAAGACGTAAAACAAGATCACGTGCGCACTGCGGATGTTCCCTTTATTTATCTGCCTTACGCGCAGCGGTCCACCATCCGCGAAATGAGTTTTTACACTTACACGCAGCAGGATCCTCTGCTTGCCGTGTCCGCCCTGCGCAGCACGGTGCGGGAACTGGACGCCAATCTTCCGATCTTCGGCATCAAGACGATGGAGCGCGTGGTCGACGAAGATTTGTTCGGCGCGCGCATGGTGGCCGCACTTTCCGCCACCTTCGGCACGCTGGCTGCGCTGCTCGCCGCTATGGGCATTTATGGTGTGCTGGCGTATCTTGTCGTGCAGCGCACGCGCGAGATCGGCATTCGCATGGCGCTGGGCGCGGAAACCGGGCATGTGCGTTTTCTGATCGTGAAGGAAGTGGGCACGATGGTTCTGCTGGGCGTCGCTGTCGGCTTGCCGTTGGCTTATGGACTTGCGCGCTTGAGTGAATCGCTGCTCTTTGGGGTGCACGCGAGCGATCCCACCGTTTACGCGCTTGGCTTGGCGTTAATTGCGTTGATCGCGTTGGCTGCGTGCTACATTCCGGCGCGGCGCGCAACGCGTGTCGATCCGCTGGTGGCGTTGCGGTACGAATGAGCTAAACGACTTGAAAGCCCGGGGTGATGTACACGAGTTTCTAGATCACGAATACTGATTTAAAGGAGAGGCAATGGCGGACGTAAACGGCACACTCATTAAAATGCAAGGCGTGAAGAAAGTTTTCTTCACCGATGAAGTGGAAACCCACGCGCTCGAGGAGATTCACCTCGAGATCAAGAAAGGAACGTACATCTCCATTGCCGGACCTTCCGGCTGCGGCAAGTCAACCTTGCTGTCCATTCTCGGCTTGCTCGATTCCCCGACGGAAGGCAATTACGAGTTGAACGGCCAGCCCGTCGGCAAACTCACCATCAGCGAGCGCACGCGCATTCGCAATCGCGAGATTGGCTTCATTTTTCAGGCGTTCAACCTGATCGGCGATCTCACAGTGTACGAAAACGTGGAGCTGCCGCTGACCTATCGCGGCACGAGCTCCAGCGAGCGCAAGCAAAAAGTGCAGAACGCGCTCGAGCGCGTCGGAATGGCCCACCGGCTGCGCCACTATCCCTCGCAACTCTCCGGAGGTCAGCAGCAGCGTGTGGCTGTGGCTCGCGCATTGGTCGGTGATCCGCTCATTCTGATGGCTGACGAGCCGACGGGAAACTTGGACTCGAAAAATGGCGAAGCGGTGATGGAGCTGCTGCGCGATTTGCACCGCAATGGCGCGACCATCTGCATGGTTACCCACGACCAACGCTACGCTAATTTCGCCGAGCGCACCATTCACCTGTTCGACGGGCGCATCGTGGAAGAGACCCGGGAAGCACACGTCGGAGCTTAGCTCGGTCACAATCGAATGATCTGCTTTGTGTTTGCAGAGGCTGCCGGCGCATCTTCGCGCGCGGCACGCACACGCGTCGATGCGCTGTGGCTTTGCGCTACGAGTAGAGAAAGCGGCCTGCGCTAGGTACACTAGACGCTGCGTTTGGCGGCGCGATCAGGAGAGTTTGTGGAACCTTTGATTCAGCTGCGAAATCTTGAGAAAGTTTTCGAGGCCGGTGGCAGCAAGTTTTTCGTTCTGCGCCGCATCACGCTGGACATTCATGCCGGCGAGTTCGTCACCTTTATGGGCCCTTCCGGCGCGGGAAAATCGACGCTGCTAAGCATCATCGGCATGCTTGACAGCGCCTGGGGCGGCGAATACTACTTTCTCGAGCAGCCTGTTCACAAACTCAACATCAAGAAACGCAACGAACTTCATAAAGCCAACATTGGCTTCGTCTTCCAAAGCTATCATTTGATCGACAATCTCACCGTGTTCGAGAACCTGGAAATTCCGCTCTCCTACAAGAATGTCCCCCACAAGGAGCGCGTCAGCCTGGTGTGCGATGTCCTGGACCGCTTCAACATCGTCGCCAAGAAGGATCTCTTTCCCAATCAGCTTTCCGGCGGGCAGCAGCAGCTTGTCGGAGTCGCGCGCGCGGTGATTCAGAATCCCAAGCTGATCCTCGCGGACGAACCCACGGGTAACCTGCACTCCGCACAGGGCGAAGAAATCATGCAGCTCTTCAAGCGCCTGAACGACGCCGGCACGACCATCATTCAGGTCACGCACTCCGAGCGCAACGCCACCTTCGGCAACCGCATCATCCAGCTCAAAGACGGCTGGGTCGTCAGTGAAGAAAAAGCCGCCGCCCGCGTCGGATAGCTAACAGACAGCCAGATTGGCGGAAACACCTTGCGCCGTTCCATCGTTTCTAACGTAACGGAGGATTAGCATGAGGATCCTGCTGCAAGACCTGCGCTACGCGATTCGGATGCTGGCGAAAAATCCCGGGTTTACGTTGATCGCGGTACTCACGCTGGCGCTCGGCATCGGCGCAAACACCGCCATCTTCAGCGTGGTCAACACCGTCCTGGTTCGGCCCCTTCCCTACCCGCACCCCGAGCAGATCGTTTACCTCCAGGAAACCTTCGGGCACGAGGGCACAGGATCGGTGTCTGCTCCCAATTATCTGGACTGGCGTGAACAGAGCCACTCGTTCTCGGCGCTTGCCGTCTTTGAAACGGAAGGCGCGAATCTTCTCGGAACAGACCAGCCTGTTCATCTCAAGACCGCCCGAGTATCCAGCGGATTCCTTGAAAGCCTGGGCGCCACCCCTGAACACGGCCGGCTCTTCTCGCCAGATGAATTCAAATCCGGGAGCCAGGCGGTCGCGCTCATTAGTGAACGCCTCTGGCGTGCGGAGTTCGGCAACGACCCGGGATTGATAGGCAAGATTCTCCACCTTAGCGGCGAAGACATCACCATCGTGGGGATCCTGCCGCCGACTCTCACATTTCCCGGCCACACGGATATCTGGCTGCCCCATCATCTCGACGATGCGTTTAGCGCCAATCGCGGGTCGCATTTCCTCGGCGCCATCGGCAGGTTGCAAGCGGGCACGACCCTTCCGCAAGCTCGCATGGAAATGGACGCTATCACGCAGCGCCTCGCCCGAGCCTACCCGGCAACAAATTTAACTAGGGGCGTCTTGATAACGCCGCTCAGGGAACTCTTCGTCCAAAACACGCGGCCGGCTCTTCTCGTCCTGCTCGGGGCCGTCGCCTTTGTGCTGTTAATCGCTTGCGCGAACGTCGCCAATCTCCTGCTCGCCCGCGCCACATCACGCCAACGTGAGATCGTAGTTCGCTGTGCCTTGGGCGCGACCCGCGGGCGCCTGATAAGCCAATTGCTCACAGAGAGTCTTTTGCTGTCGCTCGTTAGCGCCGCTCTCGGGCTCGCCATCGGGCAAGCTGGGCTGTCCGCCCTTCTCACGTTAATACCTGCGGGCACGTTGCCTCCTATTTCAGAAATTCGTCTGGACGCTAATGTTCTTTTCTTCGCGCTGGGCATCTCCGTGCTCACCGGCGTACTCTTCGGTTTCTCCCCGGCACTGCAAGCCACGCGCGCGAGTCTTTCAGCGTCACTTAATCGCGGAACGTCGCGCGGGACGCCATATGGCGGGACGTCCCGTCTGCGCTCGTGGCTTGTTGTTTCGGAAGTCGCGGTGACTGCGATCCTCCTGGTCGGCGGCAGCTTGATGCTACGGACCCTTTGGTCCCTACTTAAGGTCGATCCGGGCTTCGAGCCTTCCCGGGTTCTCACTGCTGATCTCAACTTGCCGAAGCTAACGCCGGCAACGGTACCCGCGGAGTTTGCGCGCCTCAATGACATGTGGCAGCGCCTCAGGCATCTTCCTGGCGTGGACGGAGCTTCCTTCGCTGTTTTTCTCCCATTATCTGGAAGTAATATGAATGGTAACGTCGCCATCGAGGGACGACCCTTGCCGCAGAACGGACAGGGCCCCATTGCAGAGATGCGCTTCATTCAGCCAGATTTCTTCCGAGTCTTGCAGATTCCTCTGCTTCGGGGCCGCGACTTCGACGAGCACGACTCGGCCTATGCCGAGCCCGTTGCAATTATCAACGAAGCCATGGCTCGTCACTTGTGGCCGCAGGACGATCCTCTGGGGCGCCACATTGCCTTCCAGGACGAGAAGGACAAATGGCAGTGGTTGCGCATCGTCGGCGTGGTCGGTAATGTGCGCACTTTCGGCTTGACCCGTGACTATCGAGACGAAGTCTACCTCCTTTACAACCGGATCCCTGTCTCACAGGTCGCTTTCCTCGCTTCAGTATCCCCGCTACAGATCATGATTCGCAGCAAAGGCGACCCCTCGGCTCTCGCCACCGCTGTCCGAACGGAGATTCAAGGCGTCGACCACACTCAGCCGGTATCGAATTTCCGCACGATGACTCAGATCGTCAAGGAATCCATTGGGGATGCGCCTCTCCTGGCGCTGCTTCTCAGCGCGTTTAGCGGGCTGGCCTTGCTCCTCGCAGCCGTCGGCATCTACTCCGTCATGGCCTATGTGATTTCGCTGCGTACCCAGGAACTTGGCATCCGCATCGCCCTCGGCGCTACTTCTGTCGACGTTCTGCGCCTCACGCTTCTCCAGGGAATGCGCTTGGCCGCGAGCGGCCTCTTGATTGGCCTTCTCGCCGCCGTCGCCATCGCGCGCATTTTCGTCAGTCAACTCTTCGGCGTTAAGCCGACGGATCCTTTGGCATTCGCCGGGGCTGCCGCATTGCTAGGATTGTGCGCAGCTTTGGCCTGCTATCTTCCGGCTCGGCGCGCTACCCGCGTCGACCCGCTCGTCGCGCTCCGATACGAATAGCGCGTCGTGAGTTTCGGAGCGTCGCTTCAGGCACCAATTACGAAAGAAGTAGAATAGAATCTGGGCCACGATTAAATGAAAGCGACTAACTCACATCCTCACCGCGTGCTTGTCGCGGATGACCAGACGGATATTCGGGACGCGCTGCGGCTACTGCTGCGGCGGGAAGGCTACGAAATTCATGGCGCGGCTTCGCCCAGCGAAGCTCTGGCCGCTCTGGAGGCGCGTGAATTTGATGCGGTACTGATGGACTTGAATTATGCGCGCGACACGACCTCGGGCCAGGAAGGGCTGGACCTGCTGCCGCGGATTCAGATGCTGGACAGCACCTTGCCCGTGATTGTGATGACAGCGTGGAGCAGCGTGGAAGTGGCGGTGGAAGCGATGCGGCGCGGAGCCCGCGATTTTATTCCCAAGCCGTGGGAAAACACGCGCTTAGTTACCGTGCTTCGCACGCAGATCGATTTGCGGCAGGCTTTGCGGCAGGCTTCGCGACTCGAAGCGGAGAACCGCTTGCTGCGAGCGGAATCGCGCCCGACCATGATTGCGGAGTCGCCTGCCATGCAGCCGGTGCTCGACATCATCGGACGCATTGGTCCATCGGATGCGAACGTGCTTATCACCGGCGAGCACGGCACCGGGAAAGAGGTTGTTGCTCAAACGATGCACGCGTTGTCTCCGCGCTCCAACACGCCGATGGTGACGGTGAACGCCGGCGGCCTTTCCGAAGGCGTTTTCGAGAGCGAATTGTTCGGACATGTGAAGGGCGCGTTCACGGATGCGCGTGTCGATCGCGTGGGACGCTTTGAGCTGGCTGACAACGGCACTCTATTTCTGGATGAAATTGCGAATGTGCCGCTGAAGCTGCAAGCCAAGCTGCTGCGCGTTCTAGAGACCGGCGAGCTCGAGCGCGTCGGATCTTCCAGCACGCGCCGCGTGGATGTGCGTGTGATAGCCGCCACCAACGTCGATGTTACGGTGGAGGCTGCGGCTGGGCGCTTTCGCCAGGACCTGCTTTTTCGGCTCAACACCATTGAAATTCACCTGCCGCCGTTGCGCGAGCGCAAGGAAGACATCGATCTGCTGGCGCACCATTTTCTGCGCGGCTATGCGCAGCGGTACCGCAAAACGATCAGCGGATTCGATCCTGTGGCCACGCAAGTTCTTCACGAGCATCCGTGGCCGGGCAACGTTCGCGAACTGGACCACGCCATCGAGCGCGGTGTGCTGCTGACGACGGGACCGCTGGTGCGCGCCGCAGATCTCGGTTTGCGGGCCGCGGCGCCGGGCAGCGGAGCGCGGCTCGAGGAAATGAGCCTCGATGAAGTGGAGCATCACCTGATTCAGCGCACGCTGGCGCGCCATGACGGCAACGTCAGCCAGGCGGCAAAAGCTTTGGGCCTTAGTCGCAGCGCGATGTATCGCCGTTTGCAAAAACACGGCTTGGAATGAAGCCGCTCAGCTACGAACACCGGATTCAACTGCTGGCGGTGGCGGCGGGCCTGCCGGGCTCTGTCATCGCATTAATTCTGCTGTGGACCGGCGACTACTCCTCTCGCACCATCTGGACTCTCGGACTTCTGATTGTTGGATTATGGCTGGGCTTTGCGTTTTCGGTGCGCCATCGCGTTGTGTTTTCCCTGCAAACTCTTTCCAATCTGCTGGCCGCGATGAGGGAAGAGGATTTTTCCGTGCGCGCGCGCGGCGCTAGCCGGGACGACGCCATGGGCGAAGTGATGATCGAGGTGAACTCGCTAAGCGAGACGTTGCGCGAGCAGCGGCTGGGCGCGCTGGAAGCTAATGCCCTGCTGCGCACGGTGATGGAAGAGATCGATGTGGCGATCTTTACGTTCGACAATGAAAGCAAACTTCGCTTGGTAAATCGCGCCGGCGAGCGGTTGCTCGCGCGTCCGGTCGAGCGGCTGCTGGGATTTACGGCGGCCGAGCTGGGCCTCGGCACCTCTCTGGAAGGCGACCCCGTACGCACGATGGAGCTTACGTTTCCCGGCGGCTCGGGGCGCTGGGGAATGCGCCGCGGGTCATTCCGTCAAGCTGGGTTGCCGCACCACTTGGTGGTGCTCAGCGATTTGAGCCGCGCGCTGCGCGATGAAGAACGCCAGGCATGGCAGCGACTGATTCGCGTGATGGGGCACGAGCTGAATAATTCGCTGGCGCCCATTCAGTCCGTGGCGCAAAGCCTGGAAAGCGGATTGAATTCACTGCGCAATGAGGGCGATTTGCAGCCGGAGATGAATCGCGCCCTTCTGGACGACATTCAGCAGGGATTCGGCATTATTCGGTCCCGAACCGAGGCGCTGGCTCGCTTCATGGCGGCGTATTCACGGCTGGCGCGGCTGCCGGCACCGAAGCTCGCTCCGGTCAGCGTGCGGCACTGGATCGCGCGCGTGGCGATGCTGGAAACGCGAGTGAAAGTCAAAATTCAGGAAGGTCCGGAAGTGATGATTTCCGGCGATGCGGACCAACTCGAGCAACTGCTTATCAATTTGCTGCACAATGCCGCCGATGCGGTGCTGGAGTGCGGCACGCAGGCTAGCGTGGGCTGGTCGAGCCAGGACTCACAACTGGAAGTCTGGGTGACGGATGACGGGCCGGGAATTCAGAACACGGCTAACGTGTTTGTTCCCTTCTTCACCACCAAGCCGGGCGGCACCGGCATCGGCTTGGCGCTCAGCAGGCAAATCGCGGAGGCCCATGGTGGGACGCTGACGCTGGAGAATCGCCGCGGCAGCAAGGGCTGCGAAGCTCGCCTGCGGATCCCGCGCTGACCATAGCCGCCTTAAAACCCACGAAAATACGAAACAGAAATCCAGTTTCAACGTATCTTCTTATGTCTGCTCAGAACGTGTGCCCACAGAGCGTGTCACAACCAAGGGGGCAGTCTCATGCATAATTGGCTGGCGGATTTTCGTTATGGGTTCCGCGCTTTGCGGCGTAGCCCAGGTTTCACAATGGGCGCGATTCTTGTCCTGGCTCTCGGCATTGGGGCGAACACCGCTATCTTTTCCATCGTTAACGCGGCTCTTCTGCGGCCATTGCCATTTGAAGACCCATCGCGGTTAATGCAGATTTGGCACGTTCCTCCCGCCAAGAACTTCCCCGGCTTGAGTCTCTTCTCAGTCTCACCAGCCAACTACCTGGATTGGCAGCGGCAAAGCTCCTCGTTTGAGTGCATGGCAGCATACGGCGGCCGGACCTTCACTTTTGGCGGCACGGAGCGTCCGGAAGCCATAATGGGCGCGGCGGTGGCGCCCGAGTTCTTTTCCGTTCTGCGCGCGCGCCCCATGCTGGGCCGCACGTTCGCATCCGAGGAAAACCTTCCCGGTGGATCGCACGTTATCCTGCTCAGTTACAAGTTTTGGCGCGACCATTTCGCCTCCGATCGCGCCATCGTCGGACGAGACATCACTATCAACTCGCGGCCTTACTCTGTGGCGGGAGTGATGCCGGAAAGCTTCCGCTTCCCCGGTTGGGCACAGGTTTGGGCTCCGCTTGGCTGGTCCAACGACCAGCGCGTCGTACGCGGCAATCACAATTACATGGTTGTTGGGCGTCTGAAGCCGGGTGTGGACATCCAGCAGGCGAAGTCGGAACTCAGCGCCATCTCGACTCGCCTGGAGCAGCAGTATCCCGAAGACAACAAAGGCTGGGGCGCCACGGTCGTTCCTCTGCGCGACCAAATGGTTGGCGATATTCGACCTGCATTGCTTGTGCTTTTCGGGGCCGTCGCTTTCGTGCTGCTTATCGCGTGCGCGAATGTTGCCAACCTTGTCTTGGCGAGAACCCTGGCGCGCCGAAAGGAAATCGCTATTCGGGGAGCCTTGGGCGCGAGCCGAGCCGCTATCCTTCGCCATATTTTGACGGAATCGGTACTTCTGTCGCTGGCTGGCGGCGCGCTCGGTTTGCTCCTTGCCCGCTTCGGTATCACGCTGCTGGCGAAAGTCCTCGCAGACCGGCTGCCGCCCTTTGTGGCGGTTACGCTTGACACACAAGTTCTGGCTTTCACGCTGCTGTTATCGATTATTGCGGGTGTTCTCGCTGGCTTGATTCCTGCGTTGCGTTATACGCGCACCGATGTCAACGAAGCTCTCAAGCAGGGGCAGAGCCGGGGCAGCTCCGACGCAAGCGGCGGGAAAACGCGCAATGTTTTGGTGGTCGCCGAAGTGGCACTTTCGTTGGTCCTGCTCATCGGCGCTGGGCTGATGGTGCGCACCTTGTGGGAGCTGCGCAACGTGCGACCCGGATTCGATTCAGCCAACGTCCTTACGATGTTCCTTGCCGTCCCTGCGGATCGGTTTGCCTCGCCTTCCGGACAGATCAACTTTTTCCAGGAAGTTTTGCAGCGCGTGCGCGCGCTCCCGGGCGTGGACTCTGCCGGCGTGATCGACTCACTGCCGCTAAGCAGCGACGGCGGCTCGCACCAGCCGTTCTCGATCGAAGGACATCCGGTTCTGCCCATGGCGGAGCAACCCGAGGTGGACGTTCGCCTGATTAGCCCCGGCTATCTGCGCGCGATGCATGTGCCCGTCGTACGCGGACGCGACCTCAGTGACGCGGATTCCGCCGGACGGCCAGGAGCGGTGCTGATCAGCGATGCGCTGGCGCGCCGTTTTTGGCCAAACGAAGACCCCATCGGCCAGCACATGACTCTGACCTTCTCTCCCGATGTGATTCGTGAAGTTGTGGGTATCGTCGGCAATGTCAAACTCGAATCGCTCGACGAGACCCGGCCCGTGGATACTATCTATGTTCCCCTGGCGCAGATCACCGTGTCGCCCGGAGAAAGGTGGCGATCTTTCGGGCTGACCCTTGCCGTGCACACCTCGTCCGATCCACACAGCGCGACTCCCGCGGTCAGCAGCGCAATTCATCAGGTCGGCCCGGACATCCCCATTGTCGACGTGCTGAGCATGGACGACGTCGTCGCTCAGTCGATGTCGCCCGAGAAATTTAATTTGCTGCTGCTGGCCTCGTTTGCCGGACTGGCTTTACTCCTCGCCGCCGTCGGCATCTATGGCGTGCTGTCCTACACAGTGCGCCGCCGCGTTCGTGAGATCGGTATTCGGATGGCACTGGGCGCGTCGCACTCGGATGTCCTGAAAATGGTGGTCGCGGACGGGATGAAGCCCATCCTTATGGGGATCGGCGTCGGCCTTGCCGCCGCCCTCGCGCTGAGCCGCCTGATCGCCTCGCTGATCTTTGGTGTGCAGCCCACTGATCCGCTAACGTTCACTGCCGTAACTCTTGTGCTCATAGGCGTAGGGATCTTGGCAAATATCCTTCCGGCTTACCGCGCTGCGCGCATCGAACCAGTCCGCACGCTGCGGGAGGAGTAATTCGCTATAGTTGCGATGGGTGCCCCTGTTTTGGCTTTTGCGGCACTTCCCTGCTATGAGCCCGCGCTTACTTCGGTGGCTCGGTCATTTCCAGGGCCCAGATGGCGGCGGGGCGCATGTACATGGAAGCGCGGTAGTTGCCGGTAATGTCCCAGGCCTCGGGCGTGCGGAACCAATAGCCTTTCGTTTCGTAGGTGGTGTGATAGATGCCCCAGGCGGTTTTGTATGCTTCGTCCTTCATTCCCTCACCGAGCATCAGCGCGGCCAGGCCGAAGGTGGTGCCGGTCCAGACTTCCTGGACTTGTTCGTTGGTTTTCACGAGCGAGCCGTCTGGCGCGATGCCGTTGACGGCGCCCATGCTGCCGTCGGCAAATTTCATGACATTGAAGTCAAAAATTTTGTGGAGGGCGCTGCGCTGCATCTCGCGCGGAACGAGGTCGCCGAGGCCGGTCATGTTGGCGTACCACTGGCCAGCGAGCTGGTCGGCCTGGATGTTGTCGCGATATTCGCTGCTGGTGTCATAGAGAAAATATTCTTTGTTCCAAAGCTTTTTGATGTAGCTGGCTTGCGCTTTGGCGAAGAGGTCGTGATATTTCGCACTGGCGGCGGAATCG
>Ga0210404_10001179_pt1 | contig 11508 bp, 7 predicted proteins | sample IncBWH28MmetaG_FD_155455 | JGI IMG/M metagenome (GOLD analysis project Ga0210404, IMG submission 155455) | Forest soil microbial communities from Barre Woods Harvard Forest LTER site, Petersham, Massachusetts, United States - Inc-BW-H-28-M | ecosystem: Environmental > Terrestrial > Soil >... | reverse complement strand
AACTGATTCCTAGCAGGGTGCGACTTTTTTCTTCCTCAGCTCCGGACCGCCACATCGCTCGTGTCTTCTGAGAGCGATGAGATATCTCTTCCTCTTCCATCGGCCGACGGACGCCGCAAATCTCTCTTTTCTTTTCCAATTTCTGACTTCTACCGTCGATTTCTCGCGGCCCGGGCGCTGCCTCGATGCGTCACCACCCACACCTGCGCAGCCTTATGCGTTCCTGCATCCCCCGCGTTGACATTACCTGTGGCGCTTCCCATCATCCTCTGCGATTCTAGATCCCGCAGCTAAGTCCCGCTTTCAACATTTATGTCATCCGCCAATCCAGCCGTTTCTCCTCCATCCGGTTTCGGCCGGCGTCTTCTGACATTTCAGGGCCTCTACCTGGTAGTCGGCGTGGTCTTGTTCGCCATTTTTTTCATCACCAATTGGAGCCACACGGATTTCCTGGGCGTATTCGTCTACACCTTCGTCACCGGCAATCTCACCACGCTGGCGCTCACGCGACTTGCGCCTTTGTTCATCTCTCAAAAGCCGCTCTATCACTGGCTCGTTTACATTTCTTGCCTCTTTGTGACCGCCTTGCTGAGTTCCGTCTTGGGCGTTCTCGTCATCATGTTGATGTTCCGCATCCCCTTTTCCTTTTTTCGTCAGGAGTTTTGGGTTTCCGGCAGGCTCGGCACTGTTGTGATCACTATCGTGGGCATCATCTATCACGCCTACACCGAATCACGCGCGAAGCTCGAGCGCCGCAACGTCCAGCTCGAGCGCACCGTGGAACTCGAAAAGACCCACTCCCAGCTGCAAGATCAGGAATTGGAGAAGGCCCGTGAAATCCAGGAAGGACTGTTGCCGAAGAGTATTCCGCAAGTGCGCGGCCTGGAGATTTCCGGAGCCTGGCAACCCGCGCGCGCCGTCGGCGGTGACTACTACGACGTCCTGAAATTCAGCGACCGCGCCATCGGCATCTGCATCGGCGATGTGGTCGGCAAAGGCATCAGCGCCGCTTTGCTCATGGCCAACTTGCAGGCCAGCTTCCGCGCCTTCGCCGCCGAAGGCGTTTCACCCGGAACCCTCTGCGGAAAACTGAACGCCGTCTTTTGCAACAACATCGCCGCCGACAAATTCGTCACCTTCTGCTACTGCACCATCGACGCCGACTCCGGCACGTTGCTCTATGCCAGCGCCGGCCACTGCCCCCCGCTCCTCCTGCGCGCATCAGGCGCCGTTATTGCTTTGAAAGAGGGCGGCACTCCGCTGGGCATCATGCCCGGCCGCATCTACGCCGATACCGAAGCCCGCCTCGAACCCGGCGATCGCCTCGTGCTCTTCACCGATGGCCTGACCGAAGCCATGGACGCCCGCGACCAGGAATTCGGCGAAGCCCGCCTCATCGATCTCGGTAAACGTCATATCGCCCTCTCCGCCGCCGACCTCCTCGCCGCCATCCGCAAGCAAGTCTCCGCCTTCAGCGGCGGCGCCTTCCAGGACGACTTCACGCTCGTCGTCGTCGCCGTGAAATAAGTCCCTCCGCCGCGCCTTTTGCACAGAAGATCTCCTCGATTAACCTTGACACCCGCACCTTCGAAGCACAGGATCATCCTGTAGTTTCGCCCTTTTGAGGCGAGACTCCCGCTCCGCAGTCCGAGGGCAGTTTCTTTAACAGTCACGCTCCGCATCGAGCGCCTAGAGGGCAGTCCGTCCTCGGCTCGTTTTTCTCCGCTCACCCGGGGGCCTGACTTTTTGCCCGTCCCACAGGACTGCACGCCCAAGCTCGCAGCGGTTCCAGGCCACAACACAGCAGCTCGACTCGCTTCATGCGAGAACCGTTATTGTTTTCTCAAAAAGGAGAATTTCAAATGTCAGAACACAATAAAGCTATCGTCCGTCGTCTGTTCGCCGAACTCTGGAACACCGGCAATCTGTCCATGGCCGACCAGATTTTTGCTCCCACTTACGAGCATCATGATCCTTCCACGCCCGATTTTGGGCGCGGCCCGGACAGTGAAAAGAAGCGCGCATCTCTTTATCGCAATGCCTTCCCCGACATGCACTTGACCATCGAGGATGTCATCGCCGAAGGCGAAACCGTCATGACCCGCTGGTCCTGCCAGGGCACCCACAAAGGTGATCTCAATGGCATTGCCCCGACGGGAAAGCGCTTCACCATCACCGGCGTAACCATCGCTCGCGTCTCCGCTGGCAAGATCGTCGAAGGCTTCGTCAACTGGGATGCTCTAGGCCTCATGCAGCAGCTCGGCGTCGTCCCCGCACCCGCCCAAGTCAAAGTCCTCGCCGCCGCAAGGTAGACGACTCGTCTTTCCACATCAACCGGGAGGCCCGATCACACATCGGGCCTTCTTTTTTTGTAGTGGTGGGTCTTCAGACCCCTGCTTCCAGCCAGGCCATAACAAATTAGTCGCACAGCTATTCCTGCCTGCTCTGAGCTTGGCGAAGCCCCGTTTGTGTCTTTACGAGGCATGCCTCTACTAATTGTTGGGAAACCTGTACCGACCAAATGCCCACAAAAAAACAGAAATTCATGTGTTATTCAGGACAGCATTGCGGATTAGACTTTTCTATACTCCCCCAAGTGTGCCGATGTGAATTCGGCTCCCTGAATTCCAGTTTTCCACTCGGGCTACAAAGCAACATATCCGATTGCAGATTCTTGAGATCGAGCTTAGTTCGTCTGGTGCACCTCGCAAAAGCGAAGCGCTATCAGGCAGAAGGAAACAGAATGCGTTCTATCGTGTCGATTCGTTCGCTGCTGTTCGCACTGGTTTTGCTGGCCATCTCCGCGGTATCTTCCGCTCAAGTTAGCATCGGGCTTTCCATTCGGATTGCCCCGCCCGAACTTCCCGTCTACGAGCAACCCATCTGCCCCGAGGACGGCTATATCTGGACCCCAGGCTACTGGGCTTACGGTGACGAAGATTATTATTGGGTTCCCGGAACCTGGGTCATGGCTCCCGAACCCGGCTATCTCTGGACTCCCGGCTACTGGGGTGGCGATGGCGATGACTACGTCTTCCATGAAGGCTACTGGGGGACGGAAGTCGGTTTCTACGGCGGCATCAGTTACGGCTATGGCTATTTCGGCCACGGCTATGAAGGCGGCCGCTGGGACAATGGCCGCTTCTTTTACAACCAATCGGTAAGCCGCATAGATGTCTCTCGCAATCGCAACGTTTACAACACACGAGTCGACGACAACAACCGTGGTAATCGTGTCAGCTTCAATGGCGGCAATGGTGGCGTGCAGGTGCGTGCCACAAGCCGCGAAGAAGCTGCCGGACGCGAGCGCCATGTCGCTCCCGTCGCCGCGCAAACGGAGCATGTACAGTCTGCCCGCTCCAATCCTGAGCTACGCGCCTCCTCCAATCACGGCAAGCCTCCCATCGCCGCCACCGCGAAGCCCGGCGCCTTTAGAGAAAGCGGAGCCGTAGCCGCTAGAGAAGGTGGAGCTGTTCATACCGCGCCCGCCGCCCAAAACAACGCCGCTCGCTCGAACACCGAAACGGCTCGCCCCACCACCGAGGCTGCCCGTCCGGCCACCGAAACTCCTCGCGCAACCAACGAAACTTCGCGCCCGAACACGGAGACTCCTCGTGCAACCAACGAAACCGCTCGTCCGGCAGTCGAGACAGCTCGCCCAAGTCCCACAGTCCATGCCAGGGATCTCCCTCCCGCGCGAACCTTTACCCCTCCAAACTCGGGCAATGCCAAGCAGGACCAGAAATATCAGCAGCAGCAGCAAAAGCTTCAGGTCCAGCAAGTCAATGAACGCCAGAAACTCCAGACCAGGCAGGAACAGGATCATCAGCGCCTTCCGCAAAAGCCCGCCAATGAACCGAAACAGCAGCAGTTAGAGCAGAAGCACCAGCAGCAGACCCAGCAACTGGACCAAAAACACAGCCAGCAGCAACAACAGTTGCAGCAGCGCCAGCAACCCGCCACGCACCAGGCGGCGGCCAAGCCGGAGAAGCCAAAGCCTTCCTAGACGAACGCAACCATCCTGGGTGGCCACTGCGACCCCGCAGATGCAAACCCGCCGCATGCCCCATCCTTTCCGGCCCTCGCCGGAAAGGATGGGCATTTTCTCTTCCTCTTTTCCAATTTCAGGAGCAGCCGCACATCACCGTTAACTAGGCTCTGAGAACATCTCAGGCGTGCTGGGTATCAGTAACTTCTATACGGTGCCGGCCCTGAATTGTAAGCAGCCTGTCATCGTTGACTTGCCTCCTGTCGCAACCTAACATGTGCTGCAATGTCGGATACCGATTCGCTCATCGGCCATACCATCTCGCATTACCGCATCATCGAAAAACTCGGCGGCGGTGGAATGGGAGTGGTGTACAAGGCGCAGGACATCCGATTGGACCGATGTGTGGCGCTGAAGTTCTTGATGAGCGACATGGCTAAGACGGTTACCGATTCATCGCGATGGAGTACCTCGACGGAGTTACGATGAGGCATCTCATTGCGCATACTTTAAGCAACCGTAGAATTCGCTCGCAAGCTTGAGGTTTCTCCTTAGGGGAGGCCAACGGGAATGGAAACCTACGACCCGCCAAACGATTCGCCTGTAACATCCGATCCAGACTCTTCCGACCGCACCCTAAGTACCGGTGCCTCTGTCGGCGCGGCAGCCGGCCAGATTGGGCCTTACCGCCTCCTCCAATTGATCGGGGAAGGCGGCATGGGCGAGGTTTGGTTGACGGAGCAGAAAACACCTATCCATCGCACGGTTGCGCTGAAGTTGATCAAGGCGGGCATGGACACCAGAGCGGTGGTGGCACGTTTCGAGTCCGAGCGCCAGGCATTGGCGTTGATGGATCATCCGAACATCGCCCGCGTGTTTGACGCCGGGTCAACCGCCGAAGGAAGGCCATTCTTTGTGATGGAGTACGTTCCGGGACTACCCATGACCGAATATTGTGACAAGCACAGGCTCACCGTAAATGAGCGCTTGGAATTGTTGATGCAGGTTTGCGACGGAGTGCAGCATGCCCATCAGAAAGCGATCATTCACCGCGATTTGAAGCCGTCCAACGTTTTGGTGGTGGAGCAAAACGGAAAGCCGGTCCCCAAAATTATCGATTTTGGGTTGGCGAAAGCCACGGCGCAGCGCTTGACCGATAAAACGATGTTCACTGAGCTCGGCATGATGATAGGCACGCCCGAGTACATGAGTCCAGAGCAACTGGACCAGCGCGAACAAAACATCGACACGCGAACGGACGTGTATTCCTTGGGCGTGATTCTCTATCAATTGCTCGTCGGCGTCCTTCCGTTTGAGTCAAAGGGTTTGCGCGCGGCGGGGTTGGAGGCGATTCTGCGCGTGGTCCGGGAGCAGGAGCCGTTGAAACCAAGCACCAAGATTCGCTCGATGGGAGATGCTTCCAACGCATCCGCGGAGAAACGAAAGGAAACCCTCAATTCCTTTGCGCGGCGCCTGCGGGGAGAGCTGGACTGGATCACCATGAAGGCGCTGGAGAAAGACCGCAACCGGCGCTACGGATCGGCTGCGGAACTGGGCGCGGATATTCAACGCCATCTGCACGACGAACCGGTAATCGCTCACCCGCCCAGCACTACCTATCGGGCTCGTAAGTACGTTCATCGTCATCGGCTGGGCGTTGGGATGGCTGCGGCGGGATTGCTGCTTCTGGTCGCGTTCGCCATCGCCCAAGCAATGCAAATTCGCCGAATAACACGCGAGCGCGATCGAGCGGACCGCATCACGGATTTCATGACCAGTATGTTTAAGGTTTCCGATCCCAATGAAGCCCGAGGCAATTCCATCACTGCACGGGAAATCCTCGACAAATCTTCCAAGGAAATTGAAACCGGCCTCAAGAAAGACCCGCAGCTCCAGGCACAACTCATGGGCACCATGGGTCAGGTTTATGTCAGCATGGGTCTTTTCCCTCAAGGTCAAGGCATGCTCGAGCGCGCCGTTCAGACTGGGCGTCACATCGGTGGCCCCGACGACCCAGACGCCCTCCGCGCCATGTCTTACCTTTCCTTTCTCTTGTTACGACAGGGTCGTTATGCCGACGCCGAAAAACTTTGTAAAGAAGCTATTCCCGGCCAGCAGCGCGTCTTTGGCCCCAACGACACAATTACCTTGAACACTCGCCGCTATCTTGCCTCCGTCCTTGAGTTCGAGGGAAAATATTCCGAAGCTGATTCCGTTATGACCGCAGTCCTTGCCGACGATCGCCGCGCCCTTGGCCCCGAGAACGCCGAAACTCTCCGCGCCATGAACGTCATGGCCAACGTCCTTGATGACGAAAAGCGCGTTTCCGAAGCCGAAAAACTCTATCGCCAGACTCTCGAAATTCAGAAACGCACCATCGGTCCCGACGCCCCGGAAACCCTCACTTCCGCTTCAAATCTCGCCGGCGCTCTCCAGGAACTTGGCCGTCTTGACGAAGCCGAAAAACTTCAGCGGGAGACTCTCGCCGCGCGCACCCATGTTCTCGGCCCTGATCACCCCGACACGCTCGCCGTCAAAGCCAATCTCGCCAATACCCTCGACTCCGCCTCCCGTTTCGCTGAAGCCGAAGCCATCTATCACGAAGTTCTCGACACACAGACTCGCGTTCTTGGCACCGATAATCCCGACACTCTCGTAACTGCCGGCAATCTGGGCAGCACTCTCCAACGGGATGGTAAACCCGTAGAAGCCGAAAAGCTTCAGCGCTCCATCCTGGACTCCCAGCGCCGTGTCCTTGGTACCGATCACCCCGAAACCATCAAGACCCACCTCAGCCTTGCGGCCACTCTTTTTATCGAAGGCAACGACACCGAAGCTCGCAAAATCTATTCCGATCGAATCGAGGCCATTCGCAACCAACCCGGCCAACCCGGACTTGGTGGCGCCTACTACGACTTCGCTTGTGGTGCCGCTCTCGCCGGACATCGCGACGAAGCCTTCGAACTTCTTCGCCACGCCATTGACTCCGGCTATATGGATTTCGACAACATGCAAGGTGACCGCGACTTGAGCTCACTTCATGGTGATTCCCGATTCGGTGCACTTCTCAAAGAAGTCAAACAGCGCTCCAAGGACGCTACTGTACACTGAACATTCGGTATGGAACTCAGGCGCCCCGTGGCAAAGGCCGACTGGCGAATCTGCCAATCGTCTGTCAATCCCCCCGCGTCGACTGATGCAGAAGAGGCCAGCTTCCTGCGCCGGTGTCCTTCTCAGATTCCTACTGCGTCTCAAGCGCAACGTTGACCGTTGCCGTCCCACCATTACCTACGGATAAGATTTTCTCCCAAGTTTTGAATCCGGATTTTTCGATTCTAATCTTGTGGTCTCCCGGAGGTAGCCGCAAGGTTGATGGCGTATTTCCCATGAATTTTTCATCTACCGTAATATCGGCTCCGTCGGGAGTGGACTTGATTTCCACCCCTTGGCTGGCCTCCCCATTACTAGCAGACATCGGAACCATCACATCGGATGTTGACTGCCCCGCAGTGCCGGCGTTCTCCTGTGGGGCCGGGTTTTGGACGGTGAATCTCTTCGCATCTAGCGGAATGTCCCCGTTGATATAGGCAGTTATCTCTGTTCCCTTCGGAATCGTGATGTCTTTGCCGTGCATGAACAAGAACAGCGGGGCAGCAGGGAAGAACACGATGGCAGTACCTATCATGGCTCCAGTCATCGCGCCTGTGTGGCCGCCCCCCTTCACTTCTTTAACTGCCCGCAACGGCGCGCGTTCTCCATCGGAAAGTTTGACGTCATCAATGTTCACATCCAGCTTGCCGCCCCGAGCCATTCGGCGTTTGTGCTGAGCTTCGGTAACCGTGCCCCAGGCGATCCCGCCGCGCGGGATAAGAATCACGTCCTTCACTTTGACGTCATCCAACACTTCAAAATCGACTCGGTCGCCCGTCGTGGCATCAGCCGACGACAGATTCCTGGTGATTCGCATCCTGACGGGCGTGCCGTCCTCCAGGCCGAATGCGAGTGGCTGCTTTAAGACCGGGGCGGGCTCCTGCGCCGCAGGCTTATTCTTGTCTCCACTCGGCGTCTGCGCTGGAGACTGCCTGTAGCTCGGACTTAGTAGAGAGAATGACACGACAAACGAACACAGTACCTTCATGGGCGGAAACCTCTCAAACCGCTTCTGACCTATTTAAGGACTCGCGTGCGTTTTTCTTCAGAGACCAGAGAATGCTGGGAGTCACCTGTAACACACTAACCCCTTGAATCATAGTCAGTTAGCCTAAGGACACGTAGCACGCGAGGTAAGTCGGGGCTTAGGTCGTCCGAACTCCTATCTCCTTTCCCTTTATCGACTTAGCAAATATTCCTTGACAGGGACGGTACCTATCGGGTAACATCAGTCGTGATCCTCAGCCACCAAGCTCGCCGGAAGGCCCTTAGTTCTGACGCTTTACATCTATCTTCTTTTCTTTCAAGCTCTTCCGCACTCTTTTGCACCAAACAAATTCGTCAACCCTTTTGGAATCAGCCGCTTCCGCACTCTTTTGCTGGTGATGGGGGGTATACCCCCTCTCCCACCAGAAAGGGTTCACACAAAGCAATTGCCGCGAAGATCGCCGTCCTTTCTTTTCACACACTTACAAATGCCCCTTCTCGCAAACCCTTAAGGCTCACATCCTTACAAATGCCCGGGGGGTGGGGGCTATTCCGATTTTTCAAACGTGCCAACCTTTCAACGTTCAACCCTTCAGCGCTCCGTCGCTTGTCCGCCTCTTTAAAGGCGCAGTACAATAGGCTGTTTGCACTTCGAGGAGGGATCCCGCCATGGCCACTGCTGAAAAGACCGTCCACGTTTCCGAGTTCACCAACGAGCCATTCATCGACTTTTCCAAGCCGGAAAATCGCAAGCGCATGGAAGATGCGCTCAAAAAGGTGAAGTCCGAATTTGGCCACGAATATCCCATGTGGCTGGGCGGCAAGAAAGTCACCACCAAGGACAAGCGCACCTCCACCAATCCCTCGCGCCCCTCGGAAGTGATCGGCGTCTTTCAAAATGCCACCGCGGAAATGGCCAAGCAAGCCGTCGAGGATGCCCACAAATATTTCGACACCTGGAAGAAAGTTCCCGCCGAAGAGCGCGCCAAGTGCCTCTTCCGCGCCGCGCAAATCGTTCGCGAGCGCAAATTTGAGCTGAATGCCCTGGTCTGCTACGAAGTCGGAAAAAATTGGATCGAAGCCGATGCCGACATCGCGGAAACCGTCGACTTCTGCGAATTCTACGGCCGCGAAATGCTGCGCCTCGCCGAGCCGCAGAAGCTCACCCCCATGCGCGGCGAGCGCAACTATCTCGTCTACATTCCCCTCGGCGTCGGAGTCGTTGTTCCACCGTGGAATTTCCCCTGTGCCATCATGGCCGGCATCGTCGTCGCCTCGCTCGTCACCGGCAACACCGTCGTCGTCAAGCCCGCCGCCGACTCTCCCACCATCGCCGCAAAATTCATCGACATTCTTTTCGAAGCCGGCGTGCCGAAAGAAGCCGTAAATTTCATCACCGGCCCCGGTAGCGTCATCGGTGACGTGCTCGTCCAGCATCCGAAAACGCGTTACATTGGTTTCACCGGCTCCAAAGAAGTCGGCCTGCGCATCAGCGAACTCGCCGCAAAAGCCTCTCCCGGCCAAATCTGGATCAAGCGCACCGTCCTCGAAATGGGCGGGAAAGACGCCATCGTCGTGGACGACGAAGCCGATATCGACGCCGCAGTAGAGGGCACGGCGACAGCCGCATTTGGTTATCAAGGCCAAAAATGCTCGGCCTGCTCGCGCGCCATCGTTTCCGAAAAAGTCTACGATTCCTTCGTTCAGAAACTCGTCGATCGCACGAAAAAAATCACCGTCGGCCCCAGCGATGATCCCAACAATTACATGGGCCCGGTCATTAGCCAGTCCGCGATGAAGACTATTCTTGATTACATCGAAGTCGGCAAAAAAGAAGGGAAGTTGCTCATCGGAGGAAAGCGCGCCGCGGGCGACGGCTACTTCATCGAGCCAACCATTATCGCTGACGTCGATCCCAAAGCGCGCCTCGCGCAGGAAGAAGTTTTCGGCCCGGTCCTAGCCGTGATCAAAGCGAAAAATTACGACCACGCACTGGAAATCGCCAACAACACCGAATTCGGCCTCACCGGCGCAGTCTATTCCAAGAATCCTGAAAAAATTCGCAAAGCCGAGGAAGCTTTCCACGTCGGCAATCTCTATCTGAATCGCAAATGCACCGGCGCCATGGTCGGCGCGCATCCCTTTGGCGGCTTCAACATGTCCGGCACGGATTCCAAAACCGGCGGAAAAGATTATCTGCTGCTCTTCCTCCAGGCCAAATCCGTAGCGGAAAAAGTGAGCTGAGAGAAACTCGCGGCGGGAAAAGCAGAGCTAGGAATTTTTCACCGCGCCGGCATCGGCGCGTTGCGAAACCGATTTCAAAACGCGAAAAACAGGATAGCTCAAGACCAGCGCAACCAACGCCAGCATCGCGGGGCTCGGAGGCCAATACTTTCCGGCTCGAACCGCGTCCAGAAAATCGGGCAACAGCGAGCCCATCAGAAAAAGTACCGAAGCCACCAGGGCAATCCCCGTCGTCCACGGATAACCCCACGCTTTGTAAGGCCGGTTCATTTCCGGCTCGCGCTTGCGCAAAATAAATAAGGACGAATACGACAGCGTGTAGTTTGCGACAAAGAAAAACGAAAGCATGTCGACGACGTGCTCGAACGCATTGGCGTTGAGGAAAGAAATGAGAACGAAAAGCACTCCGACTATGGTGCTGAGAAGCAGCGAGATCGTTGGCGTGCCGCCGGCGTTGACGTGCGTGGCGCGGCGAAAAAATAATCCGTCGCAGCTCATGGTGTAGAGCGTGCGCGTGCAGAAAAGCTGATTGGCGTTCATGCAGCTGAACATGGAAACGACCATGATGGAGCGGATGATAGGATCGCCGAGGCTTCCGAAGACGCGGCCCGCGACGGAACCAAGCGCAAAGTTATTTCCGGCGATTTCCTTCATCGGCAAAACGTAGAGCGCAACGAGATTCAACAAGAGATAAATCCCCATGATGGAGAAGACGCTGCCGAAAATCGCGCGCGGAATGTCGCGCCCGGGATTGCGAACTTCTTCGCCAAAATAAATAATCCCGTCCCACCCATCGACCGTGTAAATCACCGCCTGCAAACCGAGCATCACCGCAATGACCAGGGACCAGCCGGTTGGCATAGCAAGCGACGAGGGGCCCGATTCGATTGCGGCTTTGTGCGCCGGCCCGCCGAGAGTAAAACAAGCAATCACCAGAATCAGGAATGCGGCCGCTTTCATCGTCGCGGAGGCGAGCTGCGTTCCGCTACCCCATTTGATTCCACGCCATTGCAAGACTCCAAATCCACAGATGATGGCAATGGCAATGATTTCCATTTTTGTGTTGCCGGCGAGAATGGGGAAAAGATGGCCGCTGTATTCGGCGATGACGATGGAGACCGCGGCGGCGGTGCCGCAAG
>Ga0210404_10001177_pt1 | contig 11525 bp, 11 predicted proteins | sample IncBWH28MmetaG_FD_155455 | JGI IMG/M metagenome (GOLD analysis project Ga0210404, IMG submission 155455) | Forest soil microbial communities from Barre Woods Harvard Forest LTER site, Petersham, Massachusetts, United States - Inc-BW-H-28-M | ecosystem: Environmental > Terrestrial > Soil >... | reverse complement strand
CTCTTCGGACCAGCTGTAGATTCGATCTCGGAGGTCTCTTCCTTGTACGAAAGCGTCTATTGATGTGGACACAGTGTTCTGAGAGAGCTCCGCCATGTCGAGGACCATGTTTCGGAGTTTTTCCAGACCAATATCCATCAGTCGTGGCATTCGTTTCCTTCGTCCTAGCCAAACTTTCCTGTAAGATATCTCTCTGTTAACTCCTCCACTGGATTCTCAAAGAGGCTCGTCGTTTCGCCGTACTCGATGAGCTGGCCCAAATAGAGGAATGCCGTAAAGTCTGATACTCTCGCGGCTTGTTGCATGTTGTGGGTAACAATTACCACTGTGTAATTCTCTTTGATGCTTGCAATCAATTCTTCTATCTTTGCGGTGGCTATAGGATCGAGTGCTGAACAAGGTTCGTCCATCAAGATGACTTCCGGTTCAACTGCTAATGCGCGAGCGATACAGAGTCGTTGCTGCTGACCTCCAGAGAGACTCGCTCCAGACTTATCTAAGTCGCCCTTGACTTCGTCCCAGAGGAAGGCCAACTCGAGGCTACGTTGAACAGCTCTGTCAAGTAACTCATGATTTCTCTGTCCGTTCAGTTTGAGACCTGCAGCAACGTTGTCATAGACTGACATGGTTGGAAACGGGTTAGGCTTCTGGAAGACCATCCCGACTCGCCTTCTGATGGTGACCGGGTCGACTCCCTTGGCGTAAATGTCTGAGCCGTCAAGTATTACTCTGCCCGATGTCCTCGCTCTAGGCACTAGCTCATGCATTCGATTCAGGCATCGAATGAAGGTAGACTTTCCGCACCCTGACGGGCCGATTATTGCGGTGACTGAATGCTCACGGGCCTCGATGTTGAGCTTTTTCAAGACTTGGTTGTTCCCGTACCATGCGTTCAAGTCTTCGGTGCGGACCTTGCTGTTCTCCAAAGTCTTGAGAGGCTGAATAATCCCCTCTCTACTTAGGGATTGTTTCTTTTCCGTCTGTACTAGCGTCAAGCTCGCGACCTTGATGAGTATAACCGGCCCCTTGTCGCCAATCGCACTCCGATATTGACGACTAAGACCATGAGTATCAGCACCAATGCCGCCCCCCACCCTTGCGCCTGTGCGTAAGGATAAGGCAGCAACGCCAACCGGTAGATTCGAAGTGGAAGAGCATCCATCGCGCTGTTTAGGCCTGAGAAGAAATACTGGCTTCCCAGAATGGTGAAGACCAGCGGGGCAGTTTCGCCAGCGACCCTGGCAATCGCCAGCAATACTCCCGTAACGACACCGCTTTTGGCAGTTGTAAGTACGACACTTAGGGTTGTTCTCCATCTTCTTATTCCGAGAGCCATGGAGGCATCACGAATTGAATTCGGAACGAGCTTCAGAGATTCCTCCGTGGATCGCGTTATTATTGGAAGCATTATGATCGACAATGCAAGAGCACCTGCAATTACCGAGAAACTCCTGAAGGTTAGCACTATGAGAGTAAAGATCACAACGCCGATCACGACTGATGGAAACTCCGCTAGAACATCGTTAAGGAACCTAATTACCCGCCCGATAGGATTGTCTCCAAATTCTGAAAGGTAGATCCCAGAAAGTACTCCCAAAGGCACGCCAATGATAATTGTAAGCCCCACCAGGATAAGCGTGCCCTGAATGGCCGGACCGACTCCTCCGCCGGACTGTCCTATTACGCCAGGTGCAGAAGTGAGAAAGTCCACGTTGATCGTTGACGCCCCGTTTTTCGCCACTTCATACAAGATGCTGATTAGCGGTATCATGGCGAGCACGGCGCATAGCGCTCCGAGCCACAGAGCGAGTCTGTCCTTGAATCGTCGCATCGAGTAGTTTGACATTTTTACTCGACAGCCCCTGCTTGAACCTTGAGGACTCTCCAGACAAGCAGCTGCGCAATGACGTTGATGGCGAAGGCGATGGCGAAGAGAACTAGACCTATGCCCAGCAGGGCAGCTAGTTGGAGCGAGCCAGACTCAGCCTCGCTAAGTTGGTTGACGAGAATCGTGGCCATGGTTTGGCCTGGCTTAAACAGTGAAGTCGGCAGGGCAGATGCTCCAGTGACGCCTCCTATAACCAGGGTTACGGCCATCGTTTCTCCGACAGCTCTTCCAAGACCTAAGATTGCAGCACCGAATATTCCCGATCGTGAGTAGCTGAGCACTGACATTCGAACGACCTCCCAGCGAGTTGCCCCCACGCTGTAAGCTGCTTCCCGCTGGGAAGTGGGAACGGAAACCATGACTTCTCTGGAGATCGAAGCGATTGTGGGAATGATCATTATTGCTAGGATTAGCCCAGCAGTCAGAAAGTTCAGGCCGTAAGATGTACCGCTGAAAATGGGCAGAAATCCAAGACTGCCTTGCACTGGAGCTTGAACGTAATTGGCAACCCAGACTCGGAGAACATAGAGACCCCATAAACCGTAGATTATGCTTGGAACCGCCGCAAGTAGCTCGACGATGTTAGACACGACGACTCGTATCACGTCGGGAGCCATTTCAGCCAGGAAAATTGCAATTCCAAGACTGATGGGAACTCCGATAATGATGGCTATCAGAGCTGTCACCAGAGTTCCCAAAATGTATGGAAGAGCGCCAAAACCGATTGCCGCGTCCCAGTTGGTCCCGGTAAGAAAGCTGAGACCGAACTTTGTCAATGCGGGGAAAGCCCCCTGAACCAAGACCACCAATGAAATCGCGATTATCGCGATGACCGAGACTGCGAAACTTAGCGAGCCATACCTGAAAAACCCATCAGAGGAGGGGTGCCTTAGATCCTCCAAGAGCTTCTGTAGATTTAGCCGGTCTGACAATTATTGTTGGCTCCATAAGACCTATGGGTTCAGAAGAGATTAGGAAGAAGGCCGGACGAAGAGGAGTACCTCCCAGAGTCTTAGGTTGGAAGGCTCTGGCCATTATAGGTTATTGACTTGATCGCTGTCTCATCTATCGTCACTATCAACTGGGGAAGAGTCGCGTAATTCAGGCTGGCCCCGGCAGACTGACCAGCATGTACCATGTACCAGATGAAGTCCACCAGGGTTTTGGCCTTGTCCAGGGTCATCAAAGGCCGAACATTCAACTGCTGATAGACTATGATGTAGGTGAAGCTTACAATTGGATACGAGTTAGCTCCTGGCTCAAGGAGTAGGCTGACGGCACTCCAGTCCTGCAGTCCCCCGGTCGGTAAGGTACTTGGGTTGGCACTGCTAACAGCAGCGGTTATGTTTGCAAGCGTCGGCTTGACAAAGGACGAGCGATCCTTGTTCTGTACGTAGGCGACGTTCATATTGTTCTGAAGAGCATAAGCAACTTCCACGTATCCAATGCTATTAGGGGTCGTCGAGACTTGGTTTGCTACCCCCGTATTCTGCAAACCTGTGATGGAATTTCCGCCTGCCTTACTTGGCCACGACTTGCTCTGAGGAGCAAACCAGAAAGCCGACTTGAGCAGATATCCCTCGAAAATGAAAGTGGTTCCCGATGAGTCTGACCTGTGAACTGTTGTAATGGTGTTGGAAGGAAGACTGAGTCCGTTGTTAAGGGCCATTATGGCGGGGTCATTCCATTTGGTTATTGTTCCGTTGAAAATCTCTGCCGTTACATTCTCATTCAGATGCAGTCCGGTAGGGACATTTGGAATGTTATAGGCCAGAGTGACTGCTCCAATTGTCTCCGGAATGGTCAGCGTTGTGTTCGGCAGAGTTGAACCCGTCGAACCGTAAGGAATAGGCGCAGCGTCCGTCCCAGCGAAGTCGACGACCTTGTTTGTGAAATCAGTCACTCCGGCTCCGCTACCTACAGACTGATAGTTGATTTGAACGTTGGAATGTAATCCATCGTAGTTAGACGTCCACTGGGAGAGAAGGGGATAGACTAGACTTGAGCCGTCCCCCGTCAACTCAATAGTCGACGCGCCCGGATGGAGTAGGGCGTTGGTAAAGTATCCTCCTAAACCTGCTGCTACTGCTATTATTACCAGACTGATGACGAAGATTGTTTTGCTTATTCCGCCGCGCCTTACTATTTGTCCCGGAACGTTTGTCATTTCTGACCGAAGTGAAGGACCTTGAATACTGAGTAATTAATCGTCCCACTGATTATACTGACTCGCTATGTATATCGATAGTTCACAATAGGGATTGCAGCTATCGACGAAGCCCTCCACGATTTTCAGTCCGCGGTCAAGTGATGCTTCAGCATCATATGCCTCACCGCTCTCGCCAGTGTCAGGATAAATTCCATTCGCGCTCCTAACCGAGAAAAACGAGAGACCGCCTCGAAATTCATCTTCACCCGGCCATCTTTCATCACAAAAGGGTCTAAGATTCTCACGCGAAGAATCTAAGGAAGGCACTCGAGCCGAGGAAACTCTCCCTTCCAACTGACTGACAGTCACTTCTCGTGACTTTCTTCCGGATAACGTAGGTCGCGCACTCATCATTTCTCCCGTTATGCCGATGCCGCAGGCTCTGCATAAGTAGATAATGCCCTGAGTATATAGTTAGACTAAATATGTCAGTAGTCATCCATAGCTAGGCCAGATCTTGAATCAAGTTGAGCTTAGAAAACTACAGATGACAGGCGGAGCCAGTTTCACCGTATCTCTCCCCAAAGACTGGGTAAAGGAGCAGGGCCTAAAAGTGGGCGATGTTGTTGCAGTTATGCCTCGTACCGATTCTTCTCTGACGCTAGTTCCGCACGATAAAGTACCCTCTGGCCAGAATAAAGGAGCCGAGGTAACTATCTCTCCCCAAAAGGAACAGGACAACGAGCAGATTCTTCGAACTGTGCTCGCGCAGTATCTTGCTGGATACGACGTCATAAAGGTCAGATTTCCTCCTACCGCAAAACCAGACCTGCGGACCTATCTTCGAGAATCAGCGCGGAGAATGTTCGTCGGCTCCGAAATCATCGAGGAATCGAAGGATGAGCTAATCGTTCAGTGTTTGTCCAGCTATGGTGATCTTCCTGCGCCTAAGGTTATCTCTAGGATGAGTCTGATCGCGAAGCTGATGTTGCGAGATGCCGTCGATTCGTTGAAGCGCCAGGATAAGGCGATGGCCGAGGAGATTGTTCGTAGGGACGAGGAGGTTGACCGGTTTTATCTCTTCATTATTCGCCAGCTTACGATGGCTGTTCTGAATCGAAGCCTCATTCTCGAAATTGGCTTGGCCGATCCTAGAGACTGCCTTGTGTATCGGGTAGTGTCGAAGAGCCTCGAGCGGATAGCTGATCACGCAACGACGATTGCTAAGATGTCCGCCAGCATCGAGAGCCAGTTACCGTCACGATTGGTCGATGAGATATCAAAGGTCAGTGATCTTACCACCAACGTGCTAGAGGATGCGTTGAAGTCGCTCGCAAAGAGTGACGGGACACTTGCCAATCGCACGATAGCATCTGCTGAGAACATTGAGAGAGAAGCTGAGAGCGTAATGGACAAACTCTTCAACTTCAAACTCGGTCAGAAGACCGTCGTAGCTGTTCGTCTTGCTCTGGAGAGTCTCAAACGCATCTCTGAGTATTCCGAAGATGTCGCCGAAATGGCGATAAATCTGACCGCTCGAAGAACGGAACTTTACTGATCAAGCACTCGGCTCTCGCATTGATGTTGATAGAACGGTTTATGTTAGAGCCGGCCAAGCCCCCATCGATTTTCCTTGGGCCTTAGGGAACTTCTGATCCCTCAAGAGAAGATATTCTTTGAACTGCTAGAGCAAGAGTCCAAGAACGTTCTTGCTGGGGCTCTTGCGCTCGATGACCTCGTGAAGAATTTCGACCGATTAGCCGATAAGCGGAACCAAATTAAGGATATCGAACATCAGGGCGATAACATCGTCCACTCAATCTGGGACCGGCTTATCAAAACCTTCATCACTCCCATCGATCGAGAGGACCTTAGCAAACTCGCGTCCCTTTATGACGATGTCTTGGACTACATCTATGCGGCGGTGAACCGTCTCTATCTGTACGAGATTAGTTCTCCGACTGAGCCGATGAGGAAGTTCACTGAGCTAGTAGTGAAATCTGTCCGGGAGATCGATTTTGCCTTTGCAAGCATTCACAAGATCAAGGCTCCCGAAGTCGAGAGTCGCATTATCGAAGTTGACCGGTTGGAAAACGAGGCGGATGTTGTTCTCAACGAAGCTGTCGCAGAATTGTTCAAGACAAATGATGCAATTTCAATAATCAAGCTTAAGGAGATTTACGAGCTAATGGAGACTATCACAGACAAGTGTGAAGACGTAGTACAGGTAATTCGAGACATCATTCTGGAATATTCTTAGGTCAAGACGGCGCATGGCGACGGCTATCGTCCCTATCGAGATAGTAATCCTCGTAGTGCTCGTCGCATTAATTTTTGACTTCTTGAACGGTTTTCATGACGCGGCCAACTCAGTAGCTACCGTCGTATCCACTCGCGTCCTATCCCCTAGAACAGCGGTTCTGTGGGCCGCCTTCTTCAACTTCGTGGCAGCCTTTGTATTCGGAGTAAACGTTGCATCCACTATCGGTAAGGGCACGATAGACCCCGCGATCGTGACTGCCTGGCTTCTCTTGTCGACCCTGATTGGGGCGATTACTTGGGATATCATTACTTGGTGGTTCGGTCTCCCAACCAGCTCGTCGCATGCCCTGGTAGGTGGACTGATCGGGGCAGGCGTGGTCAAGGGAGGGTGGGGAGTAGTTCAAGTCTCAGGAGTGAGCAAGATATTGCTCTTCATCGTACTATCGCCACTGATCGGACTTTTGGCTGCGATTGGTCTTGTCCTTCTGACAACTAGAATCGCAGTTAAGTTTCCACGGTCAACTGCGGACCATAGCTTTCGTCGACTACAATTGGTGTCCGCGGCCCTATACAGTCTAGGTCACGGCACGAATGATGCGCAGAAGACGATGGGAATAATCGCTGCCTTGCTATTCGCGCAAGGTCTACTTGGACCAGTCTTCTCGGTTCCATTCTATGTTATCTTGATGGCCGGAACAGCCATGGGTCTCGGAACATACTTTGGAGGTTGGAGAATAGTTCGAACGATGGGCATGAAGATAACCAAACTACATCCCTTCGGTGGATTCAGTGCGGAGACCGCCGCAGCCACGACCCTCTTCGCCACCGCTTCTCTCGGGATACCCGTGAGCACGACTCATACCATTGCTGGCGCGATAATGGGAGTAGGTTCGACACGCCGCTTGTCCGCGGTTAGATGGGGTGTTGCGCGAAAAATCGTCTATGCATGGGTCCTCACGATACCTGCCGCCGCTTCGATAGCAGGCGTGATGTACTATCTCCTCTCCATGGTGGGACTAAGATAACAGCCACTAACTGACCGGTTTCTCTTTGGTATGAGGGGCCTGCTTATACCATTCGGCTCTTTTCGGACTCTTTCTGTACTCTTCTATTGCGCGTAGTCGCCTCTCCCAGTCTCGCATTGTCTGTCCTTCAGGATTTGGTTGGGCACCTGGGAAGTGTTGCTGTAGAGTTGGGTCCAGCGTTCTGGGGATTCAGATCCATATTCTGGTCCATTTTCACTCCCTTCATCTTGCCAGGTTCTGGCGAAGCTGTCTGACCGTGCCGTCATGCGTATTCTCCTCCATCGCTTCAGGCAGATCACCTTTCATTCTGAACCTCCTCCTGTCTGCCGCCTCCGGCTGCAGAGAGCAGTCGTTCGATACTACTCAAGTCATCCGCCATTCTCGGGGACCCGCCTTCGCGGAGAACTACTCGCCGGAGCTTCAACAGCCCGCGCCCCGGTGCTGCCTAACAATCGTTTCTGACCTTGGTCAAGGTTGTTATCCTTCGATCCCTCTTCTAGATTATCCAGGACCATGACGGTCAACCGGCGAATGTTCGCCAGGAGATCATCATATTCCTCCGTTCGATTCTCCATATTCATATCACCCTTTGGACTATTTTTTCGGCGATCTTTTCGAGGCGTCCCGTCTCGTAGGATGTCCCAGCTCCCAGAAAGGCGGAATCACGCTATGAGTGTCTCTACAGAGACCGCAGTAGACCATACCCAATATCCTCGAAATAAGTTATCTCTAACCAACTGAGGCAAACGATCAAAAGACCCTATTCGTTCAAGAAATCGCGGCAACGTCCCTAAACGCGCAGAGACGTCCAGGCAAGACGGAAAAGTACGTTTTCCAATTCTAGAAAAAAGGCATGCTTTGGCACGTCCGCCGAAGCGTCAAAACCCCCCCAAGAGAAAAAGCCTTAGTGAACATGTGCCACAATTAGTTTTCTTTTCTTGTTAACTATTCTAGACCCCCCGGGGGGTATGCTGATCTCGCGAGACGCCGCGTAAGATCTGGGTCGTTCTTGGTGGACCTAGCGCCACAAAGATCTTTCAGCCCGCGAATATGCCAGCTATAGGTAGTCGACTGCGACCCCTTGTGATTCATTATACAGTTATGTAGAACATTACAAGATGCGCTCCGCGAACGCCGGGATCGCCTAGCCAGGTATGGCGTCGGATTGCTAAACCCTGCACGCAGGGTGCGGAGATCCGATGGGCCTTAGGCCCTCGTGGGTTCAAATCCCACTCCCGGCGCCATCATACCCCAAGTGACTCGCTTCAAACCTGGACGGATGCTCTCTAACTCTCCTCCTAGCAATGCTAAAGATTAGAAGCAAAACCTGTTGCGACACGGCCTCACCGGGATCCTGATCAACTGAGGGCTGAAAGAGAAGACTTTGCGCGAAGAGACGGCGGGATTTCAGGCTGGAGAACGAATCGCCTTTCTTTCAGTATGGACCCTTCTTACCCTGGGAATAATAGAGATAGTGTTTGGCCAGTTCACTGGAAGCATCTCTCTCTTCGCCGACGGGATAGATTCGCTGTCTGACGCAGCGGTCTCATTCTTTGTGTGGACAGGTCTACACTTTGCTCTCAGGAGACCAAGCAAGAGATTTCCGTTTGGTTATTACAAGGTTGAGAGTCTTACTGCCCTTCTCGCCGCGGTATTGCTCGTGGGAGCCGCTAGCTTCATCTTCTTACGATCATACCGTGCTATCAACAACCCTCGCGCCATCTCGCTCCCTTTCATCGCACTGGTAGTGCTCGCAATCACAGGCCTACTCTCCCTCTATAGAGCCCTTCAAATGCGCAGAATAGCCAATCGGTACAACATTCTCTCTTTAAGAGTGGACGCAAGAAACTCGATCAAAGACACCTCGTCCTCCTTCGTCGCCTTCACCAGCGTCCTCATATCATATCTAGGATTCACCCAGATGGACGCAATCGGAGGCTTCCTTGTCGGAATTTACGTTCTGACAGTATCATACGTGGCGTTGAGAGAATCCTCACTAGTTCTGCTAGACGCCTTCCACGAACCAGAGCTAACCCATAAGATCGAGAAAATAATCCAGACGCACAAAGAGATCAAAGGCGTCAAAGATCTAAAGCTCCGCAGAGCAGGCCCATTCATAGTGGGAATACTAGAAGTCATAGTCGCGGGCGACATGACAGTTTCCGAGATGCACGAGGTAATTACAGAGCTTGAACATTCAATCAGGGAGAGAATTCCTGGACTCAGATCGCTCACCGTGAAAGGGATACCCTCATCATAATAACGATCACAGATAAGGGACGGGCTTCGCTGAAGAACTGCTAATAGCCTACGTTGCTTCCGATCGATAGAAGCCGGTTGACGATCAAAAGCGACGAGCGGCCAGTGTTATTGAGTATCAATGGGCGAGGATTCTACGTACTTCATTACTCGGCCATCCCCGAGCAAGGTCTCACGAGAATCAGTTTTGATCTAGTGGACCCCAACTCGGGTGAGGGCGGATCAGCTGACGCCATAGTCGATCCTAAACTTCTCGAAGACCTAAACTCTTACAATCTCGGAACAGTCAAGGCACAAGCCTTTCTGATATGGATCGATACCAGCAGCAACGAGGTGCGATGGCAGTTACGCAAGAACGTAAGAACTGAAACTCAAAGCTTCAACCCACCTTAAATATCCGTTTCCAAGAAATTCTCATCTGGGGGAATAACCCGTCCTGAATTGTCCGAGATGTGGAAGCCCCATATCTACACCACCCGAAAGAGAGTTGACTTTCCAGAAGTACCGAGTCTCTCGATTCCGATGCGACAACGGGGACAAGTTCAACCTATATTCCGGGGCGACCAAGACATTCACGATACCGAGACCATCGAACTTCAAAGGTTTCTGCGGAAATTGTAAGACCCAGAACCCTGACCATGCAGATTATTGCAAGAACTGTGGGACAAAACTAGGTTTGTAACCCTCGAAGAAGCAATCCTCCCCATATTCAGACCACAAGAATATTAACACCCAAGGCGAAGAGCCGCCTATCCCAGTAGCCTGAGACAATTAGGGGACCACGTTTCAATATGACCATTGAGCCAGAAGGAATTCTCACCGGGATAAGAGGAGGGCTTAGTCGAGAAAACATCTCAACACGCTTTAGAGCGATCAGAAAGACCCTTGGCGGAATTCCGCGAGCGACCGTCCTACACTATTCGATACTTAGCCTCACTCTAGCACTAGCGGCAATAATCCGACTCTTACCTCTAAGGTGGGGCGCTTACATCAGCGAGTTTGACCCGTATTTCAACTTCAACGATATGCGTCAGATAACGGCAAACGGATGGCAGAGCTGGTACGCCTACACTGACTTCAAAGCATGGTATCCTTTCGGAAGACCCCCAGTTTCCACCAGTTATCCAGGCACCAGCTTCACCGGCACCCTGATCTACCAATTTCTCCAAGCCATCGGTATTAACGTCAGTCTCTACGATGCAGCTGTTTACGCCCCGGTGATTCTCGGAGTCTTCGGCGTCATAGTCGTCTACTTCTTCGCTCGAGATATTTGGGGGAAGAGCGCTGGGTTATTGGCGGGGCTCTTCACCGCCTTCAGTTCGAGCCTGATCAGCCGAACGGACCTCGGCTTCTTCCGAAATGAAGCCGTCGGGATTCCAACAATGGTCATGGCTTTCCTGTTTTTCATGCGAGCAATAAACCCCAGCCGATCACTGAAGGGTACTATCATCTACAGCATGCTCTCAAGCGTGAGTCTCATCTACATGACCTTCGCCTGGGGAAGCTTCAGGTATGCGGCCGAAGTACTCGGACTGTTCGCGCTGGCCTTAATCGTCCTTGGCCGCTACTCTCCCCGTCTCCTCCTCTCATACGGAATCACCATAGGATTCTTCCTGTACAGTGGTACCGAACTGCCCTTGTTAGGACATACGTACCTGACGGAAAGCACAACAGTCGCTTTGCTAGGTGTGATGGGACTCCTAGCAGTTATGGAACTCTCGAGGCTGGCCCCAACCTCAAGAGGGAGACTGACCGTGCTCAGCCTTGCAGTCGCAGGCGTCGCGGCCATTGCGATTCTCGGGCTTGGGACAGGGCTGATATCCGCGGGCTTACGAGGAAAATTCCTAGCAACCTTAGACCCCTTCGTTAGAAACAACATTCCACTCGTAGCGTCCGTCGCGGAGAATAGACCCTCTACGTGGTCAAGCCTCTATCTGGAGAT
>Ga0210404_10001174_pt1 | contig 11531 bp, 9 predicted proteins | sample IncBWH28MmetaG_FD_155455 | JGI IMG/M metagenome (GOLD analysis project Ga0210404, IMG submission 155455) | Forest soil microbial communities from Barre Woods Harvard Forest LTER site, Petersham, Massachusetts, United States - Inc-BW-H-28-M | ecosystem: Environmental > Terrestrial > Soil >... | reverse complement strand
TGGATCGCCTGGTTCCACAAGGCACGCGCCTGCATCAGCCCGTTGTCGAAACCATCCGCGACCCCGACTTTCTCGCCACCGTCAAAGAAGCCACCGCCACCCGCGAAGTCAAAACCGCCCGCGCCACCTCCATCGTTCCCGGCCGCGCCTTCGATGTGACCGCCGCGCCTCTGCCGGACGGAGGCGCCGTCGCCGTGCTCCGCGACCTCACCGAAACCGAGCGCGTGGAAAAAACCCGCCGCGACTTCATCGCCAACGTCTCCCACGAGCTGCGCACGCCCCTCACTTCGATTCAAGGCTACGCGGAGACCTTGCTCGACAGCACTCCTGACAACGTTGCGCCCACCCGGGAGTTTCTGGAAATCATCCGCAAGAATTCCTCCCGCATGTCGCGCCTCACCGAAGATCTGCTCACTCTGGCGCGCGTCGAATCGGGTGAGACTCGCTTCGATGTGGAGTCTGTTCCGCCCGCCGAACTTCTCCATGCCGCCGAAGAGAGCTTCCGCGAAATCGCACGCACTCACGGGATCGACATGCAAATTCAGGACTCCCCGGTCGCCGATTCGCAGAGTCCCGATCTGCAGAGTCATGATCTGCAGAACCGTGACCCGCAGAACCGCGATTCGCCGATCCAGCATCTCCGCTCGGTCCGCGCCGACCGCGAAGCCATTCACCAGGTCTTTTCCAACTTGATCGACAACGCGCTAAAGTATGGTGCTTCCGGGGGACGAATCGTGCTCGGAGCCCGCGCGGTTCCTCACGCCGTAGAATTCTTCGTGCAGGATTTCGGCGCCGGCATCGCCTCCGAGCACCTCCCGCGCCTCTTCGAGCGTTTCTATCGCGTCGACAAAGCCCGCTCCCGCGAGTCCGGAGGCACCGGCCTCGGCCTGGCCATCGCCAAGCACATTATGCTGGCTCACGGCGGTTCCATCCGCGCCGAAAGCGAACTAGCCCACGGCTCCACATTCCTGTTCACCCTCCCCACCGCCTAAGAAGGCGAACGCAAGAACAACCGGAACACATGTGGCGACGGCCGCCTCGGCCGTCCAAGCCTGAGCCTGCCCTGAGCAAGCGCAGCGAGTCGATGGGGCGAAGCCCGGCGCCGAGGGCAGTAGCGCCACCGGAGCACTCTTCCAATGCCTCAGTGTTAAGATCGCTGCAGATCCTCCCCTCGGAGACGTTATGAAACGAATTGCGGTTTTCGTGATCCTGGCCGCATCAAGTATTGTCTGGTCGATACCGGCGAATGCCCAACGGGAAAACAAGAGTATCGGGGAAAATGGCCGTGAAGCCCGGAAGGCGGCCAAGCAGCAGCAGAAAACGGTAAAGAGGGACGCCAAGAGACAGCGGAAAGCAATGAAGAAATACCAGAAACAGCAACGCAAGGCGGCCAAGCAGCAGCGACGTCGCACCAAGTAGCCTTCGCACAACGCACACAGTGGCGCCGGCTGTCGCGGGGCATCCGGCCCTCGCTGGCTGCACCAGTACAGCCCAGCCCCAAAAATGACCAAAAATTCACAGCCCCTTAACCCACTTGTGGAAAAGAGAACATATCCTTAGCCGTTGACCATCCGCCTATGGGTACGGCAAAATCAGAGGTAATAAGTCCGCGCACTTCCACCGCACGCCCGAGGGATAACCTCATGAGCACTGCCCGCGTCGAAAGCCTGCCCCCCGAACCGGCCCATCACCACATCGTCCGCCGCACTATCGAAGCCTGCCGCCTGGCCAAAGAAGCCGCCGGAGCCGCCGCCGAAGGCATCGCCACCGGTTCCAGTTCTCTGCTGAGCTCTCTGCGCCAGCGCGAGCGCGAACTCGACACGCTCGACATGGAAATCGACACCGCTGTTACCACCGCCATCACCGAAGTCGAGCCCGCCGAAGCCCGCGAACTCCTCGCCTGCATGAAGTTTATGATCAGCCTCGAGCGTATCGGCGACCTGCTGCTCAGCTTCGCCAACAGCGCTCAAGCCGCCGCCGGACGCGTCGATTCCGAGGACACCCGCGACCTCACCCACATGGCCACCATCCTGGAGAAAATGCTCACCGACGTCGGCGACGCCTTCTCCTCCCGCGACGTTGGCAAAGCCGTCGACGTCCTCCGCGCCGACTCCGAAATGGATCGGCTCCGCAACCTGATCTTCCTGCGCCACATCGAGAATCCCGAAAACATCGCCCGCCAGGCCAGCCTGCAGGTCATCTTCATGACCCAATCCCTCGAACGTGCCGGCGATCACGCCAAGAACCTCGCCGAAGAAGTCTGCCACGTAGTCAGCGGCCACACGGTCCGCCACGTCCTAATGGCCTATGACAAGCCGGTAGAACAAATGTTCATCGACTACCTCCGCAAGCGCGACCAGCACTAGGTCGCAGGAGACAATTCCAAGTTCTCATCCTGAGCGGAGGCGGTGCTTCGCGAGCGCGAAGCACCACCGCAGTCGAAGGACCCCTAACCCTCTGCAGAACCCTCGGCTCCGCAGGAAATTTCCTCCGCGACATCAGCCCCGAAGGGGCGGCATACAATAGCCCCGGACGTAAGTCCGGGTAAGTTCCACAAAAAGGGAATCGAGTCCCGAAGGGACGGCACCCGCCGGACCCCTGGATTGGCGCTGGGGTAGCCACCGGTCGTATGCTCACGGAAGGCGGGACCTATCCGGGTCAACGACCGGACGCGGTGGGAGGAGAAGACTCGAGGAACGCTGGCTTAAGACCGAAGCGGCGCGGGCTAAGTAATGCACAAGTTCTTTCCCTCAGGACTCGAGCCCCGTGAAGGGCAGTTGCAAGCCCTGGAACACATCCAGAGCGCTTTCAATGATGGTAAGAAGTTTTTCGTGCTCGAAGGCCCTACCGGTTTTGGTAAATCTGCAGTAGCAAAGGCGGTGCTGAATCTGTGTGGAAAGGGTTTCATCACCTCGCCCCTGAATACCCTGGTGCGGCAATATTCACAGGATGACGATCTGGGCCTGACGGAGGTACGTGGTCAATCTACGTATACTTGCAGAGCGTTCAATGGCGTGAACTGTGAAAAGGCCAGCGATTCTTTTGAAGACCACAGCACGAAATGCATGGACTATGTAGTAGCGCGCGACGCATTCTGGACCGCACAGCATAGCGTCACGAACGTGCATTTTCTCTCATACGCATCCCCTATCGAAGGCGCTGTTTATCCACGAGATGTTTTAGTCATCGACGAGGCCCACAATCTGGAAAACATACTTACCAACATGGTCGGCCGTACCATCACTCCCGAGGACGTGACTGCGATCAATGCGCGTATGTTCGATTTTCCCGGTAAAGATAAAGACCTTCTGAATTTGAATAGAGTGACCGATTGGCTGAAGTATTTCGAAAGCGCTATTACCAAGGCACTCACGGACGTCTCTGACGGAGAAGAAGAACGCCATTATGAGAGCCTCAGGCAGGGGATTAACTTCACATTGAACTGCGGCGACTGGATCAGTTGGAGAGAGAGGACAAACCTCATCATCGCCCCGATGTCTGCAAGGCAGGCGGTAAGGCCGCTGTTCCGCTGCGCCAGCCACGTTCTTTTTATGTCAGCAACGATGGGCGACATCCCGCTGTTCTTGCACAATCTTGGCATCAGTCAGAAAGATGCTGCAGTTTATCGCGCAAGAAGTGAATTCCCACCCGAAAACAGAAGGATCATCTACCGCAATCACGGCTCAATGAGCAAGACGTGGAAACAGCCTGGACTTCCCCAGATGTTGCAAGAATGCTCACTCATCCTGAGGAGGCGTCCCGAGGAGCGCGGAATCATCCATTGTCACAGTCGAGACCTTCAGCAAAGAGTTTCGCAACACTTAGCAAAGGAATTCGGAAGACGCATCTTGACGCACGGTAGCGGGGCAGATCGTGATGGCGGCATTAAGCGGCTGAGAGAGAGCAGAAACGGCGTTTTGTGTTCCGTCGCGATGACGGAAGGGCTCGACCTACGGGACGACGAAGCAAGGTTCTGCATCTTCGCTAAGATCCCATGGCCCAATTTGTCAGATCCCTACATCGCCGAACGTCGGAAACGCTCTCAGGAATGGTACGAGAACATGACGGTCCTCTCTATTATCCAGGGAAGCGGAAGAGTTGTCCGTAGTCTGACCGACCATGCGGACACATTTATCTTTGACAGCTCTTTCGAGCGTCTGCTGGCTCGGTTTCCCACTTGGTGGAGAGCCGCGATTGTCACGGATACGACTGTTTACTGATCGCGGGAGAGTTATTCAGACTGAAATAGAAGGTGCTAGAATTCCTGCTCACGATACAGTATGTCAATTCATTGGGCTATTAAATGAAACTGTCCCAGACAACCAGACTCGTAATTCTTTTGCTGTATGCCGCACTTTTGTTCGCCGTTTGTCGTTTCCTTTTCGGAACTTGGTTGCCTCCGACCGCTGAAAAAGGTTTATGGCTCTACGCATCATTCGCGCATCTTCTGCTAGGTACCCTTTTACTCAGTCCTTATTTCACCAAGCCAGCGGACGCGGTCTCTGATGCAGTAATTGCTCTCCTTGTGTTGCCCGAAGTGGCCGGTACAGTATGGAGCCTTCAGGAGGCGTGGGCGATTTGGGCGTGGAGATCTATTTGTTGGTACTACGTGGCCGTGGTTGTGATCGGTTGTCTGGCCATGCTTTTAAGAAATGTCCAGTCCATCCGTGGAAAACAAATTGCCCAGACAACGTATGTGCTAAGCACACACATGGGCGATACCCCGCTGATATTTTCGCTTCTTTTCCTCTTTGCTCTGATGGCCTTTCATCTGGAGAACCTCCGCGAATTCCTTACGCTTGCGGCGACGTGGATCGTTATTGTTCCGCTACAGCTGTTGGAGCACCTTGCATACATTGCGAAAGACATAAAGGAAGTTTGGGCTGAATCCGCCAGCTACGAAACTATCTGCGAAACCTACGCACGTAAGGAACCAAACTTACTTCTGTTTCGCCGGACTGGAGAAGGACTGCTTACGTTCGGACAAATCCTTACGATGAAGCATTCGCCGCAGGATGCCCTCCACCATGCTATGGTGCTTGACGAATTGCACTTGGCCGAGGAGCGTTGGATACGGTGCCTTGAAATCACTGGCCAACTCGTTGCCGGTACTCAGGAAGCACTTCACCGCGCCACTGCCAAATCCCCGGTACTGCGCCTCAGCGCCGTCGTCAGTCAAAGTGACATAGATTTGGCTTTCCAACCATGCCGCGTTTACACGAGGCGCTCTGATCTGATCGGGCTTGTCGCTCCCAACACTAACATCGCAACGCTGCAATTCGAGCTGACAAGAACAGACGTGGACATTGGAGAAGGCCAGCTCGTTGAGGTGCTTATCGGTACTAAGCCCGTGCTCTATCAGATCGTTAACGGGCTAACTCAGGAAGAACTTCTCGCCCAGAAAAATACGTACGGTTTCGCCCTTGGCACAGCAAAGAAGATCGGCACATGGGACGACAACCTACAAAGATTTGAACACGTACGCTGGATACCTGAACTAAACGAACCTGTGCTTCTTCAGCAGACCCAACAACCCCCTGACATTGCAGCGGCGGTAGGTTTCTTTCCGAATACAAGATATCCGTTGAGCGTAAACGTCCAACAGTTAGTGACTCATAACACAGCGATACTAGGAATTCTGGGAGCTGGCAAAACTTTCTTGGCGCTAGAGCTAGTTGAAAGGATGCTCTTAAAAGGGATTAAGGTCATAGCGCTTGACCTCACAAACCAATATGCGAGCGAGCTTGCTCCATATTACGACGCCGCCGCTGAGCAACCCAAAATCGACCTTTTGAAAGGGCTGGGGCCACCGGGGAAAACTAACATGAGACCAAACACAGCAGAAGGAGGCAGCACGCAAGTGTTTCAGGCCGCATTAAAGCTGCAATTGGATGCCTTCATGAAAGACCAGCAGTCACACCTGAGGATTTATAACCCCACCGCATTCGAGATATGGCGACAAGACGGGAAACTTTATGGTGGCGTGGCACCAATGGCTCAGCTGACGCCCACTGAGATAACAAGGATTGTGACAGAGGTGGCCCTCGAGTTGTGTTCTACAAACATGACTGACCAAGCCAAACTCTGTATGGTTTATGAAGAAGCGCATTCTCTCATTCCTGAGTGGAACGCAGTGGCCTCGGGCGGAGACAAAGAGGCCACAAACGGTACCGCGAAAGCTATATTGCAAGGCCGCAAATACGGACTTGGATGCTTGGTCGTGACTCAGCGCACCGCAAACGTGACAAAAACCATTCTTAATCAGTGCAACACCGTGTTTGCCTTGCGGGTGTTCGATTCCACTGGGATGGAATTTCTTCGCAACTACATTGGGGACGACTACGCAGGCGTACTTTCCACACTCGAAGATAGGCACGCCGTGGCCTTTGGGCGCGCCTCATCATGCTCCGACCCTGTGCTCATCCGGCTTAACGACCGAAACACGTTTTTGCGGCTCAACCGACCCTAACCGGCGGGGGGCTCGTCCTTTCGCGTTTCTTGCGAGATGGTGGGTACCGAGGCCATGGGAACAGCCGCCTCGATAAAGAATTCGGGGATAGACGGGACATTCGCCATTACTAGAGCTGCGCAGCAAAGTCACTTTCGCGACTCACTCCGGTGTCGCTTCCGTCGGCTCCCATTCATCATCCGCGCACGCCAGAATCGTCAAGCCAGTCTCTTTCAGCAAGTGCCAGGCTTCCCGATAGGGTCCGTACTTCTGCCATTTACTGTCCGGGGCGAAGTGAAGGCTTGTGGTCGTCAAGGCCACACGCTCGAATGGAATGATGTACCACTCGTCGACCGGAATCAGTAGGACCGCGAAAAAATCCAGCGACCCTGGCCCGTACTTCCGTTTTGTGCCCATTCCCATAACGTTCAGGGAGTAGGAGTTCCTGCGGCGTGTGAAGATGGTTGATTTCACTTGAACGCGCAACACTCTCTTGTGATTCTCGACCCCAACGTCGTATTTCCCCGACTCGCCAAACGGCTTCGAAACCCTCATTCCCAAGCCCGCCGCCTGCATCATGAAATAAAGCTCCGCCCACTCCCCGCGCTCCTTGCACCCCGTCAACCTCCCACCTGCCAACCGATCCTTCTTCTTCCACATATCCCTCCACATCGCCCGCTCCTCTTCCAGACAAAAAAAATATGAGGCTCTCCCGAGCCTCGCGCCTTGTCGTCCTGAGGCGGGCTTGTTGCCCGCCATCTCCGTCACCACCACTGCACCGTCCACTGCCCACGAACCGCTTTCCCGCGAACTACTTACAGTGTTTCAACCTTTTACCAACCAAGTCACGGTCATCCGTCACACAAACAGTGTTTTCTCTGTGGAGAACTCCTAAACCCTTGGTCCAGATGGCTTTAGGATGGGACAAAATCTTGCGGCAGGCGTTTATTTCGAAGAATGTGGGCAGTAACGGAGAACCCTTAAGCGCATTCCTCCGTCGTCTCAATCTCAGGAGGCGGCGCAACTGACTCCGGCCGCATGACCACCGCCTTTTGCTCTCCCCGCCGGATCAGCACGATCGCTCCCAGAATCGCCACCGACGCCAGCACCACCCGCATCGAGAGAGGCTCGTGCGCCAACAGCCATCCCAGAATCACCGCGACCACCGGATTGGCATACGTATGTGTCGCCACTAAGGCGGGCGGAACGCGCTGCAGCAGCCACGTGTAAGCCGTGAACGCAACTACCGATCCGAACGTGATCAGATATCCCAGCCCAAACACTGAGCGCAGCGTGATGCTCGACCAGTGGGTGTGCTGAAACTCACCCGTAACTCCCGCCGCGATCAGCAGCATCGCCGCGCCGCAGATGGTCGGCAGTGCGGTGCGCCCCAGGGCATCAGAAGGCAGCTTAAGCCGCGGCGAAAGCACAACCCCTAACGACCACGACAACGAACCCAGCAATACCGCCAGTAATCCCAGCAGGCTCGAGCCTTTTACGGTGAGTTCCGCCCCCGTCAGCATCGCCACGCCCACCACGCCGAGACCCAGGCCCAGCGCGCTGAGCAGGCTGATCTTCTGCTGCCCCATCATCCAGCCCAGCACCAGAATGAACATTGGCTCGGTCGCGATCAGCAACGCCGCCAGTCCCGACCCCACATACTGCTCGGCCCAGTGCAGCGTGCCATGCCCTATTAAGAAGAAGAGCGACCCCAGCGCAAATCCTGCGACCCATTGTTGCCGCGTCGGGCGAAACCCGCGCCACCAGGCCCAGGTCAGCATGATCCCGCCCGCAATCGAGTGCCGGATCCCTGCCGTCACCAGCGGAGGAATGGTCTCGACCGCGTAGCGGATCGCAAGGTACGTCGAACCCCAGATGACATAGATCGCCACAAAAGCCAGCGCCAGTTTGATGGCGTGACTCCTGTCGTTCGCACTCGAGGGTTTCGGCTGAGGGACGATCACGGGTCTACCTCCAATATGTATCATCTTGCCGCTGCGGAGCATGGCCAGAATCTGTGAGGACTGATGGAGAATCATGGGAATTGGCCTCCGAGGGATGACTAACCTGTACAACTATGTTAACAGGTTATAAGAATGGTAAGGTGCTCGATATAACTTGTCAAGTTAATTTTGATGGTTATATAATTCAATGAGAGGAGGATTTCCCAATTTCCCCATGACAGAAACCAAGCCCGGAAAGCGACGACCAACCAAATTCGAACTGATCGGGGGAAACGTCTGTCTCGATTTCATCAACACGCTCGACGATCGTCCGAGCGACAAACCCAAAGAATCGCTCACAAACTATTACGAACTCGCCCGTTTTGGCGAAGACACCGGCATCCTCACGCCGGAGCAACTGGATTTCTTCTTCGAGCGCGTTCACCTCATGCCCGATGAAGCCGAGGACGCCCTGCGCCGCGCCATCAACCTGCGTGAAGCGATGTACGCCGTTTTTGCAGCTCTAATGAACAAGCAAACCGTGCCGCAGGTCGCGATGGACACGCTCAACGCTTACATCCAGGATGCGGCGCTGCACTCGCGGCTGGTGCAAAGTGACGTGGTGCAACCTGAGATGGTGCAACGTGACATGGTGCAACCTGACATGGCACCGCGTGAGGAGCGCATGGAGTGGCGCTTCGACGACCTGACGTCTTCCTTCGACGCAATGCTGTGGCCGATTGCGCGCGGGGCCGCGGACCTGCTCGCCTCAAGCGATCTGGCGCGGGTGCGGGCCTGCTCGTCGCCCACCTGCCAGTGGTTCTTTCTCGACACCAGCAAGAATCACCACCGCCGCTGGTGCAGCATGCAGCAGTGCGGCAATCGCGCCAAAGTCCGCAGGTTTTATGCGCGGCGGAAAACCGCGGGCTAAGACCGTCATTCTGCCCTTTACGCCTGGGATGTTATTGCTATAACATTTATGAATGGGTGTAACATCCCATTCGGTACGCGCTCCCTGGCTGATGCTGGTTTTCAGCCTGCCGGCGAACCGGGCGAGCCAGCGCGTGGAAGTCTGGCGCAAGCTGCAGCGTTACGGCACCTTGCCCCTTCGCTCTTCCGGGCATGTCCCCCAATTCCGCCGCCAACCAGGAAAAATTGGAGTGGCTGGCCGCGACCATCCGCAGCTACAAAGGTCAAGCCTCGGTCGTGCAGGTAAAGGCATTCGACGATCTGCCCGATGCGCGCCTGCGACAGCTTTTCCTCGAAGCAAGCGCGCTGCATTACGAGCGGCTGCTGCGCGACCTAAAGAAACTGGTCAGTCTGCCGCATTCCCAGCGCCCCACCAGACATTTGGGCCGGCTGCGGAAGCGGTTTCAAGAGATTGCGGCAACAGACTTCTTCGCCAATCCATTGCGAGCGCGCGTGGAAACCGTTCTGGCGAGTGCGGATGCGGCAGAAGCCATTTCCTCCAAACGTAAAGCTAAGGCAGCGGAGTACCGCAACCGGGTCTGGATCACACGGCCGCGACCGGGGATTGATCGCGTTTCCTCGGCGTGGCTGATTGAAAGATTCATTGATCCCAAGGCGAAGTTCGTGTTCGGGGATGATCCAGCAATGCATCAGGAGGCTGTGCCCTTCGACATGTTCTCTCCGCAGGGATTCGGCCATCGCGACCACGACTGCACCTTCGAAACCCTGTGTAAAGAGTTTGCAATTCGGGATGGCCGGGTCCGGCGGATCGCACAGATCATCCATGACGTTGACCTCGGCGATGAGATGTTTGGGCGGGCGGAAGGTCTCGGCCTCGATCAGGTACTCGACGGCTGGGCAAAACAGGAAGTGCCGGACGACGAACTTCTGCGCCGCGGCATGGAGTTAATCGAGGGGCTGTATAACTACAGCGGCTGAACGTGGCTCGAGCATCCGGTCCACCACGTTTTGAATTCAATCAGAAATGAACATAGGAGGAAGTTCAATGATCACAGATCGGCCAGTCGTCGTTCCTTTGCATCCTTACCATTCAAAACCGGAAATCATACGAACTCTTGCAATTTTCCTGGCAATTCTCCTGAGCTTTCCTGCTCTTGGGCGGGCTCAGACGGCTCCGGACGCCGGCTGGAAGCCAGTAGAGGACGCGATGGGGCGTCCGGGCCAGCCTCAGCCCGGCGATGTCATGCGCTTCGCCATGCCGCGCAAAGACCTGCACGTCATGGTCGGCGCTGTCGCCATCAAGGCAGGCCTTGCGCTGGGCTCGTGGGCCGCTTTCGTCCGTACCGCGAATGGCGCGATGGTGATGGGTGACCTGGTGCTCACGGAAGACGAGGTCGGTCCCGTGATGCGCAAGCTGCAGGAAGGAGGAATTGAAATCTCAGCGGTGCACAATCACCTGATCGGCGAGTCGCCGCACGTTATGTACATGCACATTGCGAGTCACGGCGATGCGGTGAAGATGGCCCACGTGATTCACGAGGCCGTTGCGCTCACGAAAACGCCGGGACCGGATACGGGCGGCGCTCCTGCGGCGAGTGAACCCCTGGGAATCGATCAGAAAGCGGTCGAGGAAGCGCTCGGCCGCAGCGGGAAGGTGAACGGAGGGATTCTGCAATTCGGTCTGCCTCGCTCTGAAACCATCACCGAAAATGCGATGGTTGTGCCGCTCTCTATGGGGATCGGAACTGCCATCAACTTCCAGCCGACCGGAGGCGGGAAGGCCGCGATCACTGGAGACTTCGTGCTGCTGGGGAAGGAAGTGAATCCAGTGATGAAGGCGCTGCGGGATAACGGAATCGATGTGACCGCCTTGCACAGCCATATGCTGATGGAAGAACCGCGGCTATTCTTCATGCACTTCTGGGCAAACGACGATGCGGTAAAGCTGGCGAAGGGGCTGAAGGCGGCGTTGGACCTGACAAACTCAAAGAAATAAAGAAGCGATACGCATGACCATCGGCAATCAAGACTCGACTTTTGATGCAACGAGGAGCGCGAATCTTCACAAACCAACCACGCCTGTCTCTCTAGCCCAGTTCACGGGATATTTCCTGTGGCTGGGCACGGTCGGCTTCGGCGGCCCGATTGCGCTGGCCGGGCGCATGCAGCAGGATCTGGTGGCCGGCCGCGGCTGGATCTCACGCGCAGGT
>Ga0210404_10001172_pt1 | contig 11543 bp, 9 predicted proteins | sample IncBWH28MmetaG_FD_155455 | JGI IMG/M metagenome (GOLD analysis project Ga0210404, IMG submission 155455) | Forest soil microbial communities from Barre Woods Harvard Forest LTER site, Petersham, Massachusetts, United States - Inc-BW-H-28-M | ecosystem: Environmental > Terrestrial > Soil >... | reverse complement strand
TCTTCATGCTTCCAGGGGAACCCTACAGCTATCTGAGCTCCCGGCTGGTGCGGGAAATCGCCCGCCTCGGCGGGCCCGTCAAGGACCTGGTCCCGCCAACTGTTGCCGAGCGGCTGCGCACCAAAGGCGGCTAGAATAAGCCGTTGTCCAATTCTCAATGAAAAGAAGGGCAGGAAAATGGAACCGGCCGTAGGTGTGAAAACCGAAGAAGTTCTTAAACTATCCCATCGCGTCAACCGCATCAACGAATCGCCCACGATGGTGGTGCTGCAGGCCGCCGCGGCGCTGAAAGCCAAGGGCGCAGACGTAGCTGACTTCGGAGCGGGCGAGCCGGATTTCCCGACGCCGGAGCACATCAAGCGGGCCGCCATCCAGGCGCTGGACGAAAATCGCACGAAGTACACGCCTGTTCCGGGACTTCCGGAGCTGCGCAAAGCCATCTGCGAATGGCACGCGAGGGAGTTGGGATCGTCCTACGCCCAGGCGGAATGCGTGGTCAACGTCGGGGGCAAGCATTCTATTTTCAACTCCGTTTGCGCGCTGATCAATCCGGGCGACGAAGTGATCATCGCCGCGCCCTACTGGGTGAGCTATCCCGACATCGTCAAGTATGCTGGCGGCACGCCGGTGATTCTGGAAACCACCGAAGCCGACAATTTCGTGATGCGCGCGTCGGCGGTGGAAAAGCTGATCACGCCGCGCACGCGCATGGTGATTTGCGATTCGCCGAGCAATCCTTCGGGAGCGGTGATTCCGCCCGATGAGTACGCGAAAATTCTGGCCGTTTGCCAGCGCTACGAAATCTGGCTGATGGGCGACGAGTGCTATTCACATTTCACCTACGGCGATGCGAAGCCATACTCGATCGGCAGCATTCCGGGATCGAAAAACTCGGTGATCATCGTGGGGTCCATGTCGAAGACGTTCGCAATGACCGGGTGGCGCCTCGGGTACGTCCTTGCGCCGAAGCCGCTGGTCGATGCGGTCACCAAATTGCAAAGCCAGTCGACGTCGAATCCGACGTCGATCACGCAGTACGCCGCCCTGGCGGCGATGCGCGGGCCAATGGACGGCGTGCATACCATGCTCGCCGAATATGCGCGGCGCCGCGAGCGGATGGTCTCCGGCCTACGCGCAATTCCTGGCGTCACCTGCACGGCGCCGCAGGGAGCGTTCTATGTGTTCCCGAATATTTCGGCGCACTACAACGCCGACATGCGGAACGACATGGACGTTTCGCGGCTGCTGCTGGAGCGCGAACATATCGCCGTCGTTCCCGGAGTCGCCTTCGGCGCGCCCGGACATCTACGGTTGTCGTATGCCACGTCGATGGACCGCATCGACGAGGGGCTGAAGCGAATGGCGCGTTTCTTCGGCAGAACGAAGTGAACGCGGGCCGCCGAGTGAGGCCATGAACGTCTGTCCCGCGCGTCTGGAGCCAGTCTTCAGTCCGCGGCCCTGGGGAGCGCGCTCGCTCGCACCCTTCTTTCCGCAAAAATCGGACCTCGCCGAGCCGATCGGCGAGGCCTGGATGACGGGCAGCGAATCCCGCTTTGCCGATGGCCCTTTCGCAGGGAAAACTCTTGGCGAAGCCTGGCGGGAAATGCCGCCGGAATGGGCCGGAACGCGCGCGGACCAGAGCGCCGCATTTCCACTGCTCGTGAAATTCATTTTTCCGGAGGAAAAACTCTCGGTGCAGGTCCATCCCGACGACGCGTACGCGGCGGCGCACGAGCAGGCCGCCGGCGGGCGCGGGAAGACGGAAATGTGGTACGCGGTACGCGCGCGGCCGGGCGCGGAAGTTCTCGTCGGTTTGAAACCAGAAGTGACGCGAGAGAGTTTCGCGCGCGCCATCGCCGACGGCACCCCGGAAGATTGTCTGGTCCGCGTTCCCGTTTGTCAGGGTGACGCCATTTTCGTTCCCGCGGGCACGGCGCATACGATCGGTCCGGGCCTGGTGCTTTGCGAAATTCAGGAACAGTCCGACCTCACCTATCGGGTCTATGATTACAATCGCCGGGACGCCAGCGGCCAGGCGCGCCCGCTGCATATCGAAAAGGCGCTGGAAGTAATGCGCTTCGGAGCGCAAACCGACCCAAAGATCGATCCAGTGCGCATTCACGAAGAAGGCACTGAGAAAACTTACCTTGTTTCCTGCCCTTATTTCGAGACTTCGCGGTGGGAATTGTCCGGCTCCGTGCAGATGAGTTCATCGGCGGGATGCTTCGATTTGCTGATTTGTCTGGAAGGCTCGGGTGCGATTCGTTGGAGACACCAGCGCGTCGATTTTGGGCCGGCGCAGGTCTGGATGATTCCTACCGGGCTTGGCGCGTATCAGATTGCTCCGAACTCGCGAACGTCACTTTTGCGAACTTCTGTCCCGCGCGAGGCCGGCGAGTTCGGCCCCGCGCTCACGCGGAAAGGCGTCAGCGAAGGGGAATGGTCGCGGCTGGTGCACAAATGAAAAAAGCGCCCCGGAAACCCGCGAAGCGTGATTCGCTGCCGGCCTGCGCCGTGCTTCTGGCCGGCGGACGCGGCACGCGTTTCTGGCCGCGCAGCCGCATGCGTACTCCGAAGCAGCTTCTAGACATCGTCGGATCGGAAACGATGGTGCGCGGGACGATGGCGCGGCTTTCGCCGGCGTTTGGGCCGCGCGGCTTATGGATCGTCACAAACAAGGAGCAGGCTCGGGCGGTGCGCCGCGAGCTGCCGGAAGTCCCACCGTCCCACGTGCTGGTGGAGCCGGTGGGCGTGAATACGGCGGCGGCCATCGGCCTGGCTGCGATTCATCTGGCGCATGAGAAGGGCGACGCGCTCATGGCCGTGCTTCCGTCGGATTCCTACATTGCAGACGCGGCCGGCTATCGCACGCTGGTCAGCGCCGCACTGGATCTTGCGCGCGCGCCCGGAAATATCGTGGTGATGGGCATTCCGCCCACGCGTCCGGAAACGGGCTACGGCTATATCGAGCGCGGCGACGTGGCGTCGCGGCCGCGAGGCGTGGAGGCCTACGCCGTGCGCCGCTTCACCGAAAAACCGGCGCTGCCGGAGGCGCGCCAATACCTCGATTCGGGAAATTACCTGTGGAATGCAGGAATGTTTTTCTGGCGGGCCTCCACTTTTCTGGAAGAGCTGCGCCGTTTTCTTCCCGCCACCCGCGACGCGCTTCAGGAGCTCGCGAAAACCATCGGCTCACGTCGATACACGTCGGCGCTGCACCGCATTTATCCGCAGCTTCAGAATATTTCGGTCGACTATGCGGTGATGGAACCGGCGACGCGCGCGACGGAAAAGCCGCGAGTCTTCGTGATTCCCGCCAAGGTGGGCTGGACCGATATCGGGTCGTGGGCCGCGGTGTACCAGCTGCTCGCCGCGAAGCCCGGCGGCAATGTTTCGGCCGGGGCGTCGTTTGCTCTGGATGCGGAGGGGAATTATTTCTGGAGCCCCAAAAAGTTCGTAGCGGCCATTGGGGTGCACGACCTGGTGCTTGTGGAAACCCAAGACGCGTTGCTGCTTTGCTCGCGCGAACGATCGCAGGACGTGGGGACAATCGTAAAATGGCTTGAGGAGCAGAAGCTGAATAAGCTCGTCTAGCCCATGATCGAAATCAAATTCGGCACCGACGGCTGGCGCGGCGTGATGGCCGAGGATTTCACGTTCGCCAATGTGTGCACGGTCGCGCACGCAATCGCCCGCTACGCCGCACGCAATGAAAAGCCGGGCGCGGGGCTGGTGGTGGGTTTCGACACTCGTTTCGCTTCCGAGCGTTTCGCGCGCGTAGCTGCCGAGACGGTTGCCGCCGCAGGCACGCCGGTTTTTCTGGCGCAGGACGCGTGCCCCACTCCTGCTGTGTCGCTGATGGTGCGCCAGCGCGGCGCCGCCGGCGGAATTCAAATTACAGCGAGCCACAATCCGTTCCGGTGGAACGGCGTGAAATTCAAGGCGAGTTACGGCAGTTCCGCTTCGCCGGCAATCGTCGCGCAGATCGAAAAGGAGCTAGCGGCTGTCCGGCGTGAGGGCCTGCCCCACCTTCCGCCGCGTCCCGAGATCATCGAGCCGCTGGATGTGCGCTCCCCGTATCTGGACACGCTTGCCAAACTGGTCGATTGGGACCGTCTGCGTGCGGCGAAGTTCCGCTTCCTGGTCGATCCGATGCACGGCGCGGGTCGGGGTTTGCTGCTGGAGATTTTTCGGCGCAACGGAATCAAAGCCGCGGAAATTCGAGGGAATCGCGATCCGCTTTTCGGCGGCGTGAATCCCGAGCCGATCGAGCCGCATGTGGAGGCTCTGCGGCGGAGCATGCGCGCGGGCGGCTACGACGCGGGATTCGCGCTCGATGGCGACGCGGACCGTATCGGTGCGATGGATCCCGACGGAACGTTTATCACGCCGCATCAGATTTTCGCTATTTTGTTCTGGCATCTCGCCGGCACTCGCAAGATTTCTGGTGAAGTGGCGAAATCCTTTACCGTCACCAAGATGATCGACAAAATCGCCGCGAAGCTGGGGCGCAAAGTGTGGGAGACGCCGGTCGGCTTCAAATACGTCTGTGAGCGGATGCTCGAAGGCGACATCATTCTGGGCGGCGAGGAAAGCGGCGGCATTGGTACCAAGCTCTACCTGCCGGAACGCGACGCCAGCGTGAGCGCGCTGCTGCTGGCCGAGGTGATGGCCTGGCACGGAAAGCGGCTCGGCGAACTTGTCGCCATGCTGCATCGAGAATATGGCGAACATCACTACGGCCGCGTGGACCTGACGCTGGTCGACGGACAGAAAGAAAAGACCCTCGAGTATTTCGCTGCCTTGAAGCTGAGGAGCTTCCTGGATTGGCCGGTGGTGCACCGCGAAGATCTGGACGGTGTAAAAATTTACCTCGGTGAAATCGGCTGGGCGATGGTCCGCGCTTCGGGAACCGAACCGATGTTGCGCGTTTACGCGGAAAGTACGCGGCCGGAAACCACGCAGCGGATTCTTCAGGAAATTTCGAGACTGGCGCGAAGCTTCTAGCCGGAAGACCTGGCTTCAATGTTCTTCCGGGCGGCGTCCAGGATGCCGTTCAGAAAGGCCGGAGATTCTTCGGACGAGAATTTCTTGGCGAGCTTGAGGGCTTCGTCGATGGCGACTTTCGGCGGCGTGTCCTTGTGCTTGATTTGCATTTCGTAGATTGCCAGGCGCAGGATGTTCCGATCGACCGGAGGAAGCCGGTCGAGGCGCCAGTTTTCAGAGAGTTTTTCCACCAGTTCGTCGATCGCAGGGGATTCTTTTGCGGTGGCCAGGAACAGATGGTTCGCGAACTTCCGCGTTTCCTCCGAAACGTGGGCGGCGCGCCAGAAAAGCCTTTTCACTTGCGCGGGCTCCTTCTGCGTCATGTCCCATTCGAAGAGCATCTGGAGCGCGAATTCCCGGGATTTGTGGCGATGGAAGCTCATCGGCGCCGTTTGGGACTGCGGGACGCAGGCCTGCTCCGGGCCGTGGCCGGTATGGGAGCATTCCTTCCTGCGGAATATTTCCGCGCAACGACCGCCATTTCGATGGCACCCGCTCCGGCCGCGTAACCTTTGTTGGAATCTTTCTCGCCGGCGCGTGCCAGAGCTTGTTCCTTCGTATCGCAGGTGAGCACGCAAAATCCGATCGGCACGCCGGTATCGAGTTGGGCCAGCTGAATTCCGCGCGCGGTTTCCGCGCAGACGTAATCGTAGTGCGAGGTTTCGCCGCGTAGTACGCAGCCAATCGCCACCAGCGCATCGAAACGCCCGGTCGCCGCCATTTTCTTCGCGGCGACGGGCAACTCGAAAGATCCCGGCACTTCCACGATTTCAAGTTGTTCTTGGCCCACGCCCGATTCGGAAAAAGCCTCCAGCGCGCCTGCCAGCAAGCGATCAGTGACGAAATCGTTGAACTTGCTGACAACGACTCCGAAGCGCAGTCCTGCGGCGCCCTCATCGGAGCGTCCGCCCGGACGCACTTTTACTTTTGGGTGTCCCGCCATCGGTCTGTTCTTACTATATTAGGGAGTGGCCAGCGGCACCAGAACGTTGCCGCCTCGCTGACGCGCCTCGTCGAGCCCTGCTTCGGCGCGATTGATCCATTCCGTGACACGGTCTTCGGTCTCATCGCCGGGCCGCGTCGACGCCTCGGCGACGATCGCGCTCGTTGTCAATTGCGTGTCGCCCCACGGCGGACTGACCGTGACTGCCACCTGGAGCAACTTTTCGGCAAGCGCCCGCGCGTTTTCGAGCGACGTATTCGGCAACACGAAGACCAGGGACCATGCCGTGTATTTTACGGCGATATCGGTCTGGCGCACAGCGGAGGAAAGGGCGCGGGCCAGTTGCTCGACGTATTGCTCGACGGCCGAATCGCCGTGCTCGCGCAGCATTTCACCGCCCCGGTCGATCTGCACGATCACCAGCGATAGCGGCGTGCCCTGCGTCCGCGCACGATTCGATTCGACGAGCAGGCAATCGATATAGGCGCCGCGGCTGAGCAATCCCGTTTTTTCGTCCGCCACGGCGAGTGAGCGAACCAGCGATCGCAGGCGCGTGTGGTTCACAGACATCACCAGCTGGTCGCCAACCGCCTGCAAGAAGAAGCTCTCGTTCGGCTTCCATCTCCTGGTGCCCGCGTCGCCCACCAGTAGCGCGCCGGCACGCCCTTGCGTTTCTTTGTCCGTCAGTTCAACGGCCAGCGCGGATTCGAGCCCCAACTCGCGCAGGGCAGGCGTTGCTGCGGCGTTCAGTTCGATTCCTCCGAGTGCATCGGGTGTAGCCTTTGCGACAAGCGAAACGATCGACGGAATGCGCGCCGTTCCCACCGCCAGCATGCCGGGAGCGAAATACTCCGCGGTGAGCTGCGGCGCTTCGCCCGCTGCTCCGACGGCCACCAGGCACCGCGAAACTTGCAGGTATTTGCCGATCTCCGCGGCCGTACTCGCGATCAGTTCGCGAGGAGTGGATTGCCGATACATCAGACGATTAATTTCTGCGATGGCCGCGAGATCGCGATGCGTTTCCGCGGGGCTGGGCGCAGGCGTGGGAGCAGGCGCGGGAGCTGATTCCACCGCGGCAACCGGGGCAGGCTTCGCAGCCGGAGGCGCGGCCTTGCGGGGCACGCCCTTGGGCCACCAATTCGCGCGTTCGTAGAGCGCGCGCAAACGCTCGTTCGTGTCTTCCTGGCCAGGGAAAAGCTCGGCGATGCGTTCCAGCCGCTCGACCGCTTTGCTCTGCAGCGAATACTGGAGAAAGATTTCGACCTGTACGACGAGGTCTTCGAGAGCCTGGGCGGCGCGCGCCTCTTCGCTCACGGGGCCGGCGGTGGCACCGGCTTCCGATCCCGCCCCCGTGAAGCCGTCCGTGCGCGTCGAAACCGTAGCCGCCTTCGCCGCGCGCGACAGCACGCTCTGCAGGAACGCGGGATCGACTCTTCCTTCAAGTTTCCCGATGCGCTCCTGATTGCGATAGTCGTATGGATCGATGTCCACGAGCTTGTCCAGAGTCTCGCAGGCCTTCTTCATCTGTGCCGAGCCCAGATACAAATCGAAAAGGCACACGAGCGAGTCGAAGTATTTCGTCTCGCGGTTCATCTCCTCGTAAGCATGCGCGATTGTTTCGGCGAGCGGCAGGGACCCCGGATAGCTCGCCGCCAAGCGATCCATCTGCGCGGAAAGCTCGCCCTCCTTGCGTCCGGCGCGCATCCAGTCCTTGGTGTTCGCCAGCAGGTCGGCGCCTTTCGCGTCTTCGCCCGCGCGCACGTATGCGCCGGTGAGCTCGAACAGCTTCTCGTAGCGATCTGGATTCTGTTTGTAATACGACTCGAACGCCTGGCGCGAGCGATCGAGCTGGCCTGCCCGCAACAGGCTCTCGCCGAAAAGCGCCAGGAAAGCGGTGTCCCGCTCGTTCTTCGCAAACGGTTCCAGCAGCGCGACGGCTCCTCCCGAATCTCCCTTGCGCAACTTGGCTTCGGCAAAGAGCAGCGCGCCCGTTCGATCGGTGGGAAGCAGCCGGTGCGCGCGGCCGAAATATTCCAGCGCTTCGTCGAGTCCACCGCTTGCCAGCGTAAGCTGGCCCGCACGCAAATACCCGCGCGCCGCCAGGTCGGCGTGCCGCAGTTTTTCCGCAAGTTCGCCGAGCATTACGTGCCGCGCCGCGTTTTCCGGATCGAGCAGCGCCATGCTCTCATAGCACGCCAGCGCTTCCACTCCCCGCTGCTGCTCCAGGAAGAGGTCCGCAGCCGCGCCGAACTGCTCGATCGCTTCCGAGGCGTGATTCTGCTTTTGCAGGAGCGTGGCGTAAGGCATCAAGCGATCGGGAGGCTGCGGGTAGGGACGCAGAAAGCGGCCAAAAATGGCGGAGGCCTTGGCCGCGTCGCCCACATCGATCAAGCGGTCGAACTGGATGCCGAAATACTGGGCGGCCAGCTCCGGCTCGTTCAGCCGGGTATGGATGTCGGCCAGCCCCTGGACCGCTTCGCTGTGCGTGGGGGATTCTGCAAGGACAGCTTCGTATTCAGAGACGGCCTCGCGGAGCTTGTTTTTTTCGACGCTCCGCCGAGCCCGTTCGAGATGTTTTTGAATGTCCGAGGCCATGGGAATCGGCGCACCCTGCCCAAGAGCCGGGCGCGCAGCATTAAGCTAAATTCTACCCCGGACGCATCAGGGCCTTCCGAAGGAAATCCAGAGTATGTGTCGTGGATGTGTCGTGGATGGGCCGGCGGAATGCCTGAACCAGCTGGGCACTACAGGCGGGAGCGGCTCGGGAGACCCCTTACCTTCTCCCGCATGGCATGGAAGGACATTCCGCTGCGCAGCAGCGCGGCAAAACCAAGAAAAGCCAGCGGAATGGTCAGCGCCAGAAAGGCGAAAATGGAAAAGCCCGTGGCCCGCGTTTTCTCCACATCGAAAATGCTCAGCCCCAGCACGCAGAAGAACTGATACGACCCGACGTTGGCGGGAGCGTTCGGCAGCGAAACCCCCAGATTGATAATGAGCAGCACCACCACCGCGGCCAGGAGCGATAGGGTCAGCCCGTACGCCCGCATCACCGCCCACAATCCCAGCACCTGGCAGAATGGGACCGCCAGCGAAGTCAGCACCGCCGCATAGAAACTTGGGGAGGTGCCGATGGCATGCAAGTCGGTCAGCACGGCCATGAATTTTCCCGGCAGGTGGGCTTTCTTGCCGTCCACCGGAGTGTTCTTGCTGAGCCGGATTTCGATATAGAGAATCAGCAGGCCCACGAGAAAGAGCAGAAACAGAGTCGCATACGCCAGCAGGTCCGCCACGCGCTGGTCCGGCCGCGGCAAATCAATGTAGAGAGAAACCATGGCCAGCGCCGCCGTCGCAATCACTAGATCGACGAATCGTTCTACTCCCACCGTGCCCAGCACCCGCCCGATGGAAATTTCCTCCGAGTTCGCCAGCAAATAACTTCGCAGCACTTCACCCGGCCGCAGCGGGAACACCAGGTTGGCGAAAAGCCCCGCGAAGACGGCGCGAATCGATCTCTTGAGCCGCACCTTGCCAAATGGGGCCAATAGGAATTTCCAGCGCAGCGCCTGGACGCCGTAGCTTAAAACGTCGCAGGCCATGCCCAGGAACACCCATTGCCAGCTGACGTTCGCCAGGTTGCGCAACTCGCGCACGATATGAAAATCGTGCAGCACCCAGACGAGACAGACCGTCGCCAGCCCGTAACCTGCGAAAAGAAGCAGCCTGGGCCGCTTCTGAAATGCATTTTGGGTTGCGGTGTTCAACGGGCGGCTTCCATGCGTGCGGGGGATTCCGTCAGGCGAGCCGTCGATCCGCAGGGTAATGCGCTCACCTCGATGGGCAGCAAATGGTGGGTCGAGGGGTCATGCAAACCGGACTCCCATTCAGACCGCCACCAGCGCATCGTTGCTCCTTATGAATTGTCAGGTTTTCGCACGGCTCGCAGTTGGTCGCACTGCGGCTCCGTGAAGTACTGGACTCGGGTCGCTGGTCGCGTCGTGATACCGATTGCGGGCGCCGTCCCCTTACACCCGGCCGCTCCTCCCCCCGCGAAGAGGACGCACCCGTCCCTGAGGCGCCGAAGACCCTTAAAGCTCGGTACAGCCTACGATAACACCCGCCTTGAGGCAATCCCGTGAAACCCTACCTGGGAAGTTGCCGCTCGGCTATAGCCGGGAAACTCCAAACGGCGTATCATTGAATCAGGAATAGAATCGATTTCTCGAATGCCTCGCTCCACCCGCCACAGCGAAAACGAATGAAAACCGCGCAAACCGTCGATCGCCGCGAGCGTGTCCTGCTCGTCGGAGTGGCCCTGCGGGGCCACTCGCGCGGCAAGCCAGAACGTCCCAATGTCGCCAGCCGCGATTCACTGGCCGAGTTGGAGGAGCTGGCCGCCAGCGCCGGGGCCAACATCGTCGGCAGCCTGATGCAGATGCGCGACGTCCTCGATCCGGCCACGCTGGTGGGTCGGGGCAAGCTCGACGAGATTCGCGCCGAAGCGCAGTCACGCCAGGCGCCGCTGGTAATCGTGGATCACGATCTGACGCCCGTACAACTGCGGAACATGGAAAAAGGCACGGGTTGCCGGGTGATCGACCGCACGCAGCTGATTTTGGATATTTTCGCCACCCACGCGCGGACTCGCGAAGGCCAGCTGCAGGTCGAACTTGCGCAATTGAATTATCTGCTGCCGCGCCTCACCGGCCGCGGCCACGAACTTTCGCGGCTCGGCGGCGGCATCGGAACACGCGGACCCGGCGAGCAGAAACTAGAAACCGACCGGCGGCGGATCCGCGAGCGGGTGGCGAAAATCAAAGCGCAGATCGAAACGGTGCGCCGCCAGCGCACCACTCGCCGGCGCGCCCGGCAGGCTGTTCCGCTCGGCATGGTTGCTTTCGTCGGCTACACCAATGCCGGGAAATCGACACTTTTCAACGCACTGACCGACGCCGGCGTGCTGGCCTCGTCGAAAATGTTCGCCACGCTCGATCCTACGATCCGCGCGGTCGGGCTACCCTCGAAGCGCCGCGTGCTGCTGTCGGACACAGTCGGTTTTTTGCGCGAGCTTCCCTCGGATTTGATCGCTGCCTTTCGCGCCACGCTGGAGGAGGTGCAGGAGGCGTCCCTGATTTTGCACGTCACGGATATTTCTCATCCCCACCACGCCGAACAGGACGAAGAAGTCCTCAAAGTGCTGCGGGAACTCGGCGTGCAAGACCGGCCGCGACTGCACGTGCTCAATAAAGTCGATCGGCTGCGTACCGAAGACCGGCAACTGCTGATGCGAGCGAATGGAAATGGCTACACAAGAGTATTTACTTCCGCGATGACCGGCGAGGGACTGGAAGAATTGCTCGAGCGCATCGACCAAGCCATGCCGGTCGACCCGATCGTGAAGTTGAAGCTGCGCATGCCGCTTACCGAAGGGCGCCACCTTTCGCTGGTGCAGGCTCGGGGGCGCGTACTGCGCTCCGAAGTCATCGACGGACACTTCATCCTCGACGCGGAAGTTCCGCAATCGGCTGCGCGGCGCCTTCAGGAATTCGTTCTCAAG
>Ga0210404_10001171_pt1 | contig 11544 bp, 9 predicted proteins | sample IncBWH28MmetaG_FD_155455 | JGI IMG/M metagenome (GOLD analysis project Ga0210404, IMG submission 155455) | Forest soil microbial communities from Barre Woods Harvard Forest LTER site, Petersham, Massachusetts, United States - Inc-BW-H-28-M | ecosystem: Environmental > Terrestrial > Soil >... | reverse complement strand
CGTGGAATCAGCAACTTCCACACTCTTTTTCGGAAACACCCGGGGGTGGGGTACGTCAACATCCAAGCACCCCGTCGCGCAACGTGGACGCGGCGCACACATCCAATCATTAATGCCACAAGCCTAAGGTGTCAGGTCCATGGATAAGGCCGCCAAACTCGCGCCATTCCCGCTCGTGGGCGATGCTGACCCCGTTCCTGCCAGTCTGTTCGCTTCCTATCCCGAGCAGGCCAATACGCTTTCGCTGCTCTACGAAGTCAGCCGCGAAATCACGTCCATCCTCGACCGCGAGGAGTTGCTGCGCCGCGTCGCGCAGCGCGTCAAGAAGCTCGTCAACTACCACGTTTTCAGCGTCATGCTGTGGAATGAAAAAACGCAGCACCTCGAAAGCGCCTTCGCCATGCGCTATGGCGACGCCATCCCCGCGCGCACGCGCGTTCCGCTCAACCAAGGACTCACCGGAGCCGCCGCGAGCCAACGCCACTCTGTCCGCGTCGCCGATACGCTAGCGGATCCTCGCTTTCTCGGCTGCGAAGTCGAAACCGGTGTAGCGGTTCGCTCGGAACTCGTCGTTCCGCTGCTCATGCAGGATCGTTTGATCGGTGTTCTGGACTTGGAAAGCGCGGAAACCCATGCGTTCACCGCCGAGCACGAACGCATGCTCGCCACGCTCGCCTCCTATGTAGCCATCGCCCTCGAAAATGCGCGCCTCTACGAAGAAGCCCGCGAAAGCGAGCGCCGCCTCCACGACGACCTCGCCACCGCACGCGAAATTCAGCGCCAGCTTCTGCCCAGCGGCGTTCGCGAAGTTCCCGGCCTCGATTTGGCCGCCGGTTACTGTTCCGCGCGCGAATTGGGCGGCGACTTCTACGATTTCCTTCCGTATGGCAAGGGCCGTCTCGCTGTCGCACTGGGCGACGTCTCCGGCAAAGGGACCGCGGCTGCGCTGTTCGGCTCGCTCGCGATCGGCACCCTGCGCGAGCACGTTGTCGAGCACCCCTGCCCGCCGGCGGAAATGCTGGCAATGCTCAACGGACGCTTGCACGGCGCGCACCTCGACTCGCGCTTCATCGCCATGGCCTTCGCGGTATACGACGCAGGCGAACGCCGGTTGACGCTAGCGAACGCCGGCTCGCCCTATCCGATATTGGTCCGCGACGGCGAAGTGCAGCAAATTCGCATAGAGGGCGTGCCTCTTGGCCTTTTTCCGGACACCGAGTATGACGAAATGACAATCGATGTTCGACCGGGCGACATGGTCATGTTCGCCTCGGATGGTATTCTCGAATCAGAAAACGGCGAGCTGCAGGAATTTGGTTTGGCGCGCCTGACCACCGTTCTCAACAGCGTCTCTCCGCAGCAATCTGCCAGCGAAATCTGCGACTTGGTGCTAAACGCTGCGAACGACTACAGTGGCGGCGGTTTCACTCCCGCGGACGACCGCACCCTGCTAGTACTGCGGCTAACCGATCCCACTTCGAGCGATTTCTCGAAGCTCCCCATCATTTACTGACCATGACGAACAAAAAGAGCTTTAGAGATAGCGCTCAGGGTTTATCGCGCGGGTTGCGCTGCTACGACGGAACTGAAAAGAGCGAAACTATTTTCAGTTGTAAGTTGGAGCTAAGCCACAGCCTAAAGGCTGTGCTACTTGCCGGTGGAGAGTAGATTTAATTCGGCGCGGTGAGCCTGCGCTTGGTTCGCGAAATAATTTTGTTCGCGGAGGCGGCGATAGATGCGGCCGGCGACCAACGCAGCTGTCGGTCCAATGACCTGGCGAGAGTTTCCGCGCAGTAGCACGGCTAAGGCGATTTTCGGGTGCGCCTCGTCCGCGTACGTGACGAACCAGCCCACGCGGGAAGTCGGATCGTTGCAAGTACCGGTTTTGCCGAGCGGCATTTCGTCGCCGTCGCGATCGAAGCTGCGTTTGCCCGTGCCGTACAAAACGGCGGCAAGCATGCCTTCGCGAATTTCCGGAAGAACCGTAGCGATATTCAAATCGCGCTTCACACGCGGCGCAAAATTCTGAATTTCATCGGCGGTGCGCGGATACTGCAAATAATAGAGCGTGCCGCCATTCGCAAAAGCGGAGGCCAGAGAAACCAGTTGCAACGGCGTCATCTGTATGCCTTCGCCGAAACTGGACATGCGCGCGATCCCGCCATGCGCCGGCGGTTGCATCGGGAAAGATCCGGGATGCTCTTCAGGCAGGTTGTAGCCGGCAAGCTCGCCGAGGCCGAGCAGGCGCGCATAGCGCGAAACGGTATCGAAGCCCATGCGGCGCCCGAGCTCCTCAAAGAAGACATTGTTGGAGTGGGCCATCGCTTCGGTCAAATTCATATACTTGCGGCGGCCAACCTTAAGCATCGTGTCGCGGGTGATCACGTTCTCTTCGAGCGCGGCGACTGCGACCGTGGGCTTGATGGTAGAGCACGGAATGTAGCCGTCGCCGAAAGCAATCTTCTGATTGACGATGGTGAGGATGCGGCCGGTGTTGGGATCGACAGCGACCACAGCGCCGTTGTAGCGGCCAAGGCCATCGACAGCGGCGGCGCGAACGACAGGGTCGTCAAAAGTGGAGATATCCGCGAGAGTGGAGTCGGCGAAAGTAGGGACGCCACGAAAATGCGAGACACGATGCAGCGACCGTCGCGCAGCAGCGGGCGCGGCAGGAATCGGCGCTGCGATCGTTACAGCAAGGACTGCGGCCAGGAAAACACGTCCCAGTTGCTTCACCGTTTTTGCTCCGAAAACTTTCTTGCCCGACTCGGATCCGTTTTATGAAGCGCTCTTTGTATCCCAAGCCGTTCGCCTGGGTCAACCTTCATTTCCGCGAATCACTCCGTTTGACAAACCGCATCAGCGGGAGGCCGTCGAACTACTCAGCTTAAGTGCACCCTGTCGGCCAAAGCAGAGTCGTTGATTTGACGCTACTTAGCTCCTAAAGGTTTTGCTGCACTGTCCCTTATAGAAACACTTCTCTCAGGGTGAGACAGATTCTAGGGGTTCGGGGAGTTGCGGGCAATAGCCAAGGTGGACCAGTACGGAGCTATGTGCTTTATTTTGAACGCTGGCCGGGCGGGCAGAAAATGGCCAGGGGGTGGCTCCCGCCGTTGCTGTCCCTTGGGGTGGAGAGTCCCCTAAGGGCTTGTCGCAAGTTGACACGGCTTAGTGGAAAAAAACTGGGCCGGCTGGGAATGTGGTTTGCGCTTGGAGCGTGGAACTGCAGTCTGCAGTCAGCAGCTCGTTATCGCGAGAATAATGAAGCCGCCGTCGCATGCGTTTGTTAGCAAGGAGGAGGTTATGCAGGAATCGACAAGAGTGTGTTGTTCGGTTTGGCGCTGCCAGGAATAGACGAAAACACAAACCTCGGCTCCGGGTTTGGGGAGCCGAGGTTTTGCAAACAGAGACAAGTCCAAGCTTGGAGCAAACGCTCCGAATTAGAAACGAATGTAAGGGCCGAAGGTCACGCGCAGGTTGTTGTGCGCGCCGTTGGCAAAGCTGATTTCATCACCGATGTCAGCGCGCAGGCCGATGGGGCCGATATGTCCCTCTATCCCGCCACCCGGATAGAACACGGCACTGACACTGTTAGCGCGCAAACTAGCCGCACTGTCAAAGAAAGTGCCTAGGGTGGCCGGGCGGTTGGTGATCCGGTAGTCGATGAAACCGCCTTTAGCGAACACGAAAGGGTGAACGTGGTAGTGTTCGCCGAGATTGACCTTGGGTCCGAACTCGCCGTGTAATATGCGCAAATTGGAGCGCTGAACGGTGAAGGTGGTGGGGCTGTTGAAGAAAGTTTCATTGAAGGATTGAGTGAAGTCATAGCTCATTTCGGCTTCCAACTTTATTGGTTTGTACGCCAACCAGCCGACGCGAGCCCCGATTCCACCAATATTGGTGCTCGTCTGAGTTACGCGCATGTAATCCGCAAAGACGCCGGCCTGGAAATGTTCGGTCTCTTGAGCGGATGCGAGAGGCACGAGCCACCCCGCTAAAAGAAAAACAAATGCGAAACGCTTCATGGTAAGCGTTCTCCTTGCAAAAATAATTTTGAGATTCAAGCAGAGGGCTGGCCCACTTCGTCAAGTTGGATGCCCAAGGCGAACAAGCGTTGCGGCAACGAAGGCAAATTGAGGGAGAGTGCAGAGTGAGAGTTGAAGCGATACATAGGGAAGAGGGCGCGTCCATACAGGGATTCCTGTAGAAGAATGCCAAAATCCCCAAGAAAAATGGGGTTTTGTGGCAAAGCGGCATTGTTCAGCACAAGGGATGCGGATAATATGACAGCTATCGGAGTCGCTGTTTCAACGTCTACGGAGGTTCATCAAGCGATTTGCACGGCTTGGTGTTAAGAATGCGCAAAAATCGAAACGGCAACGCTTCAGCGAATGGGAAGCGGCTGGAAAAAGCGCGCAGCGGGATCGTCGGCTTCGATGAAGTGACGAACGGAGGAGTGCCGAAAGGCCGTCCGACGATTGTGTGCGGAGGGCCGGGCTGCGGGAAAACCATGTTTGCCGTGGAGTTTTTGGTGCGCGGAGCGATGCAGTACGGCGAGCCGGGCGTACTGATGACATTCGAGGAAACCTCGGAAGAGATGACGAAGAATGTGGGGTCACTCGGATTCGATTTAAAGGGACTGGCGGCGCGAAAGAAATTAGTGCTGGAGTATGTGCGCATCGAGCCGTCGGAAATAGAGGAGACGGGTGAATATGATTTGGAAGGATTGTTCATCCGGCTACAGCACGCGGTGGACTCGATTGGCGCAAAGCGCGTAGTGCTGGATACGGTGGAGGCGATTTTTTCCGGTTTTTCCAATACGGGCATGCTGCGCGCGGAGATTCGACGGCTGTTTCGATGGCTGAAGGACCGCGGGCTGACGACCGTGGTGACCGCGGAGAAGGGCGAGGGGACGCTGACGCGGTATGGCTTGGAAGAATATGTGTCCGATTGCGTGATTTTTCTTGACCATCGCGTGACAGAGCAGATTTCAACGCGGCGGATGCGGGTGGTGAAGTACCGAGGGGCTTCGCACGTCGCGGATGAGGTTCCGTTCCTCATCGACGAGCGGGGGTTCTCCGTCATGCCCAGCTCGTCCATGAAGCTGAATCATGTGGTTTCGAACGAGCGGGTTTCGTCGGGTGTCAAAGATCTGGACGATATGCTGGAAGGCAAGGGATTTTACCGCGGATCGTCAATTCTGGTTTCGGGGACGGCAGGGTCCGGGAAATCGAGCCTGGCGGCGCATTTTGCGCAGCAGACGTGCCGCGATGGCGAACGCTGCCTGTATGTGGCGCTGGAAGAGTCCCCGGCGCAGGCGATGCGCAACATGCGGTCGATCGGCATCGATCTGGAGAAGCATGTAAGGAAGGGGCTGCTGCGATTTGAAGCGTGGAGACCCACGCAGAGCGGGTTGGAGATGCACCTGTTGCACATCCACAAACTGGTGGAGCAACACAAGCCAGCCTCGGTGGTAATCGATCCCCTGACAAGTTTGATGGTGGGCAGCACAAATCAACTGCACTCAATGCTGATGCGCCTAATCGATTTCCTGAAAACACAGCGGATCACCGCTTTTTTCACGGCGCTGACGTCGGGGCGGAACAAGGAAATCGAGGAGAGCGACGTGGGCATCTCTTCGCTCGTCGACACATGGATTTTCGCGCGGGACGTGGAGCTGAACGGCGAGAGGAACCGGTGCATTCATGTGCTGAAGTCACGTGGAATGGCGAATTCGAACCAGATACGTGAGTTTATGATGTCGAAGGATGGGATACGCCTGCTGCCGGTGTACGTCGGCAGCGGTACGGTGCTGACGGGTTCGGCAAGGTTGTCGCAGGAGGCCCGAGAAAGGGCCGAGAGCATGCTGCGAGAACAAACCAAGGAAGAGCAGCTGCGCATGTTACATGGCAAGCGGAAGGCATTGGAGACGCAGATTGAGGCGATGCGAGCGGAGTTCGCGCGGGAAGAAGCGCGAGTGACACGGATGACGCGGCAGGAGAAGCAGAGGGAGCAGGACTTGTCCCGAGGAATGCCGGAAATGGTGAGCCTTCGAGGAGCGCGGCGTGGCACAGTAACGGATAGGAACGGAAAAATGGGGGTTGAGCATGAGAGCTAGTGCGCGCACAACATCGCAGAAGCCGGTGAACGAAAACGGCCGGTTTATGGAGCTTCGCCTGTACGTTGCGGGCCAAACGCCGAAGTCACTGGCGGCGCTGGCGAACCTAAAGAAGATTTGTGCGGAGCTGGACGGCCAATACAAGCTGCACGTGATTGACTTAGTTAAAACGCCGCAACTTGCGCAGAACGACCAGATCCTAGCCATTCCGACGCTGGTACGGAAATTACCGGAGCCGATACGAAAGATAATCGGTGACCTGTCGGACCGCAACCGCGTGCTGGTGGGCTTGAATTTGCGGGAGACAGAAGGTGTAGAGTGAAGAGGAGGAGTAAGGAGAAGGCGGCAAGCAATGGAGACGGACGCGCGCCGCAAAAGTACATTTTGCGGCTGTATGTGACAGGACGGACATCCCGATCCATCAAGTCTATCGAGAATCTCAAACGCTTTTGTGAAAGTCACCTGAAGGATAGGTATGAGATGGAAGTGATTGACATCTATCAGCAGCCGGCGCTGGCTTCGGAGAATCAGATCATCGCGGCTCCGACGCTGATCAAGAAGCTGCCATTACCGCTGCGCAGGCTGGTCGGGGATCTTTCGAACAACGAGCGCGTGTTGACGGGGCTGGATTTGAAACTGGCTTAGGAGTGGAGCAGTGAAGAAGCAAAAGAAGGGGACTTCGCCAGTCGCGATTCGTGAGTTAAAGGCGCGGGTGGCGGAGCTCGAAGAGACGCTGCGAGCGATCCGCATGGGTGAGGTGGACGCGGTACTGGTGTCGAGCCCGCAGGGAGACCAAGTGTTCACCTTGCAGGGCGCGGAACATCCCTACCGGCTGCTGGTGGAGACGATCGAAGAAGGCGCCGCCACACTCGCGGACGACGGGACAGTACTGTACTCGAACAGAAGTTTCGCGGCGTTTTTTGGCGTGCCGCTGGAAAAGTTCATCGGAGCGCCGCTGCAGAATTGCGTATCTGGACGAGCGCTGGAGTTTTTGAAGGCGCTCATTTTGGAAGCGAAGACGGCCAGCACGCGCGGCGAGATACGCCTGTCGCGCAAGAATGGCAGGCCGCGAACGATCCGGTTGACGCTGAGCCCGAACCGGGAATCGGGTTTGGAGACCATCTGCGCGGTGGCGACGGAGCTTACCGAAATCGTCGACGCCAACGAGGCTTTGCGGGTGACGGAAACGTCGCTGCGCCAGCTGTCCGCGCGGCTGTTGCAATTGCAGGATGAGGAGCGGCGCCGAATCGCGCGGGATTTGCACGACATTACCGGCCAGAAAATCGCGGTGCTGTCGATGACTTTAGACCGGCTGACACGGCTGACGGAACAGCGCAATCCGGAGCACGAATCTATAAGGGAAAGCCGGGAGATCGTGACCCAGATTGGCGAGGAAATCCGGACACTGTCCTATATTTTGCATCCGCCGCTGCTGGATGAATGCGGGCTGGCTTCGGCAGTACATTGGTACGCGGAGGGTTTCGAAAAGCGCAGTGGTATTAAGCTTGAAGTGGCCATCGAAGCCGATCTTCCACGTCTGCCCATTGACGAGGAAACGACGCTCTTTCGCGTGGTGCAAGAGAGCCTGACGAACGTGCATCGCTACTCGGGTAGTTCGGTGGCCAAGATCCGGATTTCGAAAGAATCCGGCGAAGTGCGGCTCGAAGTTGTCGACCACGGCCTTGGGATCAAAGGCGGAGCAGCGCGTGCAAAGCTGGATGGCTCGGCTCCCCTCGGTGTGGGCATTCCCGGAATGCGCGAACGCCTGCACCAACTGGGTGGAGGGCTGAGCATCGACTTTGGAACGAACGGGACGCGTGTGGTGGCTACGCTGCCGATCAAGAAAGCGGCGGCAGGCGAGGCTGAAGGCGGTGAGAGCGCTTCGTCATTGAGTTTTGCACTGCGTTCCGCGCAAGATGCTCGGCGCCGCGTGCTGATTGCGGATGATCACGAGTTGATGCGCCGGGGGTTAAGGGGATTGATTGAAAGCCATGATGAATGGGCGGTGTGCGGCGAGGCGGTGGAGGGAAGCGAAGCAGTGCGCAAGGCCGCGGAACTGCGGCCAGACTTAGTGATAATGGACGTCAACCTGCCGGGGCTCAGCGGGATCGAGGCAGCAGCGCGAATCCGGCAAGAACGGGAAGGGGCAAAAATCCTGTTCTTTACAGTGCACGATTCCGAGGAGATGGTCCGCGAGATTATCGACGCGGGAGGATCGGGTTACGTGGCGAAGTCGCGAGCGAGCCAGGATTTGATAGAAGCAGTGCGTAACGTGCTCGGCGGCAAGACATTCTTTCCAGCCGCGGCAGCGGCGGCGGCGGGACGCAGATAAGCCGCAAGGCACGGAACGATTTCCCACCAGTGACCATCGGGTTTCTTGTTTCCAAGTAGAAGTCTAACGTGCGAGCGTTTCGCTGGACTCGACACGATCGGGTGTGTCGATGCGGATATCAGTAAGGTCGGATAGAAGGTTGGCAGCCCAGCGGTAGACGTTGTGCTCGCGGACAGAGTTGCGCATGTGTCGCATGCGGGTAGCTTGCTCGTCGGCCGGCATATTCAGAGCGCGATCGATGGAGCCGGCCAATTGCTGGACGTCGTAAGGATTAACGAGCAGAGCGTCCGTGAGCTCCAGTGCCGCGCCCGCGAAAGTGCTGAGGATCAGCACGCCGTGATCGTCCTCACGAGAAGCGACAAACTCCTTGGCGACGAGATTCATTCCGTCATGCAGCGAAGTGACCAGACAGAGAGAAGCGGCGCGATAGAAGCGCGAAATCTCCTGGTGGGAGTGGTGCCGCTGCAAGAACACGATGGGCTTCCAGCGGCCAGCCTGAAAACGCGCGTTGATGCGCTCGGCTTCGGCGGCAACTTCGTGGAGCAGGGTCTGATAGCGCTCAATATTGGTGCGGCTAGGAGCGCCGACCTGGACGAAGGTGAAGCGGCGCTGGTAGGAAGGGTAAAGCTCGAAGAAGAGCTCGATGCCGCGGAAGCGTTCGAGGATACCTTTGGTGTAATCGACGCGGTCGACGCCAACGCCGAGAAATGTGGTGCTGATGCCGAGCTCATTGCACAGCGCGGCACGTTCTTCGGCCATCGTGCGTGCCGGGTGCGCCGAATTGCCGTTTTCTTGAAGGCCGACACTGATGGGATAAGGGCGCACGCGGGTGACGTGTCCCTGGCGGTTCACCGAAAAGCGATCCCATTCGGTGAGTGCCTCCACGGCGCGATCCACCGTGGAGAGGAAGTTATTGCAATGAGACTGGATGTGAAATCCCACGAGGTCGGCGCCGAGCAGCCCGTCGATCAATTCCCGCTGCCAGGGGCAAATGCCAAAGACCTCGGGATTGGGCCAGGGAATGTGCCAGAAAATCGCCACGCGGGCATCGGGCCTGGCTTCCTTGATCATGCGGGGAAGCAAAGCGAAATGATAATCCTGCACCAAGACAATGGGTGACTCGGTGGACTCCATCTCCTCGATGGCTGCGTCGGCGAAACGGCGATTGACCTCCTGATAAGCGACCCAGTCCTCGGGGCGGAAAACGGGACGAGTGTGGGCGATGTGGCAGAGAGGCCAAATGCCCTCATTGGCGAAACCTTCGTAGTAGCCCTTTTCTTCTTCCGCACTGAGCCAGACGCGACGGAGCGTGTAACTGGGATGGTCGGGTGGAACGCGCAGATGATCCTTGGCGTCGACGGTTTCGCGGTCGGCATTGCCGGAGCCGTGAGCGATCCACGTGCCGTCGGTGGCGAGGAGCACGGGTTCAAGAGCGGTGACCAGGCCACTGGCGGGAACGATGACCTGGGTTGTCCCATTACTGCCATTGCTGTGGACATGCACATACGGCTCTCGATTTGCGATTACGAAGAGCGGCTTATTTTGCAATTTGTTGCTCAAGCTGACGCGCAGGCGTTCGGCCGTCCATAACGAAGCGTTGGTGTTGCGGAGACGGGCCTCTTCCTCGGCAGTAGCGCGAGCAGCGCTGAGGTCGCGCGCGAGATGCGTGACCTCGTGGTGGAGCTGATCGAAGAGCTCACCCTCCGGAAGCGACGGAGGAGCGTGCGATTGCCCGGTGCGGAGCGTGCGGAGCCATTTGGCCGTGCGGGTGAGCGGGCCGGTCAGGGTCCAGCGCACGAGAATTAGCGCGAGGCCGGTGATCAACAGTGTTTGCACCAGGGCGTTGACCAAGGAATCGCGCAAAGTATGCGAAACCTGGCGATCGATGTAGGTGGCGTCATGCACCAGGGCTAGTGTGCCGACGAGCTGGCCGTTGCGGTGAAGAGGCAATCCGTAAACATGGATAGGCGTGCCATTCACGCGCAGGAATTCGCCGTAGCCGGCTTCGCGCTCGGCGGCATGGGCGGCAGCGGCGGGGCGGAGCTGGAAAAGGGAAGCAAGGCCGGAGGTCACGGCGAGCGCAACACCGTTGGAGTTGTAAACGGCGACGCCTCTCAGGTGCTCGCGCTGACCGAAGCGATCCACAAGGCGTTGCAGGCTCTTGTCCGGCAGAGGGCGGTCAAACTGCGGCTCGACATTTTCCTGCAGGCTTTCCCCGAGAATTTCGGCCCGGCGGGCAAGATCATTGCGCAGAATGCGGTGCTCGGTGCGGACTTGGTAGGCAGCGAAAAGAAGCGAAACTACAACGACGCTCACAATCAGCGGCGAGATGAGTTTCAAAGTCGTGCGCATGAATGCTTCCCCTTGGGCAAGAGCGAAGATTTCTGTTTCGGATTCGTGAGGGCGAACGAATCCGCCAGGCGAAAAAAACACGCCTGTTATCGCGAAGAGTTCGACGGTTGCACGACTACGTGAGTAGCGATGTTGTTTCCGTCATCGGTTCGATAATCGACGGTGGCCTGGGCGCCAACTTCGAGTCTTCCCTCGACCTTGGTGGTGTCGTCGATCAGGAACTGGAGAGTGACCAGATCCTGACTCTTCTTCACGTCGACGGAAAAGGAAGCATCTCCGATGGCCGAGATTTTGCCGGAGACGGAGGCACGTTCGGTGGCTTCCTTAAAGCTATGCGGCTGGGAGGCTAGCGCGTCGGACGAAATCGCGACACCTAAGCATGCCACAAATACGGTCAGAATGAACAGCGTAACCAGAGTCAAAATAGCGCGGAAGCGCATTGTACTTCCTCCCCATCACTTCCGGCTGGTGCAATAAAGGATGGCAAGAGGAGTTCCAAAGTTGCAGGTCTACGGCATTCCCGTAAGCGAAATTGAATGAAAGATATAGGCCGGGAGAGCGTCCTTCGTCTGCAGCAGTAAGGTACTAGAACCATGAAAATTTTCCCCGCACCTACCGTTGTGCGATTAAAAAAAGACGGCGGAAAGGAAAAAGCGTCTGACCGTTTGGCTGAGGCGGATACGCGCGAGCCATGCGCTCAGCAAAAGCATCGATGAACTTCGCGGCTTCTTGTTCCGGCAGC
>Ga0210404_10001170_pt1 | contig 11545 bp, 10 predicted proteins | sample IncBWH28MmetaG_FD_155455 | JGI IMG/M metagenome (GOLD analysis project Ga0210404, IMG submission 155455) | Forest soil microbial communities from Barre Woods Harvard Forest LTER site, Petersham, Massachusetts, United States - Inc-BW-H-28-M | ecosystem: Environmental > Terrestrial > Soil >... | reverse complement strand
CAGGGCAAATGGAATCCTCAGGACCCCATCTCCAAATACATTCCTGAATTCGCGCACCTGAAAGTCTTCCAGGGCGTCGACGCGAACGGAAAAATGATCGTCGAAGATCCCGTGCATCCCCCGACCCTGCACGAGCTGATGACCCACACCGCCGGCTTCACCTACGGCCTGTTCGGCGACGGCCCGGTTGACAAGGCCTATCAATCGGCGGGTGTGATGGGCTCGACAAATCTCCAGGAAATGATCGACAAGCTCGCCCGCATTCCCTTGCTCTATCAGCCCGGCACGAAATGGGTGTACAGCGCCTCCATGGACATCCAGGGCTACATCATTGAAAAACTTTCCGGGCAGTCGCTGCCCGATTTCATGCACGACCACATCTTCGCTCCGCTCAAAATGAAAGACAGCGGCTTCTACGTCTCGAAAGAAAAATGGAGCCGCTTCGCAACTCTCTACAGCGAGGATTCAACCGGCGCTCTGGCGGCGGCCGCGCCCACTCCGAGCCTGGGCCTCGGCGACTACAAATCGCAGCCCACCATGCCTTCCGGCGGCGGTGGAATGGTTTCAACCGCGCAGGACTACGCGCGCTTCGCTCAGATGCTGCTCAATGGCGGCGAGCTCGACGGCGTTCGCATCCTTTCGCCCGCCACGGTTCAGTTGATGTCCTCAAATCACCTGGCCCCGAGCCTGATGACCGGCGTATTCTCCATCGGCCCCGAAACGATTCGCCCCGGCATGGGCTGGGGCTACGACTGCGCCGTCTTCACCGACCCTGCCGCCGCCGACGAAATCGTCGGCAAGGGCACATTTTTCTGGCTCGGCGCGGCCGACACCTGGTTCTGGATCGACCCCACGAACGACATCGTCTTCGTCGGCATGACCCAGCACATGATCGGCCCAAAACAACCGAACGTCGAGCAGATCAGCCGCCCAGCCGTCTATCAGGCGCTGGTGAACCCGAAAAAGTAGCGCAGGGAACGTGCGGTGACGATCGCTCGGTAACAGGAGACTCGTGTGAATTCTGAAACTTGCGCCCGCGCAGAAGCATGGCTCCGCTACGCAGCGGACCTCCGCCTCGGCCCCTACCACCGCGTCCGCGCCTCATCACAATCGGCCGCGGTGGAATCTCAGTCGGCTCTAGAACAGGCGCAAAGGCCCGAAAATGAGGGCAGTTTAGGGGGCCGGAGCTTCAGCTCCGACAGGAAGCGATCCGAACCCTCAGGGGTTTCAACCCTTGAGGATGGTCGTGCCGTACCGACGTCGCCTGCCATTCGAATTTCGTCCGGCTCCTCTCTTTTCGACGAGCGCGTCGAAGACGATTCTCTACCGCGTATCCTGGAAGACATTGGCCCCCATTGCACGCGCTGCAAGCTCCACAAGGCGCGCACCAACATCGTCTTCGGCGTCGGCAATCCGAAAGCGCAACTCGTCTTCGTCGGCGAAGGCCCGGGCCACGATGAAGACCTGCAAGCCGAACCCTTCGTCGGCCGTGCCGGAAAACTCCTCACCCAGATGATCGAAGCCATGGGCCTGCGCCGCGCCGACGTCTACATCTGTAATGTCGTCAAATGCCGCCCGCCCGAAAATCGCCTCCCTGAAAAAGACGAAATCGCCACCTGCTCGCCCTATCTTTTCCGCCAGCTCGGCGTAATCAATCCCAAAGTGATTTGTGCCCTCGGCAGTTGCGCCGCGCAGACCATGCTGCAAACCACGCAAGGCATCTCGCGCTTCCGCGGCGAATGGTTCGACTACCACGGCTCAAAACTCATCGCCACCTATCACCCGGCCTACTTGCTGCGCAATCCGCCGGCAAAAAGTGAAGTCTGGAAAGACTTGCAGAAAATCATGTCCTACCTCGGCCTCGAGCTTCCCAAGAAAAAATGACCATCCTCTCGGTTCAGCTCGCGGTGCACGACGTAAGCGAAACCGTTGAGGTGAATGCGTGAGGCTTTCAGCCACGTGAATAATCATCGGCGAAAAATCGGGCTTTAGCCCCGGGGATCACACTCCTACAATCTAGACGCCCTTGGACATCCTTCTCGGAATATCGGCGGCATTCGGCTGGGGTGTGGCGGATTTCTCCGCCCGCTTCTCCTCGCGCCGCATCGGCGCCTTCCGCACGCTCATCGTCATGCAATTCTTCGGCCTTACCGCGCTCAGCATTTTTCTCTCACTCACTGGCGGGTTCTCGCGCAGCTTCCCTCCGGGATGGACACCCTGGCTCTTCGCCGCCATCGCCGGCCTGCTCAACACCGTTTCGGGGCTCTGCCTCTATCGCTCCTTCGAAGTCGGCTCCATCAGCATCGCCGGCCCGGTCTCCTCTTCCTACCCGGCGCTCACCGTCGCGCTCGCCATTGCCAGCGGCGAACGCATCCAGGCCCTTCGCGCGGGCGGCCTCGCGCTCACCTTCATCGGAATGATCCTCGCCGCGCTCACCTTCGCACCCGACGAACAACACGCCGTCGACCCGCGCACCCACCACGCCCACGCGCACCTGTCAAAAGGTGCCGCCTTCGCCATGGTGGCCGCCCTTGGCTACGGCGTAATGTTCTGGTGGCTGGGATTTCATGTCGTGCCTCTGATCGGCAGCGGACTCTCGGTGTGGGTCATCCGCGCGACCACCTTCGTCGTTCTGTTCCTCGTCGGCGTGCCCACTGGCCGGGCATTCCCTCTCCCGCGCGGAAACCTCTGGTGGCTCCTGGTCATCACCGGCCTGATGGACACCTCCGCCTTCGTGGCCAACAACGCCGGCTTGGCCTCCGGTCACGTCGCGGTCGTCAGCGTCCTCGCCTCCCTCTACGGCGCCGTCACCGTCCTGCTCGCCCGCATCTTCCTCCGCGAACGCATGGACCGCACCCAATGGCTCGGCATAGCCCTAATCTTCGCCGGCATCATCCTAGTCAGCCTCTGAATTGACTCGTAGCGCCGCGGCCCTCAGCGACGGACCTGTCGGTGTGTGGTTCATAAGTTGCAATATGGAATGGGATGGAGATTCGCCACCGTGCTGGAGGATGCCGACGAACCTGGCGCTCATCTCATCGCTCTGCGCCATCTTGCTCAAGCCCAGGGGATCGCCCCAGTCGCCAAAGCCATCGGCTGGAGACTCACCGTCGAAGCCGCATCGCAACCCGTGCTGGTAGACTATGGCCGACTGTCTTTTTGCTTGATGATTCTGAGAATCCTTGTGGGTCCGCGGCTTTAGCCGCCGAAGTTCCCTGATGACTTCGACACCATCGAAACCACGCTACTGCGAGGTCGCGCTCCCCGTCCCCCTCCGCTCGACCTTCACCTACGCCGTCCCCGCCTCGCTCGACGGCGAACCCCTGATCGGCCGCCGCGTCGTAGTCCCCTTCGGCCGCCGCGCCATGACCGGCGTGGCCCTCGCCGAATCCGACCGACCGCCCGACCTGGCGCGCATAAAAGAAATAGCCGAGGTGATGGATTCCCTCCCCGCCTTTCCGCCCAAGCTCATCGAGCTTGGCCACTGGATCAGCCGCTACTATCTCGCGCCCATCGGCGAGGCTTTCCGCGCCATGCTGCCGCCGGAAATCGAACTCCGCCACGACCGCGAATACTCGCTCACCGATTCCGGCCGCGCCTACCTCCGCGATCTCACCTCCGCCACCGAACTTACCGATCAGGAGCAGCTCGAACTCGCAACGCTGCAACCTGTCGATGAATCCGCCACGCGCGGGCGTCGAAGGCGCCTGAACGAATCGGCCGCCGAAGCTCTCGTCCGTCGCGGCCATCTCTCCGTTCGCAACGTCCTTCGCCATCGAAAAACGCGACAGCAGAAGATCGTCGCCTGGCGTCCGGACACCTCGGAACGCCCCATCGGCCAACCCGAAAAGAGGGTCCGCGAAGTTCTCACCGGCACGCGCGGCCCGCTTCCTCTTGAAATACTCCTTGAGAAAGCCGCCGTCACACCTCTGGTCATCAAGCGGCTCGAGATCGCGGGCCTGCTCCTCAGCTGGGAAGAACCGATCACGCCCGGCGAAGATCCCTGGGACACCGATTTCGCTCCGCCCGCCAACCTCCTCAACACCGAACAAAAGGAAGCTCTCGCCGAAATCTGGCGCTGGCTCGTCGCCGGAAAATTCACCGCCGGCCTTCTGCACGGCGTCACCGGCAGCGGCAAAACCGAAGTCTATCTCGGCGCGATCGAAGCAGCCCTTTCGCGCGGCAAGACCTCGATCGTCCTGGTGCCCGAAATCGCGCTTACGCTCTGGGTCGGTCGCCTGGTCCGCGCGCGATTCGGCGATTCGGTCGCCAGCCTGCACAGTGGCCTGCCCGATATCGAGCGCGCTCGCGAATGGTGGCGCGTCCGCCGCGGCGAAGCCCGCATCGTCGTCGGAACGCGCTCCGCCGTCTTCGCGCCGCTCGAAAATCTCGGCCTCATTATCGTCGACGAAGAGCAGGAAGCCGCTTACAAGCAGGAAGAAACGCCGCGCTACAACGGCCGCGACACCGCCGTCTATCGCGCGCATCTCGAAGGCGCGTCCGTGCTGCTCGGCTCCGCCACGCCGTCGCTGGAGACTTACCACAACGCCCGCGCTGGAAAATACCAACTGCTGAAACTCACCTCGCGCGTCGAAAATCGCCCGCTTGCGGAAGTTCGCATCATCGATCTGCGCGAAGATTTCCGCCGCCAGCACCGCATCGCGCCGATTTCCGAATCTCTCCGCGCCGCCATCGCCCTGCGCCTCGAGGAAAAAACGCAGGCCATGGTGCTCATCAATCGCCGCGGCTATTCCTGGTCGCTGCTCTGCCGCAGCTGCGGCGCCATGGTCCAGTGCCAAAACTGCAGCATCGCACTCACCTACCACAAAAGCCGCCAGCGCCTGGAATGCCACTACTGCGGCTATTCGATTCGGCCGCCGACGCAATGCCCGAAATGCCACGGCGAATACATGCATTTCGTCGGCGACGGCGCTGAACGCGTCGACGAATATCTCCGCCAGCAATTCCCCGCTGCCCGCATCGGACGGCTCGATCGCGACACGGTTCGCACCAAGCGCGAATATCAGCAGGTACTCGGTGCATTTGCCAAAGGTGAAATCGACGTCCTGGTTGGCACGCAAATGGTCGCCAAGGGCCACGACTTCGAACGAGTCACCCTCGTCGGAGTCGTAGCCGCCGATCTCGCCCTCGGCCGTCCCGATTTCCGTGCCGCCGAACGCACATTCCAGCTCCTCACCCAGGTCGCCGGGCGCGCCGGACGCGGCCAATTCTCAGGCGAAGTACTCGTCGAAACGTACTACCCCGAGCACTACGCGATTCAATTCGCCGCGCAGCAGGATTACGTCTCCTTCTACGACCAGGAAGCGCACTTCCGCCGCGTCCTGCATTATCCGCCCTTCACGGCGCTGGCCACTGTCCTCGTCCGCGACCGCAAAGTGGAAAACGCGATTCGCTGGTCGCGCGCCCTCGCCGCGTGTTTCGCGCCATTCGAAAAACAAGGAGTGAAAATCCTCGGCCCCGCCGCCGCTCCGCTGGCCCGCCTCCGCCGCGACTACCGCTTCCAATTCGTCCTGAAATCCCCGCACCGTTCCACGCTGGGAAAGGCTCTCGCCGCCGCCTTCGAATTCTGCGAAACAAAAGAAATCCCCGAAACCGCCGTAATCGTCGACGTCGATCCAACGAATTTGTCCTAGGGTTGTCGCGGCGGATGCGACAAAATGCGCGCATGGACGTCCGCCCGCTCCGTATCATTCTTCCCGGCGGTTCAGGCCAGGTCGGCACGGTCCTTGCGCGCCATTTTCATGCGCAGGGAAACACGGTTGTCGTTCTAGCGCGCACGCCAATCCGCGCGCCCTGGAAAGTGGTGCCGTGGAACGCGCAAACGCTCGGCCCGTGGGCTGCCGAAATCGAAAACGCGGACCTGGTGATCAATCTTACCGGCCGCAGCGTGAATTGCCGCTATACGCAGGCCAATCGCCAGGAAATCATCGAGTCGCGCACCAAATCCACCAGCATCCTGGGCGAAGCCATCCGCCGCTCCGCAAATCCGCCAAGAATCTGGATGAACGCCAGCACCGCCACCATCTATCGTCACGCCTTCGATCGGCCCATGGACGAAACCACCGGCGAATTTGGCGGCAACGAACCTAACGCGCCCGATACTTGGCGCTTCAGCATCGATGTGGTCACGCGCTGGGAGGACGCCTTTTTCACGTCTTCTGCGCCCGCCACGCGCAAGATCGCTCTCCGCAGCGCCATCATCATGAGTCCAGATCGCGGCGGGGTTTTCGACACGCTTCTAACTCTGGTTCGCTTCGGCTTGGGCGGAGCTTCCGGATCCGGCAGGCAGTTCGTTTCCTGGATTCAGGACCGCGATTTTCTGCGCGCGACCGACTATTTGATGGCGCACGACGATCTGGACGGCGCGGTCAATCTGGCCTCTCCCAATCCGATACCGAACGCGGAATTCATGGCGGCACTGCGAAAAGCGTGGGGCACGCGGATCGGCTTGCCCGCCGCGGAATGGATGCTCGAAATCGGCGCAGCCTTCCTTCGCACCGAAACCGAGCTGATCCTGAAAAGCCGCCGCGTGATTCCCGGCCGCATGCTCGCCCACGGCTTTCAGTTTGATTTTCCCGAATGGCAAGCTGCCGCCCAGGATCTCGTGCAACGCTGGAGGAATCCTACTTCAGCGTCACCGGCCAGGGCGTGAAGCTCAACACAAAAATCAGCAGCGCGATAGCAGCCCACATGCGCCGCGCAGGATCGATCGGCTGCCACGGGTCATACACCGGCGGGTGCCGGAAGCGCAGCGACAAAATCAGCAGAATCATTCCCCAAACCGCCCATCCGTGCCAGGTCACGATTCCGACGACGACCAATAGGAGCGCCACGGCCAGTGAAATTCGCGGGTGCCGCTCGCTGGTCAGGCTGTACATGATGTGCCCGCCATCGAGCTGCCACGCCGGCAGCAGATTCATGGCCGTCACCAGCAAACCGACCATCGCCGCGCGGCCCACGGGATTTAGCAGCAGCCAGGTCACGTCGATGTGCGGATGAAACTGCGCGCACAGCAATCGCACCAGCAGCGGATGCCCGAACACGACCGACGAGGCTTCCTCCGCACCAGGCACGGTCTGCGACGTGGCCACGCCGTAGGCCAGCGCCGGCAGGGCCACCGCAAATCCCGCGACCGGTCCCGCGAGACCTACGTCAAAAAGCGCTCGCCGCGTCGTGATCGGCGAACGAATGCGGATGAACGCACCGAAAGTTCCAAACAGCGTCGGCGCTGGGATGAAATACGGATAGCTCGCGTCGATTCCGTAAATCCGGCACGCCACGTAATGCCCCATCTCATGCGTGAACAGGATCAGCAGCAGCGTGAACGAAAACGGAATTCCCAGCGCGAGCAGCGCAGGATGCTGGAACGGCAGCAGCATCATCGCAAAAGGATCCTGGTATCCGGAAAACGGCTCGCGATTCTGCACGTAGGAAAGCCCGAACTCCGCGCCCACGGAGAGCGTCGAAACCACAGTCAGCAGAAAAAGCGCCAGCGCCGGCCACAGCGGATCGCGCGGCGGCCGCGGCGGACGATACTCCGCAGCCGGCGCCACCGGAATGTCGAGAATCTCGACCGGCGGAGGCGTGCGGCCGTTTGTTTCGTTCATATGCGCGCGCTCATGCGGAGATACGAATTAGATGCGCTGCGGCGAGAACCCGATGTGCTGCGGAATCGCGCGCAGGGAAATTATCGAGCGCGTCCGGGGCGGAATAAAACGCCCGAGCGCCGCGGGCGACAATTCGCCGTCGCGCGAATTTCTCAGGACTTTCCGGCGTGAGCTGGTAGCGCCTGCAGTTCCTTGCCGGGCTTGAACCGCACCGCCTTGCCCGGCGGAATATTCACCTGCTGGCCGGTACGCGGATTGCGCCCGATGCCGGTCTTGCGCGGCTTCACATTGAAAACCCCGAAACGCCGCAGTTCGATGCGCCGTCCGCGGCCCAGTGAGTTTTTCATAGCCTCGAAAACGGTTTCGACCGCTTGCTCGGCTTTGGTGCGGGTAATATTCGTCTTCTGAACGATGGCGTTTACGATATCGAGCTTGATCACGAAAACCTCCGGAAACTCCCCCCTGCTCGGGCCGGAAATCTATGCTAGTCAGCGGGTTGCGGGATGTCAAGGGCGACGCTGACAATCCTGTCCTTCGGTCGAGACAGCTTTCCTTCCCCATGGGTTGGATTCGCAGACAGTCACTTCCGGGCACACCGAAATTGCGCGCGCGATCCTTTTGGACGCCAGGCCCAAACGGATGGCAGGGCGAGTTCGAAAGCCGCCCCTACCGATGCCGCTACATCATTTTCCGGTGACGGGATTCTTGTAGTGGAACGGGGGCACGTAGACGTCGGGGTAGAGCTTGTAAGTTTCGGTCGACGGCTCGTCCGGTGGCAGGTCCTTGAGCGGAGGCGGAGGTGGGTCGCCGCCCTGATCCCAGCCTTTGTAGTAGTTGACGTAGTAGGTGAAGTAGGCGTGGAGCTTTTTGATTTTCCAGACGCCGTTCTCTTTGACGTAGTCGTTCTCGTAGATGGCGTCGCCCCATTGCGCTCGGCTGGTGAGCGTGCCGACCTGCATGTAGGCGCGGAAGCGCCCGTGGGCGTGCAGGCCGTCGGGATCGATGTGCACGACAGGCTGAAGCTGCGAATGATTGAACAGCGTGCCGTACTTGAGGTCGCCGAGGTGGTGCATGTAGGCGCGCACGCGTTCCTTGCCCTGGTAGACGCCGCGCAGGCCGATTTCGACTGAGCCGTCGTCGGTGAACAGGTCGGTGACTTCGTCCCACTTGGTTTTGTCGACGTAGTAGCCGTAAGAGTCCTGAAGGTTGTTGATGGCGATGTAGTCGGCGGAGTTCTGGATCTGATGGGCGAGCTGCGCGATCTGGGTTTTCAGCGCGGCGGTTTCGGCGGCCAAGTCGCGGGATCGGGCGGCGGTTGCGCCGGCGCGGGCGGCGGCTAGCCAGAGGACGGCGATGATCGCCAGAGGAATCGCAAATGGGATGAGACGGGTTTTCATGTCCCTGCGGCCGAACCGTGCGGAGCTCACTTGCCGGTCACCGGATTCTTGTAGTGGTACGGGGGGATGAAGACGTCCGGATACAACTTATATGGGACGGTGGTCGGCTGATCGGGCGGCATGCCGGCGATCGGGCCCGGTGGCGGATTCCCGCCCTGGTCCCAGCCCTTATAGTAGTCGACGTAGTAGGTCATGTAGTAGTGCAGTTTGTGGATTTTCCAGACGCCGTCTTCCTTCACGTATTCGTTTTCGTAGGTGCCTTCGGCCCACTGTGCGCTGCGATGCAGCATGCCGAACTGCTCGAAGGCGCGCCAACGGCCCCAGGCCATCTTTCCGTCGGGTGCGATGTCGATGACGGGCTGGAGCTGCATGTGGTTGAAGAGCGTGCCGTACTTGAGATCAGGCAGGGTGTGGAGATACTGCCGTACACGGTCCTGCCCGACCCAGACGCCGCGGAGGCCGATTTCAAGAGTGCCGTCCTTGGAGAAGAGGTCGGCGGTCTGGTCCCACAGGCATTTGTCGACGTAGTAGCCGTAGGCCCGCTGAAGATTGGAGATGGCGATGTAGTCTTCGGCGTTCTGGGCCTGGTGCGCGAGCTGCGCGACTTGGATCTTCAGCGCGTCGAGCTCGGCGGCGACGTCTTTTTTTTCGGCGGCGGCCTGCGTGGCGCGAGGCGCGTCGAACGCGGGCGCAAACAGCAGAAGCGCGACGAGCGCGGCGGTGGCTCGGAATTTCATGGCGGCAATCCCTCCCGGACGCGCACTGTATCAATGCGCGATGGCGGAGGCAAGTGCACGTATACCCGTCTCCTGGCTGGCGCGTTGAACAATGCGGTGGCGATGGCGGGACGCGAACGCGAGTTCAAAACGCTTTTCGCGGAATTACGCGCGGAGATGCGGAAACACGAGCCGGGCTGCGTGTACTACTCGCTGCTGAAATCGCGGACGAATCCGCGCGCGTACATCGTGGAGGAACCGTATCGCGACGAAGCGGCGCTCGGGGCACACCAGTCCTTGGCGCACGGGGAAGAATTCTGAACGGGAGCGCCGGATTATTTCACGACGGGCGAGACGTTGCCCCATTTGCCGGTGAAGACGAACTCGGTAACGGGCTTGCGCTGGCGCACGCCGATTTCGTTGTCACGCATGCGGCCTTCGGGCAGCGTCTGCGGATTGCCGGGATAGCCGATGGCGAAGCCGGCGACCGCTTCGAAGTTTTCGGGGATGCCGAAAACTTCGCGGGCCTTGTCGGGCAGGATGCCGGCCATCTGGTGAACCTGGAAGCCGTGCGAGGCGGCCTCCAGCGCGAGATTCGCGGAGGCCTGGCCAACGTCATGGAAGGCGTGGCGGTTTTGCGAACCGTCGTGCGGCATTTTGTGCGCGGCGACGCTGATTCCGACCGCGGAAGCGTTCTTCGCCCAGGCCTGATTGAATTCAACGAAGGTGCTGAGAACTTTCTGGAAATCTTCGGGATCGTCCTGGGTGGCCACGATGTAATACCACGGCTGCGCGTTGTAGGACGAGGCGGACCAGCGCGCCGCTTCGAAAAGGCAGCGAAGCTCGGACGGCGGGATGGTGCGCGGCTCGAAGGCGCGCGGGCTCCAGCGATGGGCGATTAAGTCGTGGATCGGCACGGCGGCCGGAGCGGGTCTGTTGCGAGCGGACATCATTCCTCCTTGAATGGGCAGCGTATTAGACCACGGATCGGATGCAAGCGCAGCGCGGAGAGATTCAACGCCGGATGAGAGGTCCTTCTGCTCTCCCAGGCTCGACCCACTTTCGACCTGGGAGCCCTGTCCTGGCGCGTCCCGACCTGCAGGATGACAACCTCAGGTGCGGGCCGAATCGATCGAATAGGCGCCGGCGCCGAATGCTGCGAGCAAGAGCAGGCCCCCCATGATGGCGACATTTTTTTGGAAGTGGATCATGGGGTCGATCCGGTCCGCTCCCTGCATGGCCCAGAAATTGTGGAACACCAACGTCGTCGGGATCATGTAAAGGAAAACGATCCAGGCTGTAAATCGTGTGAACAGGCCCGTCAAGATGGCCAGGCCACCGACCAACTCGATCACCAGCGCGATGCCGAGCGCAACCGCCGGCAGCGGGAAATGCTTCGCGGCCACCATTCCTTCCTCGTACGAGAATCCCGTGATCTTGCCGACGCCACCCAGAATAAAAACGAGGCTCAAAAGAATCCGGCCGAACAGCGGAACGATGCTGGTCGAGGAATTCGACATGCGCGTTCTCCTTTCGAAGGAAAATGCTCTCAGGTACAAGTAGGCGGAAGTTATCACACGTCCGCTTGCGGAACAAAGGACCGAACGGCAAAAGCAGAAGCTCAACCGAGCGAGCACCGAGAAGCACAGAGCGCACTGAGAAACCAAAGATCCGCGCGCCCGGAGTTCTCAGGCCAGGTCGAAGAGAAGGACTTCGGACGGCTCCGCGGCTTCGACGCGAATTTCCGTTTCGTTGGAAATTGCGGCGCCGTCGCCTGCCTTCAGCGGTTGGCCATTCAGTTTCA
>Ga0210404_10001166_pt1 | contig 11591 bp, 7 predicted proteins | sample IncBWH28MmetaG_FD_155455 | JGI IMG/M metagenome (GOLD analysis project Ga0210404, IMG submission 155455) | Forest soil microbial communities from Barre Woods Harvard Forest LTER site, Petersham, Massachusetts, United States - Inc-BW-H-28-M | ecosystem: Environmental > Terrestrial > Soil >... | reverse complement strand
GGCCGAGAAGGTGTGAACGACGGCTTTGAATACATCGTCGGAGCAAGTAAGGCTCTCCGAGAGGTATTAGACCTCGTTCGCACAGTCGCGCCCACGGAATCGACTGCTCTGATTGAAGGGGAAACCGGCACGGGGAAGGAACTCATCGCCCGCGCGATTCACGAGCACAGCACACGCAGAGATCGCTCTTTTGTAAAACTGAATTGTGCGGCGATTCCCCTCGGATTGCTGGAGAGCGAACTGTTCGGCCACGAGAGAGGAGCTTTCACCGGTGCGGTGGCTCGCAAAGTGGGTCGTTTCGAAGCAGCAAACCAGGGCACACTTTTTTTGGATGAAATCGGAGACATCCCGCCCGAACTGCAACCAAAGCTGCTGCGTGTCCTCCAAGACGGAGAGTTTGAGAGGCTAGGTAGCACGCAAACACAACGAGCGAACGTTCGGCTCGTCGCCGCGACAAATAAAGACCTCGCCAAGCTAGTTGCCCAGAATCAATTCCGTAGCGATCTGTACTACCGGTTGAATATCTTTCCCATACTTGTTCCCCCGCTGCGCGATCGGCGCAGAGACATTCCGTCACTCGTGAGGCACTTTGTAGGAATCTATGCGGAACGCATGAACAAGCAGATCGAGCGGATTCCGACAGATGTGATGGAGGCGCTGGTAGACCATTCTTGGCCGGGAAACATCCGGGAGTTGCAGAATTTCATCGAACGCAGCGTCATCCTAACCGAAGGGAATATACTAAGTGCCCCGCTTGAGGGACTACGGCAGGCTGCAGGACTTGAATCTGGCGAGCCGATCACGATGGAAGAAGCTGAGCGTGTTCATATTCGCAAGACGTTGGAGGAAACCAATTGGGTTATCGCTGGTCCGAGGGGCGCAGCTGTTCGCTTGGGAATGAAGCGGTCCACAGTCTACTCTCGCATGCGAAAGCTAGGAATTTCCAGGTCGTAGCGCGCCACATCGCCAATGCAATCTACTGATTGAGGGACGAGAGTGCAGCTCGTGCGATCTTGAAGTAGCTCGGACTCCACAAGGGGGGAAAAGGGAAACTTCTCGCAATTTAGTCGTCACCAAGTCGCTTGATTGCAGAGGCTCTCTGCCTCCTGTACTGAAGAAAAACTTACAACTCGCCGGGCCTAAGCTTGGCCGGCGGCACGAGGAGAATATTGGATCTATGCGGTTTCCTGAGATTGAGTCATCTGTGCAGAACATTTCGACACATCCATCACTCGAACCCAGAGTTCCTCGTATCGCGATCGTGGGTGCCGGGTACCGACATCATTAGTGCATTTGCTGTTGTGCAACCCACATAACCGAAGGGTTGAAGTGATCCCACGTCCCGCCTTGTTGGGCGGACAAAAAAACAATCGACAGAACGGCTGAGCGGACCCAGCTTCGTAACATGTGAGCATCGACCTGCCTCGACCAGATCGATGAACGAGAAATGCACAGAGTCCCCTGAATTTTCCCCATACTGGCCACGTAGTGTGCGCTTAACTTGCCTCCATTCAATAATTTCTGAATAGCACTCCTGCCTCCCAATGATTTTGCAAATTCGTCATGCCGCGAACTCTTGGAAACCAAATGACTTGCGACTTCAGACCTCCTGTCTGGCGGAATTCCACAGGCCAGTTTCAAGTGAAGAGAGCTTTCCATAAGCTAAAGAAAATGCGGAAGATGTTTTGGTCGGGGCGCCGAGATTTGAACTCGGGACCTCCTGCGCCCAAGGCAGGCGCGCTACCAGGCTGCGCTACGCCCCGACATGAAGTAGCAGTACTCAATTCTAAAGCACTTCACGACAATACTGCTACTCCAAAGCCTCATCGGCGTCAGGCAAAGAAACGTACTGAGTGCTATATTCAATAAATATGAGAGAGATGCAAGCTCAGTTTGCTACCGTGGAAGAAGCGGTCGAGGAGATTCGGCAAGGGCGGATGATTGTCCTTGTTGATGACGAGGATCGCGAAAACGAAGGCGACCTGGCTATGGCGGCGGAGAAGATTACGCCGGAGGCCATCAACTTCATGGCCAAGTACGCGCGGGGGCTGATTTGCCTGCCGCTCACGGAAGAACGATGCGACGAACTGCACCTGCCGCTGATGTCGCCGATCAATACTTCCGTGCATGGGACGGCGTTTTGCGAGGCGATCGATGGCCGGCTAGGGGTAACGACCGGGATCAGCGCTTCCGACCGCGCGATTACGATTCTAACTGCGGTGGACCCGAAGACTAAGCCGCAGGACTTGGCGCGGCCGGGACATATTTTTCCACTGCGGGCGCGCAAAGGCGGGGTGCTGGTGCGCGCGGGGCAAACGGAAGCGAGCGTTGATTTGGCGCGCATTGCGGGGCTGACTCCCGCAGGAGTCATTTGCGAAATTATGAATGAGGACGGCACGATGTCGCGCGTGCCGCAATTGGTGGAGTTCTGCAAGCAGCACAATTTGAAGATGCTCACGGTGGCGGATTTGATCCGCTACCGGATGCAGCATGAGCGCTACGTGCGGCGCGTGGCGGAGGCAGTGCTGCCGACGCGTTACGGCGAGTTTCGGATGATTGCATATTCAAGCGACGTCGATCACGACCAGCATGTGGCGCTCGTCCGCGGAGATCTCGAAAACGGGGGCGCGCCGCTGGTGCGGGTGCATTCGCACTGCTTGACCGGTGATGTTTTCGGATCGATTAGTTGCGATTGCGCGGAACTGGTTGCCCGGTCGCTGGAAGCGATTGCCAAGGAGGAACGCGGGGTGTTTTTGTATCTGCATCACACGGGGCGCGGATTTGGCATTGAGTTGTCAGAGGAGCCGGGAGCGCTGCCGCAGATTCACGTACACTCGCGCGGTCAACTGGATCGCGAACCGGCGCGGCAGCGCATGGTGCAGCACGAGAGCGGGATTGGCGCGCAGATTTTGATCGATCTGGGACTGAAAGATATCCGCGTACTTACCAACCATCCGAAAAAAGTTGTGGCGCTGGAAGGCTACGGTATCCGCATTGCAGACCAGGTGCCGCTACGGGTGGAGCAGCCGAGAGAGACTCATCAACGGCTGTAGTTCCCAAACCAAAAGTTGAGATAGAGGCGCTGACCACCGTACCGACTAAGCGTTGAGACTTACCGCGGTGGTTCTTCGGTTTCCGTCGGTGCGGTTGGCTTGCTCGCGGCCGACGCCGGACTTTGCGGCTGCGCCTTCGTTGCTGCGGGAGATTTGCCCGCGCCGCCGACCTTGCTAACCGTCAGGTATTTGCGCATTTTTTCGAGGCGTTTTTTGCCGATGCCGCGGATGGAGAGCAGGTCATCGACGCTTTTGAAGGCGCCGTAGGATTTGCGCATCTGCAGGATCTTGTCGGCAGTGACAGGCCCGATGCCGGGGACCTGCTGGAGTTCGTCGGAGGTGGCCGTGTTGATGTTGATGGGTTTGAGCGGCGGCTTCTTGGTGGCCTCTGATCCTGCGGCGAAAACGAAGCAGCAGAACAGAAGCAATAGAAAGAACCGGCCGCGCAGTTCCTGACGCCTCATAAGGCCGGAATACTATCACAGATAGTTTGCTAAGTAAATAATCCTCGACTAGCTGAGGTGCTTGCCGTGGGCGTCGTAGACGTCGAGGTCGCCGAACAGGGCGGCTTGGGGCTCGATTTGGGTGCGGTCGCCAACGACGACAATTTGCATGTTGGCGGAATCGAAGTACTTTCGCGCAGTCGAAAGCAAATCGCCGGGCGTGAGCGCGCGCACTCTTTCACGGTAGGTTTCGAGGTAATCGTCCGGGAGGTCGTTGAGCGCGACGGTAGCCAATTGCGAAAGCAACCCATCCTGCGTGGCGAGGCCTAGCGAGAAGACACCACTGACATAGTTGCGCGCATCGGCGAGTTCGGGCTCGGGGACAGGGAGGGCGCGCAGCTTGTCGAGCTCGTAGAACATTTCGGTGAGCGAAGCGGCGACGACGTCGTTGCGAACGGCGGCGGAAACGGAGAAGTAGCCGTACTGACGCAGCGGATTGACGCCGCTACGCGGGCTGTACGTGTAGCCCTTGTCTTCGCGAATGTTCATCACCAAGCGTGAATTGAAGGCGCCGCCGTACAGGCTGTTGGTAAGCCCCAGCTTGATCCAATCGGGATGCTTGCGAGTGATGGCGTGGCAGCCAGCAAGGATTTGCGCTTGCACTGCGCCGGGCACGTGCACCAGATGGACGTGGCGTCCGCGCGGCTTGGCGGGCTCTGGGGACGGCGGGATCGCGGGCTTGTTTCCGCTCCACGAGCCAAAAACTTTTTCGATGGTATTGAGCATGGCGGCGGAATCGAAGTCGCCAACCATCAAGAGCAGCGCGTTTTCCGGAGTATAGAACTCACGATAGACAGATAAGAGATCGTCACGCTTGTAGGCGGCGACTTGTTCTTCGGTGGGCGCCACCTGTGCGTAGGGATGCGCGCCGAAGAGCACTCTTCGAAGGCGCTCACCGGCGAGGAAACCGGGCTGGGTGCGGTCAAGCTTTACTTCTTCGAGTTTTTGGCGGCGCTCGCGCTCGAATTCTGCCTCTGGAAACGCGGCGTCCCTTGCGAGCTCGCTGACGAGTTGCAGCAAAGGCTCGGAAAGTTCCGAGAGGCCGGCGAAGCCGATGGCGCTGTTGTCGGCACCGGCGTGGGAGGAAAGATCCGCCCCGAGGCGCCGGAGGTCTTCTTCGATTTGGCGGCTAAGCCGCTTGGCGGTGCCAGTCCGCACGACGGTGGCGGTCATTTCGGCAAGACCGGGGCCGCGGTGAACGGCGGCGGCGTTGCCGGAGCGAAGAAAAAGCTCGCCATGAAATTTGGGGATGGTGTGTGATTCGGCGAGGACAACTTCCAGGCCGTTAGCGAGGCGCGCTCTGGTGCGCTTGGGCCAGGTAACCTGACGTTCGGGAGAGAGCGGCGGAACGGCGGTATGAACTTCAGCTGCTGCGCGGGTGGCCATTACGCGGCCTCCTTTGCGCCCGCCCCAGCGGGCAGGCTGGCGTTCACTGGCCGGCGGAAAACTATGGCGCGCTTGTCATTGCGCAGATATTTTTTCGCAACGCCTTGTACGTCTTCGCGCTTCACCGCGAGGAACCCTTCGAGGATAGTATTCACGAGCTGTGGCTCGTTGTCGAAGAGAGAGAAGCAGGCGAGCAGATGCATCAAGCCATAGCGCGGCATGCCGCCGCGGCCACCTTCGAGCGTGGTGTAATAGTCCGAGCGGAATTTGACCTTGAGCTGATCGAGCTCGTCCTGCGTAATGCCGTTCTGCTGGATCTCGCGAATTACGGAATCGAATTCCGTAAGTGTGGTGTCGCTGGAGAATTCGGGCTTGTGCAAGATCTTGGTGACCATTTGCGTAGGGCCGTTGTAGCCGAAGATGTCATCGATGCCGCCGTCGACCTCGACGGCGATTTGCTTTTCGAGGACGAGGTGGCGGTACGTGCGCCCGGCGCGGCCGCCGTGCAGGGCTTGATCGAGTAAGGTCATGGCATGCCAGTCGGTGGTGCGGCGCTGCGGGACGGTGTAGCCGATGGCCATAGCGGGGAGCGTGCCGAATTTTTCTTCGACTTCACCGCGGCGCTCTTCGCTTTGGTCGGGTTCGCGAGGATCAGCGAAAGGCGGTGTGGCGCCAGCGGGGATATCACCGAAATATTTTTTGGCGAGCGACAAACCTTCGTCGGATTTCACATCACCTAGAATGAGCAGGACGGCGTTGTTAGGAGCATAGTAGGTTTTGAAGAAAGATTGCACGTCCGCGAGGCTGGCGGCATCGAGATCGGCAAAATCGCCGTAGAAGTTGTGGGCATTGGCCCAATTGCGGAAGGCGATGGGGGGGAGGTTGAGCCAGGGGAAGCCACCATAGGGCTGGTTCAGCACATTGACGCGGACTTCTTCCTTGACGACGTCGCGCTGGTTGCTGAGATTTTCGTCATCGACTTTGAGGGCGCGCATGCGATCGGCTTCCAGCCACAGGACGCGCTCCAATGCGTTGGAAGGAACGGACTCGAAGTAATTGGTGACGTCGTAGTGTGTGGAGCCATTGAGGGTGCCGCCGCTGGAATTGATGAGCTTGATATGCTGCATCTTGGGGGCGTTGGCGGAGCCCTGGAACATCATATGCTCGAAGAGGTGCGCGAAACCGCTGCGGCCCTGCGGCTCGAGGCGAAAACCAATCTTGTAATAGACACCGACGGTGGCGACTGGCGCGCTGATATCGGGCGCGATGACTACCTTTAGTCCATTTGCTAGCGTGGTGTTTTCAATGGGGATTTTCAAATGCATTCACCTGGAGTGCTGATCTCAATTGCGTTCCCTGTCTCGTGCTAGGATACCGCGAGGCGAGCGTTGACACCAATTCTAGCGGTCAGAATCGAGCATATCGCGGGAGCCTGGCTCTTCGGACTGATCGCGTTCTTCTGGATTTTTCACGGCCTGCGCGTGGCTTATGGCGCGTTGCGTCTGCCATGGATCAAAGATTTTTCTCCTGCAGCGGATGCTGACTGCCCGCGCGTCACGCTGATTTTTGCGGCGCGAGATGAAGAAGACAAGCTGCCGCCAGCGCTGACCACACTGGCGGCTCTCGACTATCCCAATCTTGAGATCATCGCGGTCGATGACAGATCGCTGGATTCCACCGGAACAATTCTGGATGAATTCGCGCGCGATCATCGGCAGCTTCGCGTAGTTCACGTGAAGGAACTGCCGGCGGGGTGGCTGGGAAAGCCGCACGCGCTGCAACGCGGGTATGAAGAATCGACGGGAGAATGGCTGGTATTCACGGATGCGGACGTGCGCTTTGCGCCGGATGCGCTGCGGAGGGCAGTTAGCCTTGTGAAGCAGCAGGCGGTCGATCATCTGACATTGTTCGGGGATGTCGAGATGCGCGGATTCTGGGAGAAGACGTCGCTTACTTTCTTTGGAATGGCGTTTCACCTGGCGACGAATCCCTATCGAGTCGGCAATCCGCATTCACGCGCGTACGTTGGTGTGGGCGCGTTTCAAATGCTGAAACGCACGGCATACGAGGCGGCGGGAACGCACCTACGGCTGGCAATGGAAGTGGTCGATGATATGAAGCTCGGTAAGATTGTGAAGCAAGCCGGTTTTCGGAGCTGCGCGGGCATAGCGCAAGATACGGTCGTAGTGCGGTGGCATGCTGGGCTGGAAAATATCGTGCGCGGGGTAACAAAGAATTTTTTTGCGGCGGCGAGCTACAACCTCACGCTAGTAATTCTCTCGGCGGCGGGATTGCTCCTCACGAATGTGGCGCCATTTATCGCGCTGCTTCTAACTCATGGCTGGGTTCGAATTCTTGCCGCCATCTCCGTTGCGATTGCAGTTGGATTTCATGCCGGGGTGAATATTGTGATGCGCGTTTCGCCGTTCTATGCATTGACGCATCCGGTGGGCGCAGTTTTATTTTGCTATATGTTGCTGAGATCCACGGTTGTGACGCTTTGGCGGGGCGGAGTAGTCTGGCGGGGCACGTTTTATCCGCTGGAAGAGTTAAAGCGCGATGTGGTTTAGACGAAAAGCGCCATGGTGGATCACGGTGCGGAGACGGCCTTCTCCGTTGAGAAGAGGCCGGAGAGGTCGCGCTGTTTTAGGCCGCGGATGCGATCGCGTAGCTGGGCGGCTTTCTCGAATTCGAATTTCTTGGCGGCTTCGCGCATCTGTCCTTCGAGCTGCTTCAGCAGCTCGGCTAGCTGCTGCTCATTCTTGACGTTAGCAGTAGCCATGTCGAGCGCAACGTCGTCGACAGGTATGGTGACGTAATCGGCTTCGACGATGCGCGCGAGCTCCATGTCCACGGACTTAACAATTGATTCCGGCGTGATGTTGTTTTCCTTGTTGTAGGCGAGTTGCTTGTCGCGCCGGCGATTGGTTTCGCTGATGGCCTGACTCATGGAGCCAGTGCGCGTGTCGGCATAGAGAATGGCGCGGCCGGAAATGTGGCGTGCGCAGCGGCCCATGGTCTGGATGAGCGAGGTGGCGCTACGGAGATAGCCTTCCTTGTCCGCATCCAGAATGGCGACGAGAGAAACTTCGGGCAGGTCGAGGCCCTCGCGCAAAAGATTGATGCCAATGAGGACATCGAATTCGCCGCGACGAAGGTCGCGCAAGATTTTGATGCGATCGAGCGTTTCCACTTCGGAATGCAAGTAACGACACCGCACGCCGATTTCGGTGAAGTATTCTGAAAGATCTTCGGCCATGCGCTTTGTCAGCGTCGTAACCAGGACGCGCTCGTGGCGCTCGGCACGGATACGGATTTCCTCAAGTAAATCGTCAACTTGCCCCTTCACGGGACGAATCTCCACTTCAGGGTCAACGAGGCCGGTCGGGCGAATCACTTGCTCCACAAAGAGGCCGCCGGATTTCGTCAATTCGTAGGGGCCTGGTGTGGCGGAAACGTACAAAACTTGATTCACCCGGTGCTCGAACTCTTCGAAGGTAAGCGGCCTATTGTCCAGTGCGGAGGGCATGCGGAAGCCATAGTTGACGAGCGTTTCCTTGCGCGAGCGGTCGCCGGCATGCATTCCACGGACCTGCGGCACAGTCTGGTGCGATTCGTCAACGAAGAGCAAATAATCTTGCGGGACGTAATCAAGCAGCGTGGGCGGCGCCTCTCCCGGCAACCGGCCGCTCAGGTGGCGGGAGTAATTCTCGACGCCGTGGCAATAGCCAATGGTACGCATCATCTCGATATCGAACAGCGTGCGCTGTGTCAGGCGCTGCGCTTCGACAAATTTTCCGGCGCGCTCCAGTTCTTTTTTCCACCATTCGAGTTCTTCGTAGATGCTGACGATCGCACGCTCTCGTTGCTCAGCAGGCATTACGTAATGCGTCTTGGGGTAGATGGGGACGCGAGTCAAATCTTCCTGCCCGGCGCGGACTTCGCCGGTGAGAGGATCGATCTGGCGCAGCGCATCGACTTGTTCGCCCCACATTTCAATGCGATACCCGTTGTCTTCATAGGTGGGGTAAATCTCAATCATGTCGCCGCGAACGCGAAAAGTGCCGCGGCGCAGATCCTCGGAACGGTCGTACTGAATATCAACGAACCGACGAAGGAGAGCCTCGCGCGAGGTGTGCTGGCCTTTTTCGAGCATCACGAGCATGCCGTAATACGCTTCCGGCGAGCCTAAGCCGTAGATGCAAGAGACGGACGCGACGATAACCACGTCGCGGCGTTCGAACAGCGAACGTGTGGCGCTCATGCGCAGCTTGTCGAGCTCATCATTGATAGTGGCTTCCTTTTCAATGTAGACATCGGCGGAGGGCACGTAGGCCTCCGGCTGATAGAAATCGTAGTAGCTGACGAAATATTCGACGGCGTTCTCGGGGAAGAAGCTCTTGAACTCATGGTACAACTGGGCGGCCAGGGTTTTGTTGTGTGCGAGGACGAGCGCGGGACGATTCACAGCTTCGATAACCTTCGCCATCGTGAACGTTTTGCCGGAGCCGGTGACCCCGAGGAGAACCTGATGCTTCTCGCCGGCTTCGACACCGCGAACGAGTTGGTCGATCGCCGCGGGTTGGTCTCCGCGAGGTTGGTAACTGCTGCGTAGTCGAAATTGCACGTGAGAAGTCTCCTGCCGGTCTGCCGGGGTAAACCGAAACCTTCATTATACCCCTGGCCGCAAACGTAGGTGACCTGGGCTCGGCTAAAGGAAAAACTTCAATGAAAGGACGCTAGATCGCAGAAGTTACTCAGAACTGTTTGGGTTCAAAGGACCCTGAATAACGAGAACGACTTCAGAGTTGCTTTTGGCATTCACGTCATAACGGACGCGATTAGAGCCGTCAGCTTTGGCCACAGTAACGTTCATTTGCTGCGTGGCTTCTTCGGTGGCGCGGATAACGAGGCCGGTTTTTAGCGAGACGTATGTGATGATTCGGTTGGCGCCGCGGGCGGTACCCGCAGTGCGCAGCTCGTGCAGCTTGAAGTCCATCGGCGTCGCGTTCTTGGCGTTGGAGTCCTGTTTTAGGGCGGCGGTGGTGAGAATCACCGCGCATGTCTCCTGTTCAGCATCTGACGTGGCGACGCTGCCTTGGATGGTCAGCTCCACAGCACGACAAGGTTGATCGCCGACGTAGGTGGACTCACGCATCCAATGAAGTCCCGCGATCGGTGATGGGGACTTCTCCTCTTCGTCAGAATTCCATTTTTGCGAAACGTGTACTCCCGGCGCGCGGAATGCTGCGGCAAGCAGAAAACGGGAGGCCCATTCCTGCCAGGCCTGCTGCTGTTCGGGAGAAAGTGCGTCCAGCCCGGTGACTTGATCCAGCCCGCCATCCGGAAGAATCGTAAAGTCGATGAACCTGTCGCTGGGGTCCTGTTTTTGCAAGTGCGGTGCGGGGGGCTCGATTGCTGGCACCTTAAAATGGAAATCAGATTCAAGCACTTCAAAATTTGTGCGCGCGTGAATGACGGAGCGGTCACCCTGCGCCTGAACACCGAGAATTTCGAGGCGCACTAAAGCGTTCACATCAACCTTGGCAGAATCGGCGGGAACAGCAACGATCACCGGGCTTTCTGTCTTGACGTGTTTGTCACTGTGATAGCGGATCTGATAGGCGAATGTTTGCCCGGCTTGTAACCGCGGAAACAGATTAACGCGCTGCGGCCTGCCTTTCGCGGCAGCGCAAACAGCCAGTGCAAGCAAAACGGTCAAACAACAAACGCCTGCAGTGCGCTTAGGGCACCGGGAGAACTTGCGGTTTGGATTCATCAATTTCAGCCCACGCTCACTGTGTCTTCGCAGCTCTATTTATATCGCCGCGCTCTTTCAAGTGTCGATCAAAAAAATTGCTAGTGGCGTGATAGCCAGCGAGCCAATTGCGCTGGAGCAAAAAGTCGTGCACGTCATCCGGGAACACGAGTTGCTCGATCAATACGCCGCGGGCGCGCAAGCGCGCGATAAGGTCGACGGTTTGCGTGAAGTAAACGTTACGATCGTCGTCGCCATGTATGAAGAGTACCGGAGATTTCCAAGTTTCAACGGAAGTCACCGGAGAAGATTCGTGAGCGAGCTTAGTCAGCTCCGGTGGAATGTTTTTGCCGTCCCAGTTGTCGGTGGGCCAATCGTGAACACCGTGAAAATCCACGCCGGCAGCGAAAATGTCGGAGTTACGCGCGAGCCCCATGGCGGTGAGGAACCCGCCGTAGCTGCCGCCCCACAGGCCTACCCGCGACGGATCAACATCGGCGCGGCCCTGGAGGTGTCTTCCAGCGGCGACGATGTCTCTGTACTCGGTGGCGCCGCGTCCTGCGCGGCCCGGCGCCTCGCGAAACGCGCGACCGTAGCCGATGCCGCTGCGATAGTTGACAGACAACACAACGTATCCGCGGCTCGCCAGATACTCATTCATCGCGTAGGAATTCGCGTAGTAATACATGTAGTGCCAGCCGAGCAGCATTTGCCGCATCGGGCCGCCGTGCATAAAGACCAGGCCCGGATTCTTCTCTTTGCCGTCGGTGTTCGCCGGGAGAAAGAGCTGCCCGTGAATTTCGACCCCATCGGCAGCTTTAAAGGTCACCTGTTTCGGCGTGACGAGTTGCCGCGAGGGAAAGTTGGCGGGCCAGGTCTCTGCGGCAAGAG
>Ga0210404_10001163_pt1 | contig 11605 bp, 9 predicted proteins | sample IncBWH28MmetaG_FD_155455 | JGI IMG/M metagenome (GOLD analysis project Ga0210404, IMG submission 155455) | Forest soil microbial communities from Barre Woods Harvard Forest LTER site, Petersham, Massachusetts, United States - Inc-BW-H-28-M | ecosystem: Environmental > Terrestrial > Soil >... | reverse complement strand
CAAGGTCGGCATCTACGAGGCGTTCGTAGAAGGCAGATTGGAAGCTCCGAAACATCTCGCCCGCACCGTACACGACCTCTACTTCGAGCCGAAGTACGATGAATTCCGGCCGCGGACAATCTGGAGTCTCTCGAACGCATTCACTTCTGCGTTTAAGCAACTGGAGCCGATCCCGCAATTCAAGGCCACTGCGAAGCTGGGAGAGTTCTTGGAAAGTCGGTTCTCGCAGAAGTTCTAGGACAGGGATGGTTCCAGCCACGTGATACCCCTGCAGTTCCTCTCTAATGGGCTAGCGGATTCCGGGCTCTGCGTGATTAGTCATGAAGGTAGACATCGCTTCGAAGAACTTCCGAAGGACTTGTTCCGCCTCGCCGGGCAGAGCAGCTTCAACCAGGGCATTGTCCATCAACCGCATCCACCGGTCGCGGGCAGTCTGATTGATGGAAAACGGAGAATGCCGCGCGCGAAGGCGGGGATGGCCCCTTTGCTCGATATAGGTCTGCGGCCCCCCGAACCGACCGATCAGGAAATCTCGGAGGCGTTGTTCAGCGCCTTGGAGATCCCGCATGGTGTACATGGGCCCCAGGATTTCATCTTGGGGGACCTGTTGATAGAAGGCCGCGACTAGGCGCCTGAAACCTTCGGCGCCAATCGTGGAATAAACTTCGAGTTCCTGCATGTTCTTTGCTCTCCTCATCGAACTGTTCCGCTATCAGTTCTTGGCGAAGTTGCCGATTGATTGGGTTCCCTTAGCTTCGTTACTCCACCGGCTCCGGCTGTAACGTACCACGCCGCAATGCCCGTTCCTTCATCAACACAAAGAATACCGGGACCAGAATCAGTACGTGAATCGTGGACGTAATCATTCCGCCGACCATGGGAGCGGCAATCGGCTTCATCACGTCGGAGCCAATGCCACTCGCCCAGAGGATGGGAATCAGGCTAGCGAGAACGGCGGAGACCGTCATCAGCTTTGGACGGAGCCGATGGACAGAACCCTCGATGGCGGCCTCATGGATATCGGCTTCTGTAAGCGGGCGACCTGAAGCGATACGCTTGTCGAGCGACTCGTGCAGATAGACGACCATAACGACACCCGTCTCGACCGCGATGCCAAAGAGTGCGATATACCCGACCCAGACGGCGACGCTGAAGTTGTAGCCCAGCAGCCACTGCAAGATCACCCCCCCGGTCATGGCATAGAACGTGGGGAAGATCAGGACTACGGCCTCCGTCAGGTTGTGGAAGACCATGTACAAGAGGAGGAAGATTACGAAGAACACCACGGGTAAGATGATCTTCATCCGTTCCTTCGCCCGTAGCTGGAATTCGTATTCGCCCGACCACTGATAGGTGTATCCCGCGGGCAACTGCAACTTCTGCCGAAGCATCTTGCTCGACTGGTCCACGAAACCCCCGTAGTCGGTGGTATTGAGATCAATGTAGACATATCCGGTGAGCTGGCCATCTTCATCGCGGATCATCGCCGGCCCCCGTGAAAACGAAATCTGGGCTACTTCGGAAATCGGTATTTGCGCTCCGGAAGGTGTCGCGATCAACACGCGACTCAGCTCTCCGATGCTGTCGCGAAAGTCGCGCTGGTAGCGGACATTGATCGGATAGCGACTGCGGCCTTCGACGTTTTCGGCAACATTCATGCCTCCAATGCCCGATTCCACAGCCTGCTGGACATCTGCAATGGTCAAACCGTATTTCGCCGCTTCTGGACGATTGACCTCCACATTGATGTAAAAACCTTGGGAGACCCGCTCGGCAAAAACGGAACGCACCTGAGGCAACCCCGAGAGAATTTGCTGGATTTGTGCCCCGAGTTGTTGAATTTGCTCCAGATTCGTCCCTTGGAGTTTCATCCCCACTGGTGTCTTGATCCCCGTGAGGGCCATGTCGAGGCGGTTTTGAACCGGCATGGTCCAGGTGTTCGTCAGACCTGGAAACTGGAGCTTCTCATCCATCTCGCGAATGAGCTTTTCGTAGGTCATCCCCGAGCGCCATTTTTCGCGCGGCTTGAGCATGACGGTCGTGTCGTACATATCGAGTGGAGCGTTGTCAGTGGCACTGTCGGATCGTCCGACTACGCCGAAGACGCTTTCAACTTCTGGAAAGGACCGGAGAATCCGGTCCTGCTCCTGCAGGAGCTGCGAGGCTTGCGTGATCGAAATGCCGGGAAGTGCCGTGGGCATATAGAGCGATGATCCCTCAAACAAGGGCGGCATGAACTGACTGCCCATCTTGAATATCAAGGGAAACGTCACCACCAGGAATGCCAGATTGAGCAACAACGTCGTCTTGCGGTATTTCAGGCAGAGTCGTAAGACTGGCAAATAGAGTGCCTGCGTAATTCTTGAAATCGGATTTTCCGATTCGGGCCGCAGCTTCCCGCGAATGAAAATGACCATCAGGATGGGAACCAGCGTGATGGCCAACAAAGACGAGAAGCCCACGGCCAACGTTTTCGTCCACGCTAGCGGACGGAACATGCGCCCCTCTTGTGCTTCCAGCAGGAACACAGGGAGGAACGAGACCACAATAATAAGGAGTGAAAAGAACAGCGCGGGGCCCACCTGCTTGGCCGAGTCGATGAGAATGCGCACCCGCTCTCGTTCAACGGCTTTCCTCGCCGATTTATTTGTGCTTGCATCTGTCACTTTATGGAGGGTCGGCCCATTTGAGGAATCGATTTCCCCCAATGCTTCTCCACTTGATGCCGGACGCTCGGAAAGACGGCGGTATCCGTTTTCTACCATGACGATGGCGGCGTCCACCAAAACGCCAATTGCCAATGCAAATCCGCCAAGCGACATGATGTTGGAGCTGACGTTCAGGTAGTGCATCGGAATAAAGGACATTGCGAGCGCGATCGGTAAAGTGAGAATCGGGATCAGCGCTGAGCGGAAGTGAAACAAAAATACAATAATGACCAAGGAAACGATGACCGACTCCTCCATCAGGCTATGTTTCAAGGTATTGATTGATTCGCTGATCAGCCCCCCGCGGTCATAGCCGGAGACGACCTCGACTCCCGGCGGCAGCGATCCTTTGATGTCAGCCAGCTTCTTCTTCACACCATTGATCACGTTGAGAGCATTCAGCCCATACCGCATGACCACAACGCCGCCCACGGTCTCGCCTTCGCCATTCCACTCCGCTACACCTTCCCGCATATCGGGTCCGAAGGAAACCGTGCCCAGGTCCTTGATGAGTACGGGCGTCCCGCTCTTCGCCATCACCGGCACGTTTGCCAGATCATCGAGTGACTTGAGATAGCCCAGCCCGCGAATCATGTATCGCGTCCCGCTCAGTTCGAGTACGCGGCCACCGACTTCATTCGTGCTCGACTTCACGCGGTCGATCACTGTCGAGAGTGGAATGCCATATGCCAGCAACTTGTTGGGATCGACATTGACCTGGTACTGCCGCACGAACCCACCGATGCTCGCCACTTCGGCCACACCGGGAACGGTTGCCAACTGGTAACGCAGGTGCCAGTCCTGAATGCTTCGCAGATCGGCCAAGCTCTGCTTGTGACTGTGATCGACAAGCACGTATTCGTAGACCCAACCGGCACCGGTCGCGTCCGGGCCGATGGCTGGATGCACATTGGCAGGAAGGCGCCCGGCAATCGTTTGCAGATACTCCACAACCCGAGAACGAGCCCAATAGATATCCGTCCCGTCGTCGAAGACAACGAAGACGTAGGAGTCATTGAACATGGTCTGCGCGCGTACCGCTTTGACCCGCGGTGCGGCCAGCAACGCAGTGACGATCGGGTATGTGACTTGGTCTTCGATGATGTTCGGCGGCTGCCCCTCCCAGTTGGTGTGAATGATCACCTGCACGTCCGAAATGTCCGGCAAAGCATCCAGCGGAACATGGCCCATAGACCAGATTCCAGCCAGCGTGAGCAGAAGCACCCCGGTGAATACCAGAAAGCGATTGTGTGCGCACCACTCGATGACTAGGGAGATCACGGTTACATGCCTCCTGTGGCATTGAGCGTGAGTTGTTTGTTGGCAATCGTCTGCCTGTTTTGTTGTGCCCTGACGGTGACCTGCCAGGTGCCGCCCGAGCCGAGATCGGCCTTGCCTTCGTACATTCCACCGCCTTTGTCGTTGCCACTAATGACGGTCTTCATTGAGGCCATTCCCATCGCCGGCATCGCGGCCATGAAGAAGGTCACTGTCACGTTTGCGCCTGCGATTGGCTGCCCGTCCGGGCCTGTGAGCTTCACGCGAACAATGTTGCTGCCCTTATGCGGAGGATCGGGATCAGTCGTCAGTTCCACGATCGCTTGTTGTGGCGATGGAGCGTTCATGGAAGCTGCCTGCCCTGCACCGGGAGGTGGCGGAACAAACGCGCCTGCTGCCGCCTGCAATTGCGCTTCGGAATCAATCAGGAAATTTGCCGAAGTGACAATTTGCTCTTGAGCCTTGATGCCTTTCGTGACCACCAGTTCATCGCCGACTTGAGGCCCCAATTCCACTTCGCGCGGCTCAATGCTTCCTTCGCCGCTATAGACAAAGAGCAGGTTCTTGGTTCCGGAATGAAAAGCCGCACTGGCTGGGACGACCAACTGTCGTCCCATAGGGAGCTTCGCTCGAACGTTGACGTACATTCCGGGCCTCAACTTCAGGCCAGGATTCGCAAATACCAACCGCACCGGCAGTGTGCGCGTGTTCATGTCCAGCTGGGGGAGGATGTAGTCGACACGCCCGTTGAAGACTCGACCGGGATACGCGTCGACTGTGACCTCCGCCGGATCGCCGGGCTTGATCTTGCCTGCATCGCTTTGGAATACCTGGGCGAGCACCCAAACATCGGAAAGGTCAGCCACGGTGTACAGCATGGTTTCGGGCTGGACGTACATGTTGGGCAGCGCGTTTTTCTGCGTGATGTAACCCGAGACGGGAGAATTGACGGTCAAATCCGTGATCGCCTTCCCGCTCTGGTCCAACTGTTCGATTTCCGCAGGAGACACTTCCCATTGCAGAAGTCGCTCTTTGGTAGCACTGAAGAGAGAAGACGCACCCGATGCCACGCCGCTCACTTTGCTTTGTTGCAAAGCCTCGGAGTTCTTCTTGGCCAGCAAGTATTCGTGCTCGGTCGAGACCAGGTCAGGACTGTAGATCGTGAACAAGGGCTGACCCTTGCCAATGAAATTGCCCGTAGCGTCGGCATAGACTTTGCGAATCCATCCGGCGAAACGGGTTTGCACGTAGGCTTGCCGCCGCTCATCCACTTGCACATTGCCGTAGAAACGAAGTTCTGTGTCAACGGGCTTGGATTCAACCTTCCCCAGCACAACGCCGATGCTTTGCATTCGCTGCGGCGTGAGCCGGAAGGGCGCGAGCGGCGTCTCTTGCATATTGCCGGCCTGAGAATCTCCTCCCGCTCCTTGCTCGGAACCCGAGGCGTTTGCCGATGAAGTTTGGGCCATCGGCTCCGTGGACTCGCTTGCGGAACTGATGTCCGGCTGCGAAGCAGGTCCAGCATGGCTTAAACGCCACCACAAGACCGACGCCACAATCGCGAACACAAAAGTTGTAGCCAGTGCAATCCAAAAGGCGCGGCGATAATTATTGTTTTCTGTACGGAGCATGTCTGATTCCTCATTCGCATTCGTTCTGACGTTGCGCTCGTTCATGGCAGATCCACCCCGGTCAGCCGCTCCAGTTCAGCGAGAGCCGATTCGTGCTCGACCAGTTCATTGCGGTATTCCAAATCGAGGTTCAGAACATCGAGGAACCCGGAAAGCAGGCTCTCAAAGTCCTGGCGGTTCGATTGATAGGCAGACAGGGCCGACTGAAAGGTAGCTTCCGATTGCGGGACGAGACCGTCGCTGTAGATCTTCAACCGCTCTTCCGAAGTCTTGGCGCGCACATACTGCTGCTGTACTTCCGAAAGCACGCGCTGCGATTCAGAGTCCAGCTCTTGCCGCGAGCGCTCCTGGTTCTGTTCCGCTTCGGCCAATGCCGCGCGCTGGCGGCCCCGGTTCGGCAAGCGCACACTAAAGCTCGCCATGTAGTAGTCCCTGAATTGACTCGCGTTGTGTTCGTACGTGTAGCCCACATTGAAGTCCGGGCGGAACCCTTTGTGTGCCAGCTCGACTTGGGTGTCCTGCTGCCGAATGGAGGCCTGCTTTGAGTGCACATCCGGATTTTGCTCACGAGCTTTCTGCAAGAGTTCAGCTGCGGAATACGGAAGACCTCGCAACGTGAGGGGCTCAGCAACGATGTCCGCGGACTCCTGCGGACGTCCCAAGACCTGCTTGATCTGGGCTTCGAGCAGTCCTTCTTCCTGATGGTGGTGCGCGATCTCTTGGAGAATCTTTGTGTGTTGCAACTGCGCTTTCAGCACATCCTGCTGATTGCCTAGGCCCAAGCGATAGCGTGCCTCGGACGCCTCCTGCACCTGAGTCAGCAACCCGTCGCTTCTCTGGAGAACGCCGAGGGTTTGCTGAATGTAGGCCAGCCGGAAATAGACCATCTTGAGATTTCCCACCACCGTTCTGCGAACGGAATCGGTCTGCGCTTCCATGGAGGCCGCTTCGTGTTCGGCGACACTGGCGCGCAATTGCCGTTTACCGGGGTAGGGGATGTCCTGCGATGCGCCGAACCCGATGTAGGCGAAATCGCTGTTGCTGTAGCCCGCGAACGGTCGCGGACTGCCCACGCTGAACTGTTGCACCGAGAGTTGTGTCTCGGGCAGAGCGGAGACCTGCTTGGGAACATTTCGGGAGGCCTGCCACGCATGGAACGCGGCGGCAATCTGTGGGTTCTTCCGCTCTCCCTCTTGGACTAGCTCACGCAGAGACGTGGGCATTTCCGCGTGCTCGGCCATTGCGGGAGATTCGGCAGTCGATCCCGGCTGTTGGAGATTTCCTGTCTGCTGAGCGGTCCCCCTGAGCGGAAGCAGCGCCACGAACAGAGCCGCACCAATTAAAGAAATACGAGTACATCCGAAGAAACTTCGGCACAAATAAATGAATTGCATCTTTCCTCCGCATGACAAACACAAGTTTGTAAGCGCACGAACGTGCAGACGCACGAGTGCGTTAGCAGCTCAGAGGAAAGACGATCAGATTCTTAGGATTGTGGTGGCTAGAGACTCTAGTCCTGGCGGACTATGCGTGCACGAAACACGCGACGACCATTGTGCGAGCGAGACGTATGCGTCGGTTTGGGCGGTAAGGGGAAGCGCGTGAAACAGAACCAAAGTGACATGATCCAATGGCGAAGAGGCCGTCTTCAGAGCATGAAAGTCCGCAGGCGTGGCGGTTGCCTTACAGCAAGGATGGGACTTCGCCATCCCCATGTCTCCGCACTGCTCCGCCATTTTCTTGCAACACTCGCGCTCGGCCGATGTCATTGCTGCACCCGGCAACATGCAAGCCGCAACCGGAAGCGCAGCCAGCATCAGCGCCAGCGCGGAAACACCGACTTTGATCAATAATCTCAACATCACCAGTCTATCTACCACTGACAGTATGACGCAACAGGCGGGAAAAGGTTTCACCTTGCCCCGTCGCGCGGATCGGTCAACCTTCAACAGGATTGAAGGAATATTGCGTGACCGCTTTCAAGTGGTGCGTTTTCACGGCATCCCTGATGAGAATTGGCGGGAGCGACGGGACTCGCCCCCGCGGCCTTCTGGATTGGCGCGGTACTCATCGCTGTCCACATGCTGATGTGTGAACTGCTTGCCGGGTTGTGGGGCCGTTCCTCGTTCACGCGCTCTAGTCACTTTGTACATGGAGGAAGGCCAGCCGCCTTGAGTTTGTCGCGATTCTCCTCCCACCTCAGCTCCTGATCGATGTAAGGCCGAATGAGGTGTTGTTCGTCACGACGACGATAAAGCAGCCCTCGCGGACCCGACTTTTCCCAAAGCCTTTTCATCGTCCCAAGACGGATATAAATGGCAAACAAATCGCGTTCCTTGACGTCCCCCTGTAGACGCCGGATCTCCCACCTTCGGTCGAGTTCCTTCGCCTTACTCCAGTCGGGATCATGCCCGAGCAAGACTCCCCGGTTGAACACAAGCGATAGGAGAGCCACTTGCACCTCGGTGGGCAAGATTTCGACGCCAGGAAACAGTCGCAGGGTCATTGGGTAGTAGGAGTCCGCTAAAGAGGACCGAAAGACCGACAGCGAGTTGTCACGAGGTACGGCGATCGCCTTCAGTTGAGGCACCAGCACCTCCGCGTCATGACCTCTCTTGCGTATCGCGATTTTCACTTGTCGCAGTGTGGTTTGGTCAAGAGCAGCCCACGCGCGCAGGAACTCGGATTCGCTATGCTGGCCCAGGTCCCATCCCACTCCGATCGTTATCCCGGACTCACCACCTGGCCAATATGGGTGCGTGGGCAAATCCTCCGCAGCGATGAGAAAATCCGCAGAACGTTCCAACACGGCCTCGCGATTTCCGGTGGCAAAAGTGAATGTCCCCGTCGGCCAACAGGCGGCTGCGTCTGCAGGAACCGATTGGGCAAAGGCCCTTGACATTCCCGGCGCATGCAGAACAACCAGATGCAAGCATCCGATTGCAGCCAGTGAAAACCACATCCTCCGGAAATGGGGCTTATCTCGACGCATCTCGACGCTCGCATTGTGACATTTTCTTGGGCAGTAAACGCGTCGAAAAGCGGAGACCTGTTGTTCGGGCCGTTGACATCGCGAGACGCCGGCGAGGCCAGAGGGTTGTGCTAGCCTCCCAAGATAATGACTCGATTGCCAGATCGCCAACTGCTCAGCTATCTCGCCGCCTACGATCCACACATTTCAAACCTGGCATTGGCCCTGCGCGAGGTTGTTCTCGAGGAGGCGCCCGACGCGATCGAATCCATCGTCAAAGGTTATGCTGTCACAATCGGATTCTCGTTCACCGGCAAACCGCTTAAAGACGGCTTTTGCCACATCGTGACTTATAGCAGTCACGTGAACCTCGGCTTCAACCGTGGCGCACTGCTGCACGACCCTAATGGAGTTCTGCAGGGTACGGGCAAATTGATTCGCCATATCACGATCCGCAAGGAGAACGAATTGGACCGTCCGTTTGTGAGGCGGTATCTTCAAGCAGCCATCGAGCAGATAGGAAGGCCTCCCTCCCGTCGTGCATCGGCCCTCCGCTCCGTGACCCGTCAAAATCGCGTTCGCCGCAAACGTTGAGGTGCGCGCCTCGTAAACGTCGAGAGATCCAATTTGTGTCCGGCCCCATGGGCGGTTGCCGCGTATCACCCCGACTCGGAACACAGGCACCAAGTGTCGCGGTCCTCGGCAGCCGAAGAACGCGCTCTAAACTTAGCGAGAAGCGCCAGGCCGACGGAGTTGCACTTGTTCGGAAGTGCGCTGAGCACCGTTTGTGGCTACGGGCGTCCGTTTTGCTGCTATCCTTCGTTTCTTCCGGCCTTTGATTTCGCGCCGCAAACTCGCTGAGTCGGAGACTTGAGAGACGCGCAAAACGTCGGCGACCTCCTTCCATGTGAATCCATTGCGGGAACTGCCGGACATGGTCCTACTCCTTGTCGGGAGAGCGTGCGGCTCGCCGAAGAGTGGCGTGACGGTCACAGAGCAGGCGCTAGATCTGACCCGTTTTAACTCCGGACGTCGTTCATGCAATAAACCCAACCTGAGCACATCCGTTGCGTTGAAAGTCAGATTTTTCTGAGAAGTTGCCCGGCACTTGCAGGGTTCGCTCCCGGCAGCAAGTTTGGTTCGGTCAGTCGACATCCTTCGCGTGCGGTGTTCATCTCCCGAGAACGTCACAAAAACCGCAATTCCCGCGGTCTGGGAGCCTCTTTTGCACGATTTTCTGCAAGAAAAAAATATTTCAACAAGGCTTTGAAATCGTGTATACGCTGGCCTTTCGCGCTCGCTGAATTTGAGCTTCGCCACTGTCGTCTGCGTACAGATTTCGAGGCAACTTTGCGTGCCCTTCTGTCTGAAGAGAGGAGGCGTTTTCGAAGGCGCAAAAGCTTTTTGCGAGGAGTTGGCCGTAAACACTCGACCAAGGCTGGCCTGCGAAAGTCAGCAGTATGGGGGAAGACGAAAGTGTAAGCAAACGCCGGGTGTTCCAGTGGTCGAAACAGGCGAGAGACCTGGCCAGGGAATACAAACAGCGAATGATCGCCGGCCAGCATCTCGCTCAGGCCGACCGCAGCGTGCTGGCCGCAAGGCTGGTAGAGATCTCTGGGAACCCGCGGGAAGCCTGTTTGCGCTTCCTGTGCCGCTCAGGCGTAGCACAAAAGCGCTCCTATCGTGAATGGACCAAACCTGAGCAACGACGGCTTCTCGACCTGATCACTACCATGCCGGTGGACGAGGCGGCGAAGATTCTTCGGCGGCCACCTAGTTCGGTTCGTTCGATGCTGCACCGTCTTGGCATCGGTGGGCGAACTGGCCGGGAGTGGTTCACCAAGTTCTCGCTGTCGCGGGCGTTGCACACCCGCCCCGAGGAGATTCAGAAATGGATCGATTGCGGATGGCTAAAGTCCCGCTCTCTTTCGTCTGCTGGCTTGCAAGCCAAAATCATCTACGCGGATGACTTCTGCCAGTTCGTAAAAGAGCACGGGCATGCAGCTGTCAGCCGCCGGCTGACTTATGATGCGCTCTGGTTTGTCCAGAACTATGTGTTCCCTCCAAGCCATGCAGATCTGCTGTCGGTGAGAGGAACGTATAAGAAACAGGACCCACGCGAAGCAGAGCAGCCAAGCGAGGAGGCTCACGCAGACTACGATTCAGAAGCTGGCGACGACCAGAAAATCTAAGTTGTCGAAAATTTATCCACCTCAGATCGCCTTCCAACAGCCCTGCTAAAATGCAGAACGATATGGCATACGAGGAAATTGTCATAACCACCCCGCTTAAACGTAAGGTTAAGGTTCGAATGAGGAACCTCGGTGATGATGTTTGGGATACCTCGCTTTTTTACGCGAACCAGGTCCGCCGAGTGGGAAAATTTAAAGGTAAAGACTTCGCCATCGATGCTGCGACAAAAAAGGCAATAGAAATCGCCGATGCTCCGTCCTCCACTGGACTGGTTATCTGCGAGGACGATGAGCCCGCTTGCAAGAAGCCTATCGCCGCTACGCACGAAGCTCCCGGCTTAAAAGCACCAAAGAAAAAACCGCCGTTGAAATCCCCAGGCCGGAAGGAGTTCAGTTGAGGACTAGGGAGCCTTAGAGTGATTGGATTTCCCGCAAAATGACTTTGGCTGTTTCGCGAAACCGCGGCCAATCAATCGGGAGTCCAGAGCTTGCCGTTCTTATGCGTTCAAACGCTTTTCTAATTTCACAATGGATTCCATGATCGCCGGAAACGCCGGAATCTCGCCGAATATCATTTGGGACATCGCGTTGTAGTCTCGCTCGAGATCGGCAAGCATGTCGTCGTGAGGTACCAGAGCATAACTTCCCGGGCTGGCGCTTGCCAGGTCGAAGTCAGGCCGATTGAAGAACATTCGCGCGTGCCGAACGCAGTCGGCGGCCATGGCCGCATCCTTCACAAAGGTTTCGCCGTTATCGGAAATGAGCAGGCAATGGACATCGTAATAGTGACGCGAAACCCGCTGCCCGCCGCCTCGCAGTTCGGCG
>Ga0210404_10001161_pt1 | contig 11607 bp, 19 predicted proteins | sample IncBWH28MmetaG_FD_155455 | JGI IMG/M metagenome (GOLD analysis project Ga0210404, IMG submission 155455) | Forest soil microbial communities from Barre Woods Harvard Forest LTER site, Petersham, Massachusetts, United States - Inc-BW-H-28-M | ecosystem: Environmental > Terrestrial > Soil >... | reverse complement strand
GAACAGCAACTGATAGACCCGGTAGTTCTCGTCAAAGAGTCGCAATGCTGATTCAAGGCGCTTGGTCAGCGCATCGACAGCCGACGCGTCCAGGCATTCGTAGTCCACGCCGTCGAATTCGAGAACGATACCGGCGTCTCCCGATTTGGTGAGAAAGACCTCGTGTCCGATGAATCCGAAGAGATTTACCATCGCGTTGAGTGATCCCGCTTCCTGGTAGTTCTTGAAAACACGCTTGAGATTCAGCATCGGTTTTCCCGGACGACGGAAACGCAGGTGAGCTTGGCGGGATCGTATTGTTTGCGGAATTTCGCAGCTCGCAAGAGCAGCTTCAGGATTTGCGGGTCGGTGGCGGTCGCCCACCGAGCGACAAAGTACAAAAGAAGGAATATGAGAACGCCGCCCGAGAGGCTGTTGAGCAGGTTGAACGTTGCGGCACCGAGGCACATGGCGAAGAAAAACAATTTCCGTTCCGCACCAAGAATGGTGAGCGGACGGGAAAGCGACCGCTGAACAGGATTGATCCTGCGAGTGTTTGTCATGGGCCTCATCCGTTTCAAACCGACCTCACGGAAAGAGCCAGGCCATGAAATTTACGGCAGCGATGGCCATACCAACGCCAAAGAGAACACCAGCGAGCACACGCTTCGACCCTCCTTCGCCGAAGGCGAAGGTCAGGCCAGACACGACGATGGCAACGAGGGACAGGCCGCGAGCGATAGTGCTTGTGAATGCCTGTTGGAGAACATTGACGGCGTTCTCCCACGGCGAGTTACCCGTTGTCTGCGCAAAGGCAGGTGCCGCCAGTATCAAACCAAAGATCATGCTTAGAAATCGGGGCACGAGTCGGGAGAACGAGATGGTGCGGTGAAGGAATCGTTTCATGGCAATAGGCTCCAGGCTCAAGTTGTAGGGAAGCTTTCGCCGGTCTGCGGACGGATCGAACGCAGCGGTCTTAGGACATCGTGTGTTCACGCAAACAGGAGTGGGCACGAGCCCCGGAACCAGGTGTCCCCTGCGATCTTATGGACGATTCGCGGCAAGACGAGAAACTGCCTGAATCGCTGACAGCCATTCCGTCCGAGCGTATTTGGCAAAAACATCCCTTTATATAACTAATCAGCGAAACATGAGGAAATTTGTGTCGCATTTTCTCAAAAATATTTTTGCTCCTCGGATCGCAAGACGATTCGTTATGTAGGTTCTTTCGTTCTCTCGTGAGTCACGGTCGGAGACGGTCTTCGCGCGGCTTTGCGAAGCTTCTGGAGCAGCCGCTTAATCTTTTGCCGCAGGGCGTTCGAGTATTCCCCGTTTTGCTCTCCGAAATTCCCTTCGAGCTTGATATGGACAAGAAGCTCCAAGTCCGAGCCGGTGAGCAACCCTTCTCTCTGGCAGCGGCAGAGAAAATGCCGCAAGAGGACCGCTTGCTCGATGGGTTCGGGAATTCCAAAGACAAGTTCGGATTCGGTGACCGGTTCGTCGCGTTCTGCATTGCCGGGAGTGCGGGTTTGGCGCTCCGCCCACTCGAACATGCTGCGTTTCGCCATGCGGGAGATGACAAAGGCGAGATGGGAATTCCTCGCCAGTAACTCCGGAGAATCGAGCGCTTCGAGCAGGGAGGCAACGAGGTGCTGTGCGGTGTCCTCGCCCGAGAGGAGGGGATAGCGTCGATTGAGTTGCCGGACGGCAGAGTGAAGGACGGGGACAAAAGCGAGCAGAAGAATATCGCGCAGCAGGGTGCTGCTTCCGTTTCTTTGCCGGAGGCGAAGTATTTCGGAAAGAATCCCATCTGCGGGATGCGTCCCGTTACCGTTGCTTCGGCAGGAGCGTAAATGCGCCGTCAGCGCAAAAGAGTTCGGAAATCCGGACAGCACGAGACTCGAGGCGGCTACTTTGGAGAAGCCATCTTGAGAATCAAGTTCACGCAGCTGTTGTTTCAGGTTGAGTTCCAGTTTGCAGAGGAGACAGTGGCACGAGGAACGAGTTCTCATCGAAGGCCCCCAGATTGCGACCATCAGGGCTGGTGCGCGCTGCGCGAATTTCAGCGCATCTTGAGTTTTCTGTCGGCAGCGGGGACGGCGCCGGCAGCGATACTCCGTGAGCGACAAGTGCTCGTCTCGCTCGCCAGAGTCCTTGCAATGCGGCGAACGAGAAAAGCCCGTCCATCCTCCTAGAACGAAGGCGGGCTTGTCCGCCTTTTCTTTTTCTGGCCGGATTTCCGGACAACCACGCGCGTGCGCTCAAGCCGCCCAGCACGCAAGCCGTTTCGTGGCCTGCATGCTGTAATTGGCGTCCAGTTCGACGCCCAGATACCGCCGGCCCGCGAGCTTGGCCGCGAGAAGCGTTGATCCCGAGCCGCAGAAAGGGTCCACAACGAAATCGCCGGGGCGCGAGAAGGACCGGCTGAGAGGCGAGAGGATGCAAAGCGGTTTCTGCGTCGGATGCAAGCGGTTACCGGAATACTTCCATTCGATAACGTCGGGAATGCGCACGGCGGGAAACGGAGGATTGCCTTTCACGAGCAGGTAGGCGTTCTCGTGGTGATAACGGAGGAACCGTTCGGTCGAGGCATACCATCGGGCCGAAGAATGCCGCAGGATTATGCCGAATACAATTCGCGGCACCACGCCAGATTCAGCGTCAAATGGGAGGATCACGAAGGCTATTTGGCAGCGCTCGGCATAATCGGGGAGGCGGCACGGTTACTGCACCTATGACTTCTTCGACCAATGTCCTCACCGGATGGCATGTGCGAAATGCTCTTTCTACGTACCAAAAGGCTCGGCCGCTTCGGCTCTGCTCGAAGGAAAGAGCAATCTGATGCGGATGCGCCAGGAAATGCCACTGAGCGAGTCAGAACTGGCGGCACTCGACGATGGTCTGTCCGCGCTTGAGTCGTTGTTGAGCCGTCTCGCGGATATTCCGACACCGGCTGGCCCAACGCCTCTTCAGCTGCGGGGAGCAGCGCTGGTCCAAATCGAAGCCGCGGACTGATGCGCTAACGAAAGAAAAAGGAAAAAGGCCCTCCGGCAACGCCGGAGGGCCTTCGAGCTGTTCGCATCAGAGCGAAGCTTCGTTGGACTCTGGCGCTTGCGCGGGAGCGTTGGGCTCCGGTTCGCCGCGATCGAGCCTGCGTACGACATCGGCGCGGACGGACCACGACGTAATCTTCGAGATCTTTGACTTCTTGCCTTTGCCGTTCGGTTGTTCGTAGGTCGAGCTGACGAGAGAGCCTTCGACGAGTACGTGAGCGCCCTTCTTGATAGTAGTAGCGACACGCTCTGCCAAAAGTGGCCGGAACACAACGACCCGATGCCACTCCGTTTTCGAGCTCCATTCGTCATCTGCGTTCTTCCATGAGCGCTGTGTGGCGATCGACAGCACGGTGAATTTCGAATCGTTGCCTTTCGCTTGACGTTGCTCTGGGTCAGAACCAACAAACCCGACGAGAGTTATTGAGTTAAGGTAAGCCATGACTGAATTTTCTCCTTTTTCTTGCCCCATTTTCTTGGGGCCACCCAGAGGCGAGTGGCTTCTGCTTCCAAAGCGAGCGGCTGCTTTATGGGAGGGAACCCAAATGCTGTTAAGGGCGGAACCGGGAAAGCAGAGGCCGCGAAGCTGCAGGACGCAGGAATTAGCCCGAAGCAGTGGCCCAAGAAAATGAGTGGCAGAAAAAGGCAGACTTACCGGACTCGATAGGAGTCGGTAAGAGGACTCGGACAACGGGCAGCGACAGTGGAAACGGATCAAAAAGCACTTAGATGTCGTCCACGTATCGCTCTCACCCGACGATGAGAGTCTCGATTCGAGTGGCGCCGGACCGTCAATCCGGCTTACAGGCCCGTCTGCCATTTTCTCAATGTTTTAAATGATTTTTGAGTCCGGGTGAGTTTGTCTAACGTAGTTGTCTAACAAGTTCTGTTCTATACATTGGCGGTTCAAGTTTACGCGGTCCCGCCATCACCCTTCTAAGGGCACAGCCTTTTTAAAGTCCACATCAATTCCCGCTGCTTGAATTTCCTTCGCAAGTTTTGAACGCCACTGTCCTTGTGGATCATAGGCTACCCACAGAACGCCATGAAGATCAGAAGGCAACTCCACGCCTTCAACGTAAATTGGGCAGACTCGGCCTCGACCTAATTTGCCAGTGAAGTAGCCCAATTCAAGTATTACGTTCTGACGTGCTCTTTTCTTCGTTTTGTCCGGCTCGTCTACGGGTGCTCCGATATCATCCGGAGTTAGCAGCACGACTGCAAATCCAACATCAGAATGCTTTTCGAACTTCTCGATAATCGTTCGGCCCCGGTTGGGTTGCTCATGCAAGATCACAACCTCAAGATCGAGAGTTCGCAAAAACGCTGCAAGGGTCTGTTTCACTTCCTCGGCGTGACCATGCACCAGGAAAATCTTGCGACTGATTTCTTGATCGTCTTGAGTTTGCAACCTACCGATAACGCTATTCCGAACATCGAAAATAGCTTCGTCTGGCGGCACAAGGATTGGCTGTTGCTTGTCCCAAGCCCGCTCCACAGAAACACTGCTTCGGCGGATGTGTTCCTCCCAAGGGTTGTTCTCTAGTTGAAAGACTCGGCGGTTTGGTCGAAAGGTTACGACTCCAAACTGTTGTTGGGGGTTTCGTTGTAGCAGATAAAAGACACTAAATTCCTCGGCCAATGCCAGACCGACCCGAATCATTTCCGGCGTGACAGTGGAATCGATGGTCCTCGCTTCTGCTAAGGCATCTTCTCGCGTGTATTGTTTGGTCTCGTCCTTACTTCCACTGTCCAACTCCCTCTCAACGATGTTATGGATGACTCGAAGTATCAGTTCCGTCGCCCGCCTAGCAAAATTCAACAGTTCAACATCTCCGCAGTAATGGAATGCGATAGCCCGTGGCGCATAGGTTTCTTGCGTGTACGTATTGTTCACCACATAAAGGACCGAGCGATCAACGAGCCTGCGAAGCGATTCCGAGATGGAGGCCCGAAATGGCTTCAGAGTCCTCATTAAGTCGGTTTCAGTCGCGGCTTCATCTTGCGTCACAAATCGCCGCACGATGGCCTTCGTTATTTCGCGTTCACTGTCGGTGAGCGGGTGTTTCGATTCTGAGTTCATGAGATAAGTCCGATTCCCATTGTTCGCGCAACCCCTTGAACGACATCACAGTATAATATCGTAAGCACCTTTCGGTGTGAGTACATGAACCGTGAACGGGTCTCAAAAATGGCGGGTAAACGCATTAAAGTGCGTCCTGTCGCAAGAAGATTTGAGCTAACCGGAGCAGAGTTGCCGCCCATCGACGATATCTGGATCATTCAGAGCACATCGAAAGATGAAATCACGTTGGCAAACCCGCGCACCGGGCATTCTTTCCCGCTCGGCATGGACCAGATACGCGAATACCTAACTGATCGTGTTGACCGCTCGGATGCCTTCTTGGTGTTGAAGAGCCAAATTATTCTCAAGGGCAGAGGCGTGTCCGTGGAGCCATTGCTGTGAGAACTCAAAGAGTAAAAACGCTATGGCTGACCCGATTAAAAGGTTGATTCATATTTCTGCCGCGCCCTCCGAAAAAGACGCCTTCAATGCCTGGCTAAAAATGGACGATGCTGTTGAATTCCTCAAACACAACGCTCAAGAAGAAGAATTCGTCGTGTATGCGAGCCTTCCATCCACGTATATGCATGCAGTCCTTGTACCCACGGCAGCCGTGAATCCGCCAAACGTTGAAGACCTGATGAAATGGAGTTGCAATGCAAGTTCATCGTGGGGGATAGAAACCACATTTTCAAAGCCACATTCGATCTGTATAATGCCGCCCCTTGATCATACGGGAACAAAGACTTTGGACGGTGGAGAGCAACTGGTGTTTGTTCGAAGTTTCGAAGGCCGAATCGGTGAGAAAGGCTATTTCGAGATTCTTCAAAAATTTACACACGTTTTTGATCTTCATTTCCTGGAAACCAGAAATGCATATTGTCGGCTCGACAGACACGGAGATATCGAAGAATTGATTCGGATAGTTGATATTCCAGCCAAAGGCGACAGATTTGGAGGCACCATCGTGACCTTCCATCGCCGCCTTCTGGATGATTATCTGACGCTGATGGACTTCTCAATCGTGCGGACCTTTGACATCACGCGCTATCGCCCTTCTCATTTCGGCGGATGGTCGAACTTAGCGGACACGCAGTACACGACCGAACCGGATATGTTTTATCGATCTCATATAGAGCCTGGGCATGCAAGCTATATGCGTGGATGTCAAATTGTGCATTCCTTGGTCTCAAAAGAATCACTGATCAAGCGCCACGATTTTCCTGGACCACAGGAAGAGAAAAAGTACGCTTCCTTTATCGCGCACGACTGGAAGAATAGAGTCGTGAAGGAGATCTCGTGCGCCCCGGGACATATAGCCAATTACTTTACGAAATCTGATTTGCCGTTCGAGATTAGTCCGGCATTTTTCAAGCCGGAAGTTCTGGCGAAAAATAAGGCCGATTCGGAAAAATACCGCCTTACTGATCGTTCGATCTCATGCCGGGGCGGATGGCATCTTGAGACTTACGACATCAATGAAGCCGGGCAGGTTCACACCTATCTCATCTATCTAAGTTATTTGCCCTACGAGGAGCAGCTTTATTGGAAGTCCTACAACGAAAAACCGAAAGCAGGTTTATCAAAACGCGCAATCGATACGGACTTCGAAGGTAAATGGAATTTTGACTACGATCCGCTCACAAGTTTGAAGGGCGCACTCCACGAATGGGATCGCGCCCAGGTGCCGTGGTGGAGCCTACGATCTGAGAAGCTGCCAGACCAGGTGCATTACCCTGTGACAACTTCACCTGACGAATGGTCGAATGAACTTCTCCATCTAGATCAATTCGTAGTCGAAGGATTTGAAACCAAGTGGCTCCGAACGAGAGCGCAACAACTTGGCCGGACCCCGGACATCAGTTGGGGATCGCTTAGTCTCATAGAAGAATGCTTAATAGGATTAAGCCACGAAGAAGGTGATGCCCGAAAGATTGTCATTCCTCTCAAGAAAGTACACAGCCTAAGAACCAAGCTGAAAGGGCACGCGTCGGGCGATGAGGCTATAACGATCAGGAAGCAAACACTGACAGACTATGGAAGCCACAAGAACCACTTCCGTATTCTCTCGGAGGAATGCGACCAGTCGCTCCGAGCGATAGCTGAGGCGTTTGCGAAATTGATCTCCGAATCAGGCGAGTCATCGGGTAGGGGATGATGCTGCGGAGAATGCCTAGTTTGCTCGAAATTTAGGATGCCATATAGATGGTTGAAACAGTTAGAGTCGCAGCATTTCGGTCAGAACGCACTGTCGTCACGGCCCAGATCGGCAGATCACGATACAAAGCGTTTCAAATCTTCTTTGGACGCGATGGAAGTCTTTTCGTTACGTTCCCGTACTTCAGTCATCGTACGGGGATTCTTGCAGCAGCGACGATTCCCGGAAATGGGCAGACCACATCACAGGTAAACCTCCAGACAGGAGGCAAAGTAGCGTCACACCTTGTGAAGTATTCGCACCATCCCGATGGACGTGCCCACTTCTCTCAACATGGAAAAGTACGAACTGAAATCAAAAGGCAGTCTGTCGCATTGAATACGCAGAACGGCCATATCTTTTCGCTTTTAATTCAAGGATTTGAAGCATTTGACAAGGCGGACGCTACAAGAGATAGCGGTAGTTCTCCAAAGCGAACAGCGTTAACGTTTCAGATTCCAGAATTAGCCAAGGCGCTCAAGTTTGTCGGTAGGTGGCTCAATGTCTCTACGATTTCAGTTGGTGGCCCTTCACCTGTCATCGGGCCAACGCTTCTCACGCAAGACGCGGACGGCAAACAACAGTACGGTTTTTTGATTGCTAGTCCATTTGACCAAACACCGCACCACGTTCTGTGCATCACCAGTGCGCCGATACCTATCCTTGGCCCAGAGCCGGAAATAATGTGTTTCTACGGCGGGTTCCCCACTCGCGAAGTTATGGACGACACCATGCAAGAGGCCGGATTCCTTGGATTTATCTATCCGGCAGCAAATGCCGATCAGCTTAAAGCACTCCTCGGCACAATTGACAGGTGAAACTAAAACAGAGGCTTTTGTCACCGCTGTAATTGTCTGGTGTGCTACTGACAACCAACGCTGCAATACAACCAAGAATACTTGGCTCGCCACACGAAACGTAACGCGGATTCCAACCGCGGGCATAGTACGCTGTGCCTATGCCTCAGACAGCCAAGCTCAATGCTCTCCCCCGCCGAAAAGTCGATTTCATCGAGGTGATGGAGTGCGCACTTGTTCCAACGCTGCCCGCCGGACCAGATTGGACCTTTGAAGTTAAATTCGACGGCTACCGTGCCATTGGAGTCAGAGGCGGCGACACGATTGTGTATTCTCGAAATCACAAGAACTTCAACAAACGATTCCCGCAGATCGCTGAGGCGCTCGGTGAGCTTCCCGCTGACACTGTTGTTGACGGCGAAATTGTGGCGTTGGACGAGTCTGGAAGGCCGGACTTTCAGCACTTCACAGCCGAAGCTTCGCGAATTCAATACTTTGTCTTCGATCTTTTGATCCTGGAACGCGTCAAGGCGGGACTGCGAAATGCCAGGGCAAAGGGCAAACGTCTTGGACGGCCGCGCAAGATTCTGGACACGAAAAGGGTTGCCGCTCGGCGCGCGCTAGGAGTAGCGTGGAAGCGTATCGCCGCCGAAATGGGAGTCGGAGTCGGAACTATTATCGGGTCACCCTGGAGGGTTCCAAAACTCGGGAAAAGGATTCTGGAACCGCCGCAGGTTTGTGAACTGGCCGATTTGTTCCGTAGCGGCTAGAGGTGAACTGCTACCCATGGCATGGGTGCATGTCGAAGCAAGGTAAAAAGGAATCCGGCAAAGCGACCCTCGCCGACGTCAAGAAAGAAATGGCGAAACCGCGCATGGCCAAATCCGCCCGGAAAGAGGAAGTGAACCAAGCCGCAGCGCGGGTCGTGCGAGGTAAACGCATGAAGTGGAAATACTGCATCGAAGAAATAATGTTCGGTCAGCCCATCGAAAATCTCGAAGGCCAGTTGAATGATCTAGGTGGTGGTGGATGGGAAGTAGTAGCGGCTTTCCCATCGCCTACTCCAGATGCTCATGGGCGCGTCTTTGTGATATTAAAACAGCCGACAAAATCAAAGTAGCGTGGCATCTATATACATATAGATATCACTCCCCGAATGGGCATTCAGTCGAGGATATCCACCGTAACACGCATATGCCGGTTCATACCAGCCGCGCCGAAAATCGTGCGTAGGGCTTCGGCGATGCGTCCATGGTGTCCAATCACTTGGCCGACGTCTTCCGGATGGACGCGCAGTTGAAGGATAGTTAACGCATGTCCCTCCACCGAACGAACCTTTACCTCTTCGGGATGGTCCACGAGAGCCCTAGCGATCATTTCTAGCAGCTCCTTCACGACCCACCCTGCGTGTGCGTCTGTATCAACAGGAAGTTGAGCGTGTGGGTGTCGAGAAACCTTCGACCTCCGATTCCTTCTCTAGGATGTCGAACGGCGATACATGGACGTCTTCCGGTGCGCTCGATGAAGTCTGGCAAACTGAAGGTGGCTCGGACAATTTGCTGACTGAAGTGTGCGCGTTGCTTTCGTGGAAGTACAGTCTGGGAGTTCGTGCGGTCTATGGGAATTGGTTTGGGGATTCATCACGCGCTCAGAAGAGGCTTCACGCGCCCACAGTTTATCGCGACGCGAGTTGCGCTAATGCCATCGGGCCCACTGCAACACGCAAGTTATTCATTCCGCGTAACGCAGGAATCGTAAGAAACGCTAGAACCGCATGAGCGAGGTACACGGCGGGGACACGCGTCGATGGGCTGATCGGGATTCAGAGACAGCCCTCTAGCTCGTGGTAAATGGTCACACTTTTCAACGTGTCCAAATCATTGTCTTGCCGTTCTGAGTTATCGTAGTCATTAAATCGGAAGGCCACGTAAACATTATTTCCACGACAAAACATAGGAACGTCCTCTTCACCAATTTTAATTAGGTCGTCCCATGAGTGCCGCGTAGAGAGTTCGTCAGCAACGCAACACATCTGTCGGAACTCGATGTCCTCTGCTCGGAAGTAATCCTCCACTTCCTTACGCGTCATACCAGGCTTGAGGACCTGGGTATATGAACGCAGGTTCGACTGGTAAGCAACTTCTCGTCTGCTTTGCGCTTGTTTCTTCAACAACCTTGAGCGAACCAATACACCTAGACCAAGAGTCAACAAAACCAGTGTCAGCAGCAGAATGCGCTTCATTTCCTGTTAAATCATAGCCAAATCGAGGGAACACGCGTAATAACGCGTGTACATCATGCCGCTTTGGGCTTCTGTTCTGAGCCCGCTCGCGGTGAGTTGCTTATGGGGCAAAAGGTCTAAATCGGGCCATCAGATTCGAGCAAGTTGTTCCGGTCATTTGCACCATTTGTGTGCATCTCCTAAAATCGACGTGTGGGCTTACCTGTTTTCGAGCCTATGACCCTTACGCGGATTGCTGCTCCGTTTGACCATCCGGATTTTGTATTCGAGTTGAAGCATGACGGGTTCCGATGCATGGCGTACATTTCTGACTGGCGTTGCGATCTGGTTTCCCGCCGCAAATATTCCTATAAAACTTTCGATTCCCTCAAGACTGCGCTGGCGGAACTGAAAGCTACGGATGCGATTTTGGACGGCGAAATAGTGTGTTCGGATGGTGAGGGCCGTAGCCAGTTCAATGAGCTTCTGTACCGGAGAGGGGAGCCTGTGCTTTATTGTTTCGATTTGCTTTGGCTGAACGGGCAGGACCTGCGGGCGATCCCTCTTATCGAGCGTAAGAAACGGCTTCGTCACCTGATAGCAAAGAGTGATTGCGAGCGCGTTATTTTCGCGCAGCATGTTGCGAAGCATGGCATGGCACTGTATCGGGAAATCTGCGAGCGGGACTTAGAAGGAGTTGTTGCGAAGCGGAAGGACGGCTTTTATTCATCTGCCGGACAGTGGTTCAAGATTCTGAATCCGGACTATAGCCAGCACGAAGGGCGGCACGAAAAATTCACGGCGTTTAAGGAGCGGTCAAGCCGCGCCAGCCTATAATCCCCGAGCAAAGCGATTTTATAGACAACTCATTTCCACGCGCCGTCAACAACTTTCTGCTTGACGTTGGGTCTGGGCTGGTGCGATGTTTTGAACGCTGCACGTTGCTCTTGAATGGAGAGGAGCGTGCGGTGCCCAAGCCCACAGTCTCAACAATCATCGCAGCTCTAAATCAGTCACGGCGCATATTCCCGCCACTAAAGAAACTCCTCTTCGAAGCCTTCTGGTTTGTGTTCGCGTTGGCGGAAATCGTGCGGTTTCTGAGAAGTCTGCTGTAAACGGTACCCGACTATCTTTAGCACGAGTCCAAGACTAATATGCACGTGCGGGGGCATTGAATGACCAGATTCGAGGTTGAATAGATTAAGGCTGCACATTGAATCGCCAAGAAACGGGGAAGGAACGACAACATGGCGCTGAATCGGGATGCTCAGATGGCGTTACAGAAAGTCCTAGAC
>Ga0210404_10001159_pt1 | contig 11619 bp, 15 predicted proteins | sample IncBWH28MmetaG_FD_155455 | JGI IMG/M metagenome (GOLD analysis project Ga0210404, IMG submission 155455) | Forest soil microbial communities from Barre Woods Harvard Forest LTER site, Petersham, Massachusetts, United States - Inc-BW-H-28-M | ecosystem: Environmental > Terrestrial > Soil >... | reverse complement strand
ACCTTTTGCAAGGGGGGCTAACGGTGATCCCGGCGCACCATTCATTGTAAAATCCCATGTGAAATTAAATTGAGAAGTCACACTAACTGTTTGATCGAACAATGTTTTAACTATGCTTCCATCGGATGACCTGTGTATATTTATTTGGTATCTTGAAGGGCCACCTAAATACGGCGCCAATGATATGCCCATATTTCCATAACAGTTAACTACGTTATTTGCGACCTGGGATGTTAAAAACCATTCCCCTGTTGTTATGAAATTTGGTGAATCCTGGGCAACAAACCCGCTGTTTTGAATAGACGGGTAAATAGAATTTATCTGATTGGTTACAATAGTTAATGCAAAAAACGCATTGCTTCTAAAATCGGGGCTTGTGCTAAAATTAAGTGTTGCCTGCTCGTTTAACTGGATGCCTGGTATCTGTATTAAAACAGCGTCAGGAACGTCAATAGGAATTTGATATGCCGTATCTTCATAGCTATGGATCAGGCTTGTCATATCATCAGGCAATACGTTTGCCGTGAATTTATAGCCGTCTAATGCTCCATAGTCTTTTACATTTGAGAAATCTATCCTTCCGGTAAAAATGTTTTTATAGGTTTGGGTTGGTGCGTCAAGTTCATTAACTAATAATTTAACATCTGCCCGTAAGCCGTAAACATAAAATTCAGTCCGCAATATTGATGCACCCTCTAAAACAAAATCGGCAGGTATCGAAAAGGTGTTTAATAGCCCGTAATATTTATCATCCCGTTTTATTTCAATTAATGATCCTTCCCATCCACTCGGCGCATGCGATAAGGTATAGGTTTCTAATTCACGTACCAAAAGCTGGTATTGAAGCGGGGGAAGTGTTTTAAATAAATTTGATACCCAACTCATTAATTAACTCCTATACGTTTTAAATAACTGTCCCAACCTGGCGATTTTGTTACCCCGGTGCGTGGGCGTTGCTGATTTGATTTTTCTATTGCCTTTGTAGTCCTGTCTTGTGCTGATATTAATTTATTTATATCAATGGCTTGCCCCCCCACATAGTTAATTTGTTCGGGCTTGCCCATCATTCTCACCAACTCCTGGTTTGAAATTATCTTAGTGCCCTGTTGAAGGTAGGTTAATGTATCAGTTCCCGGTGTGAGCGAATATTTACCCGATGGATCGATACGTAATTCAGGGCCAGCTTCGCCAACATGGGCAAAACCTTCGGGTGAACTCATTGTACCGCTTTTAAACTTTGGCAATGGTGCTGCTAAAGTAGCGGCCAATTGCGCTGCGCCTAAAGCTATTACTATAGGCTCTAAAGCAAGCCCAAATATCCCGGTTTGCCCAATCACTTTAGTGGCCGCAACGGCTGTATTTTCTATAATAGCTGCTGATGCTGCGATACGTCCTTCTATTGCTTCCTTTTGCTTTATTTTGGCCTCTTCGGCTTGTATAGCCTTGCGCTGTGCCGCTGCGTTTGCTTCAATTTGGGCTATTTTGTCTGCCTTTGATCGTGCAGAACCTACGCCGGCCTCAACTTGTGCTTTTTCAACATTTGCATTTTCGGTTATTTGTTCAGCCTTTTTTTCAAGTAACCTAAGTTCATTTTCGTATCCGGCCTGTATGACCTTTGATGCATCTTCTTGTAAGTCTTTAGCATAGCCTACGCCTTCAGTTAAATCCTTTTGTGCCTTTTTTAAATCGTCGTTATCTGATTTACCCCCGTCTAACTTTTGTTGCGTGACCGCACCCTGTAAATTTAAATCTGCTTCGGCAACAGTATGCTTTTGCTTTGCCACACCACTTTTTGATTTAATATCTTCTACTTGATTGGAATCTGCCCCGTTTCCGATAGCATAAGCGACATCATTATTTTCTTTGGCTTGCAAAATTTCAATGGCTATTTTACTTAACCTATCGACATTATATTGATCGTTTATTTTTAATAACTCATCCCTATATTTTTTTTCTTCTATCTTGCCCTTGGAAAATTTTTCTGCAAGTATATCCTCTTCGTCACCTTTCTTTTTTCTTAATATCAATATTTCAGAATCTGATTGTTCCTGTAAATTAGAAATGCTCTTGTCGGCTATGTCTTTGCCATATTTAAGCATTTCTTCAAGTTCTTTTTTTAATTCGTCGCTTCGCTCTTTTTGAAGGGCTAATTCTTCCGAAAAATCAAATTGGTCGACCTGTATTTTAGAAGATTTTGCTTTTACAGCGTTGGTATCTTTACCCACTGATGTTATCCCCGGCTTCCTGTCTGCAGTTGCCTGCTCATTATCTATTATTGCGTTAGAACGTGCTGTAAATACTTTTAACGCAGCCAAACGCACCTCGTATGAATTATTTTTATTATCTAATGTCTCTTTTGCTATCAGCTTTTCTTGTTCCAGTTTAGCCTTTTGGTTTTCGAGTTCCTCGTTGTTTAACTCCTTTAGATTTTTTGAATTTAAACGAGCCTCATCGTTCTGTTGCCTTATTAATTTCATTGTGGCAGCATTCAATGATTGAGTTTGACGCTGGTATCCTTCCATTAACATACCATATCCCTGCTCGGTTAATTTGCCTGTTTTAACAAGATCATTTGCCAATCTTACGGAGCCTTCGCCACCTGTGGCCAAAAGCTTTTGATATACAGGATCCAATTTTTTAACGGTATTTGACACCTGAATTGCAGCATCTATATTTGATTGTGCATTTTCTTTCTGTTGGTCAACTATATTTTTTTCTAAGGATTGTGCCTCTTTGAGATACCCAATTCTTTCACGTGCCGAAAGACCTACATTTTTAGCTTGTGCCCTATATTGATCAGCTTGTGCTTGTTGTTTTTGAATTAGTTGGTCATTTACCTCATTAAGATTTTTTACATCCTGAAGCTGCTTTTGGGTATCAATTCCCTGGTTAAATGAATCAACAAAACCTGTCCACAAATTGGCACCCCTTTTACCCTGAACCACATCTAAAAAGTTTTTGCCAAAGTTTGAGAATTGCGCTTTGAGTCCACCCATAAATTGCTCTACTTTCTGACCTGTATCCCTGAATTGTGATAGGTAGTAAGTTGCTGCAGCCATTCCTACAGCGAACGCGCCTATGGTAAATCCAGCGAATTCCGCCCCAAGTCCCGCCACTTCCGCGGTTGTATTTCCTGTTTCTTGGGTTGCCGATTTTAATAAATCCACCGACTGTATTATCTGTCTTCCATAAGGAATGTATTGTGAAATGGCAGATTTTATAGCCTCTTCATATTTACCTACGCTATCATTATATTTACCCTGCGCTTCATTTATTTTGGATGTTTCTGTTGCAAGTTGTTTAATATTAGCAAGAAGCACACCCCCTATTTGTGCATTATTTCTTTCTTCCTCCGACAGTGAATTATAAGCCTTACGCATTTGATTAAGCCTGGCTATCATTTGATCTTGAGAGCCTCCGGTAGCTTGGTTATCCTTAACTTGTTGTCTTATTGCTAAAGATTGCTGTGAAATAGCATTTTTAAGTTCTATAGATTGCCGCGTCAGTTCAGCGGTTTTTAAACTTAGTGCTGCTTGAGATTGGGCCGATCCCGCAAATTGTTTAGACAACTCCTTTTGCTGCTCTGTGATATTTTTAAGTTCTAATTTTTGCTGAACCAATAGTTTAATGTTCTGGTCAAGCGTTCCGCCGACCTGATTTAAAACTTTATTTGCATTTGCATCCTCAAGGGCTTTAGATTTTACCGCCTCTACTACCAATTGCGTTTGTGTTGCGGCTTCTTTAGTAACTATATTAACTTGTTGTTGGGCTGTTTTAACGCCTTCCATAGCTTGAATGGCTTGTTGACTGGCCTGCGTAAAATCGGTAAGTGTTTTTGTGTTCCCGATGTTATTATTAAAACCTACAGCAGCTGCGGTAGCATCAATCATTGCCTGTGTTGTTATACCCAACTTTTTATAAAGCGCGTCTAACTGTGCTAATGCATCATCGCTTACTAATTCTTTTATCTTTCCTGCACTCATACCTGTGGCTTATAAAAGTTTTTAAATCGTTTCAATATGGCACAATAGGCTGATACCGTAAGCTTATCAGGATCAAGTTGAAACCCCTGGAATTTGCTTAATTCAGATAATTGCATTTCATAATCCATTTCTGTAGCAGCGCCGCCTTCATTTTTTCGCAATTCTTCCAATTCGGCTTTATTTTGCTGAAGCGTTAATAAATGGGCTTTGCTTTGGGTAATGGTTAATTCCAGTTCTCGCAATAGGTTTTCATCATCGTTGTACTGAAACCTGAATCCTAAACTTCGTAGCTGATCTGCAAGACCGGGATTGTGCTTTATTGCCATTTGGTTAACAATAATTTCTATAAGCGTTAACTTATTTGTTATTATCGCAATCTCTTTTAAAAGGGCTAAAATTTGCTGTATTTGGCTGTCACCTGATATAGTAAGATATTCATTAAAAATCTTATCCCAGGCTGTTTCTAATTCTGCTTGTAATGGTTTGCCTGATTTGATTAGGCAGGTTAGATCATGGTGTACAATAGCGGCAATAAAGGCCGTCATTACTACTTCAGTGCATTTGCTAAAACAAACTGATTTTTTTACTAAAAGATGCTTTTTTGATTTAAATAGAGCAAGCATAACGTTTTAATTTTAGCTTGCAAAGTAGGGCCCTTGTCCCTCGATGGGATGTGCTTTGCACACATCCTTTTTGGATAATCAAATGTAATATTATTTATTCAAAAAGCAAACCTGTTTTTTCCGTGATATATTGTTGTATTGCGGGGCCTAATGTTTCATCGCAATAGGTTTGTTTACTATCTTCGCTCATGGCTAAAAGTTGCGGCCCGTATTGTAAAATGTTTTTACTTTTGGCATAATCAACTGAACTTTCTATATCGTATGTGTCGCCGGATGCTTCTGCTTTCATTTCATCGTATAAAGCGCCGGTATATTTCGCATCAGGTATGCCATAGCCTGGCGAAGCATTCATTTCATTTTTAAGTTTCGCATATTCGTCATCAACATATTGTGGTGATATTTTTTCACCTGTGGCTAAATTACCTTGTTGTAATTGCTCCTGAACAAGTTCCACAATTTGCGGCCCTGTTTCCGTTATAATAATTGGCAGGCTTTCGCGTAAATGCAGTTGCGAAAAAGCTTCGTAAAGGTCTTGTATCGTTGCCATAATCAAATTTAATCATTAATTTTGTATTATGATTAGATATGAATTTTCTATTCGTGTTTCAAAGGATACCGACGAGGAATTTAAGGTAAAAGAATTAGCGAGACATGCAGCTAAATTCATGAAGGGCCTTATCGAAATATACCCGCACCTTATTGAAAGAAAAGATATTGAAACGTTACCCGAAGACGAGGTATTAATTTTCCCTGTATTTTTTGATATTGAAAAGCTACAACCTGACATACAAACAAAAAAGCCCTCCAGTACTTAAACTTTTGGGCTTCAAATCAAACTTATTTTTTTACTATATTGTAAAGCTAAGTTAAATATTCTTTAATGTCTTTATGAAAATGAAACCATTCACCATTAAGTCTATAGTCTTCAAATTTTTCGTGTAATTCTTTTTCTATATTGGCATCTATAACCTTTAAAAGAATAAGCTTTTCGTGGCTCCCCGCTTGAATGGTTTTAAAACGCTTCTCAACATCTAAAGCCCTACCTATTTTAACCCTTGTTAATTCTTCGTTAGCAAAAAAATAGGTCTTGAATTGTTTTTGTTCCATGGGTTTTGAAGTATCAAAACTGTCTTCAATCAGTCTGTATGGAACAAGCACATCCCTCTGTACATTTTTATCATCTATCACATGTATATAAAGATGCATAAAATCTATTTTCGGAAACAAGGTGAAACATATTATTGATTTAGCCCTTTTTAATGCACTCAGTTGTTTTTGGCTGAAATAAAGATCATTGCGGTTTTCAATTGTGAAAATTTTTAATCCAATTTCATCAACTATATAGTTATCTTCGTTTTTTAGGAACTCGCGTAATTCAGTTTCTGATATCGAATGCATTTGCTTATTTGTTGCGTTTAAGATTGTAAATTTTTGTTTTACTCAATATACAAAAATCTGATTACAAGTCCAATTTTTTTAAACATTTATTTTTTATTGCAAATATGCTTCCGAAAAAACAGCTTTATATTGTGTTCCATTATCATTATACGTCCCTGTTCGGGTCAACGCTATATAATTTGCACTATCTATTTTTACTCCAAAAGCATTAGTAGTATATTTTTTTGAAGTATAAATTGACCATTCTTCGATATGTGTCGACATATCGACAGTTTCTATAATTGTCGGAATAGTTGGATTGTTACCTCCTATATGCCACATTCCGTTATCTAATGTTTTATTTATAATCAAAGAATCTAATCCATTATCGGAGATAATTATTTTATAGGTGCCACTATATTCAACAAAACTCTTTGTTGTATCCGCACCATAGATTTCTAATTTAGTCACAGATGCGTTACTTCCAAATATATAACGCTGTTCGAACCCTAATGTATATGGAAATCCATTCACGTGCGCCAAATCAGGGGCGTCCGAAGTGATGTAATCTATTCCTGATTCAGTCCAGGAACCAGTGATGCTTAAACTATGTGTTTTATTTGTTTGTTTGACCGGGGCAACATCTTTTTTACATCCATATAGGCAGCTTGCCGCTATGAACAGGATTAGGATTTTTTTCATTGTTTGGTTTTTTAAGTTAAAACAAAGTTACAAAACATAATATGATTTTATTACCCCGTATTTTCACCCTATTTTTTAGGGGTTTTACGCAAAAAATTTGATTGCTATACTATTTTATACTACATTTGTTTATGAGCAAACGGATACAGATAATAGTTTCGGATGATCTTGAAGCTAAGATTATAGAAAGATGCAAAGCCAATGGGCATACACCGTCAAGCTTTGGCCGTTTACTATTTGAACAATCATTATCAAAGACTGATTATACAACGACAATACAGTTCGACCCTGCAAAGATAGATGTGAACGGTTTATTAATGGCTGAAGGTGTTAAAACATCACCCGTTTCACGTTCTTATCTTGTTAATGAAAATGACGGATTTAAAATTTTAGATTTTAACATTGTTAATGGTGGTTTTTGCCTGACGAAAGACACTGTCAAAGTGCAAACCACCAATGATAAACTAAAAGAACTGTTTCCTACTTTAAAAAACGAAACGGTAAAAAGGCTGGCTCACAAAGGAATATTCCCTATTAAATCAACAGGTGGTTATCTATACTTCACCGATAAAGATAATAAGCTTATTGGAACGGCTAACATTGATGAATTGGGACAATTGTTGATTGATAGCCCATTGATTGAAAATAAACATTTAAAACGGGCCGAATGGGCTGAATTAAAATATTTTGGATTATTATGACAAATTATCAAAAGTTTAGAAAAAAGTCACAACAGAAACCAGGCGACCATCATCCTGAATTAATATTAACAGTTAATTTTGCTAATTGGGCCAAAGAAAATAATGTTGACTTGCAGGGTGATATTTTTGCGCCTGATTGCAAATTTAATTTTGATAAAGTCCCTACAAAACATTTATCTAAAAATGAAAAGCTAAACCGTTTATTTCAAGTTGAAGAAGCTAAAATAGTATAATAATGACCATACTGGAACAAATAATATTTGATTACTTAAATGAACATCGGTTATATACTCAATATGACGATCACGCTGATAGTGAAAGTACCGCCTCTCACGCCGAAGAATTGGCTAAAATTATTACTGACGAATTAATAATTGAAATGCGCTCTTTCAAAAAAAGTACTCTTAATTTTAAGAAATAACAAAGCCGGGCTACCAACCCGGCTTTTCACTTAAACAACCAATTAAAATTACCCAAACTTTAATTTTTCTTTTCAGCCTTCTTTTCGGCCTTTTCTTTTTTCCCGGCAATCCTGTCATAATCTGCCGATAGATCTGTATCCTCCGCGTGATGCTGCATTTGTTCCAAAAATTGCTCTTTGGTCATTTCTTTTACAGCGGCTTCATTATATCCAATTTCCATAACTTAATTAATTAGGGGTGGTAAATGAATTACTTTCGTAATGTAAACTGGCAGCGTCAAGAACCGAAGCGGGTGCGAGTGAAATGTTAACAGGGTTGCCAACATTATACGCGGGATCGGCCGTATTTGCCGTTACAGTATAAATGCCAGTTAGTGCACTATATGCAACCGATGTTATACCGGTGGTAGCGTTATAGTAAATACCTGTTACGCTGTCCTGTAACCTCCATAAAGTGGCTACATTTAAAGCAACTCCCAATGTTACGCCCAAATCAGCGCCCACACATCCCGCAGTGCCTTTTACCAATGAAACACCGGCCGCACGTGCACCGCCTGAAAATAAAGTTATATTTTGCAATCCTACAACTTCAGTTAACAAACCGCTTTGCATTTGCACACCTCCGAAGTTATCAAATGAATTACCAGCAAAAGAAAAGTTTTGCATGTAGATGGTGTTTTTAGCACCGTCATTGATTTTTATCGGCTCCTGGTAAACCTGGTATTGCGGAATCCCGCCAAATGTTACGATGCCTGTTGTTGAAACGTTATATTGGCCTATTACCAGGTAATTTGCATCAACAAAAAATACGTCAACATTCATACCGTTAAACTGGCGAAGCGATTTCGAAAGGCAAAAGCCCCCCTTTATAATGCGGAATGCCCATTTAAATGTACCATCGCGCACGATCAATTCAGGGCCGTAACCCAACTTTTCACTTATGGCAGATTCGGAACCGTCTTTTATTTCGCCGAAGTTAGCAATAGGGAAAACCCTGTTAGCTAATGGCGCCACAGTTCCGGCACCCAAAGCGGTTAAAAATGCCGTCTGCGATGCCGTGTTTGATTGCGAAAATGACGTTCCCGCAGGAACGATAAAAGCGCCGATGATATTTTTAAAATCGACGTAACATGAGCCAACACCGGTATTTGATCCGATAAGGGTACATGGGAATGAGTTTAGTGCGTTCATATCTTTTTTTAATTACACTCGTTTTTTAATTCAATGTTTAACATCATGTTTTTTATTTCGACAACGTCCAGCCAATCCCCAAATGGATTTGCATCTTTGCCGTCATCGAAAAAAGGCCAATCCGTTTTTTTATGCTTTACTCTTCCTGCGTATGTATTAACATTTGGGTCGTCATAAATTTGGTTCATCAATTCGTCGTAAATCGGGTAAAGAACAGGAATAAAATTAACCGCATATCTTTTATCAGTTAACCAGGTTGGATCGGATTGCCTCCCTATAATCATCCTGATATTTTCCACCGCATCCATACTCGGGTCGCCTCCCTTATCTTCTACAAATGGCTGATATAATGCGACAATAGGATATTTTGCCTGTGCCTTACTTGTGCCGTTCCATCCCTGCAATGTCCTGATAATCTCTTTTGGTGGCCCGTACATAAAGTTTACGCCAACAATAGTATTATCATAAGCTGAAAGTTGAGGGGTAAGTTTTGCACTCACACGCCCCACAATGTCACTCATAATATTTACTATTACCTGACTGCTCATAACCTTGATAGTGGTTTAAAAACGTCAGGTATTTCATAATTGCGCCACCACATATCCCACACATTAGAATAGAAAATATTGATATTCCAATTCCATTGTGGGCTTCCCCAAATAACTGAAAACGGGTAATACCAACGTGGCAAACAATATTCCGGATAGGTGTCGGCGTTACATCCCAAAAACTTCAAAACTTTCCAATTCGTTGTGTACATCTCAAACCATGCACGGCACATTTTATCGCCAGGGGAAACACTATTTGAATTTGTATTTTTACTCCTTCCGGTGCCTGTACCCATGTTTTGAACAGCTTCTTTACGCAGCCAGTAGTAATAGATGTAATCAGCGATGGCTAATTTAAAATCAGGTAGTTCTAATATCGCAGTCCATCTCGCATCGACCGGATCAGCCGCAATCCCTGCGGTGAATAACGCAGCAAACGAATCTCCAAAAAGCGTGTTCAGAAAACGAGGTTCATATTTATTTATCATCCTCTGAACACTTTCATTTGATGGGGTAACAACCGCCTGCGGTATGTCAATCTCATCAACGAAATCCGTTAACTGCGTTATCATTTATTTTCCTACTGTTGACAACAGTTTACCAGCTATACTAATTACCTCGGTGCCGCTTCCCGTTAAGTTAATCCTATAATAGGGAAACGGCGCACCTAACACAACCCAATGATAAACCTGGGATGAAACGTTAGTCAACGTAAATGTTGCTGTTTGCGCCCCCTGTAGTTGCGACGCGGCGATAGTTGAATAATTTACGCCGTCTATCGATCCTTGTAGAATAACTGTCCCTGCACCTGTTCCACTTATCAGCGTAGCAACGGCGCTTATTGTTACCGTTTGCTTTGGCCCTGTTACAGGTGTTGACAATGGAAGCGTCATGTATTTTGAACCGGTATTCGTTACAGTATCAACAGTTGGTATTAAGGCCGCTGCATTGCTGCTTATTAAAGCCTTTTGGGCAAACGCGCTCATGCCGAGTGCGAAAACCATAAATGATAGTATTACTAACTTTTTCATGTTACTTTTCGATTTTTGAGATTTTACCCAAACCTTTTTTCTCCAAACATTCGGCATGCAGGATATGAAGTTTATGGGTTGACCCCTCCTTCATAAACTTTTCACCTTTAAAGTCTTTTGGGTATTCAACTTTAAAGTTTACCACATTCCCGGAGGTGTTAGGAAGTGGGTCGTTTCCAGGGTTACTTTTATCGACCAATTGATCGTTACTCATCCTGTAAACCTTTTCATCTTTGCCGGGCTTAACCGTTGCTGTGCTTGACATACTTATTTATTTTAATGGTGATTAATTATGCTGCTGCAATAGCGGCTTTTACTGTCCCAAAATTGAAATAGATAAAGCCCGGCTTTTTCGCCTGCGATATGTGATTGAAGAAATACTGCTCAACCAACAATGTGTATTGATTGGCTTCAAAATCGCCGGTTGAGTAACCCATGCGTACAATCAACTCACCGCGCAAATCAACATTGTAAATCGAGCCATCGCCAACAAATGCATAGCCTATAGCGACACGTGGATCGGTGATGATTGCGCCAAACTCGTAAGTTTTACCATCTGCACCTGTTAAAGGCGACATTTGGTAACGGCCTTGCAAGTCCTTTGTAAGCCTCATGGCCCATGCATCAGCCGGGTTGATAACCAAAACATTTGGCTCGTAAAAGAATGATTGCAGTTGGCAGATAGCGGCACCAATAGCGGCGTAATCATCAGGGTTGCTAATTGCGCCGTTAAGGCCAGTATAAGCAAATGGCGAAGCCTGTGAAATCATGTCGGTAAGTATCAGTGCATTCATTTCGTTAAGGCAATCAATATTCATCAATTGCTTAATGGTCGAAACCAGGCGCGGATAATCTTTATCAAACTCTTCTGTTATAATTACACGGCCTGCGGCTTTGCGGTAATCAGTAGAAGTACGGTTAAACACATACTCGATCAATACTTTGGTTGCGCCTTCAGCTGTAACGGCAAAATCACCAGTGCGCGGTACTTCATCAAACCAAACTAATGCGGGTGCATCTGTTTGGCCTACGGTCACAAACT
>Ga0210404_10001158_pt1 | contig 11630 bp, 19 predicted proteins | sample IncBWH28MmetaG_FD_155455 | JGI IMG/M metagenome (GOLD analysis project Ga0210404, IMG submission 155455) | Forest soil microbial communities from Barre Woods Harvard Forest LTER site, Petersham, Massachusetts, United States - Inc-BW-H-28-M | ecosystem: Environmental > Terrestrial > Soil >... | reverse complement strand
CGATTCCCCCTTGTTCAACCAAGCTATGTAGAGCGAGCCCGCGCTGTCCATATTCGGGCCGCGAAGTTATCTAAGCGGGAATGGAATCTCAGTCGGATACCCGACAAACCGAAAATCGTATCGGCGGATCGAAAGGGGCCGTACTTTTGCTCGAAGGCAATACCAGCGCGTGCTATCCTGCCGCGCTTAGATGCGCCGGAATAGCGTCGAGCAATCTCCGGGGAGTCACGTTGCAAGCGGGCGGGCAGGTACCAACGTTGATGTGGAAAGGAGAGACTTTCAAATCATGCAGCAGGACGAACGGACGACACCTACGGGCGACCGAGTAGGCAACAAGATTCTCTTGGCGATTCCCGACAAGGAGTACACCCTGATTCGTCCGCACCTAGAATCTCTCAGCATGCCTCACCATTTTAGTCTCTACGAACCCGGCCAACCGCTAGAGTTCGTGCATTTTCCGAATTCAGGTATGGTGTCACTTGTAATCGCGACCGAAGATGGAAGGACTGTCGAAGTAGGGGAGGTTGGCAGGGAAGGCTTTGCAGGGATACAGGCGACGGCGGGCATAAACAGGAACCCAGTGCGCGAGATCGTGCAAATCGCAGGAGACGGGTTCAGGGTGAGAATTGGCGCATTGCAAAGCGTCTTGCAATCAGCTCCAGAGTTTCAGCGGATTCTGACTCGCTATGCAGTAGTTCAGGGAATGCAATTCGCACAAAGTGCCGCGTGTAATCGGCTCCACAATATCGAACAGCGCCTCTCGCGCTGGCTACTCATCACTCAGGACAGAGTGGATTCCTCGACGCTCGCTATTACCCACGATTTCCTTGCGACGATGCTAGGGACAGACCGACCCACCGTAAGCTTGGCAGCTAGTATTTTGCAGAATAAGCAGATTATCGAGTACACGCGTGGTGCAGTGAAGATTCTGAGCCGCAGGAAACTCGAAGAGAGCACCTGTGAATGTTACGCAGTTCTCCAACAGTATAATCGCGAGATTGGACTGAAATGAGATACTGCTAGTGTTCGATACCCGACAGACAGTAATCCTTCTTTGCAGTTAGGTTCCGTTTGAGGACTCACCTGGCTGCGATGGTGAAAAAACTCGAAAATGCAAAGGTGTCCGTTTTCGATGTGCAAGCTTTTCTCAATTCGGCCGGATTGGCGAGAAAAGTTGTGGAGTACAAAGGATCACAGAAGATCTACTCTCAAGGTGATCCCGCTAACCGGGTGATGTACATCCAAAAAGGCGGTGTAAAGCTCTCCGTCGTTAACGAGGTCGGAAAAGAGGCAGTCGTGGCGATGCTGGGCCCCGGCGATTTCTTTGGTGAAGGGTGCCTTGCGGGTCAGTCGATTTGCATGGCGACTGCGACCGCGATGAGTCCCACCACCGTCCTCGTCATTGCGAGAAACGAGATGATTCGTGTACTCCACGGGGAGCACGAATTCTCCGATCGTTTCATCGCGTATATGCTGGCCCGCAACATTCGGGTCGAGGCGGATTTAGTGGACCAGCTCTTCAACTCTACTGAGAAACGGCTGGCGCGCACTCTACTGTTGCTCGCGCGCTACGGGGGGCAAAACCAGCCTGAGAAGCTGCTCCCCAAAGTATCTCAGGAGATGCTGGCGGAAATGATCGGCACAACGCGGCCCCGGGTCAATTTTTTCATGAACAAATTTAGAAAATTGGGCTTAATTCAATATAACGGGGGACTCAAGGTCGATAAGTCCCTACTCAGCGTTGTCCTGCACGACTAAGCCAACCTTCAGGAACTGTCCAAAGGACAAATAGAATGCGAACGCGTCACACGCTCGCCACCGGGATCTAAGCGTTGCCAACGGCGCTACGCTCTCGCACCGTAAAGCTTATGGACAGGATATTTCGTCCTTCCCGCCGCCGATCAACGGGGAGGCCGCGCATGAAATACGGCGTCGTCGTGCTGGCGGCCGTGCAACTGTGCAGATGCTCGAATCCGTCAGCGTCTTTAACTCCCAGTCGGGCAAAAGAAGTTATCGAAAACGACTACGGGTTCCAAAATGAGCAGGCCTTCGTAGTCGTCTCGGATCAGACGTTTAAGCTGGGAGTAGACCGAGGATATTGGATTACGGGACAGACGTCCTGGGAACCTGCACCGTCGATGAATGGGTATATCGATTCAATCGATCAAGGCTCGATTACGCCCCCGACGTGGGAGATAGTTCCCCGTTCGAAGACCGTAAAAAGGATTACAGAAATCGTTCGAATATCCGGAGGAAGCGAAAATACAATTAGACAAGTGTCGTTCGAATGGGTGGCGGATGTCAGCTCCCTACCCGTTAATCTTCAGACGGTGCTTGAGAATGGCGTGCCGCAGAGAGAAAGTAAAGTTTTGGCGTTTTCCGATGAGGGGTGGCGCGTCAGTCCGTAATGGCACCGAAGTCATGACAAAGCCGACCGATCATCCAGTTATTTTGACACCCACCGAGGTCCTGGCTCCCGTTCAGCGTCCCTCACGCAAACGGCAGGCCGTCGCTTTCCTGATCGCCGCTGTCTCGGACTTTCTATCTTTCTGGACGGTGCTTGCCCCACCCATGCAATGGGTGATTGACCTTGGAACGGCGTTACTCCTGTTTCTAATCCTCGGCCGTCGATGGATGCTTTTGCCGGGCTTGATCGCAGAAGCCATTCCCGGAATGGGCGTCTTCCCCGTGTGGATCCTTGTGGTCCTCTCCATCATCCTCTACGACGACATCAAAGGCCGCAAACGCTAGACCCGGTGGCCGCAATGAGGAGGGTCGGTATTCGGTTCCAGTTCATGACCTCCGAATGCTCCCACGCGGAGACACCACATGGACGTAATGATCCTCACAGTTGGATACGATGCTTGCGGACGGTGGAGCCACCTTCTTTCCCGCCACTGCCGGATTCACGCCATTTCGTTCGTAGCCCGCAATTTTCCTAGCCTGACGCCGCTCGTTGCCGCGATCGCGCCAGTTCCCCTTCGAGCTGCTGAATCATCCGGCGAAGCCAAACCCGCACGGCCTGCTGAACATCCGGTGCGTCGGCCGGCCCCCCGAGGCTCGCTACCGTAACGCCGCGTTCGTTCAACGGAATATGGTGACAAGGGACCGCTTCGGCTCGTCTCTCCGCCGGAACGAAATCGAGGAGCCAGCACCCCGAACATGGATGCTCTTTCTCTGGTAAGCCATAGTTCAGGCACGAAGGAGAATCCTGGAAGACAGAAAACTCTTTGTGAGGCTCCCGTTTTCGGTCTTCGAAAAAGGGCATGGTCATCGGATCATTCTCGCTCGCGCGCGCCGGAAGCCTTCCCCGTAACGTTTGGTACCCACCTTCCTCACAAAACTGCAGTTGCAGTTTCAGCGCATTGAGCAGGGCCTCTTGTCGCTTTTGCGTCATCGTGCACCTCCCGGCCTTCCGACCAGCTTCGCCTGATTTCAGACCAGCGCACTCAGATCCAGCCTGCGCAGGAAGCCAGCCGCGCTCAGGATCACGGCGATAACCAGGCTCGTCCCGACTATTCCGAGTCCTCCGCGTGCTCCCCGTCTGGAATAGCCGAAATAGCCGCCGCCTCCGCCGGACAGCAACAGCAGGATGATAATTAGTAGTGACTGGAAATTTTCCTTCCAGCTCGGGCTATGACTTGTTCCCCGCCCCCAAGACCAATAGGATGACCCCTCCCACCACTGCCAGCTGCCCGCCCAGGATGGGAGTAACGGGAAGTCGCTCATGGGTCTCTGTGCTCACCCGCACCGATCCCAAATCGAAGACTTGTTTCTGACGCGTATAGTTGATCCATTGATGGAGCAGGGCCAACGCGCCCAAAACGATTAACAGAATGCCGAACCAACCGATGGCTTTCATTTTTCCGTTACCTCAACTTCCGATGTGGATTTTCGAGAGGTTGTGGAGTAGTCCAAACACGTTTAAAAGCCACAGCACAACGGCGATCACCACGACCGCATTCAAAATGGCCTTAATCGTTCCTTGCATTGGTATGAAGCTATTAACCAGCCAGAGCAGGACACCCACCACCAGCAGAACTACCAGTATTTGAAGTAATGGCATGGCCTAATCCCTCCTGGTCTTCGCGGGCATTTGCCCGGCCCGCCTGCCGACGCTCTATCTTTTAATTTCACATGCTGTGATGGTCCGTGATGGTTGTCACCTCTCCTGGTGACGTATCTAACAAACAGGGGCGTAGCCGCACTGTCCAAAAGGAGACAGTGTCTGACGGCTGTCGTTGAGGATTACCGTGGGGGGATAACACCGGTGGGAGGAGACTGGAGTTTTGCCAGTTCGCTGAACAAAAGCGCGCAACCGAAGCCGGAAAGAAGCGCCGCTATCGCGCGAAACAAAGGATCGATGTCCAAGGTTTAATCGCACAGATGAACGTAGCCGCCCAGCTTCCACAAGCGGATTTTCCCGTGGACAGCAGTGATAGAAAATGCAGCACTTACGGTATCGGAAAAGCGGGTCCAGGAGTTACCGGCCGCTGGGCAAATGACAGCGGCATCCGGAGCCTGAACGGGGTGCTGGGAAAGGGATACGTGCGCAATGAGACAGATATCGCCCCCGGTAACGGCCACTATGTTGTCTGCGAGTTCGACGATCGTTTCCGAGAAATGGGGAAACCAACGAAATCGAGAGCAAGGAGCCAACCATGATAAAGCCAAGCACGAAAGATAAGTTGGAAGGGAATCTTCACGACCTGAAGGGACAAGTGAAGGAAAAAGCGGGGCAAATGGTGAACGATCCCAATCTCGAAGCGGAAGGCCAAGCAGAAAAGCTCGGTGGTAAAGTCCAAAAGAAAGTCGGACAGGCGGAGAAAGTACTCGGGCAATAGCAGTGAAGTGATTGATGCAGCCTATAAGCTAAAAAAGGGGACTCCAATGTTACTACTACTTATCGTTTTGTTGCTTTTGTTCGGCGGCGGTGGAGGCTATTACGGCTATTCACGATGGGGAACGGGCGGCGGAATTGGGATTGTCGGGACAGTCCTGGTAATCGCCCTGCTGGTTTTCGTCTTCGGCGGAATGCGACTGTAGAGGCACTGCTGGGGTCATAAGCGGTAGTTCGCCAAGGATTAGGAGCGGCATGAGCGGCGGCATGTCCCACCCTTCGCCGTGCCGCTTCAGCCAAAGAATGCATGCCGCTAGCCCGATCACTACAAGCAGCGCCAACTTAAGACCGATTGAGCTGCGCGGCGGCGATGCTGTTCCGCTGGTTTTGACGGCAGTTGTGCCAATCACAGATCAATTCCTTCTCACTCCTCGCTGGCATGCTCAGACCGGAAGTAACCTCGGCGACCTACTTGTAATCGACGGTGGGTTCGACCCCGAGTTGTGTTGGTGAGTTATCGAGCACAAGCATTGCGCGAATTTGCCACGACCTATGTGTCGAGTACAGCTTCGAGCAGGTGGCGAGATGCATCCGGAAAAGGAAAGTGCTCTCCCGAGCGGTTCGTCAGATAGATTTCTCCCTCGTCTGACAGCTTCAGGTGGAAGACGCCCTTGATACGGTATTCTCCCTCGCCGATCGCTCGGACCTTGTTGACTGTGAACTGTATGGACATAGAGTCGGGGTCAAAGTACGCGTGGAGTGTTGCGGTTGGATAACCAGTTTTTTGGACAACGAACCCGCTCGGAGTCAATTTGCCTACGCTGTCAATCCTTCGCCGTGGATCATCTGGAAAATGTGCGTTCCATTTCTCTACGTCCCGACGCACGATAGCTTCGAGCTGCTCCAAAATATCGCGACCCTGCATAGAAATAACGTCGGCTTCATGTTTGCCTGCCTGACGCGCATCTTCTGCCTGCTCCTGCCGCTTCTTGAGTCGAGCGGCTTTCTCTGCGATCCAGTCGTCCATCGAATCCGACACTTTCTTTGACCTGTCCCTTCCGTCGGTCTGTGCCTTTTCCAGTTTGCCGACCAGTCGTCATTCGGTGTAAATGCACCCGAGGATATGAGTATGCCAACTGGGGCCAAATGAAACTGTGCAGAAGGGAACGGTATTCCCCTTGCCCGCATGACACCATGCGCGTATGTCCAACAATAAAACCAGGAAACAGTCCTACCAGGAAACGCTCGCCGAGGTAAAGGCAGAAATGGCAGAGCCTCGCCTCGCTGAATCCGCCCGAATAGAGGCCGTAAATGTCCCGACCGCAACGGTCAAAGAGGCCGCCAAACCATGACGCTTCTGTTCGTTCTGGCGGTAGTTCTTATCGTGGCGCTTCTGGGCAGCCTTCCAATTTGGCCTCACAGCAGGGGTTGGGGTTATTACCCAGTCGGCGTAAGTGCAGTCTTAGTCGTTATTTTGGTCCTGTTTTTTACCGGCCACCTGCACGGGCACTAATCGTCGCGGTTCTCGTCAATCTCAGATTTCGGCTTGTGCGGATCAACGTACAGAGGTACGACCGTTACATGCGCGCGGAGGGCGACGGAGATGTACTGCGATGAAATCGAAGCTCGTATCGGTGATAATTGGTTTCCCGAGTTGAGGATTGGGGAACCCAATTACGGAGGCCGATGCAGACGAGCCCGTCTAACCTCAGCCCGCATAGTACGATCGAACCTCACTCCTCGCCACCCGTGCTCGCTGGTTCCAGCAAGCGCCTGCTGCCGTGGTTGATCGCCGTGGCGTTTTTCATGGAGTCGCTCGACACGACGATTCTAAATACCGGCGTGCCGACGATCGCGGCGGCACTCCACGTTGCTCCGCTAAGCATGAAGTCGGTGCTGGCAAGCTACACCCTGAGCCTGGCGATCTTCATCCCGATCAGTGGATGGATGGCCGACCGCTTCGGAACACGCCGGGTGTTCGCCTCGGCGATCGGCATCTTCACCCTGGGGTCATTTCTCTGCGGCATCTCGAGCAACATCCATTTGATGGTGGCGTGCCGGATCCTCCAGGGTTGCGGCGGATCCATGATGGTACCCGTCGGCAGACTGACGATCGTGCGGACGTTCGCGAAATCCGAACTGATTCGCGCCATGAGCTTCGTCGCCATCCCCGGGTTGATCGGCCCCATGCTGGGACCGATTGCCGGCGGCCTGATCGTTGGATACTTTCACTGGAGAGTTATTTTCTTCGTGAATATTCCGATTGGCCTCGCCGGTCTGTGCTTGGTCTACCTACACCTGCCGGACTACCGCGAAGAGCAGACCGACCCCCTTGACGTGGTGGGGTTGATTCTTTTCGGATCGGGCGTCGGACTGCTTTCGTACGTGCTGGAGGTGTTTGGCGAACATACGCTGAATGTGCGCGAGATTCTGCTGCTCTTGTGTGTTTCCATCGTCCTGCTTGCGGGCTATGGATTTCATGCAACGAAGACCCCGCATCCGTTGCTGCGCCTCACACTGTTTCGGATTCGCACGTTTCGTGCGGCGGTGAGCGGTAGCTTCGTGACCCGCCTTGGCATTGGCGGCATTCCGTTTCTCTTTCCGCTCCTGTATCAGGTTGGCCTGGGCTTCACGCCGATTCAATCCGGCCTGCTCATGATGCCGCAGGCGATCGCCGCCATGAGCCTGAAGCTGACGATGCCGCGAATTCTGGCAAGCCTTGGCTACCGCGCCGTGCTGGTCTCGAACACGCTGATGATCGGCCTCCAGATCTTGCTTTTCGCGGCTATCGGGAAGGGCACACCGGTGTGGCTAATCGTCGCGGAAGTATTCTTCTACGGTTTCTTCACGTCGCTGCAATATACGAGCATGAATACGCTTGTGTACGCGGACGTCACCGAGGAACAAACGAGCAGCGCGAGTTCCATCGCGAGCACGATGCAGCAGATGGCCGTCAGTTTCGGCGTGGCCTCGGCATCTCTGGTGACCGCATTCTTCCTTCCCGATCGACATAGCACCAACGCCGAGCAGTTCATACGCGGCGTCCACCGGGCGTTCTTTGTGCTTGGCGCGATGACTCTCCTCTCCACGATCGTTTTCCACGAATTGAGAAGAGGAGACGGTGACGCCGTGAGCCACGGCAACGAACTACACGCCGGGTAGGACACAGACGCGCACGTGAACGCGCTGGCCCGACAAGCGCCTCCCGCCTCCCCAGCAGGCATGACTGAAAAGCGTGGAATTGGTGTAGAACCGGTGCGGCCCGCTCCGTGTGGATGCCGCCGCGCTTGTTTCTGGCACCAGCGACGCGTCGAAGAGGCAGTCAGTGCTAATCAGTAGTTAGGGGCGAACGGTTGTCTGCCATTGCGCCTAAATTCTGTTGATGCGTCTCGATTGGGTAGCATAATTTCGCAGATAATGACCAGAGTCGCTGCCCGCAGGCAAACTGGAACACCTCTGGCGGTTCGCGCAGGCGATTGAAAGTCCCTGATTGAAAGATCTCTATCATCGCGTTGATGAAGTCTAAGGTGATGTCCCGCTGGGTCAAGATCAGCGGTCTGTTGGCTGTAGTTATAATCGATGGCGCCGCCGTGCCGGTGGCAGGCCGCTGGCCGTTCACGCGGGATGCGATGGTCAGGGCGCTGCAGGAAGAGTTCTCGAGCACGATGGTGAAGACGAAGGAGCATCCGTAAGCCAATCAAGTTGCTCATGTGAAGCTGTTCTAAACGGAATAGTACCGCCCATGCCCGCGTGAGATCCTGATTTTACTGACCACCCGCTTCGTCGTCCGGTCAGCCATCGTTAGCGGTCCATTGGTAACAAAGGAGATTCAAAGTGATTCAAGCTATTTACAAAGGCGTCGAAATCGAATTGGAGAGTCATCAGCAGCCGCACGGCTTATGGAAGTGCGATTACACTTTGATAACGCACCCAGACAGAATTCGAACGGCGCATCCAGGGAAGGCGGAATTCCCAACGAAGGACCTGGCCGACGAACATGCCTTGCAAGAGGCCCGCGAAGCAATAGACCGAGACGTAAAAGGCGAGCCCGTAGTAAAGGTAGTGGATCCGCTGAGTCAAGTGCGCATTTGATGCGAAACCTAGGATGACGCACTAGGCGTTCCTGGAGAACCGGCCGCGCCGTCAGTCCCTGATTAACGAAGTGGACGGAATGAACGATTTGACGGCGATTGACGGCTAAGCGGATTTGATGTCGATCGTTGAAGGCGTAGAAGCGGATACGTCCTTGTTCCTTTTGCGGAAAATGCCCAGCATGCGAAGTTGCTCTGTGCTAACATAATTTCTGCAAAGTCTGACGGTTATACACGGACATCTCGGAGTTCAAATCCTTGTTACAAAAGGACTTAGCTGGATCCTGGCGGATGAAAAACGTGAAAAGCTGAGTCGTTGCAAAGAACCAGGAGATAAGGCTCGGGCCGGGAGGCTCCCGCAGAAGGCGGAAGCGTCATCGTAACGCGCAACTAACTCTTGGAATCATGGGCAAGCCGTTTTTCAGTTCTACCCGTCCGTGCTTATTGAACAGCTGCACTCTTCCGGTTCCGAAGTGCTTCAACGAAATGCAGGGCAACCGTGGTTTGCGAAATCAATGGTGTCCCAGAGGCAATTTCCGTCACCAAGGGAACTGAAGCCGAATGAGCGCGAGCGGGATTGATCTGTTTTCTTTGTCAGGCAAAATGTTCTTGATTACCGGAGGCACTCGCGGCATCGGCCAAGCCATTTCACTGCGCTTCGCCCGGTCCGGTGCTACGGTAATCGCGAACTATCTTCGCAATGAAAAGGCTGCCGAACACCTGAAGGCGATCGCTGCAGAGGAAGGTTTGGCTATTGCGCTGTGTCGTGCGGATCTGACCAATAAAGAGGGCCTCGAAAAACTGGATCGATTGATCGAAGAACGGGGGCCACAACTATCTGGTTTGGTCCATTGTGCTGCCACAGGGGTCCATCGCCCCATCGAAGAACTCACCGAACGCCATTTCGACTGGACGTTTGACCTGAACGTCGGCGTCTTTTTCAAGTTGATCAAGCTTTTGTTAGGGCGTTTCCCCAATGGGTCCAGCATCGTGGCCGTCAGTTCCTGGGGAGCGTTGCGAGCCCTGCCGGCCTATTCGTTGGTCGGCTCATCCAAGGGTGCGCTCGAGGCGCTTGCGCGGCATCTCGCCGTGGAACTGGCCCCCCGCGGCATCCGCGTCAACATCCTGACCGCTGGAGCTGTGCTCACCGATGTCTGGAAAGCGCTGCCGAATAGCGAAGCACGCATCGCCGAGTCCATCCGTCGCACCCCGGCAGGGCGCTTGGTCACGGCCGAAGAGGTAGCCTACGGGGCCCAATTTCTCTGTTCCGACGCGGCCGCAGGAATCATCGGCCATACCCTAGTTATCGATGGTGGCACAGGGATTATGGCTTAAGACTGTTAACCGAAATCCTCTGATAGTCCGAAGGGTACCCGGTGGAGGTGTTTTCTGTGCGAGTTGTTTTATAGACACGCGAGCAGCAGGGTAAAGCAGCAATAGCCTGCCCGTGCGGCATAATTCTGATGGGCAAGCACTCCCAAGCGGAGCGTTAAATCGATGCACCAGGGGATGCAATGAGCGATACGGATCACATATTAGTGAAAGTTCGGGAGGCCTTCAAAACCTCCTTTGATATCGATCCGCAGTTGGTGACCATGGAGACCACTGCCGATGACATCTCCGGCTGGGATTCTGTGGGACATTTGTCTCTGGGCGCCACCTTGGAAGAGGTATTCGGGATCAGCTTGGATGTGGATGATCTAATGGAAATGGAGAATGTTCGCCAGATCGTACGCATCATTGGAACGAAGACTTCCAAGAAAGTGTAACGCGGCAGCAACCGCGCTGACGGTTTCCTCGAGAGCGCGGGCGCTCTAATTACCTATCTCGCCTTTTGTGTTCTGCTTTCATCGACCAAAACCATTTGAAGAGTGAAGCTATCCGCCGCAAATCAACAGAAGGCGAAACTACGGCGGCCAGGGATATACGTGAAGTTATCCGCGACTAGGGAATCGTAACGGATTCTGCATTCGAGAACGTACTCTGAGCGTTGCTTGAATTGACCGACGAAACTACGTAGTAGTAAACCTGTCCCGACTGGACAGTCGAATCCGTATAGGTCGTCGTCGAAACGGCGACCGCGTTCAGGGCCGTAAACGGCCCGGCCGACGACGCCCCGCGATATACGTAATATCCGACGACACCCGATGATGCGCTTGGATCCCAGGTGAGAACAACAGAATGAGCCCCAGGTGGTTGCACGCCTGTGCCGGAAAGTGCGATTGCGGCAGACGGGTTCGCCGCGTTGCTGCTAAGCACCACACTACCTGTTACGGTCGCAGCCGTACTCGGCGTGAAAGTGGTAGTCAATGTCGTGCTTTGTCCCGGATTCAACTTCAGTCCGCTGGATACGCCTATCTCACTAAACCCCGCGCCAGAAACGCTTACCCCGGAGAATGTAATCGTCGCCGTTCCCGTGTTCGTCAGGGTAAATGCTTCTGACGCTGTGGTTCCCAAATTGACGCTGCCGAAGGCAAAGGTGGTCTGACTCAAGGACACTTGGCCCTGTGCCGTCGACGACCCTGAACTTGATGTCGAAGACGAAGGTGCGAGGCTGATGGCGCTGACCTTAGGCCAGTCAACCGATCCTGGAATGAATTGGATGGTGACCATACCGTTGGTCACCGTGACCGGGAAGGTCTTGTCAATCGCGGTCAGAGGTGCGCCCGCTGCGGCCACGATGTCGAAGTTCGTCAACA
>Ga0210404_10001155_pt1 | contig 11647 bp, 11 predicted proteins | sample IncBWH28MmetaG_FD_155455 | JGI IMG/M metagenome (GOLD analysis project Ga0210404, IMG submission 155455) | Forest soil microbial communities from Barre Woods Harvard Forest LTER site, Petersham, Massachusetts, United States - Inc-BW-H-28-M | ecosystem: Environmental > Terrestrial > Soil >... | reverse complement strand
TCCCCACACCCGGTGAGGGTGTGCTCCCGTCCGTGGTGTAGTAAATCGCTGCTGTGCTGTTCGTGTCGCTGATGGAAACCGATACCGACCCCGTGAACGTTTCTGAGCCCGGAGTGATCTGCGGAGCCGGCAAGGTCGACGACTCCGAGGGCACCAGCTCGATCGCGTCGATCTTGGCATTGTCCGCCGAACCGTTCTCAAACTGGATCACGATCTGCCCCGAGCTGTTCACCGTCGTGCTGAACGTCTTGTCGTCCGCTATGTACTCACCACCTGCGTCCGCGAATATGTCGAAGTTCGACAGCACCGTCGTGCCGTTCAGAACGACGTTGAAGATCCGCTTCCCCGCCGCCGTCCAATAGTTCTCTGAAAACTTCAGCGTCACCACATACGCTGAGCCGGCCGGCAGACCCGTGAACGTGTAGGTGAACGCGTCGTACCGTTCGGTCTGATACAGCGGCTGCGTGGTCGTGTTGGCGATGGCATGGGTGATCACGGCCCCCTCCGTGCCACCCACATAGTCCACATCCCCCGTCCAAACATTCCCGGTCGGATCCGTATACGAACTCGAGGTCCCCGCACGCACATGTATCGACGGACTGGCGGCGGAGGCCGTCACCGCCAGGGTGGTTGAGCCGTTGACCGCGCCCAAGGTCGCCGTGATGGTCGACGTTCCGACAGTCAGAGCGCTGGCCAGCCCCCCAGTGGTGATCGCAGCCACGGCGGGAGCGCCAGAGTTCCAGGTCACGCTGGCGGTGAGGTTCTGAGTACTCGTATCGCTATAGGTTCCGGTAGCGGTGAACTGCTGCGAGGTGCCGTTAACGATAGATGGAGTTGTGGGCGTCACGGCAATCGACATCAATACCGTGGCCGCCGTCAGTTTGCGGACAAATCCATCGCTCTTGCTCAGGATGTAGATCTCGCCGTCGCCACCCATTGCGATGCGGATGTCGGCGCGGCCGCCGCCATAGGGGATGCCGTAAGGATCTAACTGGCCCACGCCGACGACGCCACCAGGCAGAACCCCAGATGTGCTGGGGATGCCGCCCTTGTTTACATACGCATCCGCCACGATGTCGTATAGCCTGCGGTTGACCGGGCCCTGATTGTTGTATGGGCTGTTGTATACCACTTGAAGTTCATGAACTGGGGCCAGGGGATTACTGATTACACCGTTGTTGGCGATCATGTCATCCAGGTTGGCGTAGAACAACCGAGCGGTCGTGATGTCACCGAAAATGTACTTGCCGTAAAGCTGCGGCATCAGCGCACCGCGATAGACGAAGCCACTGCTGATGGCGTTCCCATCTCGATGGCTATACTCGGCCACGGGGTAGATGGGCGTGACCGGCGTCGAGATGCCGGCCACAGTCAGAGTATCAGGATTGGGAAAGGGGGTCGGCGGGTTGGTTTGGCTGCCGGTTAAGCCGTTGTTGTTGCCACCGATAAAAACCTGCTCGGTACCTTCACGCTCGGCCCAGCCATAATTGGCGCCTTCGGCGACAATATCTACTTCCTCCCACGAGTTCAGGCCGATGTCGTCAACGATAAGAATGTTGGAGGTCGCGTCCCAGGTCATCCGGTGCGGGTTGCGGAAGCCGTAGGCATAGATTTCGCCATAAGCGCCGCTGACGAGTACAAACGGGTTGGGGTCTAAACCGGTCGCGGGGATGCGATAACGACCGTTTGCACTAAGTGTGTCCATCGGATTCAGGTCGATGTCGGGAGTGATCCGAAGGATCTTGCCCTGGAGCGCATCCAATCCCTGCGGAATGGGGTGCGTAGCTCCGGCCGTCTCTCCCGCGCCGCCATCGCCCACCGCGATGTAGAGGTTCCCGTAATCGCTTTGGCCGGAAGTGGCCAAGGGGTTAAAAAGCAAGTCTCCCATGGGATGTTCGACGACATTGAACCCCATCCGCAGAATTTCGCGGGCCGTACCCTCGAACGTGGCGTTACTAATGTTGGTGTCCGTCCATTCAACCAAAACCGCCTCCCGGACAGATGAGCCCGCAGGCGGATTGACCGCCGCGGTTGTGGTGTAACCGCCGCTCAGATCGAGTCCCGGCAAGTAGGTGTTAATGGGCACTGCCGAACCGCTAATACTGGGGTCCTCCGTATGGATCGTGTAGAACTTACCGTTCTGGGCGTAGTCCGGATCGAATACAAAAGTGACGAGACCGCCGGAATAACCGGGCTCGTTAACAAATTTGGGAAAGACCTGCGCAAAATTGATATACGACGTGAACGTTTGAGTAGCTTTGTCCAGGATATACAGATTGGCGTTGAGGTCGTTAACAAAGAAACGAGACGACGACTGAGGAGCGTTGGCCGGCTCCGAACGCAGGAAGTTTGCGCGCCCCAACTGATTGGTGAAGTCGATCGGGGGCGGATATGTGCCCGTAGTCAGGCTCGACAGAGGCAAGCTTGCGTAATCCTGGAGCGTAACCGCTGTGCCGTCCTTGGTAATCTGAGGTCCCGACGGGTATTGGGCCCATGCCGTTTGAGTGCCCACCGTCAAGCAGGCCAGTAAAAGGACCCCTGACACCCATCCACGGCGTGTGGCAGGCTGTCGAATGGCACTTCGTCGCTTTGCCATGGACTCGCAGATCCCTCTTCGAGTGAGGAGTTGAGAGTGCCTCGACTTCTTGTGCCTGTCGAGAGGATTCCTATTATTTAGGCGCTTCGAGAGTCTCTCTCGAACATTTCCTTGGCCTCGACCTCTGACAGCGATGTCTTTCAAGACTTAAGCTGCCCGCTAACCTTGTGGCGCCTCTCGGGCATTCAAAAGCAGCCTGGTCGGCTTTGCTCAATACGGTCGTGTGGGTTCATGAGCTCTGTGGAGCGTCTTTCTCACTCTTGTCGTGATCTCTTGGTTCACGTCCGCGCGTGGCGGCGTAGTCTTGGGCATCATAACCGACGCCGAGAGTAGGATGGCGAATGAATTGAACCTTTCCGTTCCTATTTCCACCTGACCTTGCCTCGTCCCTGGAGCAATTGATACATGCTCCACAGATAGGCAAAATTCACAAAGCAGAAATAGTAGGGTAGGCGCAGCACCCGCGGTTTCAACTGCCACCGACTGCCTGAAAGTGCCAGGCCATAGAAAATCAATTGGCACCATTCGGTAAGCTGGTAGAACCCTTGGCGCAAAAGAAAACAGTTCGACACGGCCAGACACACTAAGAAAAATGGTGTGGCCGACCGCACCACCTTGCGAGAAAAGAAAAAGAGCAGGGGAAGTGGTTGCGGAGGCCAAAGCAGACCTTTCATCTCTCGGAGTTGCTGCATATTCCCTGCCATGATTCGAACCCGCCGCTGGAAGCCAACCATCTCGCTGGCTTCCTCAAAGGCGATGGCCAGGGGTTCGTAAACAGCCCGACGGCCGCCCGCGAGCACGCGGACCGGAATCACAAAATCATCATTGATCGTTCCGGGGGCGGGATACGGGTAGAGATCTTTGCGGACTCCGAGAATCTGACCATGACCACCCAAGGTCGACGCGAGACTCGATTCCTGCATTCTCAGAAACGTCTCGTATTTCCAATAAATCTCCTCCTGAGAACCGGAACGAGCCCCCGAGGCATGTTGAACACGATAAATTCCGCTCACGGCACCGACCTTCGGATCGGCGAAATTGGCTACCAGTTGGCGAATCGCATCTGACTTTAGAATTGCCGAAGCGTCAGAGAAAACGACGATTTCTCCTCTCGCTTCCCTGACCGCATCGTTTAGGACCGAAATCTTGCCCCGGTTTTGGGGAAATGCCAGGACGCGAATCCGATTCCCATCAGACAGCTTGCCGGCGACCTCGACGGTGCCATCGGACGAACCGTCGGAAGCAATCAACACTTCGAGCTTATCCGCGGGATAATCTAAAGATGCAGCATTGCAAATTTTCGCCTCGATCACTCTGCTTTCGTTGTACGCAGGCACGACCAAGGTCACGTAGGGTTCGATAGGGCTTTTGCGGACGGGTCTATGGATGAAGATACGAAGCAAGAGCAGGACCAGAGGATAGCCTACGTACGCGTACACGATGACCAGGGCAGACGACCAGAACGCGATTTTCATTAACTCACTCATAGACTGAAACCGGTTCACTTAACTGTTGGGCTGTCGTAGCGCTCGAAGCTAACAAAATTGCGATCTCCTTAATTATAAGGAAGATAGTGGGCTCGTTTCGTGATTTCGTCTTTGACTTTCTCGAAACCGATTGCGCACCTTCGCGGCTTTTCGCATCCTTTGACGCGCGAGCCCGTTCGAAGGTCGACGCGAAAGAAAGAGCCTGAACGGGCGCGGCGCAACTGGAATCGAAACACAGTGCCTGCTGAACGCCTTAACCGGCCAAGTGTCTTATTCGACCTTTCGATCGTCAGCAACTCGCCGCCTGACCTCTGAGCGGCTAGACTTGTTTTGGATGACACCCTTGGGACCTCGGTCCCCATCTCTGTGATTGCTACAATGGATTTGAGCGCAAGAGGCGGCGTAACGTATGGCCGACATCAGACATTCGATTTCTATTGATGCCCGAAGAGAACGCGTCTTTCCACTCATCGCTTCTGGAAGTGGATTTGCACGGTGGTGGACCGCTGACGTGCTTGAAGACTATGCAACGGGAATTATTGAAGTCGTGTTTTGCAACCGCGCGACTGTTTACCGTCTTAAGCCGGTCCAGATTTCAACCTCTTGGACAACGGAGTGGCTGTGCCAAACAGGCGCCGAATGGACTGGCACGAGATTATTGTTCGAACTGAGGGAAACGAGCGGTAAAACAGAACTTCGTTTCAGGCATGCCGATTGGAAGGCTGAAACAGATTACTTTGTCTCGTGTACGAAGACTTGGGAGAATCTGATGCTCCGCCTCAAGGCCGCCGCTGAAGGTGGGGGTCTCGGCCCGCTGTTCTCCAAGAATGTTTTGGAATCTTGATGGACGTTCTCAAGAAACTTTTCGAGCAGCATTTTCACTCGCCGGTCGGACGAGTGCAGCCACTCCAGGGCCAACTTGGCGGTTCGGGGCGTAAGATCATCCGGCTCGCCAACAAAGACCTCACCGCGATTGGCGTTCTATACGACGTACGCGAAGAAAACGTCGCTTTCCTCGAATTTTCCCGGCATTTTCGGGGGCATGGTTTGCCGGTGCCAGAAATCTATGCTGAGGATTTGAGCCAAGGCGCTTATCTCGAAGAAGATCTCGGGGACACAACACTTTTTGAGTTTGCCTCGAACACTCGTGTCGGCGAAAACCTTGCCCCCCAAGCGGTTGACGCATATCGCAAAGTCGTGGCCGTGTTGCCACGCTTTCAGATCGAAGCGGGCTATGATTTGAACTATAAAGTTTGTTATCCACGCGCCGCCTTCGATGGGCAATCCATCGCGTGGGATCTGAATTATTTCAAGTATTACTTTCTTAGGCTTGCTGGGATTCCCTTCAACGAACAATCGCTGGAAGACGATTTCAGCCGATTGACAAAGTTCTTGTTGAGCGCAGATCTGGATTACTTTCTCTACCGGGATTTTCAATCGCGCAACATCATGTTGCGCGACGGCCATCCATTTTTCTTGGATTATCAAGGCGGCCGTAAAGGCGCGCTTCACTATGATATTGCCTCTCTTTTGTACGATGCCAAGGCCGATCTACCGCCAGAATTGCGCCAGCAATTACTCGATCTTTATATCGACCGACTCGCTGATTTTATCCAGCTGGACCGTGACGTGTTCATGCGCCACTACTATGCCTACGTTTACGTCCGCGTCATGCAGGCATTGGGCGCCTATGGGTTTCGGGGCTTTTATGAGCGCAAGGCTCATTTTCTGCAAAGCGTGCCGTACGCGTTGAAAAACCTGCGCTGGCTGCTTCGGCACGCGGAGCTACCCCTCTCGCTGCCAACACTCACGGACGCCTTTACGAGAATGTTGACCTCGGAGAAATTGCAGAGCCTGAGTGTCAAGGAAGAAAAGCTGATCGTACGCCTTTTCAGTTTTTCATTTCGCCGGGGTATACCGAAAGATGACACCGGGCATGGTGGTGGATTCGTTTTCGATGCTCGCAGCATACCGAATCCCGGACGTGAAGAGAGATTCAAAACTCTCACCGGCAAAGACGCGCCGGTGATTGATTATCTCAATCAGCAAGAGAGCGTGCATCAGTTCCTTGCCAGCGTAATGTCGCTGGTCGATGCGAGCGTGCACAGCTATCAGGGTCGCGGGTTTACGAGCTTGACGGTGTCGTTCGGCTGCACGGGGGGCCAACATCGTTCGGTTTATTTCGCAGAGCAGGTGGCCAAACGTTTGACTGACAGGAACCGAGTGGAGGTAGTGGTACGGCATCTCGAATTGGAGAATATGAACAAATGAAAGCGATGATTTTGGCCGCAGGTCTCGGCACACGCTTGCGACCACTCACCGACAATCAGCCCAAGGCGCTAGTAAAAGTCGCTGGCCGCACGATGTTAGAGATCACGCTTTTGCGCCTGCGCGCTTTTGATATTCGTGAAGTGATTATCAACGTGCATCACTTTGCCGACATGATTCTCGAGTACTTGAAAGTGAACAATAACTTCGGCATGCGCATTGAAGTTTCTCGCGAGGAGGTGTTGCTCGATACCGGGGGCGGCCTGAAAAAGGCTGCCTATTTTTTCCTCGAGGACGGTTTCGAAACGCCGTTCCTATTGCACAATGTCGACGTCATCAGCACCGTTGATCTCCAGCGCATGGTGCAATTTCATCGCGACCATCAAGCGCTGGTCACTCTCGCAGTGCAACACAGGGAAACATCTCGATACTTGCTCTTCGACGAACATTTTCACCTTTGCGGCCGTCAAGCCGGACACGCTCAGAAAAGTGAACTGGTTCGACCTTCCCATAAGGTCCAGCCGCTGGCGTTTGCCGGCATTCATGTTATATCTCCACGTCTTTTTCGGATGATGATTGAAGAAGGTATTTTCCCCATTATCACCTCTTATCTGCGTCTCGCTGTTCTCGGGGAAAAAATCCTCGCCTTTCAAGCGGATGATTCTTATTGGCGTGATCTTGGCACGCCGGACAATCTGATACAAGCCGCCCAGGATGTGAAACAAGGAAAAATAGATTGTTGCGCGCCAGCGAGCCCGCAGGCCTAGCCCGCGTCGTGCTGCAGGATCGCGTGGCCTGTCTTCGCTGTTTCTCCGATTGCAACCTAGAAGCATCTTCTCGTTAACGATGGCACGGGGACCCTGCGGCAATTACAAACTCTTTCAGGAGTCGGCTCTGCGCATTCGGTCCGACGGGAAGGGATATGTTCCCAAAGTAAAAGGCGGCCACCTCGCGATAGCCGCCTTGTGTGTGGAACCGAGTTAAACGGTACCGTACTTCGCTTCGGCTTCCGCGAGCGCCTTGTCGAACAGCTTCCGGAAGCTGCCCTTGAGGATCGAATTCTTCTCGACAACCTTCGCCACGCGCTCTCCATATTTCCGGTACAGGTGCATAACAAACTTTGCACTCGGACCAGAAGGCTCGAAGTCGTTGACGAGCCAAGTGCGAACCTTGTTCACGCGAGGACCGGTAAAGAGGTTCTCTCCGAACACCACGGCAGCGATCCAGCACACGCCGGCGGTGCAACGTCCTTCAAAAAGTACTTCCCCGTTAGGGCAGCCGCTGAATTTCGTAACCACGCGTAGCAGACCAAGCTCCTTCAGGCAGGGCTTCACGTACTTTTTCATATGTATCTCCTTACGCAGATCAGTGCTTCTCGTCCCAAAGGCGGGAAACTTGTCGCGGAGTCAGGCCTCCCGCCTTAGGGAGCAAAGCGTCACTCGTCGCAGGTCACCCACTCGACTCGGCATAGACTGAATTTCGTGACCTCCCGCAGCAAACCGAGCCCGATCAGGCTGGGCTTTGTGTACTTTTTCATGGACTCCTCCCCTCAATGCGATTTCTCGGGATCGATGGCCCCCAGCCACACCGCCAGCCCGACCTATCAGGCATCAGGCCGTAAGTTCTGGCGCACAATGAGTGCCATCGTTGGCTTATTGAAAACAAAAGAGATCGCTCGGCTTCGAAGGCTGGATCATGCAAAGCTATGCATACATGCCCTCCCATTCGAGGCACCGATCTTGCCCAATTCCCTGCTAACAGGGAAAAATACAGGGAACATGTCGCCGCCTAGAGGGAACGGGCCGAATTCTTGGGCAGCACGGGTTCCCGACTGGTGCGTCTGGGCCCGAGATCGGGATGAAAGATGAACGATATGGAGTACCGGGAGTTCGATGAACGGTGGACGACGCGGTGCGGCGTGGGGCGCATCATGTTGTTGGTCCATTGGGCCAACATGTCACCGATGTTGCACACGAAGCTTCCTTCGATAGGTAAGGCATCGATCCAGCGGCCTGCGGGATTCCGCACCTGCAAGCCACCCTCGTTGTCCTGGGCGAGAATGGTGAGGTAGCCGTTATCGGTGTGCGCTCCGCAGCCCAGATTCGGCCGAGCGGACCGAGTCGCGAGATGCCTGTTGCTCGGATAATGAATGATGCGCAAATTCGCGATCGGACGCCTGAGCCGACGCGCGAAAAAATTCTCGGGGAGGTCGAGCGCCAAGGCGAAGCCGTGCGAGATCAGCGTTCCCAGATCGCACAGGCTTTGGTAGTAGGCGGTCAATACCGACATGAAACCGGGGGGAGCCGCCAGCCACTGATTCCGTTCGCGCAATGGTTTGCCGGCCCGAACCCGAGAATCGGTTGCCGGCCTATCGAGCGAGATACCGAACGCCTCTCTCCGGTCAGGGCCAGCCGCCGGATTGGTCATCTCGCCGCCGAGCGCCAAATAACCGCAATATCGGCGTGATTTGTCCCTCATACGCATCTTCACTTCCGTTGGGAGTGCGAAGAACGCAGCGGCTGCCGCGAACGCTTCTGCGACGAGCGTGCGGTCCACTCCGTGGCCCACGATGTAGAAGAACCCTACTTCGCGGCACACCCGTCCGATACGCTTTGCACAAAGCATGCGCTTCACTGGATCATCGGACCGCAAAGTAGCTATGTCGATTACCGGAATCTTACCGAAATTGCTCATAGCACTCCGGAGCGAGTTCGCTCCTGCCGGGCTTGTCCGGTACCTGTTTTCGCAGTGCTTCGGACGAGCGGACACTGAAAAAATTTCGTTGGGGACGTTACCATGCCAACAAAACAGCGGCAATCGCTCTTTCGCATCGCCGACATTCGCTGAGTGCTTTAGGCCGATGGATTCTAGTACGTTATCCGGGTGCCCCTCAACAGCGCGCGCCGGAAGCGGCGTTGAATGCCGCTCTCGCCTGTGGGCGACCGGTTCCCACGTTTTGTCAATGTTGAAGTCCTCAACAAACGTTGATTTAATCAGCGTTCCTTGCTGCCGGCCATGCGCAAGGAGGGAATCCGGCGACTACATTCTCCACATTTCAAAGGTGATGGGTTACGCCCTCATTCGACTGTACATCGGTCCCGAAATTGCATATAAGGAGGTCGCCCGCGAGGGCAACGCGAAAAAAGAGGAGAAACTATGGCAAAGAAGGCAAAGAAACTCCGGAAGGCCAAGAAAATACAGCCGACGAAGAGCATGAAACTGTACCGTCCAGTCTAATAAGAGGCTTGTCTGGATGCGCGCCGCTGCTCTTCACTTCCGTGGGGGGGCTAGGTGCGGTTGTGCAGAGGCTCGGGCGATCTAACCGTTCCCTAACCCCGGGGCCGTCGCGTTCGTCGAGCGGCGGCCCTTTTTTCTAAAGTGCTCGTGGATGAATGCTGAGGCCACCAGATCTCGCCATTTCGTTGGACTCAGGGCTCCGTTCCTAACCAAGTTGGGTTGTACCTCTCCTTTCCCCTGATCGAAAAGCCCGTTGAGCAATTCTTCAAAGGCCTGTCCAGCGCCACCCCCTGTGTGGAAATCATTCCGGGGCATCGTGATCACCGTTCCGGGGATCGCGATAAACTGATCACGACCGCACCGGAATCGGTGATCACCATCGTTCGGAACCCTGATCATGATCGCCCTCGATCACGATCGCCCGGACCATCGTCGGGAATCCCCAAACAGACCTCAGGCCTTATGCGCGGCGAGCGCGTGGATCGGGCATGGGCCGCGGCAATTTCCACTATTAACTCCCGCGTCGATACCCAAAACGCACGGACCCGCACATGTTCCCAGGAGGTCGGGCAAGTCGCCGTATGATCGAATCAACACGATTTCGTGGGGAAGGTCGAATGGCTGAAATCAAGGGTGCGACTCTCATTCAGACAATCGATGCGATCAGAGCGAGGGACGGAGAACACGTGCTCGCAACAATCGTGGCTCAGTTAGACCCGGATTCCAGGAGCGTCATACAGGGCCGGATCTTTCCGTGGAATTGGTATTCACTCGACGCCTTCTCTGCTTTTCTCGAAGCCGATATTCGGGTAACTGCGAACGGCAACCGGGAGGTCTTAATCCTCCGCTCCGAGAAAGTGATCGAAGCGCAACTGCGAGGCATCTACAAGGTGTTCATCAAACTGGGTTCGCCGGCGTACGTCATCAAACGGATTGCGTCAGTTCACGAAACCTACTTCAAAGGCATTCATTTCATTCCAGAGTTCGATGACTCGAAACAAGCCTTGATCAAATACATGGGTTTCCAGAGCCAACACGAGATCGTTGGCTACGCGATCATCGGCTTCTATCGGAAGGCGCTGGAAATCTCGGGAGCCAAGCAGGTCGCGGTGAACTTCACTGTTCCGATTTCTGCCGGCGGTGAGTACGCGGAGCTGAAAATCACCTGGGCGTGAGCCCCATACTGGGACAGTTTGAACCCCATTTCAGAAAAATGCCGTCCGGTTTACGCGGCGGTCTCAATGGGTCGACGCAACACTCGCTGGGAGTCTATTTGCAGCAGTCTCAAAAGCAAAGTCGTTCGCGAGCGCTGATTCGAGCAAAACACTGCCCTGGCTAGTGCTGATTGAGTAGAGCCGGACAGATCGGTTCTCACCGGGAAAGCCCGGCCGGATCAACTGATTAGAAAGTGTTGCGTCGACCGTGTGAGCCGGCCGCGTTAATCAGGAGCTTGCCTCATTTAGCGCCAGTCGAGCCCTGGGGCAACAGTCGTCAGAATCGCCTCCATGGCATGCGCATTGTAGGCAACGCCCAGCTGGTTTGGAACGGTCAGCAATATCGTGTCGGCTTCCGCGATCGCATCGTCCTTTCTGAGCTGCTCGATCAGGACATCCGGCTCCGCAGCATAGCTACGGCCGAAGATCGCCTGTCTGGATTCCTCAAGGAAGCCGATCTTGTCCACTTCCTGACCTCCTCGCCCGAAATAGGCACGATCACGGTCGTCGATCAACGCGAAGATACTGCGGCTGACGGAAACACGCGGTGTGCGAGTGTGGTGGCCAGCTTCCTTCCAGGCTGCGCGAAAGATGCGAATCTGGGCGGCTTGTTGGACGTGGAAGGGTTCACCGGTCTCGTCAAATTTAAGGGTTGAGGATTGCAAGTTCATTCCGAGCTTTGCGGCCCAGGCGGCCGTGGCGTTGGAAGCTGCGCCCCACCAGATACGATTACGCAATCCTTCCGAGTACGGCTCAAGACGCAGCAACCCGGGCGGATTAGGAAACATCGGACGTGGGTTCGGCTTAGCGAAGCCCTTACCCCGCAGTAGCTCCAAAAACTCTTG
>Ga0210404_10001153_pt1 | contig 11650 bp, 8 predicted proteins | sample IncBWH28MmetaG_FD_155455 | JGI IMG/M metagenome (GOLD analysis project Ga0210404, IMG submission 155455) | Forest soil microbial communities from Barre Woods Harvard Forest LTER site, Petersham, Massachusetts, United States - Inc-BW-H-28-M | ecosystem: Environmental > Terrestrial > Soil >... | reverse complement strand
TGGATCTTGGTGTCCTACTGACTGATAGATAAGAAGCCAGCCATCTTTTGTTTTCATAGGAGGAGCACCTGCTCCAACTTTTTTACTATCCCAAAATCTTTTTCGCGGTGGAATAAAATAATGCCCTTGGAGATACTTGTCAAAGTTAAGATCGTCTAAATAGTCAACAAGTATATTAGGATATACCCGGTGGAGAACAACATATTTGCCATTTACTTTTTCAGGAAAGACAACTGCACTTTTATTGACCATTCCTGGAGCAGAAATAAGTTTTGGCGTTGCCCACTTATCCCATTTCCTATTAAGAAAGTCGTTTATAGAAATTGATGATAGTGCGGCTCTGGGAGGGGTAGCTCCATCAAAAGCAACGTATGTTAAATAAACTGTATCACCGACTTTGGTTACCCGTGGATCTTCAATCCCACCATAACCTCCTCCAGATGCAAAGTGATCTGCAAATTTTGTAAATGCATGTCCTCCCGGTGTCTCAAACGGTTCACGAGGAAAATAACAAGGCTCATCAGATCGCTCATCGATATGTATTCCATCTGAACTGGTAGCATATCCCAGTACTGAAAGATCGGTATCACCAAGCGCGCGGTAGAGAAAATGAACTTTTCCATCTTCGTATAATGCTGCGCTGTTAAATGTAGCACGTGATTCCCATTTATTTTGTGGGTTAGGTTCGATAATTGGATTTTTTTTGTGTTTTTTTAGAAGAATATTAATATCCTTATCTTTCAGATTGCCATTTGGTGGGATTGAACAGGATGTTGCATAGACAGTTGTACCGTTAATTTCCCAATAAAGGATACATTTATCTTGCAATATTTCAATTCCAAGTGGTTGTATTTTTTCTTTTTGTAAATGATCGGGAATTTCCCATAGTGGCTTATTAAGTCGCCACATGAGTTGTGTCGGGTCTTTTTTGTCAAATCCTGCAGCTCCGACAGCAAAATAATTGTTGTTTTTTTGTTTTGCCTTTACATAATAAAGTACGAGAATATGATCTGCTTGGTTATACACTTTTGCGATCTCTAAATCGCCATTATCAAACGAATCCTGACGTCCTGCTAACAATGGCGCGTTAAATGCTTTCCATTGTGTCAATTGTGCAGAATAAGCGACTTTGATATCATGTTCTCCAAAATACAATACATGTCGATTTTTGTATTGGAATTCAGGGACAAGTGCACCAAGTTCTTTTATTTCTTCTGTCTTTCCTACTTTTTTCCATCTGAGTGTTTCTTGTGATTCAACAATATTAAAATTACTTATGTTTGCTGCATTACCTTTGTATGTGGCGATATAACGTCCCTTCTGTTTTGTAATGAGAAGTCGTGACCAATCATACTTTGTTTCTTCACGTCCTTTTAAATCGGTAACAATAACATATTTTGAAGGGCCATTGAATTCAAAGCCATCATGGCTTGAGATCATCTTGAAGTAATTTTTATTATTTTTATCGTAAGAATAATAGAGGAAAACCTCACCATCTTTTGTAGTAGTGCCAACAAGTCTGATCATATATTAGGGCCTCAAATTGACAAAAAACGGCAAAATTTTACCGCCTATGATTAGGTTATCAGAATTAATTCAAACGTGTCAAGTTGAGGTTCTCTTTTTGTCAGTTCTATTATTACAGTGTCTGATATATTTTGTAGGAGTCTATATTGATTTGATAGTATTTTTCTTACTATTCTCTTACTTTTAATGTTTCACCTTTATAAATAATATTTATTGGGTTAATAATTACCTGCTTTTCACCGTTTGCAACATATCCTGCATCAAGTCCTTCAAAACCAAGCTTTTTGATAATGCGTAATGCTTTTTGACTATCTGTTTTTGGTAAAAAGAGTACATAGTCTTGGCCCATATTATATGTTTCGTACATTTCATAATCAGAAAGACCCGTATACTTTTGAATAAAGAGAAATATTTCTTGTGGATCAAAGATTTTTTCTAATATGTAAGTAAAAGTTCCACGTCCTCTCATAACCTTTCTTAAACCATGACCAGTTATATTTGAAATATAATGAATCGTAATACCCGCATCGAATAGTTCCTTAATAAGAGATGCATAAATATGAGTTTTTGTAAGTATTTCTTCTCCGTATAATTTGCCATTTGGCAGTTCGGTTGCATATCCTTTTGGTAATTTTTTTGCAACAGCTCGTGAAAGAGAAATGCCATTTGCATTAATACCTGAGCTTTTTAATAACAAAATTCTATCTCCGACTTGTACATTTTTATCTAGAAGTAATCGTTTTTTTGATTTAATAATACCTACTACAGAACTGCCTAATGCAATGGTCTCGGGATTGACAATATTATTATAGGAAGGTGATTCTCCGCCTCCCCATGTCGCTTGAGCATCATCGCAAGCCTGCTTCCATCCATTTACAAGATCAGTTGTTCTTTCAATATCATCAAACCAACTGCTTTTCCCCACTGCCCAGAAGGCAAATACTGTTAATGGTTTTGCTCCAACCGATGCTAGATCGTTTAGCGCACTAGCAACAGTATCATAACCGATATTTTCGTAATAGGTTTTGTTTGTAATTTCTCTCATAGCATCTGCGATTAAATTTTTCGTCCCAAGACTCTCTGTGACGGATGCCATATATGTATTTTTTTGTTTCCAAACAAATGCTGATTCACCACGAGTATCACTTATTTCTGAAAATCCATAGTTTGTAAGATGTTTTGCAGTTTGCTTACCTGCTTTTTGTGCTAGTGTTTTTGCAGGATCGAGAGAGTCATAATCAACACCGGATTCTTGATAACTGATTTTTTGTTTTTTCATAGGCTCTATCATATAGGACATTCCTGCTAATGTAAATAGTTCATCAAAATTAGTCAGTAATTCTTTTGATTCGTCCTTTTTTAGTAATGCAATTGTATGATAGGAAAGAGATGTTGGAAGGTAAGGTTTGTCGATTATTTTTGGTCTTGGTTCAATAGTTACTGCATTCTCTTGTTTAATAATAAGAGATTCATTTTTTTTAACATTAACTCTTTTATGGCTTATAATTTTTTTAATTGCATGCCAATTTATTTCTTTATTTTTTAGTAGCAATTTTTCTCTCTCTTCCCAATCTTCAAAAGCATCAGGAATTGTATGTCCAATAACCATTTCCCCGACATCTGTAGTAGCTTCTGAATCAGTAGACATGCCATTTTTTTTCATCAAAATTTCGGCTTTTGATGAAAGACTTCCAAGTGTCATTCCAACATGTAGAAAGGTAAAAAGTTCCTTATTTAATTCCAAACATTTTTTGAGGAGATTTTTAATATCCGGATTATTACCAAAATAGAGAGTTAATCCAAAGTCTCCAATAATACCTGTTTTTTTATCAACGGGTGATGCATAGAAATAAACAATACCGTTTTTTTGATTAAGAAAGATATCATCTCGAGGCCATTTTTCTTGCGGTCTCGCGCTTTTATAGTTGATGCGCTCGACTTGTTGGTCTGTTGCAAAAAGAACGATTATGCCATATGGTGGGGGGGTATACCACCCATCATGAAAAATATCTATATTTTTTTGCATTTCAGTGAGCCATGCGTCGCGAAGCATAACTTCTGAGATAGGTTTATTTGCAGCTAACAGTTTTTTTAGAATTTTATAAAGTGATTCTGCTGCAATTTTTCTTGTATGTTTACAGATTTCAAGTTTATCCATACTATTTGTTATTTACCTCAAATCGATTTTCTTAAGGGCAATGATTGTTTTACGTTTTTGCATATTGCCATGATTGGTTTTTCCCTCTATATTCATCATACGATAATAGTTTTTGCTCTGGCTTCATTCGAGTTGTATAAAGCGTGCCTTGCAGATGGTCAATCTCATGTATGATAAGTCTTGCAGTTCCGAACGAAAACGAGCTATGAATTTCTTGTCCATCGAGTTTCTGATAAGTAATTTCAATCTCTAACGGTCTAGGGACTAATCCTCTCATATCAAAAAAAGACCAGCAGCCTTCATATTGTTCATCGGTTCCTTGTGATTGAGATATAATTTGTGGATTGAGCAGAATTAGTGGTTTTTCATTAAGTGGCATAACAATTGTTGCCTGATAGGGAAGCCCAATTTGAGGCGCTGCTAGCCCAAGACCTTTACTAAAATTATGGATTTTTCTGGCAGCATCGATAGTTTGTTGTAATTGACCAATTACCTCTTTTGCTATATTTTTTTGATGAGGTAGATTAAAGAGTTGACATACGTTTTTAAGTATTGGATCTCCTCTTTGTCGGATACCAATTGCTTTCATTTTTTCACTTAGTGATAATTCTTGTAATGTTTCTGGTTTATATTGATTTTTAGGGATATTCATATTTTTCTAAATAATTGTAGCAGTTTTATTTAGGTTGTGTTTTATCCTTGTTTCAATTGGATAGCTGAATGCTTTGAATTTTTTGTCGGTGAGCATTTCATACGTTTTGATATAGCGTTGTGAAAGTTCGACTGCTAGTTCTTTGGGTATTTTTGGTGGGTCACCTTCACCTCGATAGCCGTGTTCTGCATACCAAAGTCTGAGAAATTCTTTATCAAAATTTTCTGGCTCTTTTCCATGCTTTAGTTGTTTATTATATGTTTCTGCAATCCAAAATCGTGAACTGTCCGGTGTGTGAATTTCATCCATCAGCATAAGTTTGCCATCACATAGACCAAATTCGTATTTTGTATCAACAAGAATTAGTTTATGTTTTTTACACCATTTACTACCAAAATCAAAAAGCGCTAATGCTGCTTCTTCCATTTGTTTATATATCTTCGGAGTAACAATTTTTTGTTTAATTATTTCCTCCCTTGTTAATCTTTCATCATGTTTATTACTGCCAGGAAGCGGATGTGTTGTCGGAGTGATAATTGGATGGGGAAGTTTTTGATTTTTTTTCATGCCATCTGGGAATTTCATTCCGTAAATTTCTCTTTCACCTTTTTCATAGGAGTACCAGATGGATGTTTTCGTAACACCTGATAAATATCCTCTGACCACAATCTCAACAGGAATTGGTTCACAATTATTTGAGATCAAAACATTAGGATCGGGGATAGCAATCATATGATTAGGGATGATATCTTTTGTTTTTTCAAACCAGAATGCTGCCAATTGGTTTAACACTGCACCTTTGAAAGGAATAGTCCCTAGAATCACATCGAATGCAGATTGTCTATCCGTTGTGATAGTTACACGGTTTTTGGGAAGGATATAGATGTCCCGAACTTTTCCCTGATGTTTTTTACCAAGATTGGGAAGATCTATTGTTTGTAAAGCTTTAGGGATGGCGGAAAGAATTGTTTTGGAGTGAACCATATCAGGATTTTATTTTTTTGAGATAGTCTTTAAAACCAACTTCGTCAAGCGTTTCAACCTTCTGCAGAACAGATGTTTCTATTTTTTTTTGATACTCTGTTAATTTTTCTTGAATACTTTTATCAGCTGAGCCGATTATTTTTGCTGCGAGTAGCCCTGCATTTTTTGCGCCATTGATAGCGACAGTTGCGACGGGAATTCCTGGCGGCATTTGTACTATTGAGAGTAATGAATCAAGTCCATCGAGATTTTTTGTTTTGATCGGTACACCGATGACAGGAAGTGTTGTAAGAGACGCAATCATGCCGGGTAAATGAGCTGAGCCACCTGCGCCTGCAATAATGACGTGTATGCTTTTTTCAACAGCAGATTTGGCATACTCATACATCCGATCAGGTGTTCGATGCGCTGAAATGATAGTTATTTCATAGGGAATTGACAACTCATCTAAAAGATTTGCAGCTTCACTCATGACTGGAAGGTCACTATCTGATCCCATGATGATGCCAACTAAAGGTTTAATCATATATTAAATGGTAATTAATTTTCTTGCTTTTTTTGCTTTCTTCAACGCCTCTTCAATAGTTTCTCCAATTGCTGTAAGATGTCCCATTTTTCTTTCTTTTCTTGTTTGCAGTTTACCATAAATATGAACTGTTACGCCAGGGATTTTTCCAGCTTCTGCAACGCCTTTTTGTTTTGCTTTTCCATCCCGTTCACCTAAAATATTGATCATGACAGCAGCAGGAGTTTTCAATTTGGTCGATCCAAATGGCATATCGGCAATTGCTCTTGCATGTTGTTCGAATTGTGATGTCTCAGTTGCTTCGATGGTATAGTGACCAGAATTATGGACACGTGGTGCAATTTCATTAATTAAAATTTTTCCATCTTCTAGTAAAAACATTTCGATACCAAACATACCAGCACCCTTTAATTGTCTCATTACTTTTTCAGCGAGCCGTTGTGCTTTAATTTGTATTTTACTATCTATGGGTGCAGGGACTACAAGAAGATGGAGAATGTTATTTTTATGGATTGTTTCCACTACCGGGTATGAAATTATTTCGTTTTTTGTATTTCTTCCGACCATCACAGCTAATTCTTTGATAAATGGTACAAATTTTTCTATGTATAATTTTCTTCCTTGAAGTTTTTTAACGCCGTTATCAATATCAGATTCTTTTGTAATAAGGGCATTCCCTCTACCATCATATGCATCAAATCGTGCTTTGAGTAAAAATGGATATCCATATTTTTTTGCCACTTGAAGAATTTCCTTTTTGGAATCTATTTCCACAAAATCTGCAACAGGGATTTTTGCCTTTTTTAGAAATTGTTTTTGTACGAGCTTATCTTTGATAATACTGAGTGTTTTTGCAGAAGGGTTTATTTTCAATCCTTTTCTCGAGAGCTCATCAAGAATTTCAGCATTAGCAAGTTCGATTTCAAATGTTAAATAGTCTGAAATTTTTGCAAGTTCTCTGATTGCTTTTTCATCGTTGTAATCGGCGACAATTTGGTAATCTGCTACTTGTCCTGCAGGACTATTGGGAGTTGGATCAATGATGTTAACAGTAAAGCCAAGCTTTTTTGCATCAATTGCAATGAGCCTTCCAAGTTGTCCACCACCGACAATGCCAATTCGTTTCTGCATGTGTTGTTACAGTATTTCTTCAGGGTTATATAAAGCTGCTTGAGGGTATTTTTTTGTTATTTTTTCAACATCTGCTGCAAAGGTTGCTATTTGCGTTGGTGCATTACCGACAAATTCAATTGGTTTAGCAATTGCAGCAGCAAGTTTTTCTTTCGTAAGAGATAAGCGACTATCCTGCGATAATCGATCTAATAAATCATTGTTTTGTTTTGCTGAATTTCTCATTTCTAATGCTACTGCAATAGCATGTTCTTTTATTACTGCATGTGCGGTTTCTCGACCAATACCTTCTTTAACAGCTGTCATTAAAAGCCTTGTTGTTGTTAAGAATGGCAAATATTTATCCATTTCTCTTTGGATCACAGCAGGATAGAATCCACATTCATCCAGGATTGTTAATAGAGTTTCAATGGTACCATCAGCAGCAAAGAACGTATCAGGTAATGCGATTCTTCTTGTTGCTGAATCACTGACATCTCCGGCAAAAATTTGGTTACCGGAAATTCCAGCTGCCATAACAACGTAACCCATTAAACTATTTTTGAATGAAAAAATTCTTTCCGAGTTTCTACTATTCATTTTATGAGGCATTGCTGTAGATCCGACTTGTCCTTTTTTAAAGCCTTCGGTAAATTCTTCAAATCCTGCCATTTCACGAGCGGTCATAGCAAATCCAGCTGGGCCACAGACTAGTTGAAAAAGAGTTGCAATAACTTCAAAATCTAACGAGCGAGGATAGACTTGCCCAACACTCGTTAATACATTTTTAAACCCTAAAAAGGTTACTATTTTTTTTTCTAACAATGCTACTTTTTTACTATCACCATCAAATAATTGGAGTTGGTCTGTTTGTGTACCTACAGCTCCTTTTATGCCTCTCAATGGATAGTTTTCGATTAGCGTCTCAAGTCGATTAAATGCGATAAGTAATTCCTGACCAAAATTAGCAAAAATTTTTCCTATAACTGAAGGTTGAGCGACTGCTAAGTGTGTTCTTTCAGGATAAACAAGTGAATTATATTCCACTGCTAAACGCGCCATTTTTGCTAAAACAGCGACTGTATGATCTCTCAAAATTATCAGTCCCTGTTTATTTTGCATTTGTTCGACATTATCTGAGAGGTCTCTTGAAGTCATCCCGAGATGGGCATATTCATATCCTGCAATTTTGTTAAAAGCTTCTAGTTTTGCTTTCTGATCGTGTCGTATTTCTCGTTCTCTGTTTTTAATCCACTCAAGGTCAATTGTATCTTTAGCTTTTTCATACGCTTCTATAGCTGCTTTAGGGATGTCTAGACCCAGTTCAGCTTGTGTTTTCATAACAGCAATCCATAATTCTCGTTCAAGCAGTATTCTTCCTTCTGGAGAAAAAACCTTGACCATGTGAGAGCTAGCGTAACGGTCTGCTAATGTGTTTGGAATAGTTGGTTGTCTGGTTTGCTTATTCATTTTTTAGTGCCAGAAAGCACGCCGTCCGGTAAAGATCATCGGAATGTCTGCCTTATTTGCTGCGTCAATTGATTTTTCATCATTGATTGAGCCACCTTGTTGCACAATTCCTGCAATTCCATGCTTTGCAGCAAGTGCTACGCTATCCGGGAAGGGGAAGAAGCTGTCACTGATTAAAATACCATCTTGAGTATGCTTATCAGCTTGCTCAAGAGCTATTTTTGTTGATCTGATACGTGATGTCTGTCCAGCACCGATTCCGCGAGTCATCGGAAGATTTTTATCAACAATAAGGATGGTATTTGATTTAATTTTTGTGACAAATTTCCAACCGATTTGCATCTGTTGCAGTTGTTGTTTGGTTGGTTTCTTTTTGGTAACAACTTGCCATTGTTTGAATGATTCATCGATATCAATATCAGCAGTTTGTAATATAAATCCACCATCAAGGGATTTCATATTCCACTGATCGGATAACGTAGGAATGTCGCCAAAGGTATAAATTCCCATACTTTTTCTTACTGCTTGAAGGAAGGCTAGTGCATCTTTTTTGATATGAGGAGCTGCAATGATGTCCATATTGCCGCGTTTGGCATCTTTGAAACTACCAATAATTTTTGCTGCTGTTAGATCCATTGGTTTATTTAATATCACAATACCGCCAAATGCCGACTCTGGATCAGATGCAATAGCTCGAGTGAGTGCTTCTGCAGCATTTGTCCCAAGTGCAATACCGCAAGGGCTGTTATGTTTAATAATCACTGCAGCTGGTTGTGCAAAAACACGAACTGATTCAAGCCCTGCATTAATATCGGTGACATTGATAAGTGAAAGGTCTCGTCCCCAATGTTTGGTCAGATGCTGTAAAGGAGTCTGGAAATTTGGTCGGGTATAAACTGCTCCCTTCTGGTGAGGGTTTTCGCCATAGCGAAGATCGAGTAATTTTCTTCCGGGAATGGTGATTTCTTTGGGAAAAGTTATCTCATCCGATTGTGAGTTGAAATACCACGCGATTTGACTATCATAAAAAGTGAGGTGATCAAATGCTTTTGCCTGCAGATATCGAGTGAGTTTTGGAGGGAACCCTTTTTTCTGTAAAGCGTTACTTACTATTTGATAATCTGTTGGATCAATGACTACGATGAGGCTATTTTTTGCTGCTGAGCGAATCATTGTTGGACCTCCAACGTCTATATTTTCAATGGCCTTTTTGAAGGTTACTTTTTTATCTGTAATTGTTTTTTCAAACGGATAGAGATTACAGACAACGATATCTATTTGTTTAATTTGTAATGTATCTGCTTCTTTAAGATGTTGGGGATTGGTTCGATCATATAAAAGTGCTGATTCGATTTGAAAACTAATTGTTTTCATTCTTCCATCAAAACTTTCAGGATTGCCAGTGATCTCTTGAATCGGGATGTAAGGAATTTTTTCGGCTTGGAGAGCTTTTGCAGTACCTCCAGTTGAAATGATTTCGTAACCTGCCTTACTGATTGCCTTTGCAAAAGGAATGATATCAGTTTTATCATAGACGCTTAAGAGCGCATACTTTTTAGCCATTGGATTAATGCTATTATATCAAGAAAAATAATTTACTGCATTCTTGAAGATTTGTAAACCTGGTCCCTCGGTTGGAAGCTGTTTTTTTGTCCGACGATTCGTTTCTTTAATGAGTTGCCAATCAGGACGCTGAACAAAGAACATGCCTCTTTCAGGATGTGGCATGAGTCCGAGGATTCTACCTGTTTCGTCAGTGATGCCGGCGATATCTGCAATAGAGCCGTTAGGGTTTGTTGGTAAATTGAGATAAGTGCATATGTCGCCGTTGATATATTGGAGTGCAATTTGTTTGTTATTTTGTAGATGCTTGAGGTTTTCTTTGCTAGTGAAAAAATTGCCTTCGCCGTGTGCAATCGGTAGTGAAAGCGTATCAATTCCTTTAAGCCAGGGAGTGTCTGACACAACTTTCATATCTACCCACCTGTTGCTGAAGCGTGCTGAAGTATTGTTTACTACAGCAACTTCTCTATCGTCATAGTTTCCATAAAATGCAGGGATAAGGCCGAGGTTCATAATAATTTGACAGCCGTTGCAGATGCCGATGATTAATTTATCTTTTTGAATAAAGTTTTGTATAGTTTCCCAGAGATGATTTTTGACTTTGCTTGCATATGCGTTGCCAGCGCCCGTGTCGTCACCGTAGGCAAACCCACCGGGGAATGAAAGAATTTGATAATTTGCTAATTTCTTTTTTCCGTCAATAATATCGTTGATGTGAACTATTTCAGTCATTGCTCCGGCAAGCTCGAAGCCATATGCGGTTTCTTCTTCGGAATTTAATCCATATCCTGAGAAAATTAATGCTTTTGGTTGATTCATAATGGTATGTTTTGAATTTTCTGGTTGGACAGTAACATTTTTAGTAATTTTTAAATGTCTCCCGGTATGCTTCTGTTGCATTTTTCAGATCAAGATTAATGAGTTCATTTCCTTGCAAGCCTTTGATAACAAGTTTATTTTCTTTTGTTATATTTCCAATTTGTTTGTAAGCATTGCCTTGGAGAAGTTCTTCAAACGCTTCTCTGTTTTCTTTAGCAATGGTGACGAGGATGCGACCTTGGCTTTCAGAATAGAGAGCGTAGTCATCACGGCTGACGTTTCCGTTTATCTTTTTTAAAGACACAGCAAGGCCGAGCTGTCCTCCAATTGCTTTTTTTGCAAGAGCAACAGCAAGTCCACCACGACTAATACTGAGACTTGAGGCAACGAGTTGTTTTTGTATGGCCTTTGCTAGTGCAGTATATAGGTTTTTATTTTTTACTGTATTTACTTGTGGGATGTTTGCGTTTGTCACCTGAAGCAAGGACAAATATTCAGAGCCGCCGAGCTCGTCATTCGTTTCTCCTAAAAGATAAAGAGTATCTCCTGGCATTTTTGCATCAAGAGAGACGACGTCGGCAATATCATTGACAACGCTTATTGATGAGATTAATAATGTTGGAAGAATAGAGATTGTGTTTGGTTTGCCATTCATATCAAATCCTTTGAAGTCATTGAACATACTATCTTTTCCAGAGATATACGGAGTTTCATATGCGACTGCCACATCATAGCACGCTTTTGCTGCTTGTTTTAATTGCCATAATCTTTCTGGTTCATTGCTACTGCACCAGCAGAAGTTATCAAGAAGTGCAATCGCATCAGGATTGGCGCCCGCTGC
>Ga0210404_10001151_pt1 | contig 11653 bp, 10 predicted proteins | sample IncBWH28MmetaG_FD_155455 | JGI IMG/M metagenome (GOLD analysis project Ga0210404, IMG submission 155455) | Forest soil microbial communities from Barre Woods Harvard Forest LTER site, Petersham, Massachusetts, United States - Inc-BW-H-28-M | ecosystem: Environmental > Terrestrial > Soil >... | reverse complement strand
GCAGGAAACGTGGCTTGCTTCCAGGTCGCGCCCGGAGAGCAGCAACATGATTTCCGGTGTCAGCCCTACCCACCAATTGGGTGGCTCCACTTTCGTAACTGCGGGAGCGGAATCGTTCGGCTTCTCCTGCGCGCCGGTATCAAGCGTGAAGCCTCCGCCGGCAAGCAGGAAAACGCATACAATCGAAAACGTTCGGAAGAAGAATCGCCAAATCGGTAAGAGTTGTTTTCTCACGGGAAGAGCATAAGGAAAAATAAGCCGGGATTCCAGTACTCGCACTTATCCGCGGCATCGAGCATGCTTTATTTTTGTCCCGGTGTTCCAGGCGCAAAAACCAATCGTCCAAACGCCTCCGGAACGTGAAAATTCGCCACCGCTGTCCCTGTCGGCTGCCAAGCTGAATAGAACCGTGGCTCCTTCGCTCCCTCGACACGGTAAAAATTCACTCTCCAGATTGCTTCAGGATCAAACCGCTCGACCAGTGATTTCATCGGTACCGCCAATTCCGCAATCCACGTCTTGTCTTTCTCGTCTAAGACGACGCGCCGCCGTAACCCGCTTTTCAAATCATGTTTTTCACCCGGGGCAATGTCCAGATCGATCCACATCCCATTTGGACTCACCTCGAACTCCTTGTAGCGCCGCATCTCCGCCGGATTGGGCTGAAGAAAAATCTCCGCGACGTCGCGATCCCAAAGCTGGTCCCGCCGTCCATTCGGCTCGGCGGCATCGGAAAAAACTGTAATCAAGCGGTACCTCGCTCGGAATCGCAGATAAAGCCAATCCGGCGTCCAAAGAAGCCGAACTTCGGTCTCCCGCTCTGGATCCGCATTTTTCCCTTGCCAGTCGGCGTCGAATCGAATGCTTCGCGCTGCTTCCCAGGAATCTTGTTTGGGAAATCCTTCGCCCTCCGCCGGTTCCGTCATTCGAACCGCCACGGCCGTCCGTCCATCTGGGAAAAAGTTATGTTCCGTCATTTCGGGTGGTCGCACCACTCGCGCTTCCTCTCAGGATAGCGATTGCGCTGTGTTTCACAAGAAAAAACCAGCGCGCTCGCGAAAAAACTCCTCCACGTCACAAGCCTTGAACCTCCCATGCCCCACCCCCGCAGACTTTTTGCGCACCACGCTTTTCTCTCGCCCGGGACGTTTTCCCTCGCCGTGTTAGCATCAACTTGAGCCTCTTCCAGCACTCTTTTAAAGGATCAACCCAGCGGAAACCCAGGAGCGCAGCAAATGATTGAACCCGTCAACGCCGAAGAATTCGTCAGCCAGCCGGAACGCCGCAAGCCGGAAGACTTTCAGTTCGCGAAATTCCGCATCGACTCCGGCGTCGCCCGCATGACCCTCAGCCGCCCGGAACACAATCTTCTCAATGAAGCCATGCTGCGCGAGCTTGCCGACGGCATTGTCTATGCCGGTGAGCAGAGCCACGTTAAATTGATTGTCCTCGATTCCGCTTGCAAAGTTTTTTGCGGCGGCATCGACATTGGCGAATACACGTCGCAGCGCGTCTTCCAGATGCTCGATGCTTTCCATGCCGTATTTTCCGCAATGTTGGACGTTGGAAAACCGGTCGTCTGCGTCGTGAATGGTCCTGCTATTGGTGGCGGCGCGGAGTTGGCGGCCTTCGGTGATTTGATCATCGCCACCCCGAAAGCCCGCTTTGCTCAGCCGGAGATTAGCATCGGCATCTTTCCCCCGCTCGCCTCCACGATTCTGCCCTACCTTGTCGGGCCCAAGGTCGCGTTGGAGCTTGTTCTCACCGGCGAACCGGTTACCGCCGAACGCGCGCTTGAGCTTGGCATGATCAATCGACTCGTGCCGGAATCCCAATTGGAGCAGACGGTCACCGATCTCGTGAATCGCATCAACAGTCACTCCGGTCCCGTCTTGATGATGGCCAAGAAAGCCATTCTCGGTGGCATGGGCTTGTCGCTCCGCGAGGGCCTCAAGCAATCGATGAGCATTTTCTTGAATGAGCTTTACCGTCTCGATGATTCCCAGGAAGGCCTGCGCGCGATCATCGAAAAGCGCAAGCCCAACTGGAAAAATCGCTGAGCTGTGGCATCGGCGGCGCCCACCCAAGCGTCAATAGTTTCCCTGGGCATTGACGCTCCGCCCCTCGCGGCTTACACTCAATTTTCAATTTGCAGGCAAGGGCAGCGGGGAAGGCCGTGTGAATCGGCCGCGGTCCCGCCACTGTAATCGGCTGAAAAGCCGTAAGCCAGGCCACCCTCCCGCGCCGCAGAAGGCCGCGCTCTTCGCGAGAAAGAGCATTGCCGCAAGCCCCAGGGTGTCTCGTGGGGCTTTTTTGTTGCGCCACCGGAATTTTGCCGTCGAAGGGGAGCGAGTGACACAGGTTTCAATCCCGCGCTTTCAATCCGCAGTCTGCGTCACGGTCGCCGCCATGCTCTGCGCCGCTCCTCCCCTGTTTGCTCAATCTGCTTCGTCGGCAACTCCCGCTGCAACTCCCCTGTTTCGCGAAGTCACCGACGAAGCTGGCCGCACCGTGCGCATCCCACAGCCGGTCCACCGCATCGTTTCCCTCGCACCCAGCCTCACGGAAACCGTCTACGCTCTCGGCCTCCAGGACCGCCTCGTCGGCGACACCGACTACTGCGACTACCCTCCCGACGCCAAAACAAAAACAAAAGTCGGCGGCGCCATCAATCCCAGCCTCGAACAGATTGCCGCGTTGCATCCTGATCTCGTTCTCATGGCAAAAAGTCTGAATCGCCTGGAAACCGTTTATTCCCTCGACAACCTCGGAATTTCCGCCTACGCCGTCGACCCTCACACTGTCGACGGAATTATTTCCTCTTCCAAAAAACTGGCCGATGTCCTGGGCGCTCCCGAAGCCGGCGATTTGATAGCTGCCGACTTGCAGCGCCGTCTCGCGGACTTGCATCACCGTATCGGCGCTCTGCCCCCGAAGCGCGTGCTCTTCGCCGTTTGGACCGAGCCGCTCATCTCCATCGGCAGAGACACGTTCATAGCCGATGCCTTGCGCCGCGCCGGCGGCGTCTCCATCGTCGATTCCTCGCAAGATTGGCCCCAGGTTAATCTCGAGGAAGTTGCCCGCCTTCAGCCAGACTATCTCGTCTTCGCCGCGTCCCACGCAGAATCAGTTGCTCCACAGCTGGACGCCTTGGCCCGCCTCCCCGGCTGGCGCATCATTGATGCCGTTCGCGATCGCCGCTACGCCGTAATAAGCGAAGCCGTGAATCGTCCTGCGCCCCGCATCGTTGAAGCCATCGAGGATCTTGCTAAACAACTTCACCCTGAGGCCTTTGCAGAAAAACCGGAAGCTGGCAAAGAAAGGCCCGGGAAAGAAATTCCCCCGCCTCCGCACCAATCTTTCTTGCACTTGCCTCTCGACATCCATTCTTCCTCGCCGGACGCCGTGAGCCGCGGAGGCTGCGCATGCGCCCGCTGACCTTCCGCCGTCTCTTCATCCAATGTTTCATTCTCGCCGTGATTCTGTTCGTCGTTGTAGTCGTCGCCATGAAGTTTGGCGCGGTTCCTGTTTCGCTTTACGCGCTCGGCCGCGATGTGCTGCGATTTCTGCTTGGGCAGACCAGCCAGATCTCCACTGACTACGGCCTGATTCTCTGGAATATCCGCCTGCCGCGCATTCTCCTTGCCATCATTGTCGGCGCCTCACTCTCCGTCGCGGGCACCAGCTTTCAGGCTTTGCTGCGCAACCCCTTGGCCGATCCCTACGTCCTCGGTGTTTCCAGCGGAGCTTCCGTAGGCGCCATTTTGGCGTTAATCGCAACGCCATATCTCGCTCTGCCGCCCGCGGTTAGTGCTCTGCTCACCCCGATGGGTGCATTCCTCGGGGCCGCCGCGACCATCACGGCTGTCTATTTTCTTGGCCGCCGCGAAGGGCAGATCGACAGCACCACTCTGCTTCTCGGCGGTGTCATCACCGCTTCGTTTCTCAATGCCATTATCATGTTCTTATTGAGCACTGTGACTAGCGGCAACACGCGCGGCATGGCCTTCTGGCTGATGGGCGATCTCTCAACTTCGTATCAGAAGAGTGTCTTTTGGTTTCTGGGAATTGGTTTCTTTGTCGCCACCGGCGCCATTTATACCACTGCCACCGACTTGAATCTGCTTCTCGCTGGAGAAAAGGAAGCGATGCACCTTGGCGTGGACGTGCCGCGCGTCCGCTTGGTCGTCTACATTGCAGCCTCGTTTCTGACCGGATTGGCAGTTTCCGTCAGCGGGTCCATTGCCTATGTCGGGCTGATCGTCCCTCACATAATGCGTCTCATTTTCGGGTCCGACCATCGCACCTTGCTGCCCACCGCCGCGCTCGGCGGAGCCATCGCCTTGGTGTTTGCGGATACTTTGGCGCGTACCGTGGTTGCCCCCACGGAGCTTGCTGTCGGGGCAGTGACCGCTGTTGTCGGCGCGCCGCTCTTCATCTATCTTCTGCGCAGGGGCGCGTCATGAGCAGCTCCGCTCTGGCGCGCAACGCTGGCGACCCCGCTCGCTCTAGCTCTGACGCTCGCCTCAGCGTCGAGCAAGTCAGCTACGCCTACTCCGCCAATCCTTCGCAGGCGCCCCTCTTCACCCTCGAAGCCACCAGCTTCCAGGCCAAGCCCGGCGAAATCGTCGCCATCCTCGGCCCCAACGCCAGCGGCAAATCCACCCTCCTGAAATTGATCTCCGGAGCTCTCGCGCCCCTCTCCGGCCGCATACTTCTCGATGGCTTCGTCACCCATTCGCTCACGCCGCGAACCCGCGCCCAGCGCATCGCCGTCGTCCAGCAGGAGAGCCGCCTGCTCTTCCCCGCGCGAGCCTGGGAATTCGTCCTTCAGGGCCGCCACGCCCACAGCCGCACGCTGCGCTTCGAATCCGAAGACGACGTCATCATCGCAAAAAACGCCCTTGCCCAGGTCGGCGCGGCCGATCTCAGCGACCGCTGGATGGATCAAATCTCCGGCGGAGAAAAGCAGCGCGTCATTCTCGCCCGCGCCCTGGCCCAGCAGCCGTTGCTCCTTTTACTCGATGAGCCCACGCTTCACCTGGACATCGCCGCGCAAGTCGACCTGCTGCATTCTCTGCGCCGCCTCGCCGCCGAGAATCGCTACACCGTCGTCGTCGTTACGCACGAGCTGAATCTCGCCGCCGAATATGCCGATCAAGTCGTCTTGATGCAGCGTGGCCGCTGCCTGCGCGTCGGTCCGCCCGCGGCCATTTACCAGCGCGAATTGCTCGAACAGGTTTTCCAGACTCCGCTCACCGTGGCGCTCGGCTCTTCCGGTCGGCCTCACGTGACGGTCGTATCGGAACGGTAGCAGCAGTCTCATCGTCAACCCCAACCCCGCGGCCCCGCGCCGCGGACCACAATCACCGCAGACTTCGTGCTCGGGAAGACGGGCATCGTTCGTTGCGTTCGAATTTGAGTTTTTCAGGAGGCCGGAGCTTTAGCTCCGGCGTTGGTCGCCCCAACAGTGGGGCTTAGCCCCTGAAGTGCTCGCAGCGAACATGCACAAGCCGTCGCCGCCGCGCGACTGTAAGGCGGAAGTCGGTCGCTCAGCGAACGCCGTCAAAGTTCGCTTCGCCGCCGCGCTTTCAAAGTCAGCGAGCAAGCCACTGTGGCGCCACATCCTTTTTTCGGGGCGCGCCGCGGGAAGGCCGCTCGCCAGTTCCTTGTAGGCGCCGGGCCTTAGCCCGGCCCGCCCGCTCGGAACGCGTACTACCGCCAAGCCAGGAGACCGGCGAACTCTGCAGCCTTTGCGATCTTCATCCGTCGCGAAGGACAACCTTCAAGCTCCCGCGCGAGAGGGAGCGGAGGACACCATGAAACCACTCAGATTCGCAGTTCCTTTTCTGTTCGTTCTTTTCAATTTCATTTCCAGTTCCGCAAACGCGCAGGTTGCATCGCCGCCGTCTTCGCCGCGTGGACAAAATCGCTCCGCGAAAGCCGCAATTCACGGTCAGATCATTGATCCGGACGGTAAGCCTGTCGCGCGAACGCGTGTCACTCTTTTCAACGGCCTCGCCGCTGTCGACGAGCGCATCGTCGGAAATGACGGCGCGTACCGTTTCGACAATCTGGTCCCGGGGCCCTACTCTCTCGTTGCCAACGCCGTCGGTTTCTCCGCGCTAACCACCGACATCGATGCCAAGTCCGGCCAGGACTTCGCCTTCGATCTCCATTTGCAGCTCAGCGCCGTCCAGGATCAAGTGGTCGTCTCCGCGTCCCTTTCCGGAGCCTTGGCCCCGCAAGTCGGCAACTCGGTCAGCGTCGTCACGAAGCAGGAGATTCAGGATCGCGACGCTGAAAGCATCTATCAGGTTTTGCAAGGGCTGCCTTCCGTGGAAATCGCGCAGACTGGCCGTCGCGGTGCCATAACCACGGCGTTCATTCGCGGGGGCAATTCCAACTACAACCTTGTCATGATTGACGGCATTCAGGTCAATTTGTTCGGCGGCGACTTCGACCTTTCGAGTATCTCGACCGACGGTGTCGATCGCGTCGAGGTTTCGCGCGGCCCGGAAAGCGCTCTTTTTGGTTCGAACGCCGTCGCTGGCGTTATCAACATCGTCAGCGAACGCGGGGAAGGTCCGCCCCATTTTTCAGCTCTCGCCGAAGGTGGCAGCTATTCCACGCGCCGTTTTGCCACCGGCGGCAGCGGTCTCACCGGTGGTTTCAGCTGGGCCTACAATCTCTCTCGCCTGGACACCGATGGCGTCGTTGCCAACGATGACTATCGCAATCAGTCTTCATATCTCAGTCTGGGTTACTCGCGTTCGCCAAGGCGCCAGTTCAACTTTCATTTTTTCGGCGGCGCCAGCAAGGCCGGCTCCCCCGGCCCGTATGGCTCCGATCCCGATCATCTCTTCTTCGGACTCGACACCACTTCGCGCTACAACCAGAATCTCTTCGCGTATCAAGCCAGCTACTCCGAACAGTTCACGGATCGCCTCAAGCAGGTCGTCTCTGTCAGCGTTTCGCCGAACAACGACTACTTCGTCTCCGCCTTTGGCGACTCCTTCCTGCACAGCCTTCGCGTTGTTTTCAATACCCACGGAGAAGTCACCGTTTCGTCGAAGGACGTCTTCGTCTACGGTTTTGAATACAATCACGAACAGATCAAGGACACCTTCATCACTAACGCAAGCGGCGACGTCTTTGTGCTTCCCCGCGCCGCGTACGCTTACTTCGCGGAGAATCGCTGGAATCCCAATCGCCGCTGGTTCCTGACCACCGGACTGCGCATCGATAATTTCCGCACCGCGGCCGTTCCGCCGGACGCCTTCGGCTCGCGCCCCGCGTTCCCGGAGAACTCCATCGTCAAAGTGAATCCCCGAATCGCCACGGCGTTTCTCTTGCGGGATGCTTCTTCCGCCGCGGATTTCGGCGCCACGCGTTTGCATTCCAGCTTCGGCACCGGCATCCGCGAACCCAACGGTTTCGAGCTGGCCTTCACCGATAATCCCAGGCTCAAACCCGAAAAAAGCGTCAGCTTTGATGCGGGCGTCGAGCAGCGCCTTTTTTCCGATCGCGCGGCCGTCGACGTCACCTATTTCTACAATCGCTTTAAAGATCAGATTGTCTCGGTTGGTGCTCTCACCGATCTCAGCCACTTCCAGACGGACAATCTGGCTAACGCACGTGCGCAGGGCCTCGAAACCACTCTTCGTCTCCGTCCGTTTCGTTCCCTTGAACTCTCCGCTCAGTACACTTGGCTGAACTCTTCGATCCTCGCCCTCGATGGCACCACCATCGTCGGCGCTCCTTTTGAAGTCGGCCAGCCTTTGCTTCGCCGGCCGCGCGAATCCGCTGGCTACAACATCACTTGGCGTCATCGCGCTCTCACTCTCAACACCAACGCTTACATCCGCGGCCGCGTCCTCGATGTCGAGCCCAACGACGGCACTTTCGCCTGCACTCTCGGTCTCCAGTGTCTCTTTCAGGTTAAGGGTTACACCCTCGGCAACGCCGGTTTCTCTTATCAGCTGCCGGCTGGCGTGGAAATCCATGGCCAGATCAACAACGTCTTCAACCAGCGTTATGAAGCGGCCTTCGGTTTCCCGGCCTTGCGCTTGAATTTCATGGCCGGAGTCCGTTACCAATTCCCCTCGCGCTGACGCTTGAGCATCGCGATGCACGCACCCGAACCCATCCTCTTCTGCTGGAGCGGCGGCAAAGACAGCGCCATGGCGCTGCACACCCTGCTCCAGCAGAATCAATTCCAAGTCGTCGCCCTTCTCACCACCATCACCGAAGCCCGGGTTCCAGGGTTTGTACTTGCAAACCCTGGGTCAACGGAAGACCGCATCGCCATGCACGGCGTACGCCGCGAACTCCTCCATCGCCAAGCCGTATCACTTCGCCTCCCGCTCCACGAAGTCTCCATCCCCCCGCAATGCGTCAACCCCATCTACGAAGCCCGCATGGAAGCAGCCCTCCGTCTCTTCCACAACCGGGGCGTTCGAACCGTCGCCTTCGGCGACATCTTCCTCGAAGACCTCCGCGCCTACCGCGAAAAAAATCTCGCTCGCATCGGCATGACCGCCCTCTTCCCCCTCTGGAAGCGTGACACCCGCGAACTCATCCGCCATTTCCACGCGCACCATTTCCGCGCCATCGCCGCCTGCATCGACTCCAAAGTTCTCGACCCCAGCTTCGCCGGCCGCGAGCTCGACGCCTCCTTCTTCCGCGATCTCCCGCCCCACGCCGATCCCTGCGGCGAAAACGGCGAATTCCACACCTTCGTCTTCGACGCCCCCATTTTCCACTCGCCCATCCCTGTTCGAACAGGCGAAGTTGTGAACCGCGACGGTTTTATTTTTTGTGATCTCTTACCCCAAATGGAGGAAGCAACAAAATGAACACAGAACTTTCAGCAAAAGAATCTCTGCTCTACCGCACCCTGCTCGCCCTATCCGTTATTTTTCTCGCCGGCGCTCTCCGCTTCGCCCCGCACCCGCAAAACCTCACGCCCATCGGCGCCATCGCCCTTTTTTCCGGCGCCATCATTCGCGATCGCCGCATCGCCTTCGTCTTTCCTTTGCTGGCCTTTTTCGCCCGCGATCTCTTCATCGGCTACCACAAGCTAACGCTCCTCGTCTGCGCCAGCTTTCTCATCAACGTGGCCCTCGGCCTCTGGCTCCGCGACCGCCGCACCGTCGGCCGCATCAGCCTCGCCACCCTCGCCGGTTCCATCCAATTCTTCCTCGTCACCAACTTCGGCGTTTGGCTCCTCCTCGGCACCTATCCTCGGACCTTCGCCGGCCTTGCCACCTGCTACCTCGCCGGCCTCCCTCTCTTCAGGAATACCCTGGCCGGCGACGCTTTTTATTCCGTCCTCCTCTTCGGCGGCTACGCTCTAGCCGAGCGTATGTTCCCGGCGTTACGCCCATCTGTGCAGCCCGCTGCGTCGCGCTCATCGAACTGATCTGGTATCGCGCCATGGCCGCGGCCCACGCCAATCCCTCATTCCAGGACGCCAAGCCTCATCCCCGCGTCGGCGTTGGTGTCCTCCTCGTGGATAAACTCGGCCGCGTCCTTCTCACGCTCCGCAACCGGCCGCCCGAAGCCGGCTTCTGGAGCATCGTTGGCGGCAAGGTCGACTATCTCGAAACGCTCGAGCAATGCGCCGTTCGCGAGACCCGCGAGGAAGTCGGCCTCGAAATCCGTCTCGTCCGCCTCCTCTGCGTAACCGACCATCATCTCCCCCAAGAAGGTCAACACTGGGTTTCACCCGCCTACCTCGGCGAAGTCCTCGCCGGCGAGGCCCGCAACTGTGAGCCTGAAAAAACGCGCCAGGTCTGCTGGTTCCCGCTCGGCGATTTGCCCCCGAATCTCACCATCACCGCTCGCAACGCCATCGCTGCTTACACCCGCCAGATTCCTCACGTCCCCAACACTGCTTCTCCAACGGAAAACTCGCCACTGACCACTAAAAACCCGCCGATGCTATAATCTCCGTTCCCTTATGCCGAAATCCGCTCCAGACGCCGCCTCCTTGACGCCCGACGTCCTCGCCAAATACGAGCCCGTCATCGGCCTGGAAGTCCACGTCCAGCTCCTCACCCGCACCAAAATCTTCTGCGGCTGCTCCACGCGTTTCGGCGATCCCCCCAACACCAACGTCTGCCCCGTCTGCCTCGGCCTTCCCGGCACGCTTCCCGTTCTCAATAAGCGCGCCGTCGAAATGGCCATGCGCGCCTCGCTCGCTTTGAACTGCACCGTCCACGACCACTCGCGCTTCGCCCGCAAAAATTATTTCTACCCCGATCTCCCCAAGGGCTACCAAATCTCCCAATTCGAATTGCCCCTCGCCACCGGCGGCCATCTCGATATCGATGTTGCGGGCACAAAAAAACGCGTTGGCATCACCCGTCTCCATCTCGAGGACGACGCCGCCAAGAATCTTCACGAAGGTTTCGTGCAATCTGCCACCAAGTCTTACGTGGACTACAATCGTGGCGGCACGCCGCTCGCCGAAATCGTCTCCGAGCCGGACATGCGCACGCCCGAAGAGGCCTACGCCTACCTCACCACGCTCCGCCAAATCCTCCTCTACACCGGCGTCAGCGACGTCAATATGGAGGAAGGCTCGCTCCGCTGCGACGCCAATGTCAGTGTCCGCCTCCGCGGCGCAAAGGAATTCGGCACCAAAGTCGAAGTAAAAAATCTCAATTCCTTCCGCTTCCTCCAAAAAGCCCTCGAATTCGAAATCGAGCGCCACATCGCCGTCCTCGAATCCGGCGGCCGCCTCTCGCAAGAAACACGCCTCTGGAATCAAGCCGAAGGCCGCACCGTCTCGATGCGTTCCAAGGAAAAAGCCCACGACTACCGCTATTTTCCCGAGCCAGATCTTCTCCCCGTTCACATCAGCGACGCTTGGCGCAACGAAGTTCGTCGCACCCTCCCCGAACTCCCCGAAGCCAAGCGCGCCCGCTTCGTCGCCGCCTATGCCATCACCCCCTACGACGCCGAAGTCCTCACCAGCTCCCAAGCCCTCGCCGGTTATTTCGAATCCGTCGTCAAAGCCGGAGCCCCCGGCAAAGCCGCCGCCAACTGGATGCAAACCGAACTTCTTCGCGGCCTGAAGGATTCTGACAAAGAAATCGACGCCAGCCCCATCCCGCCCGCCGCTCTCGCTGAATTGGTCAAGCTTGTCGAATCCAATCAAATCACCGGCGCCATCGGCAAAAAAGTTTTCGCCGCCATGTTCGAATCCGGCCGCACCGCCGCCGAAATCGTCGCCGCCGAAGGCCTCGCCACGCATGTCAGCGACGCCGCCATCGAACAAGCCGCCCGCGAAGTCATCGCCAAAAATCCCGATAACGTCGCCAAGTTCAAGTCCGGCAACGAAGGCGTCTTCAAATTCTTCGTCGGCCAGGTAATGAAAGCCACCCGCGGCCAGGCCAACCCCCAATCCGTAAACGATATCCTCCGCCGCCTCCTCTCCTAACTTCTTGGGGGGGGCGGAGCTTTAGCTCCGACATTCAGCTAGACTCTCCTGCCCGGCTTTAGCCGCTGAGGAAATGGTTTGCTTTTCCGAACCAGATCCTATTGCTCACATCCACTCCCACCCTTCCTCCACCCGCTGCCCCATCTTCTGCTAAACTCCCAACACCGACGCGAGGGAAATCCCCAATGCTCAAACCAGGCGCCA
>Ga0210404_10001150_pt1 | contig 11654 bp, 8 predicted proteins | sample IncBWH28MmetaG_FD_155455 | JGI IMG/M metagenome (GOLD analysis project Ga0210404, IMG submission 155455) | Forest soil microbial communities from Barre Woods Harvard Forest LTER site, Petersham, Massachusetts, United States - Inc-BW-H-28-M | ecosystem: Environmental > Terrestrial > Soil >... | reverse complement strand
ATTCTCAAGGCAATTTCTTTGATCCTAGCTTTCTTGGCGGCGTGCTCGATGCCAATCGCTGTTGCTGCCCAGTCAGATTCCTCCAATCAGAACGTGCAGGAATTGCGCAAGCAAGTCAACGAGCTGCGCGAGCAGATGAGCAAGCTACAGGCCCGGCTCGGCGAACTGGAGAGCACCAAGGTTCCCGAGGTGGGGACACCTTCCGGCGCCCCTTCGGCCAAGCAAGAGGGATCGATTCAAGCAAGTCAACCTCCGCTCGAAGGCAAAACCTCCCCGCAAGTGGGCAATGCAACCGCTACTTACAGCGAATTCTCAGAAGACACAGTTGCAGCCGCCCGCTTCGATAACGTGCCCCTAGATCCGAAATACCGCGGCTTCTTTCGCTTGCCAGGGACGCAGACGATCCTCAAGATCGGTGGCTATTTTAAGACGGATTTCATCTACGATTTGAAACCTGCAGGAAACACGGACTCGTTCATCCCGTCTTCGTTTCCCATTCCCACGGTGGTCGGCGTAAATAATTCGACCGTTTCCATCCGTCCCACACGCCTGAGCCTCGATTTCAGGGTTCCCACAACCAAGGTTGGAGAGGTGCGTTTCTACGTTGAGGGCGATCTATTTGGAACCAATGCGACCACTCCGCGCCTGCGCCATGCTTACGCCCAAGCAAAAAACTTCCTCATCGGCCAGACGTTCTCAAACTTCATGGATCCGGACGCTTTCCCCGACACTCTGGACTTCCAAGGACCAAACGGCATGATCAGCGTTCGTAATCCGCAATTGCGGTATGGATTTGCGCTGAGTCCAAGGACAACTTTCTATATTTCAGTGGAAAAACCCAGCTCCGATATAGCCTTCAAGACACCCCAGTTTTCGGCCCAGCCCAATGCTCCCAGCCCAGACGGTGCGATTCGCCTCCGGCAGGAATTCGAGCGCGGCCATTTTCAGGTCGCTGGGATATTTCGTTCCATCGCGGCCTTTCTTCCCGCAGCGGCAGGTGAGACTCCAAAAACGGACTCTGTCTTTGGATGGGGTGTGAATGCCTCCGCCGGCGTTAAGACGTTTGGCAAGGACAATTTGATTCTCGCGGTTGCTGCAGGACACGGAATCTCGCGCTACATCCAGGACACCTCCGGCCTGGGAATCGACGCAGAAGCATCCTCATCCACGTCTCTCAAGGCGACTCCTGCGGTGGGCGTCGAAGCAGCCTATCAACACTACTGGCAGAAAACTCTACGGTCGAGCGCATTTTACTCTTACGCTGCAGTAAACAATACCATCTTTGCCCCGTCGGCTTCGTCCTCCTTTGTGCCTTACAACCATGGCACGTACACCGGAACCAACTTGATCTGGAATCCCTACGGGTCGCTCAACGTAGGCGCGGAGTTTCTATACGGTTGGATCATGCGGCAGGACGGTCAAAAGGCAAATGCGCCCCGCATACAGTTCAGCGCCAAGTACAGCTTCGTGAAAGTGGACGCAGACCGCTAGTATCTTCCGCCGTCTTCGAACCTGAGACGACGAGGCTCGGCCGCTGAGATAACGTAGATGACCGAGAACATGAGCCCGCGCAAAGGCTCCTGGGCCGCATACGTGGCGAAAGCGGCACCGGGGCTCGCGAAGCTGCTGAGCTATCAGAAAAACGAATTAGCGCATGATCTGCTCGCAGGATTGTCCGTAGCTGCGGTGGCGTTGCCTGTGGGTGTAGCCTATGCGCAACTCGCGGGATTCAATCCTGCCGTTGGACTGTACTCAAGCATTCTGCCACTGGTCGCATATGCGATATTCGGAACCTCGCGGCAGTTGATCATCGGCCCCGATGCCAGTACATGCGCACTTGTTGCCGCGGCCGTGGCGCCGTTGGCCTCGGGCGACCAAAAACTCTACGAGTCGCTGTCGGTGACCCTGGCCTTGCTCGCTGGCGTACTGTGCATCGGGGCCAGCTTCTTGAGATTAGGTGCTCTTGCGGATTTTCTCTCGAAACCCATTCTGGTCGGCTTTCTGAACGGAATCGCTCTGAGTATTATGCTAGGGCAAATCGGCAAGATCTTCGGATTTCCGATCACTGCCGGTGGCATTGTCCCTAGGCTTCTCGAATTCGCTCAGAAAGTTGGCCTTACGCATTGGCTGACGCTCGCCGTAGGACTGGGCACATTCCTGGTCCTTCTGGTAAGTCCAAGACTATTTCGAGGCGTGCCTGCAGCGCTCGCGGCCACTATCCTTGCCGCGCTCGCCGTACGGCTCCTGGGCTTGGAAAGGTATGGAGTCGCAATTGTGGGAGAGGTGCCCGCTGGGCTCCCTCCCATGAGCGTTCCACATGTCCCGATCTCTGTAGTGCCGAGTCTTTTGGGGGACGCGACAGGGCTAGCTTTGGTCACTTTTTCGAGCATGATGCTGACGTCACGCAGTTTTGCTTCCAAGAACCGGTACGACATAGACGCCGACCGCGATTTCGGGGCGCTGGGCATAGCCAATATCGCGTCCGCACTTTCCCAGGGCTTTGCCGTGAGCGGCGCCGATTCTCGAACGGCTATGAGCGATGCGACGGGCGGTCGCACGCAGGTTACCGGGCTCGTTGCAGCTGGAACAATCGCCGCTGTGCTCCTGTTCTTCACCGGGCCTCTACGGTATGTCCCCATTGCCGCTCTGGGCGCCATACTAGTGAAAGCGGCGTTTTCTTTGGTGAACCTCAAAGCGCTGAAAATGATCTACAAGATTGACCGGCGAGAATTCGCTTTGTCGGTCCTGTCCATGTTGGGCGTAGTTGCAGTCGGTGCCATCCACGCGATCCTGGTTGCTGTTGCACTGGCAATCTTACGATTTGTAAAGCTTGTGTCGCGCCCAAAGATCGAGGTCCTTGGGGAAGTTGAAGGCTTCCCAGGTTTTCATTCCATCGAACGACATCCCGAGGCCACGACAGTACCCGGACTAATGCTGCTTCGTTTCAATTCGCCCATTGTGTTTTTTAATGCACCCTATTTCAAGCGTGAGGTCATTGCAGCCGCACAAGCCGCAGGGCCCTCTCTAAAGTGGCTCGTGCTCGACATGCTCCCGATTACTATGATCGATGCAACTGGACTGTACACGGCGGAAGAGGTTGCGGACACACTTCAAGAGCGGAGCGTGGTTCTAGCGGGGGCCGGCCGGCAGACGGAATGGCGCGTTTGGGCCGAATCCCGACAACGTGCACCAAAGGAACGCAAGATTCAAATGTATCCGACGATGCATGAGGCGATAAAGGCGTTTCGCGAGATGGAAGCGGGAGTAGTAGAGGTGAATGTGTGACCGTCAGCGCGAATTGCCGATACCAATTCTAGTATTGGAAGGGTGGCATCAACTTTTGAAGCCATTCAAGTCTCACACCCAGTGACCAACGAATTCACCAATTTTATTTGCCTTACAGGCGCAGCTCGCCAAATCCTGGAACGCAGAACTGTAAGTTTTGACAGTGTTGTTATCCCCTCGCGGAATAGACAATTTCGGTCCATGCGGCGTTTGAATAAAGGGGCATTTTTGAAGAATTGGTTGAGTCGGTTAAGTTTGCTGCTTTTGGTCATGCTTACGGCGTCAGCTGCTTTTGCTCAGAAGACCTCCACCACATTCGACAAGAATTTCGACTTTTCTGGACACAAGCGTTACGCCTGGCTACAAAACCACCTCATGACTCACCAGCACCCTGATACCAATGAGATGATGGACCTGAAAATCGTGAAGAGCGTGAATCAGACACTCATCGCGAGAGGTTTTGTCGAAGTCAAGGACAAACCCGACTTCTACATTTACTACGATGGAGGCTCAGACATGGAGGTCAAAGCGGGAGGTCAAGCACGAGCCAACTCTACTCCCCTGACTCCTGCTGATCGCACTCCGACGTACGGGTTGGGTAACGGCCCAGCGTTGGCTCCATCCACATGGCTAAAGGTGAATGGCCAAATCGTGTTCTACGTTACCGACGAGTCCAGGAAAATCATATGGGAAACGACATACAACAAGACGTTTCGTGATCCCAACAAAGCGATACGCAACCTGGATAAAGAAGTTACTGAACTCGTATCAAAGTCCTTCAAAGAATTTCCACCGAACACCAAGAAGTAATCAAATCGTGACACCCTTTCCTTGATGGTCAGCGTTGTAGTCTTGGATGAAACCTTGGCGTTTTAATCTGTGTACGACGGCGTCCCCACTCGAAGAGCCGCTTGAATAGTGCTAAGTCCGAAAAGCACTAGCGCAAAGTAACTCCATCGGTTTTCAGGTTACTGGTTGCCCAGACATTTGGCCGGGCGCTCTTCGCAAAGAACTTGCTCGGTGGCTGTAACTTTTGCCAGTTGCCCGTGAAGGTCAACGGCTGATTATTGAATATAGGACGAAGAGCGAAGGGCATTTCTATGGGCAACCTCGCCTGCATGTCGAGAAACGGACTCATCTAACCAGGCGCTCTCGGCTTACGCGATTTTAGACAGCAGTAATCCAAAGCCTTTGTGAAGCGAGGAGTGATTCTCAATGGCGAAGAAGGAAGATGGCGACAAAAACGGACGTTTGAAGCGCAAGGAATATGAGAAGGAACTCGGCCGCCTACAAGAGGAGCTCTGCAAGCTTCAGGACTGGGTGAAATACAAAGGGCTTCGAGTGATTGTCGTCTTCGAGGGACGTGATGCTGCCGGTAAAGGCGGCACGATTCGTGCCATCACAGAGAGGGTGAGCCCCCGTGTTTTCCGTTTAGTTGCGCTGCCCGCGCCGTCCGACCGCGAAAAAAGCCAAATGTACATGCAGCGTTACACGCAACATTTTCCGGCTGCCGGGGAAATTGTCATCTTCGACAGAAGTTGGTATAACCGCGCTGGAGTAGAATTCGTGATGGGTTTTTGCAGCAAAGAACAGCATCGAAGGTTCTTGGAACTCTGCCCCGAATTCGAGAAGTACATTGTGGAAGCTGGAATAATTCTCATCAAGTACTGGATGGAAGTCGGCAAGAAGGAACAGCAGCGCCGATTTGAAGCTCGTATCAAAGACCCGCTTCGTCAATGGAAGCTTAGCCCCATGGACTTGGAGTCATTTCGCCGCTGGTACGAATACTCGCATGCTCGAGACAAAATGCTGGTGGCAACTGACAGCAAGCATGCTCCTTGGCATATTGTTCGCTCAGACGACAAGAAAAAGGCACGGCTGAATTGCATTACTCATTTATTGGGCAAGATTCCTTATGGCAAAGTCCCGCGAGAGAAAGTGAAATTGCCAAAGCGCAAGACGAAAGGCAGTTATGACGATCAAGTTTCCCTGAAGGGAAGGCACTTTGTCCCGGAGAAATACTAGATCTCTTCCCTAAGCATCTTGATTCTGGGAGCGAAAACGGCAATCAGGTAAGAGACGGAATTTCTCACGCTTCCGCAGAGAGTAGGTACGGCCGTCTTTCGCAGATTTGGGTTATTAGCGCTTGCCTCCGGCCATTACCTTGGCCTCTCCGCTTCGCCTTTTGTCAGCTATCTCAGTGAACGCGGCCTGCTTGCCCAGTTCCAGGGCTCGCATAGGATCGATGAATCCATAAAGATGGATGAGCTTAGCCACGAGTCCGGTCCAGCCGGTCTGGTGGCTGGCGCCCAACCCGGCACCATTGTCACCGTGGAAGTATTCAAAGAAGTAGACATTGTCGCGCCAGAGGGGATCGTTCTGGAACTTCTCAGCGCCGCCGTAAACGGGTCGCCGTCCATGCTCGTCACGCAAAAAGATCCGGGTCAGCCGGTCCGAGATCTCTTTGCTCACCTCGAAGAGGTTCATCAGCTTGCCGGAGCCGGTCGGGCATTCGATTTTGAAGTTGTCGCCGTAGTACAAATAGAAGTTTAGCAGCGCCCTGATAATGAGAGCGTTCACCGGCATCCAGACCGGTCCCCGCCAGTTGGAGTTGCCGCCGAACATGCCGGTGTTGGACTCTCCCGGCAGGTAGTCAACGCGGTGCTCCTGGCCGTTTACATATAAAACGAACGGGTGCTGCTCGTGGAATTTTGAGAGCGAGCGGATGCCATAGGGGCTCAGGAACTCGTTCTCGTCGAGCATCTTGGTCAAGATCCGGCGCAGCCGTTCTGGGTTGACCAGGGCCATGATCCCGCGCTCAGCAACCCCCAAATGTCCCGCGCCCGTGGGATGAATGGTTTTCCGGAGTTCGGGAATCCGGCGCAGGCGTTCCTGCACGTTAGCCATCGTCATCGGAATTCGATCCCGCACCAACTTTTCGGTAACCGTTGTAGCGCAAAGGGGCAGGAGCCCCACCATCGAGCGCACCTTAAGCCTCTGAGAGCTTCCGTCGGGGAGACGCAGCAGGTCATAGTAAAAGCCGTCCTCCTCATCCCACATACCGTCCTGTCCGGGCCGGTTCATGGCCGAACCAATGTAGAAGAAGTGCTCGGCGAACTTCATGATCATGGGCTCGTAGCTGGGGTCGTGAGCAGTGATCTCGCAAGCGAGTTCCAGCATGTTCTGGCTGAACAGGGCCATCCAGGCTGTGCCGTCCGCCTGCTCCAGGTGGCCGCCGGTGGGTAGCGGGGCGCTGCGGTCAAAAACTCCGATGTTGTCGAGGCCGAGGAAGCCTCCCTCGAAAACGTTCTTGCCGAAGCGATCCTTGCGATTCACCCACCAGGTAAAATTCAGCAAAAGCTTGTTGAACGTCGACTTGAGAAATTCCAAGTCCGTTTCGCCGCGGAGTGCCTGCTCGTGGCGGTGCAAGAAAAGAGTGGCAAAGGCATGGACCGGGGGATTTACGTCGCTAAAGTTCCACTCATAGGCAGGCATCTGCCCGTTGGGGTGCAGATAGGCGGTCCGGAGCATCAATTCCATCTGCTGCTTGGCGAAGTCTGGGTCCACGATGGAAAGCGGGATCGTGTGGAAGGCCAGGTCCCAGGCCGCGTACCAGGGGTATTCCCACTTGTCGGGCATGGAGATGATGTCCTGGTTCAGCATGTGGAACCACTCCGAGTTCCGGGAATTTCGATATCCGGTATGGAGGGGGTTGGAGTGGTGCTCGTCCAGCCAGTTGTCACCGTCGAAGAAGAAGAACTGCTTGCTCCAGAGCATGCCGGCGAGGGCCTGGCGCATCACCTTAGCCGCGTCTTCACTTACCGATGGCGGCATAACTGACTTGTAAAACTCATCCGCTTCACGAAGCCGGGCGACGAAGACCTCATCAAATTGCTTTCCAAAGGGTTTGTCCTTCTGGTCCGGAGAACTACTGGAGAGCCTCAAGCGAATCACTTTGGTCTGACCGCCGCCTACATTGATATGGTAGTGCGCGGCGACCTTGGTGCCCTTCTTGTCGGGGTTTACCGCGCCTTGGTTGCCTTGCACCACGCAGTTGTTGATGCCGTCCTTGACGTGGGGGCTTTCGTTCTTTTGCCCGGGGAAAAGAAGTTCGTGGTTTGTTTCGTTCTCGGTGAAGAGCAGCGGCACATCGCCTTCGCAGGAGAGGATGTATTTACCCAGCAGCGCATGCATTGCCGCGACCGCGCACGTGCCCGCCGCGGCCTCGGTCTGCTTTAGAATTGGTTTCTGGGCCGCCCTGTTGGATACGGCAATCCACGCCGACCAGTCGTTCCGGAACCAGAGCGTAGGCAAGAGATGCAGTTCTGCCGCGTCCGGTCCGCGGTTGACTGCAGTGATCCGCACCAAGATGTCTTCTGGACCGTCTTTGGCATATTCCACAAAGATGTCGAAATACCGGTCGTCATTGAAGACGCCGGTGTCGAGCAGTTCATACTCCATGTCGTTCTTTGAACGACGGCGGTTCGTCTCCACTAGATCGGAGTAGGGATAGCCTGCCTGCGGGTACTTGTAGAGGTATTTCATGTAGGAGTGCGTCGGCGTGCTATCGAGGTAAAAGTAGTACTCCTTCACATCCTCGCCGTGGTTGCCCTCGCTATTGGTCAACCCAAAAAGTCGCTCCTTCAGAATCGGGTCCTTCCCGTTCCACAAGGCCAGCGCGAAGCACAAGTGCTGCCTGTCATCGGAAATTCCGGCTATGCCGTCTTCGCCCCAGCGGTAGGCACGCGAACGGGCATGATCGTGGGTGAAATAATTCCAGGCGTCCCCTCCTTCGCTATAGTCCTCGCGGACTGTGCCCCACTGGCGCTCACTGAGATATGGCCCCCACTTTTTCCACGGAATGCTTTGGGAAATGGTTGCTTCCAGGCGTTCCTTTTCCGCAGTCTTGGCCATGCTCGCTCTCCCATGCGCTCTTGTGACGTTCTGTTGCGGTCAGTTCCTGAGCTCTCCGTCGGAGATGTCACGTAATGTTGTTCGACTTCGAAAGCTCCAGGACAAATCGTTTAGCCAAACGCAAGTGCTGATCAGGTAGAGAGACGGATACCTATGTTCTCCCACTCTTACGCTTACATCGAATGGCATGAGTCTTAGCTCAGCGGATCCCGCGGGACTCAATGATGCGGCCATCAACCACCTTCAAGACGTTCTACTTGTTGCTGTTCAGTACTACCAAGCCGAAGTCCGCTTGGTTCAGCCACAGCATTACCTGAAGACACTCGCATCGTAGGCGGCACCGAGGATGAGAGGAACTGTCATTACTTACAGCTGTCAACCCTTGGCCAAGTTCCTAGATTGGTGAAAATGACGTGTTTAGCAGCAGAGTTGCGCGCGATTGTTCTCCTCTTCAGCGGATGTCTTGCCGCAGTCATCTGCCGCGCGCAGGATCTTGCTCCCCGCGCTTATGTCATTACCCCTTTGCACTCGAATGCTGCCAACTTGACGTATTCCTTCTTCGACGGAAACATTATCTTTGATGGAAATACGCCCATCACCGACGCCAGGGCGAGATTTAACGTCTCCGTTCTCAGCATCTCCCATTCACTCAATTTTTTCGGCCGCACCGCCACCTTCTCAGCTTCGTTGCCGTACGGGGTTGGAAACTTCCGGGGGACGGTCGCCGATGCGGAGACGCTCGCGCACCGTTCAGGTCTTCTGGGGACCAGCTTTCGTTTCTCTGTAAACCTCATCGGCGGCCCAGCGATGAATGTTCAGGAGTACCTAAAATGGAGGCAGAAAACCATTGTCGGTGTCAGCATCAAACTGGTGCCTGCTACGGGTCAATACGACCCGACCAAACTCATCAATCTTGGCTCCAATCGCTGGGCCCTTAAGCCGGAGCTTGGTTACTCCAGACGCTGGGGCCATTGGATTCTTGATGCGTATGGAGGAGTCTGGTTTTTTACAACAAACCCTGATTTTTTTTCACGCAACCAATTCTCGCCTGGCACCAACACGCAATCGCAAAGCCCAACAGGCTCTTTCGAGGGACACCTCAGCTACGATTTCAAGCCCAGGTTGTGGGTTTCTCTTGATGGCAACTTTTGGTTTGGCGGTATGACATCTTTGAATGGTGTGCAAAACGTGGCGACGAGGGAGAGGAATTCTCGCATAGGTGTAACAGCCTCGATTCCATTGACCAGGCGCCAGGCAATAAAGCTCAGCTTCAACGATGGCGCCTACATTCGCTACGGTGGGAATTACCAGAACATCTCTATCGGGTGGCAATATTCGTGGTTGGGCAGGCCGAACTGAGAAGAGCGCCTAAAGGTAAAGCAGGCTCGATCCTTATCGGCCACTATGTCGATATGGTTAGTGGCAGGAGCTTTCGTCCACAAACTGGCCGCTTGCCGCCATGGCAGCGAGCCCGCGCGCGCAGTTCAGAATTCTTTGATCCAGCGGATCATCATTGAGCGATTCAGGGGAGACATATGACCTGGATTTGTTCGCTTCCACAAATCGGCCACTCAAGCTCTTCATATTGTTGAACTCATTCGTGAGCAACTGTACTGCATTTTTGTCAGATTCTGTTGATGCCGACAAAGATACCAATCGCAGGCTCTGTTCAGCGCGTGCCTGATAGGCGTCCATCCAGTCCTCAGTGACCGGGTATCCCCGCTGGACTGCGTTCTTTAGCGTAATTCGCCATTCCCTAATCACGGACATTTCTTCGATGCCCGCCTTGATGAAGTCCTTAGTGAAGCCGGATGGAGGAGTCTGAGTTGTCGCAGGAACCGGGGCCGCCGCACCGGGCAATGTCAGTATGATCTGATTTCCGTTAAAGCTCAGCGAGCCTTTCGCGAGCCGCGCCAACGCTTCGATCTCCACATAAGAACGTCCGCCCATCCCTACCACCGCCAGCTCTCCAGGGTGTCCCGCCACAATCAATGTGCGATTTTGTTGTGCGGCTAGGGCCAGGGCGAGGACCGGCAGATTCAAAAAAACAACCAACATGAAGAATGGACCGAATCTCTTGCGCAGCATACTTCTGCTCCTAGTTTGCCTTTCCTTGGTACTGTTACGGAATCGTGGTTTCAAGATCCTTTCACATCACAAGCCTCGGTCAGGTCATCAGCGAGATGATGACGGTTCCCCAGGTGGTCAGCAAGATATGACCGAACGCGACCGTGTACGAGTAACCTAGCGTGGCAACGGTGCTGTCTGATTTTTCCTGCACCGCGGCGACACCGGCGATCATGGTTTGCGCCCCGGCGAGTCCTCCAAGCAACAACACCGGGTTGACTCGAAGAATGTATCGACCAAAGAAGAGGCCCGCAATGAGAGGCGTGAGAGTGACTACCATGCCGCCAAAGAACAGTATGTAGCCATATTCCTTCACCGCAGTTATGAAGACTGGCCCAGCCTTAAGTCCTACCATTGCCACAAAGGCGGCCAAGCCGATCGATTTCATAAAGCTTATCGCTGCATCTGGAATTCTTCCGAACCATAGCCGCACCGAACGCATCCATCCTACAACCACGCCCGCCAGCAGTGTACCAACACTGGTACCTAAGGGAATTCTTAATCGGCCTATGGGTATTATAATCGCCGCGCCAACTAACACGCCAATGAAGATCGCGGTTCCGAGCATCGCAAGATCGGTATCTTCCGTTGGCTGAATCATCTTCCCAACGATGGGCGCCAGTTTTCTGACCGCAGCTTCGGACCCGGTTACATGAATTGTATCTCCGCGCGCGACGACAGTGTTCCTCCCGATCGGAATCGCCTGGTCACCACGGGTAATGCCTTTCAGAAGAGTGCCGCGCGCCTCATGAACGTCGTCCACGATCTCTTGAAGAGTCTTACCGACTACAGCCTTACCCGTGGCATATAGGTCGAACGATGCCACTGGAATATCCAAAAGTTCTGAATCAGTGACCTCGCTGTTTTTTGGTCCAAGCAACCTGACCAGGGCTTCCGTATGTCCGAGTACAGCGACTGTGTCTCCCGCTTCGAGCACTGTGCTGCCAACAGGCGTCAATATCTCCTCACCTCGTCGAATTCGTTCCACAAAGAGGCGAGCGCCCTGCACGGCCTTTTCGGCCTCGGCCACTGTCCTCCCTACCGCTGGCCCACCCTGCGGAATCGTGTAAGCCCGAAAACCAATAGGCTGCCATGCGGAATGAACTCCCGGCTTCGAAGGCTGTATTCCTAGGCTCGCTTCAAGCTTTTTCGACTCGGTTCTTAGATCAATGCCAAGGAGCTTTGGGCCGAGACTGCCGCAGCACAAGATCACTCCCAAGGTGCCGAAGATATAGCAAATCGCATCTGCTACGGCGATATGTCCTATCCACTGCGTCTTCTGCTCGTCGGACACGGATAAACCTCGTATTGCCTCGCTGGCCGTCCCG
>Ga0210404_10001149_pt1 | contig 11661 bp, 7 predicted proteins | sample IncBWH28MmetaG_FD_155455 | JGI IMG/M metagenome (GOLD analysis project Ga0210404, IMG submission 155455) | Forest soil microbial communities from Barre Woods Harvard Forest LTER site, Petersham, Massachusetts, United States - Inc-BW-H-28-M | ecosystem: Environmental > Terrestrial > Soil >... | reverse complement strand
CCGGTGCTCGCCCTGCGCGCCCGAGTTGAGGCCGCCACGGTGGTCGGCCTGCGCCGTTACGCACCACACTACTTCGCCGGCCGTGTGAGCCTGTTCTTGCCAAACAGACAATGGCTGCGCTCTGGCCACGCGCTGTGGCGCTGGCGATCGGTGGCGCAGGACATCGAGGAATACTGCGGGCCGGACGGCTGCGAGGGCGATCTCATGCTCCAGGAGCCCTACGTAGCTGGTACAGCCGAACTCTTCCGGCGCTGTCGCGATAAGACCAAGATCGAGCTTACCCGCTGAGCCGGTTTTCGAGCGCTCCACGCAGTTCCAGCGCGCCTGGGCTGGCAAACCCATATCAAGTCCGCATCTACCGTTCCAATTGCGCTAAAGCACGCCGCTTGCGAAGAGCGCTTAACAAATCAATTAACGGTAATGCTGGTTGGATTCGGAGTCGGCTACTCCTGGGGCGCCGCTGTGCTGCGCTGGCAGGGTTCTATCGAAGGTGAACCTGCAGTTGCAGGTGCGCCTTTCTCGTTAGCCAATCTGTTTGTTGATCGTTATTCCGTTTATCGCAGTCTCTCAGCGACTAGAGCGGCTGCCATTTTTTATACACATTTTATACACACCGGATGGAAGGCATGAAAAGACACAAGCTGATATGCGTCGTAGGTGCTCGGCCAAACTTCATGAAAATGGCGCCGTTATTGAGGCTGCTCCGTTGTGATGGACACTTTACCACTGCCCTTGTACACACCGGCCAACATTACGACGACAATTTGTCCGGCCGCTTCTTCCACGATCTTCAGTTACCGGCACCAGATCATTATCTGTGCGTCCAATCTGGCACGCATGCGCAGCAAACTGCTGAGGTCATGAAGCGGTTTGAGCCCGTGTTGATGGCCGAACAGCCGGATGGCGTCGTTGTTGTGGGCGACGTTAACTCCACGATGGCCGCTGCGGTGGTTGCCGTCAAATTGCAGGTGCCAGTCTTTCATATCGAGGCTGGGCTTCGGAGCTTCGATAAGAGCATGCCGGAAGAAATAAACCGCATTATAACAGATGCGATTTCTGACCTCCTGCTGGTGACCGAAGAAAGCGGCCGCCGGAATCTCCTGAATGAGGGCATCCCGGACCAACGCATTCATATGGTGGGCAATCTGATGATTGATTCCTTGCGACAGGGCCTTGCTGCTGCACGGAAGTCGGATATTTTGCGTCGCCTGTGCATTGACGGCCGACCGTTCGCGCTGGCGACTTTGCATCGCCCCGCGAATGTCGATCATCCCGAACAGCTCGATGAAATTCTTGGGGCCTTCCAGGAGATCTCCGAAACTATTCCACTGGTTTTCCCCGTTCACCCGAGGACACGGGCTCACTTGGACCGGAACCACTTCGCCCGATCAGGTAACATCACCATGCTGGAGCCGCTCGGTTATCTGGACTTCCTTTGCCTCATGTCAAACAGTTCCGTGGTCTTCACTGATTCCGGTGGCATCCAGGAGGAGACCACTGCTCTCGGCGTACCCTGCTTGACGCTGCGAGACAACACCGAGAGGCCGGTGACAATCGAAGAAGGCACAAACATGCTGGCGGGCACACACAGAAGTACAATCCTCGCGGCATGGAACAAGATGAGAGTTCGGCCGAAGGTTGGGCGTATCCCAGCGCTTTGGGATGGCGCCGCAGCGGAGCGTTGCCTCGCGGTGTTTCGGAATTATTTTGTCGCAGGCTCAAAGACACCAGACCTTTCCAGCTGCTCGTTAGCTGAATTCGGAACGCCAAGACCTCGCGGAACGGGAACATTCACAGAGCTCGGTCCCGGTGACTAGATCACACCACGATCGTCAGATTCGTGTGCTGCTAACCACGCCTGTCGCGAACAGAGCGGGGGGAGTGGCCCAGTACCTGCGTGTTGTCCGGCCGCATCTGCGCAACAACGTGCAGTACCTGACGGTCGGGTCGCGTTTCAATGACGAGCGGGTGGATAGGGCCGCATTTCGAGTGGTTCGGGACTCGTGGCGGTTTGCGTACACGCTCTGGCACGGCAGCTACGACATCGTCCACCTAAACCCTTCGATTTATCCCAAGGCCCTCGTTCGGGACGCCCTGCTTCTGCTGGTAGCGAAGGCTCTTCGGAAATCAGTTGTCGTGTTTGCACACGGCTGGGACGATGCTTGCGCGCGCGCTCTATCGACATACTTTTCCACTTTGTTTCGATTGGTCTACGGTCGAGCAGATGCATTCATTGTCCTCGGCAACGACTTCAAGAAGAGACTGAGGCTGCTCGGATATGAGAGGACAGTATTCGTCCAGGGTGCTCCGATAGAGGATGCGCTGCTGGACGACTGCCAGAAACAGGGATGCGCTAGCAGACAGGGGAATAAGTTCAACATCCTGTTCCTCGCGCGGGTTGAGAAAGAGAAAGGAATCTATGAGGCACTGGAAACGTACCGTCTTCTGAAAGAAAAACATCCGTTCGTATCACTGACCGTCGCAGGCGACGGTTCCCAACTCAGCGGTGCCGTTCAGTTTGCTTCCGATCGACAACTCGTTGACGTCTCGTTTACGGGCCACGTCGAAGGTACTGCGAAGTACGAAGTCTTCAGAGCGGCGGACGCCTACCTTTTCCCTTCCTACGCCGAGGGATTGCCCATATCCGTGCTCGAGGCGATGGCGTATGGTCTTCCAATCGTTACCCGGGCCGTCGGGGGCCTGCGTGATTTCTTTCAAGACGGCGTGATGGGTTTCCTTACTGAGAGCCGGGAACCTGAAGTCCTTGCCTCATTGTTGAGCCGGCTGATCCGCGATCCCAGCCTGGGTTCCAATATCGGCCTTTTTAACTACCAGTATGCCAGACGTGAGTTTACCAGCTCGCAGGTTGCCGCCAGACTTGAAGAGGTTTACCGCTTCCTACCGGCTGTCGCTGATTGAATGCTTCTGTGCGATGAGTATCCCATCGTAAGAGCGATGGCCACTCTCTGCTTCTCAATCTCTGTCGTAATGGTCCTCCGATGTCGTCCTTTTCGACCGCCAGTATGCCGGAAACCCTCTTAATAGGTCCCAGTTTGCCCCCAGACTTAGAGGAATCTACAGCTTCCTACTTGGAGGCGTTGATTGAACATTTCTGTGCGCGGGATGACTTATCGAGCTTCGATCCTTACGACATCTGGAAGACCGCGCTGGGCTTCCGCGTAAAAAAACTATTCAATCGCCGGCCGCGCCTGGGTCTCATTCCAGCAGCAGTTCTGGCCCTCTTCGACGATCTCCTGAACTACAAGTTTCGGCTGTTTTACACGCGGAATGAGTATCCCATCGTAAGGGCCATGGCCGCCCTTTGCCTTTTGAATCTCTACCGTATCAATCCCGACCCGCGTTTGCTGGAAGGCGCGGAGTGCCATCTACAATGGTTGCTGACCAATAGCTGCCGTGGGTACAGCGGATGCTGTTGGGGACTTGGGTTTCCCCACGCGGTGAGCAGCGATCTGGTCTACGATCGCCGCACTCCGTTCGCCGTCATTACGCCGTATGCCTTGGAAGCATTCGTCAGCTTCTCGCAGGTTTCGGAGGACACGCGGTTCCAGCCCGTCATCGAGAGCATATTCCGATTCTTCGACAACGACATACAGGTGATGGAGGAAGACGAGAAGGCATTGGCCACATCCTATGGACCATTCCGAGACCGAACAGTGATCAACGCTGTGTCCTACACGATGTACTCGTATTCTCTTTTCTTACCGTATGCAGTGAGGCATCAGCGACAGCGCATCGAAGAGAAGGTGAGGAAACTCTACGCGTACATCCGCAGAAAGCAGCGCGTCGACGGTTCGTGGTATTACTCGCCCCATGGCCGCTCGTTCGTCGACTGCTTTCATTCATGCATTGTCCTCAAGAACATCATCAAGAGCGACCGAATCGTCGGATTGGATGATTCAGCGGCCCTAGTCGCGGCAGGATACGAGTATCTAAGAAAGTCGTTCCTGGACGAGCGTCACTTTCTGTTCAAGCGATTCTCCGTCAGGAACAAACCCGGCCTGGTGCGATTCGATCTGTATGACAACGCTGAAATGCTGAATCTGGCGCTGCTGGTTGGCGACTCCCGCTTGGCGCGCAGTTTATTGGCGTCCGTGCTCCGGCACTTTTGCAGAGGCTTGGACGTCTACTCTCAAATCGACTTCATCGGCGGCCAGCGAAACAAAAACACACTGCGATGGGCGGTGATGCCCTTCCTTTATGCCGCCTCGCAGATGGTCCACGCAGGAGATCCATGGAAACGGCCCTCAACTCCACTGTTCTCAAGCAACTAGTGTCCCATCACCGGAGCCTGAGTCTGAAGTGCCGGCTTAAAGGTCTGGGGTACGAAAGGTGCGCCGAGCTTACGTGGGTCATCGAGCACCTAGAACCAGATTTCCAGCAAAATCTTCAGTATCTCGATGTCGGTACCGGAGAGTCGCCGCTGCCAACTTTTCTGTTTGAGCATAGCCAGTGGGGAATTGCCTGTCTGGACAAGTGTCCTTGGGTCTGGAAACAGGATCGCTTCTACGAGGTGGCTTGTGGCGCGCGGAGCCCTGCGACGCGGTTTCGCGTAATCGAAGCAGACCTGCTGCAAGCCCATCTTCCAGACGAATCCTTCGACATTATCACCTGCATTTCCGTGATCGAGCATTTTGAGGGTAGCTCCGACTCAGATGGCATGCGAGCGTTAGCTCGTCTGCTTCGGCCCGGAGGGAGGTTGATTTTGACAACCCCTGTAAACGACCCCTTCTTCGCCGAGTTCTACCTGAATAAAACAGTCTATGGCGCCGAGTTTCACGGGTCGCCTGTTTTCTACCAGCGACATTACGACTCGAAGAGCCTGGTCGAACGAATCATACAGCCCTCAGGATTGCGAGAGAGCCACAGAGTTTACTTCGGGGACTACGGGTTCCAGTGTTTCGAAAAAATCCTCCAGCAGCCCAAACCATTGCGAGTCGTCTACGCCTGGAACACACCGGGGTTGGCAAGGCGCTATCTTTCCTATCGATCGTATCCAGTCAGCCGCAAGGACATGCGGATGAACACGGCAAGCGGCGTGATTCTTGTGTTGGAGAAGCCATCTCTCACGGCACTCACCGCCTTACTCTGACTTAGGTGTATCGGAAATGTGCGGAATCCTTGGAACAGTAAACCGGCCTTTTGGCGAGAGCACACTGGACCTTCTCCGGCATCGCGGACCGGATGATTCAGCTATCGCTCAGTCGTCGATTGGAGGTCATCTCGTGACCTTGGGTCATCGCAGACTGTCGATCCTCGACCTTTCGCCAGCCGGTCGCCAGCCCATGTGCACGTCCAGCCAGAAGCATGCAATCGTCTTCAACGGCGAGATCTACAACCATCTGGAACTCAGGGGCCGGACCCGCCCGGTCCAATACCGCGGCCATTCGGATACCGAAACCATCCTCAATTACCTTGCTCACCATGGCGTCCAATCGGTGAGCCAGTTCAACGGAATCTTTGCCTTCGGCTTCGTTGACTCGGAGAACACAAAGTTGTTCCTTGCCCGGGACCCTTTTGGCATCAAGCCACTTTATTATTGGGCGGACGATGAATCCTTTATATTCTCGTCGGAGCTCCGGCCGCTTCATCAGTTTGTCGAAGACTCGATTGACGTTGCCAGTCTTGCGGAACTCTTGCGGCTCAGATATCTGCCGGCGCCTGACACGCTCTTCAAGAAAATTCGAAAAGTACGACCAGGTCACATCGTTGAGGTGGATCTTCGTGGTGCCCGGTTATCGCTCCGCGAATACCCGTTCGTAGCTCCCCCTGATTGTGAAGTTGCGGTACAGAGTCGCGCCGAGGCCGTTGAGCAATACGCGTTTCTTCTGGAGCAGGCGATCAAGCGCCAAATGCTTTCTGATGTGGAGGTAGGAGTGCTCCTCAGTGGGGGCATCGATTCCGCCCTTGTCGCCAGGATCGCCCAACAACACGCTAACTACAAGATGAAAGCTTTCACTGTCGGATTTTCCGAGCTCGATGACACAGACGAGATCGCGGAGGCTCGCGAGACGGCCAGGATCGCGGGGCTGGATCACTACAAAGTGCGCATGGGATTTCCGGAATTCCTGGATCTTTTGCCCCGTATCAGCGCCATCGTCGAAGAGCCGTTGGCAACCACTTCAGTGGTTCCCATGTTCTACCTCTCATCGCTGGCTTCCCAACATGTGAAGGTAGTGCTGTCCGGCCAAGGCGCTGATGAGGCAATGGGAGGGTATCGCAGGTACCAAACCGAATTGTTGAGGTCCCTCGTGCCGGCATTTGCCATTCCGTGCCTGAGAAAAGGCGCGCAGTTCATGCGTGTGCGGAATGACGCGGTCCTGCGGGGGCTCGATTCCATTGAAGAACCCGATGACGTGCGACGCTTCGAGGCGATCTACAGCGTTTTCGATTCGGGACGGATTGCGCGACTAATCGGACACGATGCCACTCGGGCGACTGAGCGTATCCGCTACTTCTTCGAGCTTCTCCGATGTTCGAGTCAGCCTCGAAGCGTGCAGCGCATGATGAGTCTCGACCTGCGGATGAATCTTGCTGACGACTTGTTGCTCTACACCGACAAGATCACCATGCATCACTCCATCGAATGCCGCGTTCCGCTTCTCGACCTCGATCTTGTCCGTTTCGTGGAATCGTTGCCGCGCGACTACCGCGTGGGCATCTTCCGTGGAAAAGTAATCCACAAACAGTTTGCAAGACGCATTCTGCCGGCTTCGGTCATCGGTCGCAAGAAAAAGGGTTTTCTTTCACCAACCAGGAGCTGGTTCAAAGAAACGAAACGAATCGGAGATATTCTTCTGGACCCCACATCCCGGTTTTCTTCGTATTTTGACCTCGCGGAGGTCGAGAAGATTTTGCAGGAACATGCGGCAGGCATGAACCGTGAACGGCACATCTTCCTTCTCTTGAGCCTGTATTACTGGATGGCGGAGTACCGAGGTCACCAGAGCAGTCTGCATCGCACCGCAATGGCAGTGCCGGCCTGAGTCGTCATGATAGATTGGACTCCAGACTCTGTCTCAATTCTGGGAACACGAGTTAACATCTTTGGTTCTTACGACCATGCTGTCCAACTAATACGACAGCGCATTTCCTCGCGTCGGCCCACATTCTGTGTCGCAATCAACCCAGAGAAAGTCTACCGGGCAACGAGAGATCCAAGGCTGAGCCGGGTGCTGGACTCGGCCCACGTTCCGATCTGCGACGGTATTGGAATTTCGCTCGCGTCGATGCTGCTCTATCGTAGGCGGCTGCCGCGCTGCACCGGAATCGATCTTTTCTTGAGGCTGATCCGTCTCTCCGCAGAGGAGGGATGGAAGGTGTTTCTGTTAGGCGCATCACCTCAGTCGAACGCCGCCGCGAGTCGTGTGCTCATGAATACCTACCCTACACTGAAGATCGTTGGAAGGCAGGACGGCTACTTCAAAAACTCCTCCGCGGTCGTCGATCAAGTCAACCAAAGTCGAGCTGATCTGCTCTTCGTAGCCATGGGAACACCCCGCCAGGAACTCTGGATCAGCGAACAGATGCCTCATCTGAGAGCAAGTTTCTGCATGGGAGTAGGCGGCAGCCTGGATGTCGTTGGCGGCGCAGGCAGACGGGCTCCGGCGCTTTTTCGAAAAACCGGCACCGAGTGGTTTTTCCGTCTCCTTGTCCAGCCGAGCCGCCTACAACGTCAGATGGTACTGCCGCTGTTTATGGTGGAGATATTACGAACGCTAATCGCAGCGCGCAAATGAGGGTGTGCCCCTTGTCCGCAGATGAAAAGATTCGTGGGAAGATCGAGGTCGCGGCGCGCAACTCCGATTCGCGTGTGACTACACGGTCATAAGGTGAGTGCACTCGGACTGCAGAGTGCCCACTAAACAGCAAGCGGCAAAGAAATGAAAATTATTCTTTCAGGAATACCCTTGGCATTATTACTCGTGCTGACTATCGCTCTAAGCGGAATCGGTGGGGGCCCAACTTTTCTGGCCGGGAATGGTCTTCAGGGGCAATGGATTAGCGGATACTACAGCTCGCAGAACGGAGTTCTGCCGGTCTCCAGCATCCCCTGGAGTAAGTACACGCACATCATCCACTTTGCGGCAGCCCCGGGCGTGGACGGCAGTGGGAATGGCAACGGAACCGTAGAGCTTCATTATCTGTCTCAAGCGGACATCAACGCGGTGATTGCCGCAAGGCCCGCGGGCAAGCAAGTGCTCGTATGCATCAAAGACAACGACTCTCATCTCAACGCCTTCGCGCAAAGCACCGCGCCAGCGACGATCGCCACATTTGTCTCCAACATCGCCAGCTTCGTGAGCACCAATCAATACGACGGCGTGGACATAGACTGGGAGCAGAATGTCAACGTGGCGCAATACAACGATCTGCTGACACGTCTCAGAAATGCAATGCCGGCTAAGACCATCACTATGGCTGCTGGCAACTGGGGGGGCCTGGACTCTGTGGCCAGCGCCAGCTATTCCCAACTCGATCAGATTAACCTCATGTGCTATGACATGGACTCTGCTGGTAATGGCTTTTCCTGGTACAACGATGCGCTGCAGCAAAATGGGAATTTCGGCGTAATGACGTGTGACTGGCGGGTACGGGCGTTCACCAACTCTGGCGTGGCCGCCAGCAAGATCGGAATAGGTATCCCCTTCTACGGGAGGCGCTGGCCGGGAGTCACACAGGCGCTGGTCGGCGGGAACTTCAATCCCAGCACCGTGCTATACAGAGATCTGGCGACCGATGGAACGCGCTGGCAGCCCCAATACCAGTTCTATGACAGCATCTACAAGTCAGACTATCTGAGTATCCCCAGTCTCAATGAGTTCGATTCATATAACGGGACACAGTCCATCAAGGACGCCGTAGCGTGGCAGAAATCCCAGGGCTTTGGCGGTTTCATGACGTTCACCGTGGAATACGAATATCTCTCCAGCCAAGTGGGCGATGCGCGTTATCCGTTGTCTACCACCCTCTGCCAAGACGTTTTCGGAACATGTCAGTAACCGGCCTTTCGGCGCGTCGATTACCGAGACGTAAGCGCCGGATGCATCCGCGATTTTAGCGATTTGTGGCAGCGTTAACTCTCGCGCGTCACATTCGCGACCCGAATGGATTCCGTGAGGCCCCGTGCTTTGAACTGCGGTCTCTTCATGCTCATACGCAAGCGCAGCTACCGCTAAATGCTCAAATACCCAAAATTTTCAGAAGACCAAGGGACGCGGTGGGGCCTGGCCCGCGATGGAAGATGCGGGATGCAACCTTTACAATCTGGCGGCCTGATTATACCGATGGTTCGCCACATGGGGGCGATCCTCTCTTGCGGCACATCAACGGGTAGAGACCTCCGGAAACGGTAAACCTATGTGTACGAAACGTGAGAGGAAAGGGCAAGCGTCATTTACTAAGGATGTCCTTTCTTCATTTCAGACTGTATTAGCACACTCAATCCGCGCCGAAAGGCCAGTTACGGACATGTTCCAAAGACGTCATTGCAGAGGGTGGTGGACAACGGATAGCGCGCATCGCCCGTTTGTCCCGAAAGATACTCGTAATCCACGGTGAAAGTCATGAAGCCACCGAAGCCCTGAGCCTTCTGCCAATTCACAGTGGCTTGGAGAGACGCCGTGCCGTTATAGCTGATGAACTGGTTTGTCGAGGAGACGCTCAAATAGTCAGCGGAGTAGGTAGAGTCCCAGCGGACGTTCGCGCCGCCGTTCCACCAGGTAGCGTTCGTTACGATGGACCTGTAGGGTTGATATCCTACTTGCGAACAGCCGGATACCAGCGGAGCCGTGCAACCATTCGACTGTCTGCCGTAGAAGGGGATTCCAAGTCCAATCTTGGAGTTCGGCACGCCAAGGCTGGTAAAAGCTCGCACGCGCCAATCGCAGGTCATCTTGGATGTGTCCCCGTTCTGAAACAGCGCGTCGTTGTGCCAGGAAAAGGGCGACCCAATGTCCATGTCGTAGCACATCACGTTGATCTGATCGATGTTGGCGTAGCTTGCGGCCGCCACCGTGGGCAGATTGCTCCAGTTACCCGTGTCCGTGAGGATGAGCTTCGACGTTCCGAAGGCTGTTCGCAACTGGCTAAACAGATTCTCATACTGAGTTACGCTGACATTGTGTTCCCAATCGAAATCTACGCCATCATAACCATTGCTATTCACGAAACTCACGATGTTGGCGATAAACGCAGCGAGGTTCGTTGGACTAGTCGCATCCAACATGTTTCCACCGGGCGCATCGCCTATGCAGACGATCACCTTTTTACCTGCGGCATGGGCAGCAGGGACGATCTGGTTGATTTCTGTTTGCGTCAGATATGCCATGGCTAAAGTGCCGCTCGCGCCAGGAGTCGCGCAGAAATGGATCACATGCGTGTATTTGCTCCAAGGGATGTTGGCAATAGGCAGCACGCCGTTCCCCGCAGCATAGAAACCGCTGATCCATTGTGTCGTCAGCGTCGCTGGTTGTCCGCTCCCCGCCAGCGTGACCGTGGCTGGCGAGTTCGTCGCGTTGCTGACCACGGACACGCTGCCCGTCGCGCTCCCTGCTGCCGTTGGGGCAAACGCGACGTTCAGCGTAATTGATTGGTTGGGCGCCAGGATTGTACCAGTAGCGACGCCACTCGCACTGAATCCTGTGCCGGTGACCGTCACACTAGAAATCGTGACGTTCGAGTTTCCGTTGTTCGTCAGCATGACGCTCAACGAACTGGTGCTCCCCACATTCACATTTCCAAAGTTCAAGCTAGTGGGATTCGCCCCGACCAGAAAAGTTGGGGCTACACTTGTTCCGCTTAAGGAAATGGCCAGCGGCGAACCAGGCGCGTTGCTCACAATTGAGATGTTGCCGGACGCGGCGCCAACTGAGGTTGGCAGGAAAGCCACAGTGATTGTGGTTTGCTGTCCCGCGTTCACATTCAAGGGCAGCGAAAATCCACTGACAGTGAAGAAGGCCGAGCCAGTTTCAGTCACTTGGGTAATGCTCAGTGTGGCCGTGCCAGTGTTGGTGATGATCAAGACTTGGGACAAGGTGCTCCCGACCACACCGTTTCCAAAGTTGAGAGAGGTAGAACTCACCTGAATACCCGGCGCCGGAGCCGGGTTCACCATCAGCGTCGCCGCTGCGCTCGTTGCTGTTCCTGCTGTGTTGCTCGCCACCACTGCGAACGTTGATCCGCTGTCTGTCGTCGCCGTTGCCGGCGTCGTGTAGCTTGCCGCAGTGGCCCCGGCAATGTTCGCCCCGTTCTTCCGCCACTGGTAGCTCAGCGGCGAGGTCCCTGCCGCCACCACCGCGAACGTGGCCGTCTGTCCCGCCGTCACCGTCTGGTTCCCGGGCTGCGTCGTGATCGTTGGCGCCACCGGTGCCGGATTCACCGTCAGCGTCGCCGCTGCGCTCGTCACCGTCCCGACCGTGTTGCTCACCACCACTGCGAACGTTGATCCGCTGTCTGTCGTCACCGTTGCCGGCGTCGTGTAGCTCGCCGCAGTGGCCCCGGCGATGTTCACCCCGTTCTTCTGCCACTGGTAGCTCAGCGGTGCCGAGCCCGTAGCAACCACCGTGAACGTCGCCGTTTGTCCTGCCGTCACCGTCTGGTTCACTGGCTGCGTTGTGACCGTTGGCGCCACCGGTGCCGGAT
>Ga0210404_10001148_pt1 | contig 11669 bp, 7 predicted proteins | sample IncBWH28MmetaG_FD_155455 | JGI IMG/M metagenome (GOLD analysis project Ga0210404, IMG submission 155455) | Forest soil microbial communities from Barre Woods Harvard Forest LTER site, Petersham, Massachusetts, United States - Inc-BW-H-28-M | ecosystem: Environmental > Terrestrial > Soil >... | reverse complement strand
CTGATCGCACCAAATAAGAGCAGGCCGGACCACCTCCCCGGCGGCGTCCAGCAATACCAGGCCGTGCATCTGCCCGCTCAGACCGATGGCAGTAACTTCGCTGGCGCGGGCGTTCGCCTTCGCCAAGCATTCCGTAATCGCGGCACAAGCCGCCCGCCACCAATCGCGAGGATCCTGCTCCGCCCACCCCAATTCAGGTGACGCCATCTCGGCGTCCTCCGCCGTAGCGGCGCCCAACACTCGCCCCGTGTCGTCGAGCAGCACCGCTCGCGTTCCCCCGGTCCCCACATCAATTCCCAAAAGTTTCGTCGACATTTTTCGCCGTCTTCCTTCATCTAATGAACTTGGCCGCGCGATTCTATTCCTCTTGGAGAGCAAAACCAATGGCGGCCCCCCGACAGCGAAAACGCGAATAATCGCTTATAATGGAATATCCCCGGATGACCACTGCGCCGCCACCCTCTGTGTTGACTGGGCTTGAATGGGCGCACCCGCTTGTCCAGGAATGGTTCGTCGGCCGTTTCGGCACTCCGACGGAGCCTCAAGCACAGGGCTGGCCGCAGATCCTCGCTGGCAAGACCACCCTGATCTCCGCACCTACGGGCTCAGGCAAAACCCTGGCGGCATTTCTGATTTGCATTGACCGTCTAGTCCGGAAGGCCCTGTCGGGAGACCTGACCGACCGCACCGAAGTGCTGTACGTCTCGCCGCTCAAAGCTCTGAGCAACGACATTCAGAAAAACCTGGAGACGCCGCTGGGCGAAATCCTGCAACTCGCGGGAGAGCGCGGCATGCTCATGCCCGAAATCCGCACCGCCGTGCGCACCGGCGACACCCTGGCGCACGAACGACGTGCCATGCTTGCCCGCCCTCCGCACATCCTGGTCACCACGCCGGAGTCGCTTTACATCCTTCTGACTGCGGCAAAAAGCCGCGAAATCCTGAGATCCGTCGAAACCGTCATCGTCGATGAAATTCACGCGGTGGCCGACGACAAGCGCGGTGCGCACCTGGCTCTTTCCCTCGAGCGGCTGAACCAGCTCACCGGCAAGCGCCTCACGCGCATCGGGCTTTCCGCTACGCAAAAGCCTATCGAGACCGTGGCGCATTTCTTGACTGGTTCCGACAGCAGCGATCCCGCCATCGTGCAGATCGGGCATCGCCGGGAAATGGATATCGCCGTCGAAGTGCCTTCGAGCGAGCTCGGCCCTGTTGCTTCGAACGAAATGTGGGGCGAAATCTACGATCGCCTCGCGCAGCTCGCCAACCAGCATTCCTCCACGCTCATCTTTGTCAATACGCGCCGCCTGGCCGAACGCGTCGCCCACCATCTCGCCGAACGCCTGGGACGCGACGCGGTGGCCGCACATCACGGAAGTCTCTCGCGCAAGCTGCGCCTCAACGCGGAGCGGAAACTGAAAGCCGGAGAAATCCGCGCTCTCGTGGCCACCGCATCTCTTGAGCTCGGAATCGATATCGGCAGCGTCGATCTCGTCTGCCAGATCGGATCGCCGCGTTCGATCTCGGTTGGCCTCCAGCGCATCGGGCGCGCGGGTCACTGGCGCGGAGCGATCCCGAAGGGCCGCCTCTTCGCCACGACGCGCGACGACCTTATCGAGAACGCTTCGCTGGTTCGCGCCATCCGCCAGGGCGCTCTGGACCGCCCATCAAATCGTAGCCATGTGCGCTGCTGAGGACTGGAGCGAAGACGCTCTTTTCCAATCCGTGCGCCGCGCTTATCCGTACCGCAATCTTGAGCGGAAGAGTTTCGACGAAATTGTCGAAATGCTCTCCGAAGGCATCGCCAGCCAGCGGGGCCGCTACGGCGCTTACCTGCATCGCGATCGTGTCAACCACGTTTTGCGCGCTCGCCGTGGGGCGCGGCTCGCCGCCATCACGAGTGGGGGCGCAATTCCCGAAAATTCGCTCTATTCCGTTGTGGCGCAGCCCGAAGGCATCACCGTCGGCACGGTGGACGAAGATTTCGCTGTCGAAAGCCTCGCGGGCGATATCATTTTGCTCGGAAACACTTCCTGGCGCATCCGCCGGGTCACGTCCGGCAGCGTGCTTGTCGAAGACGCGCAAGGCGCTGCACCCAGCGTTCCCTTCTGGCGGGGCGAAGCTCCTGCTCGCACTGACGAGCTATCCGCTCATGTCGCTGAATTGCGAGAACAAATCAGTTCGTTGGTTCCGCGTTCTCTATCGGCTTCAGAACAGCAGAATCACGGCGATTTCGTGGAAGCCGTGAACTGGCTGAAGGCCGAATGCGGGCTGGACCAAGCCGGCGCCGAACAAGCCGCCCAATACATCACCGAGGGTCGCGCCATCCTGGGCGCCATTCCCACGCAAAAAACCGTTATCGCCGAGCGCTTCTTCGACGAGAGTGGCGGCATGCAGCTCATCATCCACGCTCCCTTTGGCGCTCGCATCAACAAAGCCTGGGGACTCGCGCTTCGCAAACGCTTCTGCCGATCCTTCAATTTCGAGTTGCAAGCTGCTGCCACGGACAATGGTCTGAATATCTCCCTTAGCGAGCAGCACAGCTTTCCGCTCGCCGACGTCTTCCACTTTCTGCATCCGAATTCCTTGCAGCACGTTCTCGAGCAGGCGGTGATGCCTTCGCCGCTCTTCACTACCCGCTGGCGCTGGGACGCTGGCCGCTCGCTCGCGCTTCTGCGTTTCCGCGGCGGCAGAAAGGTTCCGCCCAATATTCAGCGCATGCGCGCCGATGATTTGCTCGCAGCTGTTTTTCCCGAAGCGCTTGCCTGCCCGGAAAATCTTGAAGGCGAAATCGTCCTTTCCGATCACCCGCTTATCCGCGAAACGATGAAGGACGTGCTCACGGAAGCTCTGGACATCGAGGGACTGCAGCGCGTGTTGACGGATATGGGCGAAGGCCGCATCCGCTGCATCGCCGTCGATACTCCCGTGCCGTCGCAGTTTTCCCACGAAATTCTAAACGCCAATCCGTACGCCTATCTCGATGATGCGCCGCTTGAAGAGCGCCGGGCGCGCGCCGTGGAAATGCGCCGCGTCCTACCCGAAACAGTTTTGTCTGAAATTGGCCGCCTCGACCCCGCGGCCATCGCAAGCGTTCGCGACGACGCTTGGCCGGACGTTCGCGATGCTGAGGAACTGCACGACGCGCTGCTTTCGTTGGTTGCTGTACCAGTCCCGGGCGGCGATGCGAGCCAATCCACAGATAGCCTGCAGACAAAATTGCAAGAGTCTATGTCGCAGTGGACTCCACATTTTGAACAACTAGTGTCGGAACGACGCGCCGGCCGCGCGCAATTCAGTGGTGCAACCTATTGGGTCCCGGCAGAGCGCGCCAAAGCTTTCGGCCAAATTTTCCCGTCGGCAATTTTCGACATCGCGCTCCCGGAGCTGCCCTCCAGCGAAACCTCTCGTGAAGACGCGCAGCTTGCGATGCTCACCGGCTGGATGGCCCATATTGGCCCTGTCACTGCCAGGCAGCTCGCTAGTGTCCTTGGCATCTCGCAATCCGATGTCGAGAAAGCGCTCCTTCGTTTGGAAACCGGCGGCGTCATCCTGCGGGGAAAATTCACCGATCCTGGCGCCAACGAAACGGAGTGGTGCGAGCGCCGGCTGCTGGCCCGTATCCATCGCCTCACGCTTGGCCAACTCCGCAAGCAGATCGAATCGGTGAGTCCGGCGCAGTTCATGAACTGGCTGTTCCGCTGGCAGCATGTGGCGCCAAGCACCCAGTTGTTGGGCGAGCGCGGCCTGCTCGAAGGACTTCGTCAGTTGCAAGGTTTTGAAGCGCCGGCAAATTCCTGGGAACGCCAAATTCTTGGGCGCCGTGTCGCGAATTACGACCCCAAGGAGCTCGACCAGCTCTGCCTCACAGGCGCGGTCGGCTGGGGACGGCTCTCGCCGCATCCCGCGACGTTGGAATTACCGAGTGACGGAAAGCGCCGAGTGGTGCCCAGCAGCGTCGCGCCGATCACGTTCTTCGCGCGCGACGAGTCCGAGTGGATGATCCCGCGGCGCGAAGCGGGCGACGCTGAGACCTCGAGTCTAAGCCCCGATGCGGCAGCGGTTCTGCAGTTCTTGCGGCAGCGTGGCGCTTCCTTCTTCTCCGACATCGTGCGCGGCACAGGCAAGTTGAAGTCTGAAGTGGAAACCGCTCTCTGGGAGTTGGTGGCTGCGGGTTTGCTCACCGCCGATGGCTTCGACAATTTGCGCGCGTTGATCGATCCTAAGCGACGTTCCGGTCAAGGCAGCGGTCGCTCCGCGCGGCCTCGACACAGCACCGGACGCTGGTCGTTGCTTTATTCCGGCGAAACTGCCGATCGCAATGTCGCGCTCGAAGCAATTTGCTGGATGCTGCTTCGCCGCTACGGAATTGTCTTCCGCGAGGTGCTTACTCGCGAGGCCATCCTGCCCAAGTGGCGCGAAGTGCTGATCACCCTTCGACGCCTCGAGGACCGTGGCGAAATCCGCGGGGGCCGCTTCGTTAGCGGGTTTCTTGGAGAGCAGTTTGCTCTGCCTGTTGCGGTGGAATCTCTCCGCGCCATGCGCAAGCAGCAGCCCTCCAGCGAAACGGTTACTGTTTCCGCAGCCGACCCGCTCAACCTGGTCGGAATCCTCGTCCCTGGAGATCGCGTGGCGGCCAATTCCGGCAAGCTCGTTTCGTTCCGCGACGGTGTAGCCCTGCCGCAAGAAGACCGCCCCTCCGTCATCCCGATCTCCGCGGCGCGCTAATTTCGGTATGGGTATCAGCAGTGTTGAGAGCGCGCTCAGTTCGTGACTAGAAGCAAAGAAAAAGCAGGTTTCTCGGGCAAACACCGCCCTCGGAATGACATGTTTGTGTTTTGCTGATCTTTTGCTGATCTTGGGCAGCAACAATTCCTAATGTGCCGCCGCAGCGCCGCCTCGTCCCGTCATCTGCTTGATGAAGGCAGCTTCCTCTGCGCTATAAGGCGCGCCGTCGGTCCGAAATATTTCGTGAAACCACACCGCGGGCTCGCGATCCGTATACGGATGCTGCCAGGAATCCCATGGCAAATACGTCTGCGTCTTCCCCGCCACCAGGCCCCAATTGATCGCCGCGACGTTGTATTTCTTTGCGAGCGGAAGCGTCCCCTGGAACGTGCTCCCATTTCCCCGCGCCATATATTCCGTGCACAAAAGCGGGCGGTGATACTGCTGCAGGGAAAGCACCCGCTTCTCAAACGCTTCCGGCTTGTCGTAACTGTGGAACGAAATCACGTCCGACATTTCGAGCTGAATCTTCGCCCCCGGCTCGAGCTTATCGGCAACCGACCAGTCCCCTTTCCAGACTCCGCTTGTCAACGGTTGCGTCGGATGCGCGGAGCGCGCCCACGCGAAAGCTTGCGGAAGGAGAGCAATCACAAGTTCATTCTTATTCTTCGGCTCCAAATCCTGGTAGCTCCCTCCGTTCCCGTTGTCCGGCTCGTTCCAAATGTCCCACGCCAGCACGCGCTCATCTTTCGCAAACGCTCCCACTACTCCCCTCACGTACGCTTCGAGCCGCGGATACTGCGTGGCATCCTGCAGCGCCTTCGCTCCCGGACTCTGTACCCATCCGGAGTTATGCACACCCGGCGTGGGGGTGTGCTGCTTCCCCAGCCGCGGCTGCGGATCCCAGCACGAATCAAAGAGCACGAACAGCGGCTTGATGTGGTGCTTCGCCGCAATCTGCAGAAATGTGTCGATGCGCTTCCGGAATCCCGCGGCATCCTGCTGCCAAGGCAAATCGTGCAAAAACACTCGCATCGTATTCAGCCCGATCGACTCTGCCCAGCCCAGCTCCAGATCAATGCGCTTGGCATCGAACGTATCCGCTTGCCACATCTCCAGCTCATTGATCGCGTCCGCGGGAATATAGTTGCTGCCCACCAGCCAGGGCTGCTTCGCGTACCAATCCGCCGCCTCTTTCTCGGTCCAGCGAACTTGTTGGGCTCTGGTCGTCAGTGCGCTTACAAGGAGAACCGCCAGCGCCAGCAAACTTTTCTTCCGCATGCTCCCTCCGAAGTTGTACGGGATATTCTCCGCCCTTGGTTCAAACCCGATCCAAATAATGTATCTCCGCAACCTCGCGCAACCTCTTCGCCGCGCTTTCCGGCGTAATATCCCGCTGCGGATTCCCCAGCATTTCGTAGCCGACCATGAACTTCTGCACGGTCGCCGATCGCAATAGCGGTGGAAGAAAATGCGCGTGGAAATGCCACTCCGGATACGCCTGTCCATCCGTGGGCCGCTGGTGAAACCCCATCGAGTACGGAAACGAGGTCTCGAACAGATTGTCGTACCGGATGGTAATGCGCCGCAGAATATCCGCCAGTAATCCCGACTCGCCCGCCGCGAACTGCTCCATCGATGCGAAGTGCCGCTTGCTCATCAACAGCGTTTCGAAGGGCCACACGGCCCAGAAAGGAATGACCACCGCGAATCCGTCATTCTCGCAAATCACCCGCTCGCCACGCTGCAGCTCGAGCCGCAAATAATCGCAGAGCAGGCACGACTTTTTCGCTTCACGATAGTCGCGAAACGAACGCAACTCCTTCACAGGCATGTCCGGCATGGACGCATTCGCCCAAATCTGGCAGTGCGGGTGCGGATTGCTCGCGCCCATCAAGGCTCCGCGATTCTCGAAAATCTGTACATGGCGCACCCAATCGAGCTCTCCCAACCGGCGAAATTCCGCGGTCCACAGGCTGATCACTTCACCAATCTCCGCCAGTGACATCCGCGGAATCGTCAAATCATGCCGCGGCGAAAAACACATCACGCGGCAAATCCCCTGCTCCGAGCGCGCTACCAGTAAGCCGCCTTCATCTCCTTCGAAAGCAGGCGTACCCGGCAAAAGCGCCGCGAAGTCATTGTCGAAAGCAAATGTGCTGTTGTACTTCGGATTCCTTGCGCCGTCCGCTCGCTCATTCCCCGGGCACAAATAGCAAGTCGGATCGTAAGCCGGCAAATCCGTCGTGGCAGGCTTCTCCACTTTCCCAAGCCACGGCCGCTTCGTGCGATGCGGGGAAACCAGCACCCAGTCGCGCGTGAGTGGATTGAATCTTCGGTGCGGCACTTGTTGCAACAGCGAAGCGTCCATGCGTTTCACAAGCGGCGCCGTCGTGAGTATGCGTTTCTCAGCGCGTCACCTTCGGAAGGTTTTCAGCCGGCACTTCCACCATTTCCGCTCCCTGCGATGCCTCGCATATATATATGTCCGGCCGCAGCCCAATCGCGGACTGGTACTCTGCCGAAACGTGCCGCTGGAATTCTGTCGCATTCTGCGCGTCCACGAAATTAATCGTGCATCCCCCAAAGCCCCCACCCGTCATCCGGGCGCCGTAAACTCCTGGTTGCCGCCCTGCAATCTGCACCATCGCATCCAACTCCGCACAGCTAATTTCGTAGTCGTCGCGCATACTCTTGTGCGACGACGCCATGAGCTCGCGAAGCCCATCGGTTGTTCCCCGTTCGAAAAGCTCAGCCACCTTGAGAACTCGCTCATTCTCTGTAATTACGTGCCGGCATCGCCGATAGAGCGTGTCGGACAAGACGCTGCGATGTTGCGTAAGCTGCTGCATCGTTACATCCCGCAAACTCCGCGTACCGGGCATCGCGGTGGCCAGCTTTTGAACCGCTTCCTCGCACTCCGCCCGCCGCACATTGTATTCTCCCGCCTGTAGCTTGTGTTTCACCATCGTGTTGCAAATCACTAGTCGCACGCTCGGCGGCAGTTTCATCGCGCGGTACTCCAGCGTGCGGCAATCCAGCAAGAGCGCGTGGCCTGCCCGCCCTTGGCACGACACAAACTGATCCATGATGCCGCAGCGCATCCCCACAAACTCGTTCTCCGCGCGCTGGCAGAGCAATGCCAGCCTGGTGCGGTCGATCGGTGCATTCGCAGCGGACAACAGCGCGAAGGCGATCGACACTTCAATCGCCGCGGACGAACTCAGTCCCGCGCCCACGGGCACATCTCCGGCTATATAAATATTGGCGCCCCGCAGCTGGTAGCCAGCTTCGCGCAGCGCCCATGCGACACCAAACGGATAGTCCGACCAGTGCCCCGATCCGTGGGCTCCTAGCTCATTCAGGTCGCCTTCGCGCGCTTCTGCAAAATTTTCGGAGTAGAGGACCAACTTATGGTCGTCACGCGGCCCAATTCCCGCCCAACAGGAAAATCCGATTGCCGCCGGCAGGACATATCCGTCGTTGTAGTCTGTATGCTCCCCAATCAGATTTACGCGCCCCGGTGCCCTATAAACGGAGGCCTGCGTACCGAAGCGAGACTTGAAGGAGATCAGAAGTTCGTGCGCTTTATTCATGCAAGCTTGATTGCAAGAAAATAGCAAACTCTCTAGGGTTAAGCGATTTACCTCAGCGAATTTAGGGCAAATGTGCCCAGCCTGAACAGGCCATCACGGCCCGCGGACCAAAAATGCTGGTGCGCCTGAACGAATCTTAGCATATGGATAAATACGTGCGCGCCACGTCCGGCATAGAATGTGCAGCCGGAACAACGACTTCAAGCATAATACTGCATATAGACGCATCCTTGCAAACCAGCCTGTGCTAGCAGCAACTCGCTTATTTATCTATGGTTAAGAGAAATTGGAACGCGAAACGCACTTGGATAGGGGCAATTTGATTGACCGAACCATCGCGATGTGTATTATACTGCACGCCTGAGGGTCCCGTGGCATCCCACATCCCCATCGAAGACAAACTTTCCTTCTATCGCGTTCCTCAACTTTCCGGGGAAGAGTTCCTCGTTTCGTTGGGAGCCCGAGTCCGCGATTTGCGCAACCGTCGCGGCATGACCCGCAAAACGCTCGCGCACGAATCCGACGTTTCGGAGCGCCACCTGGCCCAACTCGAATCCGGCGAAGGCAACATCTCGATTCTGCTCCTCCGCCGCGTGGCCGCCGTCCTCAACGTCTCGCTCGAAGAATTGTTCGCCCCCACCAAGCAAGAAGACCAGCAAGGCTCTGCGTGTAAGCAAGCCATTTGGCGCTTGATTGAGCAGCTTCCCAACCACCGTCTCGAAGAGGCCGCCGCCCGCCTCATGCGCGACTTTGGCCCCGAGCAGGATCTGCGCCTTGCGCGCATCGCGCTTATTGGCCTGCGTGGCGCCGGCAAATCCACCCTAGGCTCTAGGCTCGCCGCGGAACGCAATGTCCCCTTTATTGAGCTCGACCACGAAATTGAAAAAGACACTGGCATGCCGCTTGCCGAAATTTTTTCTCTCTACGGCCAGTCCGGCTACCGAGCCATTGAGAAGCGCACTCTCGAGCACGTCCTGCGCGCGGCCGCTCGCGTCGTCATATCGGTCGGCGGCGGCATCGTCTCCGAAAAGGAAACTTACGATTACCTTCTGGCTCATTGCTACACTGTCTGGCTCAAAGCTCAGCCCGAAGAACACATGTCCCGCGTAATCGCGCAAGGCGATTTTCGCGCCATGGCCGGCAGCGACCGCGCCATGGAAGATCTGCGCCGTATTCTCGAATCCCGCGAACCTCTCTACCGCAAAGCAGACACGTATGTCGACACTTCCGCCGAATCCGTCGAAGAAAGTTTCAGCAAGCTGAAAGCCGCGCTCCAAGCCGCGTCGCGCTAGTCACTAGGAGGAATCGTGGACGTCGCCGCAACACAAGAAGCTCAGCCCAGCGCAGCAGCCATCGATTTTCGTACCGACCCCTCGCGCTACAAGCATTGGCGCCTTTCCTTCGACGGCCCGGTAGCCACTCTCACCATGGACGTCGCGGAAGATGGCGGCATTCGCCCCGGCTACAAGCTCAAGCTCAACTCCTACGACCTTGGGGTCGATATCGAACTCCACGATGCTCTGCAGCGGATTCGCTTCGAGCATCCGGAAATCCGTTCCGTCGTCATCACCAGCGCCAAGAATCGCATCTTCTGCTCTGGCGCCAACATTTATATGCTGGGCCTCTCTTCGCATGCTTGGAAAGTCAATTTCTGCAAATTCACCAATGAAACGCGCAACGGCATCGAAGACGCCAGCGCCCACTCCGGTCTGAAATTTCTCGCCGCACTCAATGGCACCACAGCCGGCGGCGGCTACGAACTCGCTCTCGCCTGCGACGAAATCGTGCTGGTCGATGATCGCTCCTCCGCTGTCAGCCTTCCGGAGCTTCCGTTACTCGGCGTTCTCCCTGGCACCGGCGGCCTCACACGCGTCACCGACAAGCGCAAAGTTCGCCGCGATCATGCCGACATCTTCTGCACCAATCCTGATGGCGTTCGCGGCCAGCGCGCCAAAGACTGGCGTCTTGTCGACGAAATCGTGAAGCCGCAACAATTCGCCGAGCACATCAAGCAGCGCGCGCGCCAGCTCGCCGAGCAAAGCGATCGTCCCGCAAACGCGAAAGGGGTAATGCTCACGCCGCTGGAACGCACTGCCGACGATAGCGGCCTTCACTACAAATTTGTCGACGTTCAATACAATCGCGAAGCTCGCACCGCCACAATAACCGTCCGCGCTCCGGAAGCTGCGGGCCAGAACACTTTGGAAGAAGTGCTCGCCGCCGGCGCTAACTGGTGGCCGCTGCAAATGGCGCGCGAGCTCGACGACGCTATCCTCACACTCCGCACGAGTGAGCTCGAGCTTGGCCTGTGGCTTTTCAAGACGGCCGGAAATCCCGATGCCGTCCTCGCTACCGACGACTTTCTTCTCGCACACCAGGACAATTGGTTTGTCCGCGAAGTTCTTGGCATGCTCCGCCGCACCTTTGCGCGCATCGATGTCACGTCTCGCTCTCTCTTCGCCATCATCGAGTCAAATTCGTGTTTCACCGGTTCTCTTCTGGAGCTGGCCCTGGCTGCCGATCGCGTCTACATGCAAGACGCGCAGGAAGGCGACGCGGCCACCATCGCGCTCTCGCAAATAAATTTCGGCGCGCTGCCCATGACCAATGATCTCTCGCGCCTGGCCGCGCGTTTCTATCAGGGTGCCGCTCGCATCGATGCGCTTCGCTCGCACATCGGCAAGAAGCTTTCCGCGAAAGAGGCCCTCGATGCCGGCCTGGTCACCTCTGCTCCCGACGATCTCGACTGGGAAGACGAACTTCGCCAAGCCATTGAATCGCGCGCGGCGCAATCCCCCGACGCCCTCACCGGCCTAGAAGCCAATCTCCGCTTCGGCGGTGACGAAACCCTCGAAACTCGCATTTTCGGACGCCTCTCCGCGTGGCAGAACTGGATTTTCATTCGCCCCAACGCGGTAGGCGCCAACGGCGCGCTGAAAGTCTACGGAACCGGCGCGCCCGTAAAATTCAATTGGGAAAGAGTCTGAGTGTAGGGGCACGGCACAGCCGTGTCCGTCCGCAGCAAGTTAGAACGAGGAGCTAGCAATGATTGATTACACCGAAAAAATTCCGAACAATGTGGACCTCGGCCGCGACCGCGTCCTTCAGCGCGCCCTCGAGCATTGGCAGCCCGCCTATCTCAGTTGGTGGTACGACATGGGCCCGAACGAGAGCCACAACTTCGAGGTCTATCTCCGCACCGCCATCAGCGTCGAGCCCGATGGCTGGGCACAATTCGACTATGTGAAAATGCCCGAATATCGCTGGGGAATTTTCCTCCAGCCACGCGACGAAAAGCGCCAGGTTAATTTCGGCATGCACAAGGGTCAGCCGGCATGGCAAGAC
>Ga0210404_10001147_pt1 | contig 11678 bp, 14 predicted proteins | sample IncBWH28MmetaG_FD_155455 | JGI IMG/M metagenome (GOLD analysis project Ga0210404, IMG submission 155455) | Forest soil microbial communities from Barre Woods Harvard Forest LTER site, Petersham, Massachusetts, United States - Inc-BW-H-28-M | ecosystem: Environmental > Terrestrial > Soil >... | reverse complement strand
CCTACCGCCGCCATCGACTCCATCGAGTTCCACGCCTCCCGCTGGAACGACGAATCCGACGACTCCGGGGAATGGTACCACTACGAGCAGCGCATATTCCGTGTGCCGGACGTAGACGCGGCGACTGGTGAGCCCGTGGCGACAGCTACGACCCGCTGGTGCCGCGTCTATGATTTCAATCCGAACTCGAAGGACCAGGTGATCGCGTACATGCGTGCGCGAGGGCATAAGGTGCCGAAGTCGAAGGAGGAGGACGATGAAGGGAACCAGAAGGATACGACGGCGGAAAAGGAACTCAAAAGACTCGCAGTCCGTACCGGAGATCAATTCTATCTCAAAGTTGTTGAATATCGCGGCTTCACTAAGCTGCGCTCAACATACATTGACGGCTTTGTCCCAGGACCTGACGGATGCGTCCACACAACTTTCACGTTTGCTCCAGCAATCGGCCAACTCTCGTCTCGCAATCCTAACATCCAGAATTTCACAAAACTCAAGCCGACCGTAGCGCTCGCGAAGGCCATGCGCAAGATGGTCGCCGCGCGCCCTGGACATGTGCTGACCGAGTGGGATTTCAAATCCTGCCACATCATCACCCTTGGCTTCCTCGCGGAAGACCTGAACTACATGCGGCTCGGACGCCTCGACATGCACTCCTTCGTCGCGGGGCATTTCCTCAAGCTGTGGGACGGGCCGTCGATATTCTCCGAGTCCGATGACGAGCTGCGCGCACGGTTCAAATGGCTAAAGTCGGACCCCGAGCGCAAGCGCGTCCGCGACGATCAGGCGAAGCATGGGATACTCGGAATTGGGAATGGACTGCGCGCGAAAGGATTATATGAGCGATACATGGAGTCATTTCCTTCAACCGCTTGTCTTGTTTGTAATGGAAGCGGCAAGGAGACTGGAGTTCGCGGCCTCCGTAATTGCCGAGTTTGCGCGGGTACTGGACAGCAGTCAGGACAGCGTACCGCCGAGCAAGTTCTGGATGTAGCGGAGGCGCTGTTCCCCAAAGTCTTTACCTACCAAGAGCGCCAGCGCAAGGAAGCGCACGAGTCGCAGCGCCTCTCGACCCCCTTCGGCTACGCCCGTCGCTTCTACGAAGTCTACCGCTGGGACGGCAAGCGCGGCGCGTGGGGGCACGGTGACCAGGCGGAGGAAGCGGTAGCATACCGCCTCGCGAACATCGCGTTCGGGCACATACGGGAGAAGTTGAAGGAATTGCACAGGGAGGGACTCGATGAGCGATACGGCCTGTTCAACAACGTCCACTACTCGTTCATGTTCCATTTCCCCGAGAGCGCCTTGGGAGATCACATTCGAGATATATATCCGGTGCTTGTGCGTCCTTCTACGATCCTGCGCCACCCAACCATCTGCCCTGACGGATTGGTCATCGACGTCGAAGGAAGCTATGGTAAAAACTGGGCGGACATGCGAGAAATAGTGGTAGACTCGCGACCGCGACCGCAAGCGCAATTAACAAAGGAGCCGCATGGCCAACTTATCCCGCAGACAGTTTAGCAAGCTCGCGAGCGCGACGCTCCTCGGCCTCGCGACCTCCGCGTCCATCTCCCTCACCGGCTGCTCCGCGTTCGCGAACATCTCCGCGTGGATACCCGTAGCCACCACCGCGATCGACGGCATCGTGTCGCTGCTCGGCGCGCTCGTGCCTCCGCCCGCCGCCGCGATCATCTCCGCCGTGAAGGCTGCGCTCGCCGACCTCGGCGCGACGATCGCACAATACAACGCGGACACGAATCCGGCGGACAAGGCGACCTTACTGTCGAAGATCCGCACGCTGCTGAACGATGTCGCATCCAACTTTCAAAATTTCCTGGTGCAGCTGAACCTCGCGGGGAATCCGATCATCACCATCGTCATCGGCCTCGCGAATATCATCTTCGCGGCGATCGCGGGATTCTTGAACCAGTTGCCGCCCGCGCCTGCCGCCGCGAAGGGGACCACGCTATCGAGCACCTATCACATCGCTGGCGCGAACCATCAGATCGTGCCGAAACTGTATAAGTCTGTTGGCGAATTCAAGAAGGATTTCAATGCCGTATGTGTAGCGGACGGCCATCCAGAAATAGCGATCAAGTAGATGGCCATCGTCCGCAAACTCGGCAAGCGTCCTCCGCGCCACGACCGTCGCACGCTACGCTTCGGCAGCTACCTGACCGCCGCGCTACCGCAGCCTCCGCCGCGCGTGGACTGGACGCGTGGCTTCAACATCGACTATGGGATGATGCTGAATTCAGACCTCGGCGACTGCACGGAAGCGGCGAAGGGGCATGCGGTCCAAGTATGGTCGCTGTGCAACGGTCGCCTCGTCACTCCTCCCGACAGCGCGGTCCTCGCGGCGTACGAATCCGAATGCGGCTACGTCCCCGGCGACCCCAGCACAGACAACGGAGGCGTCGAACTCGACGTGCTGACCGCATGGCGGAAGTCCGGCTTCGGCGGTCACGCGCTCACCGCGTTCGCAGCGATCGACCCTCAGACGGTGCCGCATGTGATGTCCGGCATCTACCTGTTCGGCCTCGTGTACATCGGCTTCCAGGTGCCGCAGTCCGCGATGGACCAGAACGCGGCGGGGCAGGCGTGGGACGTGGTGGCGAACGACGGCGGGATCGTCGGCGGGCACGCGGTGGTAGTGCCTGCGTACGATCAGGCGACGGGGATGTTCACCGCAATAACATGGGGAGAACGTCAAAAATTAACTGCTGCATTTTGGAATCGTTATGTAGATGAAGTATTTGTACTTTTATCTCCAGATTGGCTCGCACGTGGAGGAATGAATCCAGCAGGCTTTGATCTTGTCGCACTACAGGCTGATCTTGCGGCGGTCACCGCATGAGCATCTTCGGCGAAAACGACAGCGAGAAGATCGCCCGCGCGATCCTCGTCGCCGGGGAGCAGATCGCGGATGCACTCCAAGCCGTCGCCGCCGCGCTCATTCATCTCGCATCTCCCATTCGCATGACACTATTCGCAACTCTAGGAGGCACTCGCATGAGCAATCCCATTGCGTCCGCAATCGTAGGTCAGGTATATAAGCTCAGCGTCGTGGAGTCAAACGCCACCACGCCGTCGATCCCGCCGGTCGGTCCGGTCGTCTTCGCGTCGGACAATCCTGCCGCCGTCGCGGTCTCGACGGATGCGGCTGGGTCGGAAATCGCTACCGTCATCGCGCCGGGAACCGCCACCGTATCCGCGCTCGATCAGGGCAATGGGCTGACTGATTCCATCCTGTTCACCGCGAGCGCTCCGCCTCCCCCGCCGCCGCCAGTCGCGACGACGCTGACGCTGGACGCGACGCTGCAATAGGCGCAGCGTGAACATAGCAGTTAAAACTTGGCTACGCTTCTGGTCCAAAGTGAATAAAAATGGTCCTGTGCCTGAACATCGTCCTGATCTAGGGAGATGCTGGATTTGGATGGGCCATACGCGGCTTGGCTATGGAAGATTCGACCTTTCACATGATGAGATAGTGACGGCACATCGTCTCGCTCGCGAGTGGATTATTGGTCCAATTCCGAAAGGATTGGAGCCTGATCATATCTGTCGCGTTCGACTGTGCGTCAATCCTCACCATACAGAGAATGTCATTAGGCGAGTGAATGCATTGAGAGGTGTAGGTATTACAGCCATCAACGCAAAGAAAACTCACTGTATTCGCGGACACGAACTTTCAGGTAGAAACCTGAAGATTCGCGTGAGGAATGGCTGGGAGACTAGAATATGTCGAAGATGTAAGAGCCTTGATAGACGACGAGGCCGCAACGTGAGGTCTGCGGCCCGTCGTTTAGTCATATCGGCTTAATCGCCAATATGGCCCCCACCGGGGGGCGGAGGCGGCGGAAATGGTGGGATAAAAACCACTTCCTTCCTTGCTCTTATATTGGGCCCGCGAGCAAGGGTACGCGTACCCGAGAGGGAGTATCACATTGAATTCCGGCATCACCAACGCTCTTACGTTCGCATCGTTCGTATGTCTACTGTGGCTGACGGGCGTGGTGATGCGGCTCCCGCGAGGCACAGTGCCGCTGATCCTCAAACTGTACCTTCTCGCGCATATTATATTCCTCCTCGGCGGATGGCTCGGGAACCAGCAATGGAGCTGGTACGACGCGCATTACGTGGAGATCTACACAGTGTGCGCGATCCCCGTGTTCGTCGCCGCGATCCTTCTCACCATCCTTACCACGCGGATGAACAACATGTCCGCGGTCGGCCTCATGTGCATCTTCATCATCTCCGCGGTAAGCGTCACCGCGCACGCAGCGTTCCCGCATACGTACCTCTACCGTCTGCTCGGTGCGTTCGTGGGAGTGTTCATCGGCTGCGGGCTGGCGCTATTCCTCACGATGGCGTCGAACGAAGGGCCGCTGTGGGAGATGGTGAAGATCACTCTCGGATGCTTCTGGCTCGTCGAAGGGATGATGCATTGGGCGTGGGCGGCGATGATGGCGCGCGGGGAGCGCGACGACGCGATGGCTCTGCATCGCTGGGCTCCGGCGCTCGTGGCGATATTCGTGTTCCTGTATCTCGGCTGGAGTCTATCTCAGGCGCGGGAGACTTCTCAGACATCTCAGGTGGTCGTCGGCAGCTCTCTCACCACGCGCAATCGGTGATCCCCGCTCATCCAGATCTGTTCCCTCGCGGCGCGCGCGATGATAATACAACCTTCTGACGCGCGTCCGGGGTGAGTAAACGAGTCTCCGTGGATGAGAAATCCGCTGCGCCCGTACATCTCATTTGCGCCATCCGGCTGAAGCGGCAGCGCGTACGGCCCGTGGATCGCGGAGTTCACGGGCGCGAGGATATCGTATATCCCCTCGGGAATCGGGCCGACGTCGCGGACGTTCTCCTCGGTCGGATTGTTCTTCCCATCGTCCGCGCCGGAGTACCCGGTGGCGAGGAGGCTGCCGTCTGGCGAGAGCATCCGCCCGGTGAGCTGCTCGTACGTGTACATACTTAGTAGTGATATCCGCCGCGAAACACAGGCAGCGGTCCGGCCATCCCGAATAACATGCCCAATAGATACAGCAGACACACGACCACGATGATCACCAGCGCGATCTGCCGGAAGGGATCTGGAATCGGCAGGATCGAAATCACCCAGTAGATCAGCCCGAGAATGATGATCATCACCAATACGCTGAATAGAAACGGCATGTCACACTCCTTTGTCCACTTTCGGCGGCACGGGCACCTGCGGCCCCGGAACCGTCTCCGGCTTGGGCGGCTGATACCCCGCGCTCGTGGTGCTGGCCTGCGCGCGAGCGTAATTCGCCGCCAGCGCGTTCACGAATTTGAAGAAGAACCGATAGAACGCGCTGCTCTGCGTCGTGGGCATCTCCAGCGACCCGACGAACGCAGACAGCGCATGGTAGGTGAATAAAGTCGCCCACCCTGGATGTGCCGCGATCCATTGAGTGATGCCCTGCCAGACGGACTGGATGATCTGCCCCACAGTGCCTCCTCTACTTGAATAAGTAACGCATGGCGATGTTCAGGATCAGCGTCGCCACGCCTATGAACGCTCCCAGCATCCACATTCTGCCTTCTAGATTACTCTTCGCGAGCGCGAGGGCTTCCACCTTCGCTCCCAACTCATTGTGCTTGGCATCGAACAGGTCCTTGGTCATGAACGTGTTTCGCTCAGCGTTGATCTGCGCGCGAAACTGATTCATCTCATCGAGTCGCCGACCAAGGTCCGTGAGCGCAACAATGACAGCTTTATCCGCGCTGTTGGCCCGCTGTTGCAGGACAGCAACTTGCTTATCAAGCTCATACACCATCGCTTGAATCTGGCCCTCATCCATCGGTGTCGTCCTGACACTTTTTCCCTTCTATCCTCGAAGACTTCTTTGTGCTCGCCTCGTATAGTCTCACCATCTCTCGGTGTCTGGCCTGTTTAATCTCCTCACTCAGGTCGTATAGCGCAATAACTACGCGATCGAAATGCTGGCAACAGTACAGCAACGGCCCCCAGTGATGCTTGGGTTCGCGAGTGCACGGCTGGGTTCCCGTCTCCCCGTCAAGCGGCTGCACGGAACAGCATGTTGGCTCCACAGGAGGCCCCCTGGACCACGACGATACCTTAATGTTTCCATAGCACTCTTCAGGACGCCGTTACCATAGCACTACAGTGGACCCTGTACAATCCGAGACTCGCCACGTCGGTAACTGATTGATAACACGCAGACTGCCAAGGACACGGGTGACCGATTATATCACATGCGCCGCGGGACATCGGTAGGGCGCGCCACGGCGTCGAGCTGCGTTCCGATAACAGAACGTTCGCGCGGGAGGCTTCAAGGAGCATCTGGCGCAACGTGTCGTCGCACACCGCGTCGTCAGGGACGCCGATCCGCAGGTGCCGCACGAGCGCGTTCGTCGCCCCTTCCGTGTCCATCCGCGCGACCCACTCGTCCGGGTCGAGATCCCGCCGATCCGCGAGGTACACCGCCTTCCACCCCTTGAACGTCGTGCCGTCGCGATGCACGAATCGTAGCTTCAGCCTCGGCATCGTCGGATGCTGCCACGCCCGCGCCCACGCGGACGCGCGCCTCCCGTTCCTCACCTGTCCGATCTCCACGACGTGCAGGATCATCTCCCTGCGCGTAGCGGCAATATCCCCGGTGACGTACCATGAATGAGCCTCCCGCGAGAGGTTATCGTCCGCCCAGCGGTCCACGGTGATGATGCGATGCAGGGATCCGTCCGCCCCTGCGAACGCTAGCGGCGACCATTCCGTCGAGGAGTTCAGGCGCACGGGGGATGCGTCGCCGAGCCTCGGCAGTCCCCATCCCGCAGCTGCGCGGAGGATCGTGTCCAGCATGGCGCAGCAGTCCTTCGCGATCACGTATGGATTCGCTCCGTACGCTACCTCGATCCCCGGATTCGCAGCGACTTGGAGGAATTCCGCCTTCAACGACTCCGCGATGGGCGCGGCCTCGCCGCCGTTCGAGATCGCGAGGATACCCTTGCGGAGACACGCATCCAGTAGCGATTTCGGTCGCCAGCGAAGCACTTCGTAGTCTGATTCAAGGAGAAAGCGGCGGGGGCAGGACTGTAGCGTGGTGAGCGATCGCGCGTCGATCATGGCTTGGACGATATCGTAGGCCCGCTCTCAATATCCGTCATGCCCGTCGCTGCGCGGCTGGACCGTATCATGCCCATCACCCTCGCCTGATACGCCGCGTTGCCCTCACCCTTGCGACGATAGGCGTCCGGCCCGAGGGCGTTCCGCGCGTCCACCTCATCCGTCGGCGTCCAGATGCGCTTCTTGAACAATCGTGTGAGCGTCTTCTCCGTCTCGGTGGGGCGGCTGACGCTACCAGTGCGCGCAGGACGCTTGCTCACCTCCGCCCTTGCGACGTCCTCTTCCTTCGACGCGTCCGCAGCGGCCTTATCCAACGCAGCCTGCTCTCTCCCGCGTCGCATGAGCGCGTCGCCGTGCTGCGTGTACAATCGCTCCTTCTGCGCGGCGGCGTCGCTCGCTTCCTTTTCCGCCTGCGCCATCTGCTTCTTCAGCGACGCGACCGCGTCCGCTTCCTTCGCTTTCTCGGCTGCGTCCATCGCGTCCTGTATCTGCCGCACCTTCGCCTGCGCGGTGATCTCCGCCTGCCGTGACTTCTCCAGCGCCGCGAGTTCCTTCGCGTGCTCCTGATCCGCCTTGAACTTCGCGTTCTTCGCTGCCTTCTCGGCATCCATCCGCGCCTGCTGCGCATCGTCGTAGCGCTTCTGGATCGCCATCTGCTCGTCGCCTTCTTTGTTGAAGGCAGCCTCGCGGGATCTCGCTGCGGCGGCGGTGCGCTTCACGTTCTCGGATTGCGCGGCTTCCTGCGCCTCGGTGAGAGTCTTCTGCCTCACATATTCAGGGTCAGGCGGAGGCGGCAGCGGCTTGCGTACACCCGCCTTTATATCCGCAGCCTGTTGCGTCGCCTTCTGGGCAGCAGTCATATCCGCGAGTTCAGTATCCGAGAACATCAACCTCCGCGCGATCGGCACGTCGGCGAGCGCTTTGTCTGGGACGAATGGGCTGGCCGCGAGGCCGACACCCGCGCCGATCTCTGCGCCGCGTTTACCTCCCACGGTAGCGCCGATGCCCGCTCCAACGCTGGACGTAGCAGCGGCTTTGACTGCACCACGACCGATGGATTTTGCGACTCCCTTGACTCCAGTTTCCGCGAGCGCGCCGCCTAGTTCGGCGGCAGGATATATCGCGGTGGCAGCGGTCGTGAACGGTGTCGGGCTGCGTAGCGCACGCTGCTGTAACTGTTCTACACGCTCGTGCTGTTGCCCTGCCTTCTCGATCGGATTCGCAGACGGGAATGGCGTGCCGACTGGAGGCTTCTCGAAGAACGGCTTCGTGGAGGTCTTCGGCGCGGCGGCTTGCGTCTGCTGCATGAGCGGGTCACCCGTCGGAGCCTTGACTCCCATCGCCTTCGCGATCATCTCCGGCGTGGAGCCATCCGGGAACACATGCGTATTCCCTTTTTCGTCCTGTACGTTGATATCCGGCATTACTGCGGCACCAGTTCGCCGTTCACGATTTTATAGTGAATCGTTTTCTTCCCGTCCGGCGATGGAGGCGGCGGCACGTCCTTGCTTCCCCCCATCCCCAGCTTGCTACTATCCGGCACCGGCTTATGTAGCGCGTCCAGTTCTCCCTTGAACAGCCGCATCTGCCGCTCCGCGTACGACTTGCTCGGCGTGCTGGGTCCGGGGAGCATCCCCGTGATCGCCGCACGCAGCGTGTCCGACCCTTGCCCCATCCCAGCGATCGAGCGCAGCGCCATCGCGGATTCCGTCATCGACAGCAATCCAGTCACGTAATCCACCTGCGCGGGCGACAGCGTCGTCCCCACTTGACTGCCCATAAACTCCGACATCGCGCTCCGGGGGTCACGACTCTTCAACGCCATGGCGATCTGCGCGCGGGGCAGCGCGTTGAAGTCGTCCTCGGTGAGTTTCCCAAGCGCGTCATTAAACTGATCCTTCGTGTAGTTGATCTCGTCGAAGATCCCCGCGCGATTCTTGAGCTGCTGCCCGAGCGCGCCAGCCATATACTTCCCCGGATTCTTGTTGATATCATAACTGCTCGCCATCGTCGGCTCGCCGGTGGTCTTGTCGATCACGCTGTACTGATACGCCTTCTCGCGCGCGTTCACATACGCGTTCATTTGAGTCTGTCGCGCCTTCGCCTTATCGAGATTTCCTTGACGGTATGCTTCCTTCGCGTTGTCGAGGAGGCGCTTGTCCGCAGGCGTGAAGTCCGGCGAGTCGGGGGTGATATCCTTGCCGTCGCGCGTGACCGAGAAGGGCACGCCGTTCACGGTCTTAACTTGCGGGGCTGCCTGCATCCCAGCGGTTTCTTTGATCGCGCCCTCCACGACCTCACCTGTATCTACATTTTCAATCTTCCCTGTGGTTGGCTCGACCGCGCCAGTGAATTGCTTCCCGTCAGGAGTCGTATACGTCCCTGTGGTGCGCTTCCACGGCATCGCCTGCTCCTCGGCGATCTTGGCTCGCATTCCCATATCTGTCTCGTGCTGCTTCATAGATAACGTGCGAGCGTCCGCTGTCCCCTGCTCCATCTGCGTCGGAGTCATCGCAGTCGCGCCCTGTGCTGGACTTGGTGACGGCGACGGTGGCGGTGCCATCGGACCATCCGGCTGCCCTCCACCTTGCTGCTGCTTGTCCAGCCCCAGCGCCCCAGCCATCGCACGGAACGCCTTATGCCCCTTCTCGATCAAAAACTGATGAAGCTGCTGCTGCTTCTGTATATGCGCCTTCGTATCCTTATCGACGCCCGCCGCCTTCGCATACTGCTCATGCGCGTTCTGCCATTGCCCAAGGTACAATTCCCGCTCCTGCGCGGTCATGGGGCGCTCCTCGCCCGTCTTGGGATCGGGAATCATTCCCGTCGGCTTGCCGTCCGCGCCGATCTCTCCCGCACCGAGCGCCGCCGCCATGATATTCGCGTTCTTCTGGCCCATCTGCGCGGTCGCGAGACGCTGCTGCTGGTGCCGCTGGATCGCCTGCCCGATAGCCGTCTTGGAGAAGTCCTCTCCGGCGGCGTTGGAGAATATGTGACGAATTCCGCCTCCGATCGTCTCCGCAGTCGTCGGCTCGACCGACGTGACCGGAGCGAGTTCCTTCGGATCGGGCGGAGGCGGTAGCGCTGGAGTCGATGATGTGCTCATAGTTTATTCCAAGGAATCACGTCCGCGATATTGCCTACGAAGCTCGCGATGGAGCCGACGGTATCTTGATTGATCTTCTGCGAATCCGGGCGCGATTTAATCGATCCGAAGAGATTATTCTCCGCAGCAGCGGTCGATAGATTCTGCGACTCCAGCGCTTGCCCCACCTGCCTCCCCCCGATATCCGCCTGCTCCTTCGCCGCCGCAGGCTGCACGCCGAACAGCGCATTGTTCACCTGTGTCATACGGTCCGTTTCCGCCTGCTGATTCGCGCCCGCGACCCCGCCGCCGCGCGCTGTACCTGACGCGTTCTGATTCCTCCGCTGCGCATCGCCCGTCTGATTGATCGCCGTCGTCTCCGGCGCTATCGCTTGCATCATCGCGGGGCGATTGCCGCTCGCCAGCTTAGCGAAGTATCCCGCCGCCTGATCCTGATTCGCGTTCCCCGCTGCGGACGAGGACTTCGCGGAGTTGATGCCGAAGTTAAATAGACTGTTGAGATTCTGATAACTATTCAACGTCTGATTGCGGTCCGTCTTTGCAGAGGAACCGCCTATCCCAAAAAACCACCCATGGGCTCACCTCCTACTTAGCAATGTACACGGGTGATTCCACCTTCACCATCCCCCGCGCCTCGCACAACTTCACCGCGAACTCACTGTCCGCCACGACCATGAATCCCCGCACCTTGATGTCCGTGAGGAACTCCAGCATCTTGTCAGCGAGCGTCGCGGAGATATCGCTTCCGCGATACTTCGGCCTCACCCACTGTGGCTCGGCGTGCGGGTACAGTTGAAACACATGGAATCCTGCTAGCTCGCCGCCTACTTCCGCGATGAGAATCCGCGACGTGGGGCGATTCAGCGAGGACCATCCGCGCGCGGCGAGGATCAGGTCGATGCGGTCCCATTCCTCCGCGGTCGCGAGGTGCCCGTCGAGCCAGCGATATGTGACATCGCTCACGAAATCACCGCCGTCACCTGCATTCCGTCGCCCGCCGTATCCGCGTCGATAAAGTATTCATATAGATTGAACATATTCCGGTTCAGCGCCGCGCTCCCCAGCACGAACGTCTGCCCCGGACTGAGTGCCACCACGACGACGCCGGTATCGCCCGTGCCGCCATTCCCAGGTGTCGGCTTCCTGACCACGTACACGAGCTTATTCGTCGTGTTCCCGGCAAGGATGGTCCCCGCGCCCGCTTTGTATGCCTGAAAGATAATCTGCTGCGCGCGGGAGGTATACTCATCCGCGCCTGATGTTCCCGGAGTCGGCGACTCCGGCGCATTCACGTTCGTCGAGTCCACGAGCGACATGATGCTCACCTGCGTCCCCGGCGTGACCACGGCTATCTGCCCGAGCGGCCATATCGGACCCTGCTTGTCCTTATGTACAGATACTCCCATGCGATCCTCCTATGGACCTTGATAGTATGTGAGCGTCACGTCCACCGCGCCC
>Ga0210404_10001146_pt1 | contig 11678 bp, 5 predicted proteins | sample IncBWH28MmetaG_FD_155455 | JGI IMG/M metagenome (GOLD analysis project Ga0210404, IMG submission 155455) | Forest soil microbial communities from Barre Woods Harvard Forest LTER site, Petersham, Massachusetts, United States - Inc-BW-H-28-M | ecosystem: Environmental > Terrestrial > Soil >... | reverse complement strand
TTCCATCAAGCTCGAGGTTCGCTCCGGCCTTCGCAAAATCCATTTCACTGCCGTAGTCCGCAACATCGGAGCCGAAGGCAACGGCGTCGAATTCGTGCACATGAAAGACGAAGACCGCGAAAAGCTGCGCAAACTAGTACAGCGCCACCTCCACCTCTAGCCATCCGCTGCCTTGTCGTCCCTAGTGCCTCAAAACAAGGTGTCAACCTGAGGTCGCCGCATTTTGGCGGCCGAAGGGCCTCAACCGATGATAGGCACAGCTCCGCCCAGCTTCTACCTGCTTACCTGTGGCAATTCACGTTGACGCACGACAACTCGCGACATCGGCGAATTTCTGGCCCCTTTCGCACCTTGTCGCTTGCCAATCGTTCCGCTCCTCGCCATCCTGCACTCATTTGGGCTGCTCCACGGGATTACTCACCCGTCCAAGCCGTCAAGTTTTCGATTGAAAGCATTTGTTTATTGCAGTAAAAGCCATATATCCAATCTGCTTCGTCGAGAAGTTCGGCGGGAAGCTCCGCCGCCGCTAGGGGTAGCGGGAATTTGCTTCAAAGACTCACCGGGTATCAACGAGGAGGCAACATGCCACGTAGGATTTGTGTGTGCGCGATTCTTCTTTGCGTGCTGGTTCTGAGCTGCGCAGTCCGCGGCAGTGCGCAGGTCAATACCGCCACGTTATCGGGAACCGTTACAGACCCGCAAGGCTTGGCCGTTCGCGGCGCCAAAGTCACGGTAACCAACGCGGCCACGGGAGCCGAGCGCAGCATCGTTGTCGATGACGAAGGCCGCTACACCCTCATCGGCCTCACTCCCGGTAAATATAAAATCTCCGTAGATGGCGGACCCAATTTCGGCGTCTTTCAGAATGATTCGATAGTTGTCACCGTCGGTGAAGACGCCACATTTAATCCTCGCCTCGACCTCAAAGGCATGACCCAGACCGTCACGGTCACCACCGAGACGGCGCCCATCGAGACTTCCAAGACCGAAGTCTCGCAAACCATCGATCAACGCCGCATCGAAAATCTTCCCATCAACGGACGCGGCTACATCAATTTCACTCTCATTAACTCGCAGACTACCCGCGACGTCTCCCCCACCATCGGTCCCGCTCCCAACAGCGGCCTCAACATCAACGGCGCTCGCGCGCGCTCCAACATGGTTAGCGTCGACGGCGCCGACGCCGTGGACAACTCGGTCAACGGCATCCGCGCCACCGTTTCCCAGGAGGCCGTGCAGGAATTTCAGCTCATCCTTAGCAACTACAACGCGGAGTACGGTCGCGCCACCGGCGGCGTCGTCAACATCGTCACCAAGAGCGGCGCCAACGACATCCATGGTGATATCTTCGGCTATTTCCGCAACAAAGCGTTCCAGTCTCGCAATGCTTTCTCAGGCCAGATCGATCCCACCACCGGCGTTCTCAATCCCGTCAAGCAGGCTTACACCCGCGCGCAGTCCGGCTTCACCATCGGCGGCCCGCTAAAGAAAGACAAAACCTTTTACTTCCTCTCCTACGAATACACGCAACGCGAAGAAAGCGGCTTCTCCAGCATCGGCTTGGGAAACTATGGCTTGACGGTAGGCAGCGTTCCCTGCATTCCCGTTCCGCTCAGCCTGACCTCCGGCCCCACCGGTCAGCTCGCCTTCTATCAAGCGGCGCTTGGCCAGCTCACTGGCAACGGCGCACTCTGCAACAATCCCAATCCCGCCATTCAAGCCCAAATTAAGGGCGTCGAGCAGGCCGCCATCCTCACTGGCGCCTCTTCCAACGTTGCACTGAACGCGGACCTCAACAAAAACGCCGATGGCACCACCGTTCCCCTCTCCTCAGTCATGGGCATTCCCGCCGCTCTCGGGTCGCACTTCTTCCCGATCCCCGTGGCTTGCCCGCTCGGTCAGCAGGTAAACAGCGTGATCTGTGTGCCGCAGGCGGGGAATCCTCCTGGCATTGGGGCCGGACTCGTCCCGCTTCCCGCCTCCTACGTGGGAATTAACTCCGTTCGCGGAAACTATCCCATCTCCGAAAAGACCAGTCTCTGGTCCGCCCGTCTCGATCAGCGCTGGAACAACCGCAACAATTCTTTCCTTCGCGTTGGCGTTTCGCCCTCGCTCGTCACAGGCCAGCCCTCTACTTCGCAAAACCAGGTTTTCGGACAAAACGCTGGCTCGCGCACCGGTCTTACCCAGTCCCGCGACCTCAACATCACCTTTCAGCACGACACTGTCATCAGCGATCGCGATTTCAACGAAGCCCGCTTCCAGTTCGCTCGTCGCGGCTTGCACTTCGGGTTCTCACAACTTCCTGGCGGAAGCAACATCGGCGTCAACATCCCCGGCGTCGCCTATTTCGGTCGCGAGCCGTACTCCACTGTCGATCGTATCGAGCGCCGCACCGAATTTACCGACCAGGTCAGCATCATTCGCGGTAAGCACACCTTTAAATTCGGCGGAGACTTCAACCTCGTGCAGCTCCGCTCCTCCAAAGCGCAAATCTTCGAACTGGATTTCGGCGGCGACGTAAATTTCGGTGGCCTGACGCCCTTCGGCTCTTCGCTTCCCGGCACTTCCGGCTTGCAGTCCTACGGCCTCGGCATTCCCATCACCTACATTCAAGGCATCGGAAATTCCAAGCAGCCCTTCGACAACATCCCCATGGGATTTTTCGCCCAGGACAGCTGGAAGGTAAACCGTAAGCTCACCATGAACTACGGCGTCCGCTACGACGTCGAAATCAGTCCGCTCTTCACGCCGGCCACCGCCATCAATGCTGCCGCTGAACAAGCTCTTGGCGTCGTGGAAGGCATTCCCCGCGATTACAACAACGTCGCCCCGCGCTTCGGCCTTGCCTTCGATCCCGCCGGTAACGGTAAGACCGTCATCCGCGCCGGCTTCGGCCTCTTCTACGATCACCCGCTGCTCGCCACGGCCTTTGACTCCGTCACCGCCGACGGCGGCCGTTCCGTGCAGCTCCTCAGCGCCGGCGGACGAGCTTCTGCTTGCGGACTGCTTCCTGCCGCAGCCGCGCCTCCCGGCTACGCTACCTGCGGCAGCGGCCTCGACACGCCGACCAATCTCAACGGCTCAGCAATTTTCCAGGGCGTCTTGAACGCGCTCCCAAACATGTTCTATCTCCCGAATCAGCAGCGTTTTGATCCGCTCGCCTCCGGTTCGCTTTTTGCCAATCAAAATTATCTGACCGCCGGCTTCCCGCTGCCCATTCTTCCGTTCACGCTGCCCATCGCGCGCAACTTCCAGTACGGTTACGCGGAGCAAGGCAATCTGACCGTCGAACGTGAGATCGCGGGCTCCTGGAAATTCAGCCTGGGTTACCAATACACGCGCGGCCTGCACCTGCATCGCCCCGTCGACGTCAACTCCACCAATCCCAAGCTTCTCGCTCAGAATGCCTTCAACGCTGGCGCCGCTGGCATCGCCGTCTCGAACCCAGTTACTGTCGCCGTCCCCTCCAGCGATATCGCTGCCGGCCCTGGGAACTGCGGCCTTCACTTGATTGCCCCGCAGGCCTTAGGCGTACTCAACGGCTGCCCAGGACCTCTTGCCGCGCTCAACGGCCAGTTCGTCAGCACCGCCGCCTTCTTCAATTTCTTCCGTCCCTCCGGACCGAATCCCTCGTTCGCAGGCCTCGTCCCCGGCGGCTACGCTACTCAGGTCGCTCTGGCGAAAGCCGCGGGTTATCCCGGAGGCTTTGGAGTCCCAGTGCCATTCAACAGCGTCGATGCCCAGCTTTCCGACGGCAACTCCTGGTACAACGCTATGACTTTCAACCTTTCCAAGCGCTTCTCTCACTCTTTCGAGTTGCTTTCCAGCTACACCTATTCTCATTCGGTGGATGACTCCACCGATCTCCAATCTCCCCTTGAGCCGCAAGATTCTCGCTTCCCATTTCTGGAGCGCTCCAACTCCGTCAACGACCAGCGCCACCGCTGGGTCACCAGCGCCGTCTTCCAGAGCCCGCAAGGCAAAGGCGGCGATGGCTTTGCACGACACTTCCTCGGCGGCTTCACTGTCGCGCCCATCATTGAAGTTGCCTCCGGTCGTCCCTTCAACGTCATCACCGGCACCGACACGCGGCTCGACCTTGGCGCTTCGCAAGCACGCCCATCGGTTGGCGGCGGCACCACCTCGCCGTTCATTCCCGGCGTCACTTTCGGCGTTGCTGCTACTTGCCTCGCCAACGACGGCTCCTCCTTCGCGATTCCTGGCGTCAGTCCGCCCGCCGGTTGCGACGGCAATCTAGGCCGCAATCGTTTCACCACCCCTGGCTTCTTCCAGGTCGATCTGCGCGTCTCCAAATCCATTCCGATCGGCGAGCGCCTTCGTTTCGACCTCATCGCCGACGGCTTCAATATGCTAAATCGCCTCAACATCTTGTCCGTCAACCAACTCTGCGACCCGACAGCAGGCGCCACCTGCCTGGCTGGCCAGCCCACCGCGTCTTACGACGCACGCCAATTCCAGTTCGCATTAAAACTGGCCTGGTAATTCGCTCGCACATCGTGGGACAGCCATTTTTGGCTGTCCTCCCAATGCAGAAGGGAAGCGTTCGATTTGCCCGTGTCTGTCGTGCTCCGATCTCACAACCACCGTGCTGAATCGTTTTTGTCTCTGCGAGTCTCCGCGCCCTCTGCGTCTCTGCGTTATCTTTTTCCTCTCTGTGTTCTCTGTGCCCTCTGTGGTGAATTCTTTCTCGTCAGCGTAAAGTGGTAACCCATGAATTCAGTTTTCCTAATCGTCGCCATAATTTTGGTAGTCCTAATCCTCTGGCTCCTTACCCAAGTCTCCCAATCCCAAAAGAAGAGCTCTACTCTCGAATCCCAGCTAACCGAACTCCGCCGCGACCTCCTCTCCATCGCGCAAACGCAATCGCAAAGCGCCGGCCAAATCCAATCCATCGGCACTTCTGTTTCGCAGCGCCTCGAAAGCGTTACGAAAGCGCTCGCGGACGGCGTCACCAACTCCGCCCACATCGCCACGCAAGGCCAAACGGCCATCGCCGCTGAGCTAAAGAACACCCGCGAACAAATCCTCCAGCTTCAGGAACAAATTGGCGCCGTGCACGAACAAAGCCGTGGCCTCTCCCTCGCCACGCAATCCATCGAAAACATTCTCGGTGGCACCAAGACGCGTGGGCTCCTCGGCGAAGTGACCCTCCAGCGCCTCCTCGAAGATTCTCTCCCTCCCTCGCAATTTTCTCTGCAGTACCGCTTCTCCACCGGAGAAGCCGCCGACGCCGTAATCTTCCTGCGCGACAAGAAACTGATGGCCATCGACTCCAAATTTCCCCTCGACGCTTTCCGCCGTATCGAATCCGATGGCGACGAAGCGCGCCGCGCCTTCGCCACCGCCGTAAAAGGTCACGCCGATTCCATCGCCAAGAAATACATCGTGCCCAACGAAGGCACGCTGGACGTCGCCTTGATGTTCGTCCCCTCCGAAAATGTTTATTGTGAAATGCTCAACACGCTGGACGCCAAAGGCCAGGCCATCGACGCCTACTGCCGCGATAAAAAAATCGTCGCCGTCTCCCCCAACACCCTCTACGCCAATCTCTGCGTCATCGCCATGGGCATGCGCGGCATGCAGATCGAAGAAAATGCCCGCCGAATTCTCGGCAGCCTCGACGGCATGAAAAAGCAGATGGAAACCTTCTCCGACGTCTTCGAAAAATTGGGCAACCACTTGAAAAACGCGCAGCAAAGCTACGCCGAAGCCGACAAGCGTTTCGAAAAGGCGCAAGACACCCTAGGCGGCATGCTAGGCCAAGCCCCAGCGCAAGCCACCCTTCCCCTGCCCGAAAGGTAACGGCGGTCGCCCGCTACGCCACGCGTTGCACGAAAATTCCCGCCAGATATTGCTTGTAGCGCACCGCAAGAATCACCCAGAGCGCGACCACGACAATCGCCAGCGGAAGCCCCTCGGGGGCCATGAAAGCGTGAAAGAAAAAGATGTTTACGATCACCGGTCCAAGCACCACCAGCGCGAGCGGCACAAACCTATTCACCAAAAGCAACAGCCCGCCGATCACCTGAAGGCCAAAGATAACCACCCAGTAGTGCGAGGCGAAGATCGCGCCTCCAAACTGGGCCGCCAGCCCTTTAGGAGGCGGCATGGGGATGAAATGAAGGAATCCGTTCAAACCGAAAACAACAAAGATTAGGCCCAACAGCAGTCGCGCAATCAACGACGCAATTTTCATACGCTCTCCCTGTCTCGTACAAGCCGGTCTTGAGACCGCTCGACTCCGTCAACCCACTGCAACTTTTGGTCTTAGGTGCGGCCTGAACGCGGCGCCGCCAGCGCACCTGTTAGCTGACCCGGCAAAATACATGGAGCATACCTGCCGCAAGGCGTTGGCGGGTATTCTACCTGCAAAACGGTAAGCCCTGGCAGGTCAAGATTCAATTTCTCGCTCCTACCAAGCGCCCTCTTTGCGTCCCCACCACCAAACAAGCCCCACAGTGGCGGTATTTTGTTCCTTGCTCAGGACGCCTTGTGTGTCCGTCAAGAACGACGGTTGATTCGAAAAGTCGCGTCGCCATTCATAACGCATCAGGAATCCGTCGCTCAATCTGTAGTCGAATGTTGCGGTTGTTTCCTTCAGCGCTTGGCTGATTCCGCTGAACAAGCCGCCGTGGTCCGATAAGTATTCGGCCCGCCCCGCGACAGCAAATCTTGGCGACAACTGATACCGCGCGTAGGCTGCGCCACCATCCACGTGGGATGGCGCGGACGACCGTCCAGGCCCTTCATTTCGCCATAACCGTTGAATGGCGTAATCTCCTTCAAGCGCAAAGCTCCATCGCGGCGTCGCCTGCCAACTGATGTAGCTGTCGAAAATGTGTAAGCGTCCGTCTGGCGCCGGCCGAATCGCTACGAAGCTCAGGCCAGGCTGAACGGGTATAGGGCTGGAAGGCGCTATGATCGCGCGATCCGGGTGCTCCTGCCCAAGGTAGTAGTTCACCACCCACGTCGTCGACTTTGTCGGTTTCGCCGTAAAGCCGAAGAGCTCGTCTTTGAAACTATTAGTAGCTTCCGCTTGGTTTGTTCCATTCACTACCCAACACGTCAGCGTAAAGCGGCTATTTAAGGGATAATTCGCGCGTACGCCCATGTGATAGAACGGCAGAAAATCGTAGTAATACGAGCGCGAGTAATTCATCTGATCCTTGGTGTAATTGCCTTCGATTCCCAGCGAGCTGCCCCACTTTCCAAAATCAACGGTCAATCCATTTCCCACGGGCACGATGTAGGTTCCGTAGGCCTGAAACAGATTGCGGTAAATCTGTGGCCGAGGTTCGTTGAAGGGGTTCCCTTGTAACGTGTCGGTCGCTTGCCCGAACTGCAGATCAACGCGAGCGCCAAAGCGCCGTCCTGCGCTCACGTCAGGGGCGTGCTCAAAGATGATGCTTGCCTGGTTTATGCTGAAGTTGTTGCTCAAAACATCGTATGCGCGCAGCAAGTTCACGCGCCCCACCGGATGGTTGAAGTTATATGCATAGTAGCTATCGAGGCCGACGTCGATCGTGCTGTCGCGAAGGAAATCAAGTTCCTTCCGATCGTTTGGCGAAAGGGAAGAGGACACGCCATTCACTTGGTTTGCCTTGGTCCCTGGGGAAATCACATTGCCATCAATCGATTCGGACGCAGCAGCGCCATCCTTCTTTGGAACGACCGCAGCCGACACATTCTCCTTCAGCAGACGTTTCAGCTCCACCACGTCCATTTCCAGCTTCTCGACCCTCCGCTGGAGCTCGGCATTCGTATCCGGCAGGTTCCGTTCACTTTCATGATTCCGTTCAGATCTTTCCTGTGCTTGCGCTGAATTCGCTAGCGAGACAATGAGTGCGATTACGCACAAATACACACTTAAATTTCCAAGCTGTTTGAACAAGCAGCGGCACTCCGCCATATTTCGCATCATTGCGTTTCCTTCTCGACGTAATCAGTTTCAGAGCACAGTCTACTTGGTCGCAGCCGCCTGGTTATTACGTAATTGCCTACAAGTTTCTGTCGACCTTTGCCGCGCATCTCTTTTGGGCACGGCGTCGCCCAAGTTTACTCTTGCGCTCGCTCTGTCCCTCTGTACAGGTGGCAAGACATCCCGCGATTGAAAGAATTGATTTAACTGCGCTCCCGCGCTTTGCGCATCACGTCCCAGGCCGCGACGGAGCGACCTGCTGATCATGAGGCCCAGGATTCACCCAGCCGTTCTGACCCTCTGTGCGCTTATGCTTGGCCCTGGCCACGCCTCAGCGCAAGAAGTGCCTGCTGGCACTGTCCTTGAACTCCGCTTAAAAGACCTCGTCTCGTCTTTCCATGCAAAGCGCGGAGACATCTTCCACGCCGTTCTTATTGCTCCCGTTCGGCAAGAGGGCCGCGAGATGCTTCCCGCTGGTCTGGAAGTAAATGGTCACGTGGCAGCAGCAAAACGCGTCGGCCTGGGGCTCGTTCGAGAGAGGGCGCGCCTACGCCTCCAGTTCGACTCGCTCCTGCTCCCCGGCGGAGGTTCAATTCCATTGGAAGGAACTGTCGTCGAAGTCGAAAACGCCCGCGAAAAGGTGCTCGGGGACGGAACAATTGTCGGTATCCGTGCGACCGACAGTTACGGACATCAGGCGACGGGCATGGTCTCCAGCGTGGCCGCCGTCGATCCCATGCTCATGCTCTTTGCGTTTGCAGGCAGTAGTTCGGTGCTCCGATTTCCCGAAGCAGAAATTTCGTATCCCCCCGGCACTGAGCTGCGGCTGAAGCTCCTCAAACCGCTGCAGGGTATGGGCGGGCCGTTCGATTCGCTCTCTGAGGCAGAACAAACGGATATTGAGCGCGCTTCCCTCGAAGAGTTCATCAATGAACTGCCTTATCGCACGCGCACAAAAACGAAGAACAGCCCTTCCGACCTGACCAACCTCGTCTTTCTGGGCAAGCGTGACGAGCTCCTGCAAGCCTTCGCAACCGCGGGATGGACGCTGGCCAGCAGCCGTGATCCGAATACGGAGTATGAAACGGTACGGGCTCTGGCAGAAAGCCGAGGCTATGCGGAAGCTCCTGTTTCCGTGCTCTTATTGGATGGAAAGCCACCCCAGCTCGTTTTCGAAAAAACCCTGAACACCATCAACAAGCGCCACCACCTTCGCGTTTGGCAAATCGCAGAAACCTGGAACGGACAAACCGTTTGGACCGCGGCAGCAACCCACGACATCGGCATTGGATTTTCGTCGCATAAGACACCGATCCATCGTATCGACCCCAATATCGATCAAGAGCGCGATAAAGTTTCGGATGATTTGCGATTTGCCGGATGCGCCGCGGTTCCCGAAATGATCGAGCGCCCCCACGTTCCGCGCGTCACGCAGAACTCGACGGGCGACCAAATGGTCACCGACGGGCGGGCCGCGGTGCTGCGCCTGACAGGCTGCCTTGGGCCAGGCGAGCGCGCCCTCGTGCTCCGCCAAGAGCGGGCATCCCATACGGGAAATCCGCTCTATCGCGGCGTCCGGCAGTTCGACCTGACTCTTCGCAATTCACTGGTTCACGACAATGTGGCCTGGCAAGCGTATAGCGCCAGCCGCATGATCTGGAAAATGGCGCATCACCATTCGCAATCCCCTCACGTCGCTGCCGGTCTGTTTCCGGCAAGGGATAGCGAAAGCGAGCCGCACCTGGCCGTGACCAGTGAATTCCCCCCAGCGCAAAGCGAAGGGCCGCGGCCCCACCTTCCGGAGGTGGCCTTCTCTCTGGATGGCGGAGAATCTTTCCGCCTGCACCTCGGAGATCTTTATCTGGCTTCTGTCGATCCTGACACCGGCATAGAAAGTGTCTATCAGTATTCAATGCGCATCGAACCGGGCGCTCTGCTCGGGTCGAGTGTGACTTTGCATCCCAGTGGCTTCCTATCACACGAGATTTATTTCGGTACCGTGCAAGCCAATTTGCTCACGGGTGACGATCCCGACCCGCAGGTGGACCGCATCAAGATGCGCATGGCTGGTTACCAATTGGAAGGCAATCTGGCTCCGCGGCGTTGGCGTGTCCGGCCCTTCGTGTCCGCTGGCGGAAGCCTGACAACGTACAGCTTCAAAAACATCAAACTCACCAAAAAGGACGGAGTCTTCAAATTTGCCCTGCGCCGCGTCGGTACCGTCGTGAGTGCCTACAACTCCGCTGGCGTTGCTCCGCTCGACGGCGGCAGTGTCTTCCAGCCGGCTATCACCTACGGTGGAGGAATGAAGTTCCGCATAACCCGGCTCCTCGAATTTCAAGCCGAGTACCGCGAGAACTATGCGAGGGACCCCGACTTTTTCAACGCACAGTCTCTGAACCTATCCTCGCAGGGCATCACCAGCGCTCAAGATCCAGGCTCGCACCGCCACTCCACGTATCTGCTCAGCCTTTCCTTCACTCCCTGATCGGTTTCGGTTAACTGCCGCGCATCCCATAGTCACGTAACAGATTTAGTCCACGAAGCTGATGATCAGGCCATCGGTGCGGCGCTGGAAACCTGTGAACTGGCCAAAGAGAGGCGACGCGACCGCTCTCCAATTGCAGGCTCACGCCTTCAAGTGGTTTTGTTTCTGACTGTTGATCGGTAACAGTCACCGTGCCACGAATGACTCCTGTCGTTTGGGGCGGGTGCTTATCTGGGTCTTGAGCGCGCGCAACACGCGCAAATGTGGCTAACACACAACATAAGAGCAGGATGCTCGAATGCCGCACGCGCTGGGAGGATTTTGTTTCTGTACAGAGGCCCCAATAATGCATGGCCCTTACCCGTCGTTCATGCGTTCCGTCACTCTGGACCGACACCCCACGTGAGGCTGACGGAACTAAGTAGCCGGAACTCCTTCTGTTTTACGGTGTGATGCTTGACCCCCAATCCGAGTGATACGGTTGATATGTCGTCCTGAAAAAATTGGTAAGTTACATGTTTTCAGTGGGAACCTCCCTTGCGGGTTGGTTCAAGGGTGTGCTCGGGTGTGTCCTGTAGATCTTTCGTCGCGCTCTTCTCTCTGCTGGGTCGCGGTTAGTCCTCGCGAGCTGGAACAGGGCGAGGAAAGGCGGGCTCGGTCGCCGTTCAATCCTTCAGATTTCCATTCAACCCGGAAATTCGACCGTTCGCTGCAAAATCCTTTACTAATAGGTACACTCAGCGCTACCATTCCCCATGCAGTTACTGTCCAGTCTGGTTTCAACGAGTCAAAGCGCACACGCGCCTTCTTTTCCTCGCCGTCTTTGTTTGGTCCGTCACTATCTGATTCCGTCGTTGCGACGCAAAGCCGATCCCTTGAGCTGCAAAGGATGCCGGGGAGCCGCTGTTCGTGTCCTTTGTTTTCACAATCTTACGAATTGCTTTTCCCGCAAGCCCCTTCTTTTGATAACCATCCGCATTGCCCCGGGTGTGGGGATCCCTGTCGTTCTGTATCTCGCCACTCGGCACTCGCCACTTCCCCTCTATTTTCATCAACTTGCCGACTCTCTTACGCTCTTTGGTCTCTTTTTCGAGTCGTCGCAATTTGTTTTCAGCAACTTACGGACTCTTTTTGCAAAACACCGGGGTGGGTACCCCCGCGCCCAACCTCAACTGTCGAACTGTCAGTTCCCAACTATCCTTACTCCGTGCGGAGCGCCCGCATCGGGTCAATCGTCGCCGCGCGCCA
>Ga0210404_10001145_pt1 | contig 11703 bp, 10 predicted proteins | sample IncBWH28MmetaG_FD_155455 | JGI IMG/M metagenome (GOLD analysis project Ga0210404, IMG submission 155455) | Forest soil microbial communities from Barre Woods Harvard Forest LTER site, Petersham, Massachusetts, United States - Inc-BW-H-28-M | ecosystem: Environmental > Terrestrial > Soil >... | reverse complement strand
GGCATTCGCCGAGCGAGCCTTCGACGCGGCCGAGCTCAGCGCCCTGAAGGCGCTCGCGCGGGCGCGTGGGACCTACTACCGTGGCGCCGTCTCGTTCGACGCGGCCAGACCGATGCCGGACGGGCTGGTCTTCGTGGACACGGTGAGCGGCCAGCCCATCGCACCGACCACGCCGGACTCGGATCTGGCCACGGTCAGCGTGAGCGACGGGGCCGCGAACAGGCCGAGCGGGGTCATACGAGGCTGGACGATTGTGAACGGCACCCTCTCCGTCGCAGGCGCGGTAACGCTCGAGGGCTTCGCCTTCGCGGCGGACCGGTTCAGTCAGACGGGATCCGCGCGGGTTCTCGGCTCGGTGATGGCCGGGCACGTCCGCAGCACCTCGCCCAGCATCATCGACGCCCGGCCACCCACCGGACCGGCGCTTTCTTGGAACTGCGAAGCCGGGCGAACCGGCGGCGGGGTCATCCAAGCCCGCTGGATCATCAAGCCAGGCACCTACCGCGAGGCCGCGAGCTAGTGCGGTCCCGTGCCGTGTGCCAGCCGGCTCGAATTCTGTTCGGATGCCCCACGGGTCGGGGTCAGAGGAGCTCTGAAACGCGCGCTGTGGCGCAAGAAGTGTTGACAGTTTAAATAGGGCACCGTTATAAACTGTCACCACGATAGGGACTTTCCTTCCACAATGCACCGGGCTGACAGCTGATGACGCTTCTCGGAAGCTGAGTCAGAGTCAGGAGAAGGCCGGGAGCCGAATATGGCGCTGTTTGGATTCGGTAGGAAGCCTACGACGTTCGGGCTCGACATTGGTACCAGCGTCGTCAAAGCCGTCGAGCTGGTCCAGAGCAAGGGCGGTCTCGCGTTGAAGTCCTTCGCGACCGTTCCGCTACCGCGGGACGTCATCGCGGAGGGAACGATTCGCGAGCCCCAGGTCGTCACCGACGCCATCAAGGAATGCGTCGAGAAGGCCGGGATCAGCGGTACCAGCGCGGTCATCTCGGTCTCCGGACGCGAGGCGATCGTGAAGCGCGTGCCGCTGCCGAAGGTCACGGCGAAGGAGCTGGGTGATGCGATCCAGCTCGAGGCGGAGCACCACATCCCGTTCGCCATCGACGACGTCTTCCTCGACTACCAGGTGGTCAGCCAGTCGGCCAACGCCATGTCGGTCGTGCTCGTCGCCACCAAGAAGGTCAAGGTCCTCGAGTACGTGGCCGCGGTGGAAGCCGCCGGTCTCGACGCGGTCGTGGTCGACCTCGACGCGTTTGCGATCCAGAACCAGTTCGAGCTGAGCAGCCCGGGTGAAGGGACCGACGCGGTCGCCCTCATCGACATCGGAGCGAGCGTCATGAAGACGAACGTCATCCACGCGGGCGCCTGCATCTTCGCCCGCGACGTGCCGTTCGGCGGCAACAACTACACCGACGCGATCGCCCAGCGGCTGAACGTCTCCGCCGAGATGGCCGAGGCGGCCAAGCAAGGGCGGGAAGTCGGCGTCAACTGGGACGACCTGGTTCCCGCGCTGGAAGCGGTCTCCCGCGAGCTGTCGCTCGAGGTGCAGCGCACGTTCGACTACTTCGCCTCCACCGCGGAATCCGAGCGGATCGGCAAGATCGTACTGTCCGGCGGCTGCGCGAAGCTGACCGGGCTGGACGACTTCCTCGGGTCGTCCTGGGGCGTGCCGGTCGAGCTGGCCCGCCCCTTCCAGGGCATCGAACACGACGCGGCTCAGTTCGCCGACGAGGATCCGGAGCAGATCGGCCCCGTCCTGGCGGTGGCGGTCGGCCTCGCCCTCCGTCGCCCGGGAGACAAGCCGGCATGATCAAGGTCAACCTCGCCCCTCCCACGACCAAGCGGCCCCGCCGGGCGGTGGCCAGTGGTCCCGAGCTCAATCTTGGCCTCCTGTTTGGCGGGATCCTGGCGGTCCTCGTCCTGATCATCGGCGGCTGGTGGCTCGCGATGTCGCTCGAGCAGCGCCGGCTCTCGGCCGAGATCGACAACAACAAGCGGGAGCTCGCGAGGCTCCAGCCCATCATCGCGGCCGGCCAGCGATACCGGCGGGAGCGGGATGAGCTGGAGAAGCGCCTGAACGCCATCGAAACGGTCGCCCGCAACCAGGCGCGCCCCGTCTACCTCCTCGACGCGATGGCCGACACGCTGCCGCCGGATCTCTGGCTGACCCGCCTCGAGGAGCGGGGGCCGAGCCTGCGGATCGCCGGCACCACCTACTCCTCGGTCGCCCTCTCCGACTTCATGGCCAACCTCAAGGCCTCCGGGCGATTCAAGGACGTGGATCTCGTCGATGCCAAGCAGGATCTCAGCAAGTCGCCCCGCACGATCACCTTCGAGGTGACGTGCCGGTTCGAGATCTAGGCCATGGCCCTCCTCGATCCGATCACGAACGCTCCGAAGAACCAGAAAGTCGCCCTCGGAGTCATGGCCTGCGTCATCGTGGCCGCGCTGGGATACTTCCTCCTCCTCTCTCCGAAGGAGACGGAGCGCGATGCGCTTCGGCAGCAGAGCGAGCAGGTTCGCACGGAGCTGGCGCAGGCCCAGGCGCTCGAGGCGAGCCTGCGCGGATTCCGCGCCCAGGCGGAGGCGCTGCGCAAGCGGCTCGAGGCGGCCCAGGAGCGCCTCCCCACCGAGAAGGAGATGCCCGGCCTCTACCGCCAGATCTCCGATCTCGCCTTCCAGTCCGGCTTGGCCATGGCGGTCTTCACGCCCAGGGCCCCGGAGGAGAAGGAGATCTTCTTCGACGTGCCGATCACCGTGAACGCGGAGGGGAGCTACCACCAGTTCGGCCACTTCCTGGCCCGCATGGGTCGGATGCCGCGGATCGTGAACCTGACCGACTGGCGACTGCTCGGGATCGACCGCCCGACGGGTACGATCCGGGCCGAGGTCACCTTGATGACCTACATCTTCCGGCCGGAAGGCGCCCCGCCGCCCAAGACTACCGGAACCCCGGGTCAGCCCGCCGGAGCCAACCGATGAGCGCGCCGGCCAGAATGTTGCGGCGGGGCGTCCTGCTCGGCACCACCGGTGCAGTGCTGGCGGGCTGCGGGGGCGGCGCTCCGCCCACTCCACCGCCCGCCGCGGTCGCCCCGGCTCCCGCCCCGGTCGTTCGGCCGAAAGAGCCCGACAGCGGCAAGGCACTGCCGCCCATCGCCTACGAGCCCAAGGGACGTCGCGATCCGTTCACGCCGATCTTCCTCGGGAAGGACAACGCGGCCCTCTCGGTCAGCGCGGTCAAGCTGACCGGAGTGGTCGGGGGGCCCAGCAGCCTCCTGGCTCTCGTCGAGGCGCCCGATGGCATCGGTTACATCCTGAAGCCCGGGGACGCCCTGGGCGACGGTCGCGTTACCGGAATCACACCGAACTCGGTCACGTTCGCTGTTTCGGCCCGGGGCTCACAGAGCTCCTCAAGCCTGACGCTGCGCCTACCGGAGAACCAGTAAAGGTATGAGGGGGGGGACCGACCTGATGAGAAGCGCGCGGATAGCCGGTCTTGTGGTGGCACTGTCGCTGGTCGTGACTGGAATCGGCTCGAGCCAAACGGCCGAGTCACCGGTCCAGCTCAAGGACGTGAGCATCGACCGGGCCTCGGCGGGTGCTTCCGTCACGGTCAAGACCAGCGGCCCGGTCCAGTACGAGGCCAAGCTGATCGACACCCCGACTCGCCTCGTCATCGATGTCAGTGGCGCGACCTACAGCTCGGCGAAGTCTCGCTGGACGTCGGGCGTAGACCCCGTCAAGGAAGTCCGTGGTAGCCAGTTCAGAAAGGGCATCGCCCGGATCGTCGTAGAGATGAACCGGAACGACGTCGGCTACCACATCGACGAGACCCCCGACGGGCTCGTCGTCATGGTCGAGACCAAGCCGGAAACCGCCAAGCTCAACAACGGCTCGACCGATGCGCCCAAGGCCGCTCCCAAGCCCGCTCCCGTGGCGGTAGCCAAGATCTCCGAGGTGAAGGTGGCGGACGCGAAGCCCGTCGAGAAGCCTCTCGCGGTGGCGCCGATCGGCACCGACCCTGCGACCGACACCCCTAAGGCGGTCAAGCCGGCCTTGGTGGCCGCCACCAAGCCGGCCGAGAAGGCGCCCGCCGTCGTCCCGGTCCCCGTGAAGAAGGAGCCTGCCGTTGTTTCACCGGCTCCGGCCGCGGTCGTCGCCGCGGTGGCCACCACCCCGGTGCCGGTCACGCCGCCGGCAGCCGCGGCGCCCGCGCGTCAGATGATGGCCCAGGCCACGTCGACTCCGCCGCCGCCCCCGACCCCGCCAGCGTCGGCTCCGACGTCCGGAGAGAAGCTGATCTCGCTCGACTTCAAGGACGCCGACGTGGTCAACCTGCTCCGGATCCTGGCTGCGGAGAGCGGCCGGAACATCGTGGCCGGTGACGACGTCAAGGGCCGCGTGTCCATCTCGCTGAAGAACGTGACGTGGGAACAGGCGCTCGACACGATTCTCGAGGTGCGCGGGCTGGCCAAGGTCGAGAAGGACGGCGTCATCCGGGTCGTCTCCCTCGATCAGCTGACCAAGGAGAAGGAGGCGCTGGCTCGAGTCGAGGCCGCCAAGCGGAACGCCGAGATCGAGACCCGCACGAAGCTGGCGGAAGCGCAGCTCAAGGAGACCGAGCTGGCGACCAAGAAGCTAGCGGCGGACGCCGCGGCCGCGGAGCAGGCGGCGCGTGGTCCCCTGCGCGAGGAAGTGATCCGGCTCTCTTACGCCGATCCGGAGGACGTCGCCCGGACCCTGCAGGGCATCCTCGGCATTCCGCCGGAAGGGACCCAGCCGGTGACGTCGACGATCATTCCGAGCGTGCCGTCCGTGCCGAGCGTGGTCCCCTCCATCGGGGGCCCGCCGAATCCGGCTCTCGGTCAACTGCCGCCGCCCAACGTGCCCTACCCGCCGCCGTACGGGCCGGCTACCCAGCCGGTCATCTCGGTGAGCCAGGACGTGCTGGCGAAGGGCATCACGGTCAGGTCCAACAAGGCGACGAACAGCATCTTCATCCGGCACTATGAGGCCGATCTCGAGCGGATCAAGAAGTTGATCCGGGAGCAGCTCGACGTCCCGCTGCCCCAGATCAAGATCGAGGCGCGGATGGAGATCCTGGACCGCAACTCGCTCGAGGCCATCGGCGTCCAGTGGGGTGGTGCGGCCGCGGGGAACGTCGGCACCAACACCCTGATCGGTCAGGGCTTTCAGTCGACCGACGTGTCCCGGACCGGTATCGCTCCGAGCACTTTAACTCCGGTGAACCCCAACCTCTCACTGGGCTCGCTGCTCCCGGTGGCGGCCGGCACCGGCCTCGCGACCGGTGGCAACCTTGTTAACCTCCCCTTCAGCGCGCTACCCAACGCCCTCAGCAACACCCCGGCGGGCGGCATCGCGTTCGGTATCGTCGGCACTCGGTTCAACATCAACCTGGCGCTGCAGGCCCTGGCCCAGCTCGGTAAGACCCGCACGCTCGCCCACCCCGAGATCGTCACGGTCGAGAACAACAAGGCGACGTTCAGTCTCGGTGAAGAAATCCCGTACGCCACCGTCAGCTCGGCCGGTACCCAGGTCCAGTTCAAGGAGGCCGTTCTCCGGCTCGAGGTGACTCCGACCGTGATCCGTGAGAGTATTGACGGCCGGGAGATCCGCAAGGTGAAGATGTCCGTGATCGTGGAGAACAACTCGCGCGGCGACCTCATCGCCTTCACGGGCACGTCCGTCCCGATCATCAACAAGCGCAAGGCTGAGACGCAGGTGCTCGTCCGCGAGGGCGACCGGCTGGTCATCGGCGGCGTGACCCAGAACGTGCAGCAGAAGACCATCCGGAAGGTTCCGCTCATGGGAGACATCCCGATTCTGGGCTGGCTCTTCAAGCAGCGCGAGGATTTCGAGACCGGGCGTGAGCTGGTCGTCTTCCTGACCCCGTCCATCCTGCGGACGGACGGCGCGCAGCCCGCGGCTTCGAGGTAGGTGACCGGGCGGTTCCGCTTCCTCACCGCCGGAGAGTCCCATGGTGAGGCGCTGACCGCCGTCATCGATGGGGTCCCGGCAGGGCTCACCCTCGCCGAGTCGGACATCAACGGAGACCTCGGCCGCCGCCAGCGCGGTTACGGGCGCGGCGGCCGGATGAAGATCGAGCAGGATCAGGCCCACATCTCGGCCGGCGTCCGGTGGGGGCTGACCCTCGGGAGCCCGATCACCCTCACCATTCGCAATCGCGACTGGGAGAACTGGCAGCAGACCATGTCGGTGGGCCCTCCGCCCGCCGGCGCCCCCCCAAAGGCGGTGACCCGGCCCCGCCCCGGCCATGCCGACCTCGCGGGCGCCATGAAGTACGGCCACCACGACATCCGGAACGTGCTGGAGCGCTCGAGCGCGCGTGAGACCACCGCTCGGGTCGCGGTGGCCGCCGTCGCCAAGCGCCTGCTCGGCGAGTTCGGCATCACCATCCTGAGCCACGTGACCGAGATCGGAGGCGTGCACATCGGCTCCCTCGAGGCCCCGTGGGAGGAGATCCGGCGGCGGGCGGAGGCCAGCGAGGTTCGCTGCGCGGACCCCGGGGCCGAGACGGCCATGATCGAGGCGATCGATGGCGCCAAGGCCGGAGGCGACACGCTGGGCGGGGTCTTCGAGGTGGTCGCCCTCGGCTGCCCGGTAGGCCTCGGCTCCTACGTACAGTGGGACCGGAAGCTGGACGGTCTGCTGGCCCGGGCCTTCTGCTCGATCCACGCGATCAAGGGTGCCGAGATCGGCATGGGCTTCGAGGCGGCGCGGCGGCCCGGCTCCCAGGTCCACGACGAGATCCTGTTCGACAAGGAAGGCGGCTTCCACCGCGGGTCGAACAGCGCGGGCGGACTCGAAGGAGGCGTCACCAACGGTCAGCCGGTGGTCGTCCGCGCTGCCATGAAGCCGATCTCGACCCTCCGAAAGCCCCTCCGCTCGGTGGATCTGGACACACGCGAGTCGGTGGAGGCGGTGGTGGAGCGGAGCGACGTCTGCGCGGTCCCCGCCGCGGGGGTGGTCGGTGAAGCGATGATGGCGATCGTTCTCGTGGAGGCCTTCCTCGAGAAGTTCGGCGGCGACAGCGTCGAGGAGATCCGCCGCAATCACCAGGGATATCTGGACTACCTCAAAGGCTGGTAGTCTGGGCCGCAGAGGCCCGATCGTGATCGAGATCCCCGTCAACCTCGGCCCCCGCTCGTATCCCATCCTGGTGGGGGCGGGCGCCCTGTCGACGGTGGGAGCGCAGCTGGCCAAGCGCGGCGTCGGACGCCGCGTCGTCCTGGTCAGCGACCCCACCATCGCCCGGCTTCATGCCGACGCAGTCCTCCACGGTCTCACCGCGGCCGGCTTCGACGTGGCCCAGGTGGCCGTGCCCGAGGGCGAGCAGGCCAAGCGGCTGGACGTCGCCAGCGACCTCTGGGATCGCCTTCTCGACCTCGGCTGCGATCGCAGCTCGACCGTCGTGGCCCTGGGTGGCGGGGCGGTCGGTGACCTGGCCGGCTTCGCCGCCGCGACCTACATGCGCGGCATGAACTTCGTCCAGGTGCCGACGACACTCTTGGCCCAGGTCGACGCGTCGATCGGAGGCAAGACCGCGATCGATCATCCCCAGGGCAAGAACCTGATCGGCGCTTTCCACCAGCCCCGCATGGTGATCGTCGATCCGGCGGTGCTCACGACCCTCCCCGAGCGGGAGTTCCGATCGGGCCTGGCCGAGGTCATCAAGCACGGCATCGTGCTGGACGCCGCCTATTTCCGGGACCTGGAGGCCGACGTCCCCGCGCTGCTGGCCCGTGACCTGCCCACCCTCGATCGCGTCGTGGCCGGGTCGTGCCGACTCAAGGCTCAGGTAGTGGAGCGGGACGAGCAGGAAGCCGAGCTGCGATGGGTGTTGAACTACGGCCACACGATCGGCCACGCCCTCGAGGCCGCGACCGGCTTCGAGCGCTGGGCGCACGGAGAGGCGGTCTCGCTGGGGATCGTCGCCGAGGCGCGACTCGCCGAGCGCCTCGGCATCGCCGGACCCGAGACGACCGAGCGCCAGCGGCGTCTGCTGAGCGCGGTCGGCTTGCCGGTGAAGGGCCTCGCCGTCGATCCGGGCGCGGTGCTCCAGGCGCTCTCCCGCGACAAGAAGCGTCGGGACGGGCGGGTGTCGTTCGTCCTGGCGCCGGAGATCGGCGCGTTCCGGATTGTCCCCGACGTGCCCCCGGACGCCATACGGCAGACCCTCGAGGAGCTGGTCTAAGGCTCGGCCCTAGCGTCCCAGTAACCGCAGGGTGCGCACGAGGTTGTCCCGGGCCTGGTGGAACTCGGGCTCGGCGCTGATCGCGGCTTCGAAGTGGCCCACCGCCTCCGCCGGTTTCCCGGTCTGCACGAGCGCGAGCCCGAGGTTGTTCTGCGCCTGAGCCGAGCCCGGATCCAGCCGCGCCGCCTCCGCGAACTGGACCAGCGCGTCCTCGATCCGACCACTGCGGGCCAGGGCCACGCCGAGACCGTTGTGAGCGCCGGAGGAGCGGGGCTCGATGTCGATGGCCTCCCGAAAATGGGCGAGGGCCTCGTCGAGACGCCCCTGGCCCTCCAGCGCGGAGGCCAGGCCCACATGGGCCGGCCCCGATCGCGGCTTCAGCTCGAGCACGCGGCGGAACTCGCGCTCCGCATCGCTGCCCCGCCCCTGCTGAGCGCGGGCCAGCGCCAGGTTCAGGTGGGCTTCGGGGAAGTCGGGCTTGAGCCGGAGCGCCCGCTCGGAGTATTGCACTGCCTCGTCGAGTCGTCCTCGGGCGCGGAGGGCCGACCCGAGGTTGGACGCCGCCGACGGAGAATCGGGATCGAGCCGGAGCGCGTGGCGCCAGAGGCTCTCATCGTCACGCCAGATCTGGACCTGACCCCACGTGACGAGAGCCAGCGCCCCTACTGACGCCACGATCACGATGCCCAACCCGGCGGACAGCGCCCGCCGGCCGAGCCGTTGAGCCCGCAAGCCCGCGAACACGACGGGCACCCCCGCCCCGACCAGCAGAGCGAGCCCCAGCCCCGACAGGTAGCTGTAGCGGTCGGGCGCCAGGTCAGCCCCCAGGCGGAGCGCGAGGCTGGTCGGCGCGAGCATGATCACCGAGAACGCCCACACCGCCAGTCCGGCCGGCCAGCGGCGGCAAAGGAAGATCAAGATCGCCGACACCAGCAGGAAGCCCAAGACGGCGAGGCCGAAGCGGGGCTCCGACAGGTGGATCCGAGCCGGCATCTCGTAGAGAGGTGAGAGGGCGGCAGGCCAGAAGAACCGGAGCGGGTATGCGCAGAAGCTGTAGGCCGCGACCGCCACCCGGGCGGCCGCACCGTATTCTTCCGACCGCGTCAGCAATGCCCCGTGCCGGACGGCGTATATCACGACGACCGAGCCCATCAACGACACCAGGAAGAGGGGGATCTTCTCCCGCAGCAGTGCCCAAGCGGCGGCCCGGGTCAGTCGACGGAGCGGGTAGACATCGAGGAGCAGAAGGGCCACCGGCAGCGGCAGGGCCGCTCCCTTGGAGAGAATCGCCGCGGCGAGCGCGACCCCGGTCGCCGCGATCCAGCGGGGTCGCGCCGGCTCGACGCCGTCGACCGCGCGGAGGTACGCCCAGGTCGCCGCGAGCACGAAGGTGCCGCAGAGCACGTCGGCGCGGCCCGTGATCCACGCCACCGGCTCCGCCCGCAGCGGATGGAGGCCGAAGACGAGGGCCGCGACGGCCCCCCCGACGGAGAGATCGAGCCGCGTGCGAGTCGTCTGCGCTCCTCGGTCGACTGCCGCGGCGAGCAACCGGCGGGCCACGAAGTAGAACAGCCCGGCGTTGCCCGCGTGGAGGAGCACGTTCACCAGGTGATAGCCCCACGGGTTCATGCCGCCCAGGGCGTAGTTGAGGATCCAGCTCAGGCGGGTGACGGGAATGTAGTGCCCGAAAAGGGTGCTGGTGAGCGCCTCCCCGATCCGGCCCGGTCCCCGGAAGGTCGGGTTCTCCTGGAAGTTGACGTTGTCGTCCCAGTTGAGGAACGACCCGGACAGCGCGGGAAGGAAGCCGGCGATGGTCAGCAGGACGACGGCGACCGGGATCAGTGCCACTCCTTCAAATCTCCCATGGCGACCCTTCAGGACCAAGCGGAAAGGGCCCGCAGGCTATCGGAATGATTGACTCTGCGGGCCCTGCCGCGTATAACGAGTGATGGATGGCTAACCCGGTCTCTCCGGTCGGCGGGACCCTGACGCCCGATGACCCGGCCACCCTCAGCGCCATTCGCCGCTACGAGGAGCGGCTGGCCCGGGACCCGACGTCGCTGGCGTTCGCGCCCCTGGCCGATGCGTACCGGAAGACGGGTCGGGTCCGGGACGCCATCCGGCTCTGCCGGGAAGGGCTCGAGCGGTTTCCGCACTACGTCACGGCGCGGCTCATCCTGGCGAAGGCGCTGCTCGACGACGACGACCCGGACACGGCCCTGAGCGAGGTGCGGGCCATTCTCGAGGCGAGCCCTCACGAGGCGCAGGCCCATCGGCTGGCGGGTGAGCTCTATCGTCGCTCCGGCGCGCTGGCCGACGCGGTCGGTCATCTCGAGCAGGCGGTCCGGCTCGACCCGGGCGACCGCGAGTCGCGCGCGCTGCTCGACGTGCTCGGGGCGGGCGGCACCGTCTCCGACAACTCGGCGCTCAAGCAGCTGCTGGCCGACGACACGTTCGTGACGATGAGTTTCGGCCGGGTCTGCCTCGAGCAGGGCCTGATCGACGAGGCGGCGCAGATCTTCCTGCGTCTCCTCGGCCGCGATCTGCGACACCCGGGGGCCCGCGGAGGCCTGGAAGAGGCGCTTCGACTGAAGACTCAACGACGGAAGGGGTCATGATCTCATGCAGGTGTCGACGGCCGAATTCAAGAAGGGCCTGAAGATCCGTTTCGACGGTGAGCCGTACAGCATCGTCGATTTCCAGCACGTCAAGCCGGGCAAGGGTGGAGCGTTCGTGCGCACCAAGCTCAAGCACATGCGGCTCGGGCGGGTGATCGACAACACGTTCCGCGCGGGCGAGAAGGTGGAGCTGGTCGACTTCGAGGACAAGCGGATGCAGTACCTCTACCACGACGACCGCTTCCACTTCATGGACCTGGACACCTACGACCAGATCTCCCTGTCGGCCGAGGAGGTCGGCGACGCGCGGGACTTCCTCAAGGAGAACATCGAGGTGGAGATCCTGTTCATCAACGACAGTCCGGTGACCGTCGAGCTGCCGAACTTCATCGAGCTGCAGATCGCCAAGACCGACCCCGGCATTCGCGGCGATACCGCGTCGGGCGGCTCGAAGCCCGCGACGCTCGAGACCGGCGCGGTGGTGCAGGTGCCGCTCTTCCTCAACGAGGGCGACGTGGTGAAGGTGGACACGCGTAGCGGGGAATACCTCGGCCGCGTGGCGACGGCCGGCTAGTGGCCGCGCGACGACCGGCTCGCGCCCCGTCAGGACCGGGACCCGTGACTCTCGACCAGGTCGTCGAGCTCGCGGTGCGCCACAATCTGGCCGAGGTCGAGGTGGAGGTGGCGGGCACCCGCATCCGGGTCGTGCGCGAGCACGCGCCCGCGGCCGGAGCGGCCCGGGGGGAGACGACCCCCACGGCCTTGGCCCAGCCACAGCCCATCGCGGCGGAGCGGGTGGAGTCCACCGCGCACCTGGTCGCGGTCGAGGCGCCCATGGTCGGC
>Ga0210404_10001143_pt1 | contig 11708 bp, 7 predicted proteins | sample IncBWH28MmetaG_FD_155455 | JGI IMG/M metagenome (GOLD analysis project Ga0210404, IMG submission 155455) | Forest soil microbial communities from Barre Woods Harvard Forest LTER site, Petersham, Massachusetts, United States - Inc-BW-H-28-M | ecosystem: Environmental > Terrestrial > Soil >... | reverse complement strand
AAACACTTTCTTCACGCCTTCCATCTTGATCAGTGTTGCCGTTGCGTCGGTCATGTTGTCTCCTTCGAATGGATGCTAAGAGTTTTGTCTTTCCAAAATTCCTAAAACCGGTCCTGCCCCTTCTTTGGTTCACAAATCCGTTATTTCGAACGCTCATTCATAACGCAGCGCCACAATGGGATCGATTCGCGTCGCTCGCCGCGAAGGCAGGTAGCACGCTGCAAGGCCCACCAGGGAGATAACTCCCAGCGACGCCACGTAGACGGGAATGTCCCCCGCGTGCACTCCGTACAGCAGCGACTCGCTCAACCGCGCCAGCCCGTAGGCCATCGGCAATCCTACCAGCGCGCCCGCCATCATCATCCATCCAACTTCTTTGAACACCAGCCATCGTACTTGCCCGCTAGCTGCCCCCAGCGCCACGCGAATCCCGATTTCCCGCGTCCGCTGCACTACCAGGTATGCCAGCACACCGTAAATCCCCAGCGCCGCGAGCAGCGCCGCCAGCCCGCCAAACGCCGCCGAAAGCGTCGCGACGATGCGCTCGGCAAATAAATCCTCGTCCACCACTCGCTCCACGGACTTCAGCTCGTACACCGGCAAGTTGGGGTCCGTTCCCCGAACTGTCTCCCGCAGTGCATTCGCGATCAAAAGAGGTTCCTGCTGGCTGCGAATGTAAAAGCTCATTCCAAAAAGCTTTCCGAATTGCGAATAGGGCTGATAGAAATATGGCTTCGCTTCGTCCCGGACGTGCGCCTCTTTTGCATCTTTTACTACGCCCACGATCTCGATGTCCGGCTTCACGTCATTTCCGCCCCCCAGCGCAAGGTGCACGCCGATCGGGTTTCTGTTCGGAAAAAACTCCTTCGCCATGGCTTCATTGATGATCGCCACCTTCGTGCTTATCGCCGTGTCTCCGGCGTTGAACTCGCGTCCCGAAAGCAGCGGGACCCGCATGGTCGAAAAATAATTCGGGCTCACCGCGTCATAATTCACGTGCCGGTCATCGCTGTCCAGGTTTGGACGGCCCTCCACCGTGATATTCGTGCCCATGTCCGTCCCCGTCAGCACTGCTATCTGTGAGGAGCCCACCCCGAGCACTCCCGGAAGCGCCCCCATCCGCTCCCTCAACTGGTCCACCAGCGCGATCGTTCTCGCCGCGTCATACCCTCCCAATTGCGGCGCAATCGAAAACGTGATCAAGTTCTCCGTGCTCAAGCCCAGGTTTTGTTTCCGCAAATTCCATAGCGTCCGGGAAAACAGCGCCCCGCCAGTCAGCAAAAGCAGGGTAAAGGCCACTTGTCCCGCAACGAGGAACTTCCGAAACCGCACGTGTCCCGGTCCCGCGGATGTCGTTGAACCCTGCTCTTTCATCATCTGCGAAACACCGCTTCGCGTCGCGCGCCACGCCGGTACCAGCCCGAAAAGCAGCGCCGAGACTGCCGTCGCAGCCGCCGCGAACCCCAATAGACTTCCATCCACTTGTGAAGTAATACCTTGCACCCCTGCTTCAGAAACGACTGCTTGCGTCAAAATGTTCATTATCCAGACGCCCAAAATCAGCCCGACGATCCCTCCCCCCACCGCGCAGAGGAAGCTTTCCACCAGCAGTTGCCGCATCATCCGCCCCGGCGTCGCTCCCAGGGCCGAACGAATCGCAAATTCGCGCTGCCGTGCAGCCGCTTTTGCCAGAAGTAGGTTTGCCAGGTTGGTGCACGCGATCAGCAGCACCAGCGCCACCATCGCAAACAGCGCCTTCAGGGGTGGCCCCGAATCCCTCTGCACCGTTGTCCTGCCCTGCGCCCCGGGATACAACACGATCTTCTTGCCTAGAAACTCCTTCCTGTCTTTTCCATCCGCGCGCATCTTCAGTGTGGCTGCTTGTTGCTCCAGCAGCCCAGGGTAGTCCACGTTGATCCCCGCATCCGCCTGCTCCATCGATACGCCCGGTTTCCGCCGCGCTAACACCGCCAAAAACGAATCATTCCAATCGTCCAGCCCATTTCGAATCGGAGTCATCTGCGCCTTCATGGTCATGGGCACAAAAATGTCCGGCGTTTGCCCCACCTGAATGCCGCTGAATCCCGCTTGCGCCACCCCAACGATGGTCATTTCCGTGTTGTTCACGAGAATCGGCTGATTGAGCACGCCCGCATCCCCGCCAAAATGCCGCGTCCAATAGGCATGGCTCAGGACCAGAACAGGATGGGCGCCCTGCACATCGTCATCGGCGGGCGACAGTACCCGGCCTAGCGCCGGTCGCACTCCAAGCACCTGGAAATAATTTCCGGTCACCAATTCGCCAGATCCCCGGTCGGTCTGCCCGTGGCTCGCGATACCGGCGGCAAATTGAAAGCGCGCAATCACCCCGTCAAAAACCGCCGTATTCTTCGCCAGTCCTTTGTACAGCGGGTAGGAGAAAATCTCTGAATCGTCACCATCACTCCAGACATGACCGCGTTTCGGTCCAGGCGACTTCAATATCACTAACTCATTGGGATTGCGCACGGGCAAACGGCGCAAGAGGACCTGATGGAGCAGGGAAAAGATTGCCGTGTTGGCGCCGATGCCCAGTGCCAGCGTCAGAATCGCAATCGAGGTAAACCCAGGATTCTTCCCCAGCATTCGCAGGCCGTAGCGCACGTCCTGCCAAAGCGTGTGCATCTTCATCCTCCTGCGAACTTGTATTTCAAGGTGTCTTGTCGCCCGGTAATCCTGAGCTATTTCCTCCGGCGCCCAGCCAGAGGCATCCACAAAGCTACTTCAGCCGGATACGGTCGAAATTGTCCCAAGCGGACATGTCGGAGAGGATCACCTTGTCTCCAACCTTTAAGCCGTCCACGATTTCAATCGTATTCACCGAACTCCGGCCCAGCTTTACATTGACGCGCACAGCCTCTGCTCCGTCTTCCACAATCTTAAAAATTCCGATCGTGCTGTCGGCCTGGCCATGCACCGGGCGACCCACGTACAGTACGTCCTTCAGATTCTCCAGCGTGACCGTGCCGTCCACGCTCAAGTCGGCCCGGCACCCATTCGGGCACGGCTCGTCAAGGGTCACGTCCACCGTCACCGTGCCATTTACGACCGATGGGTCGATTCGCGAAACGTGCCCGCCAACGATGCCATTCCGCGTATCAATCGATGCCTTCTGTCCGGGCAGCACATCCTTGGCCTGCGTTTCCGCAATCTTGATTTCTGCTTTGAGCTTCTTCGGATCAGCCACTCGCGCCAGGTTCGTGCCGGGCGTCACCCGCTGCCCGACTTCCACCGGCACAATTTGCAGCACGCCATCGATGCCCGCGCGCACGTGCAGTGCCTCCAACTGGCTCCTTTTCAATTGATAGAGAGCTTTCTGTTGGTCGATTTTTGCTTGTTGTGCGGCTAGTCGCGCTGTCGCTGAATCCGTGGCGATTCTCGTCTTGTCGCCCTCAAGCTGTACGCGGATGGCAAGCTGCTGTTCCTTGACTCTGGAAAGGCGCTCCACCACATCCGCCGCCAGACCTTGCTTGAACAGTTTTTCATCGACTTCGTGTTGGATTTTCGCTTGTTCGTATTCGCTTCTCACTCCCGCTTCGATCGCCTTTTGATTCATCAACTCGCTGTTAACCTGCACTTTAAGGTTGGCGTAGTCTGCTTCCGCGCCTTTCAGCTGGAATTCCGCGTCCAGCGCGGTTTGCTGCAGCGTCGGATCGCTCAGCTCCATAATGATGGAGCTTGGCTTCACGATCGCCCCCGGACGCAAAACCCAGCGGTCCACGCGTGAATCCGTCTGCGCCGGGATCCACCGGATGTCTTCGGGAACCAGCGTCCCCAGCCCGCGCACTTCCCGAAGCATGGGCCCGCGCTTCACCTCATCCGGCCACACCGTGGCCTTGTCGACGCTGGGCGCTGCTGGCCGCAGCCGCGACAGCCCAAAGCTCACTCCCCCTACTAATAGGATAGCCACGGTCGCGAACACGATCCGCTTGATTTTCTTTGCTCTTGCGTTGGATGGTCTTTGAATGTCCATAGTGTTTCCTGCCTTATAGAACGCAACTCACCTGCCCCGTGTTCCCCTCCGTAAGTCTACGCCTTTTCAACGCATTAGCCTCCCCTCTTTCCCGAAAACCCCGCCAACTTGCCCGGAAATGGGATTCCCCGTCCCACCTTCGGACAAGCTCAGCTGTTCCTCGCGTTGCTAAGTTCGGATGAGAAATGCGTTAACCGCTTGCTTGGCCCCCCGGTGAGCCTCTCGCTAAGTCGGTTGGCGCCTGGCTCGCACGAGAGGGATCGTCCGAATCGGCTGCCAAGGGGGCTGATCTCGCGCTGTTTGCGAGATGGATTCTCTAACAACTCCATCACCAAGATTTCGGCCCGGCCATCGCCTAAATATACTGGATAAGTTTAGGTACTATTTGATTTTTGTAGCTGTGCATTTTTGAACAGTGCCGGTTTCGGTCGTTATTCTAATATGTTCCGCATTCGGTGTCGGCTACTACTCCTTGTGACAGGAATCACAGACTTTAGAACTATCGAGTCGAAACTGCAGTGCAAGGGTGAGCACTTTCTTTTTGGAAGCTGCGGGGGTTCGAATGGTTAGGGCGCTTCATCGCTACGTTCCCATCTCGATCTCCGTACTCATTCCAACGTTGGCGGCTTTTGTCCTGATTGTCCCCGGACAGGCGCAGCAAGCCGGCCAAAAGCCTCCAGCGTCACGCGAGTCCAAATCGTATGAACGGCCCACGGATCCATCGCTCTATGTGGGCGAGGAAACCTGCAAGACCTGCCACGAAGACATGCCTTCCAAGGATTTCGTCAAGAACTACGAGGGTTCGCCGCACTTTGTCACCACCATGGACAAGAAAAAAGGGCCTGAGTGGCACGGGTGTGAAGCGTGCCATGGTCCTGGAAAGGCCCACGTCGACGGCGGCGGCGACAAAACCAAGATATTTACTTTCAAAGGATCTTCAGCACAGGAAATCAGCGTGCGCTGCCTCGGTTGCCATGAATACGGCGCCGAGCACAGTAACTATGCGCGCTCTGTTCATCTCCAGAATGGCGTGGGCTGCACGGACTGTCATGATCCGCATCACGCAAGAGAGAGCCAGTTCTTGCTCAAGGCCAGCCAGCCTGCGCTGTGCTACACCTGCCATCTCGATAAGAAGCAGCAGTTCAACCGGCCGTTTCATCATCGCGTCAATGAAGGCCTTGTAAAGTGTACCGACTGCCACAATCAGCACGGTGGCTTCCTCACCCGGCAACTGCGCGCTACAGCCACCGAAGACACCGTTTGCCTCAAATGCCATACGGACAAGGCCGGACCTTTCGTCTTCGAACACGAAACGATCAAAATCGAGGGCTGCATCGCCTGCCACACCCCCCACGGCTCCTCAAACCCCCGGCTTCTCAAGCGCGCCCAGGTCAATCTGCTTTGCCTGGAGTGCCACGCCTTCTCGGCCGATCAGGGTGGTCCTGCGGCCACCCCCACTTTCCACAATCAGGCGCAGAAGTATCAAGCCTGTACTATGTGCCACCAATCCATCCACGGTTCCAATTCCAACAAGTTCTTCTTCACGCCCTGAGGCACAACCGCCATGCGACGAACCAAGAGCGAACGGAGAACCGCGATGAAGAACCGAATGGCATGGATTGGCTTGGCGGCGCTTACTGGGCTTCTTGTTCCGGGAGCGCCCAGCACCCGCGCGCAACAAGACGCCGAACAGAAGGGCATCGACCAGGGCAACTACAACGTAAAGCAATTCATTGAATTCGGTGGGCGCTTCACCAACATCTCCGGAGACACCCAGGCCTACGACACCTTCGTGAATTTACAGCAGGGCCCGCGTCTCCTGGGGTTTACCACGGAGATGAATTCCCTCAATCACCAAGGCACTTTGTTCGACCGCTTTTCCTTCAGCAATTTCGGCTATGGCGGCGATCCCAACCAGGTCTCGCGTCTGCGTGTCGCCAAGAACACCTGGTATAACTTCGACGCACTGTTCCGCAAGGACCAAAATTTCTGGAATTATTCGCTCCAGGCCAACCCCCTCAATCCCACTACCCCGTTTGTCAACGGCCCCGCTGGCTTCGGTGGAGCTGCTTGCATCGCCTGCGTTCTCACCGCTTCGCCTCACACCATGAACACTCGTCGCAAGATGGGCGATTACAATCTGACCATCCGGCCGCAATCCCAGGTGCGCTTCCGCATGGGCTACTCCCGCAACACCATCGAAGGTCCCGCCTTCACCACCATTCACCAGGGCACCGAACAGTTCCTCTTGGAAGACGTCAAGACCACCGTCAATACCTATCGTCTTGGAATCGACATCAAGGTTCTGCCTCGCACCAACATCAGTTACGACCAGATTTGGAACTATTACAAAGGCGACACCGGTACGACCGATTTCGCGCAACCCTTCCCGGTTTCGCCCACACAAAACGTGGACCTCGGAGTTTCCTTCAATGCCGGCGCCAACCAGCCGTGCGGTGGAACTTTTCTCGCCTCGGGCTTCGTCAATCCCGCATGCAGCGCCTACTTCAGCTACCTGAACCATGGGCGCACGCGCACGAAGACGCCCACCGAGCAACTCAACATCCAGTCAAATTTCTGGCCGGACCTCGACCTCTCCGCGCGCGTCAGCTATTCTTCCGGCGATGCCACTGTCGCTGGATATGATCAGACCCTCTTCGGTCGCGAGTCGCGCTCCAATCTCCGCAACCAGACCACCACCGGGCCCGTCTTCGGCCGCCGTGTGGCTGCCTCCGCGGATTTTGGCGCCACCTGGCACATCACCAATAAGCTCAGCTTTCAAAATTCTTTTCACTACACCAACTGGCATAACCCCATGGAGTTTGACGCCTCCACCTGTTCTTTTTTCAGCGCCAATCTTCTGACCAACGCCAACTCTTTCACTCCAGGCTCCCCGGTTCCACTCGCTTGCGTGCCACCGGCCAACGTCGCGCCGGGAACCGTTGCTCACAACGCCAGTTCCGCCCCCGACCTCGCCATCGTAATCAACAGTAATTTTCTCAAGCAGGATGAGAAATCAAATCTCTCCCAACTCGACTATCGTTTCTCCGAAAAGTTCGGAGCGCGAGTCGGATTCCGTTACCGCCATCGCTTTCTCGCCGACAATTTCTTCGACGCTGAAAATGAAGTCTTTTACCCGGGCCCGACCCCAGCTCTCGCTGCGCGCGGCGCCTGCGCTTTGGTGGATCCCGCCCAACCGTTGAATCAGGCGAACTTGCCCACAGGCTGCACATTAAACGGAGATGGCTCGATCACTTTTGTCGGCGGCTCTGGCTTCGCTCCGCCTTCCGCAATCGTTCCTCCGATCAACGAATACTCCGGTTTGTTCGGTTTCTGGGCCAAACCACTACAAAATTGGACCATCCGCTACGATATGGAACTGATGAGCGCTGACGGTTCCTTCACCCGCGTCAGCCCCACGCATTCACAGGAGTACAGGATCCGTACGAAATACAACGTCGCCAGCTGGCTCAACTTCAACGGCAACGTGCTTATATGGGAAAGCCGCAACAACGAGTTCCAGCAGGGAGACCTGCAGCACAACCGCGCTTACGGCTTCTCCGCCCTTATCCAGCCCAATGAAAAGTTCGGCATGGAAATCGGCTACGACTACAACGACGTCTTCTCGCAGGTTCTCATTTGCTATATCAGCGTCGTCGCTGGACAACCCGGTCCCGGCATTCAGGCCTGTCCTAACGTGGCCGGACTTGCGCAACAGCTTTCCACTTACACCAACAAATCACACTATGGCTTCTTCGATTTTTCCTTTACTCCGGTTCACCGTTTCACCGCGCGCCTCGGCGCAAATCTCACTGGAACCTCCGGCAGCGAACTCCGCCTGGACCCCCAGGCGCTGATCCCCAATGCTGTGACCGGCCCGCTCAACTCCAAGTGGCTCCATCCTTACGGTGGATTCGAATATAGATTCTCCAAGGAATGGACCGGCAAAGCATATTGGGATTATTACGGCTATCACGAAGATCCAACTTTTGGAACGGGAGGCCAGGCCGTCCAAGACGTCTTCGCGCCGCGAAACTTCCGCGGCAACCTGGTCACTCTTTCTTTGCGATACGCGTTTTAGGAAGTTCACAAAACTCAGCTTGGAGGAAACGATGGAACCAAAACGGAACTGGACCAGAATCTTTGCTACCGCGCTCCTAGGCTCTTTGTTTTTGCTCTTCTTCACCCTGTCCACGCGCTCCCAAGCCGGCGGTGAAGCGCTCTTCAAAGCCAAATGTGCTGCCTGTCACGGCGCCGACGCAAAAGGGGAAACCGCCATCGGCAAGGCCAACAAGATGAACGATCTTGGCTCCGCGGATGTCCAGAAGCAGAGTGATGCCGATTTGACTGCCACCATCACCAACGGCAAAGGCAAGATGCCAGCGTATGGCAAAAGCTTGAAACCTGACCAGATCAAGGATCTCGTCGCTTACATCCGCGGCTTCGGGAAGAAATCCTGAACGTGCGCGCGCCGGTGATCCAAGCTGCTTGCGTTGAATAATCACGAACGAGCAATGGCGCTTACCAGCTCACTTCTTCTCCTCCTGATCACCGCTTCCGCGGTTCTAATCGCCGTGCTCGTCTTCCGCCCCGACTTGACCGCCTCACAGGGCGGAAAGATCCTCGCCTTCTTCGTTCTGTTCCTGCTGCCGCTCATCTGCCTGGCCATGGGCACCAACTATCACATCGAACGTTCCAAGCAGACCCAGTTTTGTCTTTCTTGTCATGAAATGGAGCCGTACGGGAAAAGCCTCATGGTTGACGATCCCGCGCACCTGGCTGCTGCCCATTTCCAAAATCATCGCGTTCCCGCCGACGCAGCGTGCTTCACCTGCCATACCACCTACGCCATGTTTGGCGACATTCGCGCCAAAATGCACGGGCTCAGGCACGTCTACGTTCACTATCTCCGCACGCCGCCCGCGCCCGAGGACATTCGCCTCTATGACCCCTTCAACAATCGCGAGTGCCTCCACTGCCACCTCGGCGCCCGCTCCTTCGAAGAAGGCGCCGTCCACACCGCCGACCCTGCCTTGCTCCCCGCCGTCAAAGCTAACAAACTCTCTTGCCTTTCCAGCGGCTGCCACGAAGTGGTGCATAACGTAGGAACTCTTAAAGACGCGAAGTTCTGGAAGGGAGCACCGTGATGCTCAGCGCCAATCCCTTCGAACGCCGCCTCCAATTCTCCGGAATCCTCCTCATCCTCGGCCTCTTCGTCGAAGCCGTCTGCCTCTTCTGGACCCGGCCCATCGCCTTCGTTCTGTTCCTTTGCGTTGGCGGCCTTCTTCTCGCTCTCGGAATTCTCTTGTTCCTTTTCTCCCTGGTGGGGAGTCACACTCCTCCAGCCTCGTAGGCGCGCCAAGGTTTGCCCAGCGCGTGAGCGCTGGGCACCGTTACTCCGATCTGTGCGTTAGTGCGTGACGGTGATCGTAAGGTTGGCAGCGTGGTTGGGACCCGCACCGGCCGCTGCGGACACGGAAACTGTGCTAGTTCCGGTTGGGGTTCCGGGGTTTCCGCTGCTCTGTCCATTGCATGAGGTTAGCCCTGATGCCGCCAAAAGGATCAGCAAGCTCAAAAGCCGCAACCCTCGCAGCGCCCCTCTCCGGCGAGCGACGAAACCAAATACCATGGCCAGAACAGGGAAGAGAAACGCGTAGTTTAGCCGCAAAGAGGTTGGCAGGGGCAGCCGCATAGCCGCACTCGGGCCCATCGTACCGACGGTAAGCGTACTGGATACCGCAGCACCATTGGGTGTGACGGAAGTGGGAGCAAAAGTGCAGGTCGCCTCGGCGGGCAACCCGCTGCATGCAAAAGTCACTTGCGAGTTGAATCCATTTTGCGGCGTGACCGTAAACGTCGCCATCCCGCTTTTTCCCGCAACAATCGTCAGCGTCGATGGATTCACCGACACCTGGAAATCAGGTGGAGGAGGCAAGTTGATGGTGTAGTTGGCCGTAGCCACGGCGCTATTGGCGAAGCCGGTGGCTGTCGCAATCGCTTTAATCGTTTCGGTGGCCTTGACCGAAATCGTACCCGTGTACTGGGTGGAAGCCGCGGTTGGGGTTGATCCATCGGTCGTGAAGAAGATTGTGGCTCCCGCTGTGGTATCGGAGATGGCAACGGTTTGCACTGAGGTATACGTGCCAGACGGGACAGAGAATGTTGGAGTCGCCGCTGGAGGCGCGATGGTATAGACCGCGGTGGCCACGGCGCTGTTGGCAAGGCCGGGAGCTGCCGCCATCGCTTTGATCGTTTCCGTCGAATTGATCGGAATTGGGGCCGTGAACATCGTCGACGCGGTCGTGGGCGTTGACCCATCGGTTGTGAAGAAGATCGTGGCCCCAGCCGTCGCATCGGAGATGGTCACCATCTGCGCGGAGGAGTAGGTGCCTGCCGGAGGGGTGAAACTCGGCGTGGCCGTCGTCGCCGCCGTCCCAGTGGACAGCAAGAAGGCGTGAAAAACTCCGTTGGTGTCCGCGAAGGTTCCAGTCACATCGTCCAGCGAGTTGATGCTGACGAGGACGGTTCCGGAAAACATGCCGGTCGTAGCCGCGGCCGGAGCATCGATGGGCGCGGTAATCGCACCCGCGGCAGTGCGCAGGAATCCGTGACGCGCACCGCTGGCGTCTGTGTAGATTCCCGAAGTATCCCCGCCCGCGTTGATGCTGAGGGCGGCGGTTCCCGGTATGATACCTCCCGTGCCTACGCCCAGAGCATCGAAGGTGGTAAAGGCCGGTGTAGCACTCCCGGCCGTGTAGACGAAGCCGTGGTAGGCCCCGCTTGTGTCCGAATAGATTCCTGCGATTTCTTCTGACGCGTTGATGCTCATGGGCAGGGTTCCCTTAAACGAAACCTTCCCGTTCAGGCCCGTGCCCGCACCGGGAGCATTGATGGGGGCAGTGATTGTGCCGTTAGCGGAGCGCACGAAGCCGTGAAAGGTTCCGCCCGCATCTATGTAGAATCCGGTGATGTCCCCCGCTGTGTCGATGCTGAGGGGGACGGTCCCCTGAAGCGCGCTCGTGCCCGCCCCCGGAACATCGATGGGGCCGGTTATGGCGCCGGAGGCGGCAGCGCGCACGAATCCGTGACGCACATCGTTTGCGTCTACGTAAAACCCCGTGATATCTCCCGCCATGTTCATGCTCATGGGGACGGTTCCCCGGTGACCGATGCTCGTGGGCGCGCCGGAAACATCAAACTCGGTTATCGTGCCAGCGGCACTGCGGACGAAACCATGAAACGCGTTCTTTGTGTCAAAGTACATTCCCGCGACATCCCCCGCCGTGTCGATGCCGACAGGGAAGGTTCCCTGATTCAGGGTCGTGCCAGCTCCCGGAGCATCGAAGGTGGCGAACGTGGGCGTGCCATTGGCGACCGTTCGCACGAAGCCGTGAGCCACATTCGGCGCGGTTAGGAAGATTCCAGCAATTTCCCCCGACGCGTTGATGCTGGTGCCCATGGTTCCCTGAAGCATGCCCGTGCCTGCACCGGGAGCGTCGAAAATGGTGAAGGTCGGCGTGCTGCTAGCGTCGGCTCCCTGCGCATGTACACTCTGCGCGGGCCACCAAAAGAAGGAGCTCGGCTCGCGGCTCGCGTTCATCGCTGCATGTTCGCGCGAATGGAAATTCGCCGTCGGACCGATGACGGCCAGAACCAAGGCGGTGGCGAAGATGATTGCTCCGCACATGGCTCTTCG
>Ga0210404_10001142_pt1 | contig 11721 bp, 7 predicted proteins | sample IncBWH28MmetaG_FD_155455 | JGI IMG/M metagenome (GOLD analysis project Ga0210404, IMG submission 155455) | Forest soil microbial communities from Barre Woods Harvard Forest LTER site, Petersham, Massachusetts, United States - Inc-BW-H-28-M | ecosystem: Environmental > Terrestrial > Soil >... | reverse complement strand
CGGGACCATCGTCCGGAGCAATTCCTGGGCATTCTCCGCATCGATGGCCTTCTCGACCACATAGCCTTCCCATTGGAGCAGGTCGCAGGCCAGCTTCAGGTTGGTTGGATTGTCGTCAACGACCAGGATCCGAGCGTTCATGCGAGCTGGGGTTGCTTCGGTTTGACAGATGCCGTCTGCGCCGCGAAAGGCAGGGTGACGGTGAAGATGCTTCCTTTGCCCGGTTCGCTTTCCACCGTGATGGCCCCCCCTTGCAGCTCGACGAGCTTCTTGGTCAGTGCCAGGCCCAGGCCGGTTCCCTGGTGCCGCCGCGCTACTCCCGTATCCAGTTGCTGGAATTCGACGAACAGCTTGGAAAAGTCCTCGGCCTTGATGCCAACGCCGCTGTCGTGCACCTCGAGCCGCAGGCGATCGGCCTCCTGCATACTCGCAACGATCTCCACGTGACCCCCGTCGTCGGTAAACTTCACCGCATTCGACAGGAGGTTGTAAAGCACCTGCTTGAACTTCTGCTGATCGAGCGTGATCTGCGCGGCCGTCGGCGCAAGCTGGCTGCGTATGGGGATGTTCTTCTGCTTCGCCAGCGACGTCAGCACCGAACACACCTCAGCCACTGCGACCGGTAACGAGAAGGTCTCCGGGAACAGCTCCATCTTGCCGGCCTCCACCTTGGACAGGTCGAGCACATCGTTGATAAGTTGGAGCAGGTGACGTCCACTGTTCAGGATATCGTTCAGATACTCCTTCTGTCTGGGATTGACGGCGCCAGCTTTCTCGTCGATCAGGACCTCGGAAAACCCGATGATGCCGTTGAGCGGCGTACGCAGCTCATGGGACATGTTGGCGAGAAATTCGCTCTTCAGCCGGCTCGCCTCCTGCAGCGTCTGCTCGAAGCGCTTGCGTTGCGTCACATCGCGAATGGCACTGGAAACGAACAAACCATCCTCGGTCTCGAGCGGGCTCAGGCTGATTTCCACCGGAAACTCGGTGCCGTCCTTGCGTAGCCCGTACAGGTCGAGGCCCGCGCCCATCGAGCGGACTTTCGGACTGGCGAAAAAGCTCGTCCGATGAGAGGAGTGGTTGGCACGAAAGCGCTCCGGTACCAGGACGTCGATTCTCTTTCCGAGCAGTTCCTCGGGCTTCCAACCGAACAGGCTTACCGCCTGCGAATTGACCAGCACAACGTCGCCGGTGTTGTTGACGATGACCATTGCGTCCGGCGCGGATTCCAGCAGGTCCCGGAACTTCTGTTCGGCCTTCTTGCGGTCGGTGAGGTCGCGAATAGCGCTGGAGACGAACAGCCCCTCCTCGGTTTCAAGCGGGCTCAGGCTGATTTCCACCGGGAACTCCGTGCCGTCCTTGCGTAGGCCGTACAGATCGAATCCCGCGCCCATCGAACGCACCTTGGGAGCAGCGAAGAAATTTAAGCGATGAGTGGGGTGGTTGGAGCGAAACCGCTCCGGCACCAGAGTCTCGATCCTCTTCCCCAGCATCTCCTCGCGCCTCCAGCCGAACAGGCTGACCGCCTGGGAGTTGACCAGAACAATTTCACCGTTGCGGTCGACGATAATCATCGCGTCGGGCGCGGACTCGAGCAGGCCGCGAAACTTCTGGTCGGCCTTCTTGCGTTCGGTTGCATCGCGCACTGCGCTCATCACCAGAGTGCCCTCTTCGGTCTCCAGAGGGCTCAGCGAGATTTCGACCGGGAATTCCTCACCGCCCCTGCGCAAGCCGAACAGTTCGAAGCCCGCGCCCATCGAACGGGTGCGAGGCTGCCGGAAGAAGTTGGCGCGGTGGCCCAGGTGGGCCGCGCGGAAGCGATCGGGCAGCAGCATCTCGATCGGACTGCCGGCGAGCTCACTGCGGTCGTATCCGAACATTTTCTCGGCCTGCGAATTGACCAGCACGATGCGACCGGTGATGTTGACCATCAGGATCGCGTCGGGCGTGGACTCCAGCAGGTCGCGATACTTGGCCTCGATCAACTTCGTTTGCCGCTGAACTTGCAGGTGGGTCGTGTCCTTCTTGGTCGAAAGCAGGTATCGGAGCTTGCCGGTCGCATCGCGAACGGCCTTGGTCGAGACGCTGACGTACACCAGGGAGCCGTCCTTGCGTCGGCGCACTGATTCGTACACCGCGAGCCCGTTCTCAGCTGCATCGCCAAGAAGCGCTTGCTCCTCGTGCGCCCGTTCCGCCGGAATGATCAGATCGAGCAGCGCACGCCCCAGCGCCTCTTCGCGGGTGTAGCCGAAGATGGTTTCGCCGGCGCGGCTCCAATCGAGGACTCTGCCATCCGGCGACACCGCGATCATCGCGTCCGGGGTTTCCTCCCAGAATTGATGCGGAAAATCACCACCCATAGGAGCGTCCTCCTGTTGCCAGACCACCCCTCCCATACCCCTGTCCCCACGATTTCACGGACCGTAAGATTTGGCCGCGAGTATAAGCTGGCTCGCGACGCGGGATAATTTTTTACAAACACGGGGCTGACGCTCGCAGTGCGGATCTGTCCCCTGTCTCATCGGGCCCGCTGAATCCGGTCATCGACCGGATCTTCCGTTCGACCAGATCGTCGGAGTGGACCACGCTCGTTGCCGTTGCTGCGCTGATCCTGTCCTTGACCGCGGCGATTTACGCGCTGAAGCAGGCGCGCCTGTAGTCCGGCCGGCCGGCAGTGCTTCGGTATTCCGACCTCGGTTGGATCAACCTCACAGGCCCGGGATCAATGTGCGCAATGCCCGTCCCTGCCGCTCGCTGACGTCGACCGCGGTCTGGGCGCGATCCTGCATCACCAGCTGGAAGCTGCTACGCACGTCCGGCCGAATCTCCGCCACCCTGTTCAGGTTCACCAGGAACGAGCGGTGTGCCCGGAAAAAGCTCTTCTTCGACAACGCGGCTTCCAGTTCACCGATCGCGTAGTTGACCCAGTAGCTCTCCTGGACCGTGTGGGCACGCACGATGCCGGCGTCGATCCGGAAAAAGCAGATGTCGGCGGGATCGAGCAGCAGCATGCGGTTGGCCTTGCGGGCGACGATGCGCTCGAGAACGCGCGGTGTCGCGTTCAGCACGCTGCGGACCCGGCTGTCAACCTCGCTGCCCGCCTCGCGATAGCTGTGGATGCTCCAGGCCCGCTCGATCATCGCATCCAGCTGCTCGGGCTCGACCGGTTTGAGCAGGTAGGCCAGCGCCTGCGCCTGGAACGCCCGCAGCGCGTGCTCGTCAAACCCGGTGACGAAAATGACCAGCGGAAGCGGCGCCGGCGAAGCGATTGAGCGCAGCACTTCGAAGCCATCCAGGCCCGGCATCTGCACATCCAGGAACAGCAGGTCGGGTCGCAGTTGCTCGATCCTTTCCAGCGCCTGCAGGCCATCTGCTGCCTCGCCGATGATCTCGATCTGCGGCCGGTTCGACAGCAGCCGGCGCAGACGCAAGCGAGAGGCCTGCTCGTCATCGATCAGCAAGCTGCGTAGCGTCGCCGTCATGCCGGTGCAGCCGCCGTATCGTTGAGCGGCAGGTACACGGTGGCACGGCTGCCCTGGCGCGGCCGGCTTTCGAACGACAGGTGCGCCCGCGCGCCGTAAACCGTGGCCAGACGCTCACGCACATTGCGCAAGCCGATTCCGCTGCGTGGGGCGTCGTGATCCTCGCCGGACCAGGTGCCGACGCCGTTGTCCTCGACACTGAGCACGAGCTGTTCATCCTGCACCGCGCCGCAGATCACCAGCCGGCAAGGCCCGACCTTGGGCGAAAAGCCGTGCTTGATTGCGTTTTCCACCAGGGGCTGCAAAATCAGAGAAGGAATCGGTCGATCGGCAACCGCCTCGGCGACCTGGAACTGAATCTGCAGGCGCTCGCCGAATCGCATCTGTTCGATGTCCAGATAAGCGCGCAGGAAATCGATTTCCTCGCGTAGCGGGGTAAACGACTGGTCGGTCTGCGTCAGCACGTACCGGAATATCCGTGCCAGTCTGAGCGTCATGGCTTCCGCCAGCGCCGGGTCCTGGTGAACGAGCTCGGCAATCGTGTTCAAGGAGTTGAACAGGAAGTGCGGGTTGATCTGCGCGCGCAGCGCCCGCAACTCGGCCTGCACGAGCTGATGCATCAGGTTGGCTTCGCGCTGAGACAGCTCGATGCGCTCGCGCTCGCGTGCCAGCGCTTCCAACCGGCGCCCAACGAGTTGCGCGCCCTGCCGGACCAAGTCCATCTCGCTGCTCAGCAGAAGGCCGCGCCGCGTGCTGCGCCGGACACACAACGCAAGCGGCTCGGACTCACCAACCTGCACTGAGAAGCGGTCGCCCGCTGCGATGGACTGTCCGGCCGGAAGCACGCGCACCTCGACGTTCAGCGTATCGCGGAAGAACTGTTCTGTCGCCTCGCACAGCGATGCCTCGGTCTCCTGGCGCGCGAGCCGCTCACGCAGATCGGCCAAAGCCAATTGCGGATCGCGACGCCCGAACACGCGGCGGTCCACCCACCGGTCGCTGGCGCGTCCAAACCAGCCGAACAGCAGCACGGCGCCGGCCACCGCGGCGCAGATCACCGCGGTGGCGACGGCGTCGGTCGGCGTGCGCAGCGCCGGCTCATCGTCCGGATGTCGGGTAATCAGCCAGGCCACCGCGATGCCCAGCGTCCAGGCCCACACGACGCGCAGGCCCAGCTTGGCAAAGCGATCGGAGGCCTGGAATCGTCCCAGGTAGACCAGCACGCCGAGCATCGTCAGCAGCATGCTTTGCTTGACCACCACGTCGAGAACCGGATCCCAGCGTATCGAGACAATCGCGGAGTGCTGAAGCCAGTGTGCGGCCAGGCTTACCAGCGGCCCCCCCGGGATCAGCGCGACCGCTGCACGCTCCACGGCTGAATCGAAGCGTGGCTGCAGGATCAGGATCCCCGCCAGCAGGACCAGCACGGCCGTGTAGCCGACCGCCAGGCGCACCACATCGAGCCACTGCGGCGCCTCGAGCGTCGCCGCGATAAGACCGGCGACCGGGATACCGGCCACTGCGGTCGCCACGGCCAGCAACCGGCGAGCTGTTCGGGGTCGGCGCTCCACGTCGCCGCTGCCTTTCCAGAACAGCAGCAGACAGACCGGCCAGGCGGCTGCAGCGCTGAACGTCAGGCAGCTGATCCAGGACACGACGGTGGACTGCGGGGACAGACCGGCCGCCAGCAGCCCGAAACGTGTCAGGCCACCGAGGCTCCATACCGCAGCGCAGGCAGCGTTCAACGCGCGGACATGTCGCCCTGAGTCCGGGGATTGCCAGGCCAGGATCGCCAGCACCACCGCCAGCGTTGAGCTCAGGCCGTAGCCGATCAGCTGCCCGAACAGCACGCTGGGATTGACCACGGGGTCCATCAAATTCCGATCCGGATTCCTGAGATGAAGCCGCCTTGCAGTGTGAATCTAATGGAAACGGAATGCACCGGGATCGAGCTCGAACGCAGGATTTAGGCAGCGAACGCGCCCCTGGCGGCCCTGAACGCGTTCGGCCCTCGATGCAGCAAAGGCATTGCGTTCAGCTGGCCTGCCGACGCGCTCGATTGGCGTTTGCCGCGTTCGGCGACTTAAAGCTTCAAACCGGCCGGCCGGATTCCTAGGATGTCTCGCAGCCGATCACGGATCGAACGCCCTGGACCGACGGAGGAATGCACATGCCATTGAAGTTGAACCGCGCACGAAGCCTGGTTCAGGCCTATTGCACCGTGCGAGCGTTTGCAGCGCCGCGGCACGCCGGCCTGGTTGCAGCCACGGCGCTGGCGCTGCAGGCACAGCCGGCTCGTGCCGACGAGGGCTGGCACGTCAGCGCGGGCCCGGCTCTGGTGGTTGCGCCACAGTATCCGGGCTCCCGGGGTGAGCTGACGCTGCCGCTGCCGATGCTGGACGTCACCTATGGGCGGTGCCTGTTCCTGAACAGCGACCACGGGCTCGGTGCCTATGTCGTCAACCGCAACGGCTGGCAGGTCGGCACATCGCTGTGGTTCCGACGTGGCCGATACCACGACGAGAGCTCCAGGATCGCGGACCTGGACGACATCAACACCGCGACTCAAGGGCGGTTATTCGCCAGCTACACGGCGGGCCCGATCGTGCTCGGTACGACGCTCGCCCGGGATTTCGGCGGCAGCTCGGGACTGACGATCGATGCCAATGCTGCCTGGCGGCACCAGCTGTCCCCGAGCACGCAGATTTCGATGGGTGTTCAGGGCACGTACGGCAACAGCCGGTATATGCAGGCCTGGTTCGGGATCACCCCTGACCAGGCCCACGCCTCGCAGTTGCCTGAATACTCCCCCGGCGCGGGCCTTCGCTCCGTCGGGCCCACTGCATCGGTGAGCACTGTGCTGTCGCACCGGTGGACCGTTGTTGCCCACGTGTCCGACGAATTCCTGACCAGCAAAGCCAATAACAGCCCGATCGTCGAACGCAACTCGCTGCCGACGGTCGCGGTCGGCGTCGTCTACCGCTTTCTTCCCTGATCCAAGGAGGCTTGCAATGCTTGCGAAGTTCACGGCAATTCTGCTGTGCTCGATCAGTCTGAACGTGATAGCCGAGGACCTGACCGTCGAGGTCAAGCACGTGAAACCGAACGCCGGGGTTGTCTTCGTAGGGCTGTACGACAAGGCGGCCGATTTTCCGGCAACGCAAAAAGGGCTGGCCGGCCAGGTGATCGAGGCGTCGAGTGAAACGGTGGTGGCCACATTCCCGGGTCTGACTGCCGGTCGTTATGCGGTCGCCGTGTATCAGGACGAAAACCGAAACGGCAAGCTTGACAAGAATTTTCTCGGCATGCCGATCGAACCGTATGGGTTCTCGAACGACGCTCGTGGTTCGATGGGCCCGCCGTCGTTCGACGCTGCCGCAGTGGACATCACTGCAACGCCGAAGATCGTCGTCAACCTCCATTGAAAGCTGCACCCGATAACCGGAGCACCTGATGAGAAGCGACTCAGCCGATTCGATTTCGCCGGCGCGCAACTGGTCATCGACGGCGGCAAAACCGCGCACGGCGGCTAAGGCGAACTTCAGGGCGCTACCCGCCGCGCCCGTCGCCCGATGATCGCCTGCAAGGCGTCCAGTCCGTCGGTCAGTGCCGCGGGCCCAGGCTGCAGAATCAGAGGTGACTTGACCTCGTGCAACTCAAGGTCGCGCACCGCGGGAATCTGCGACCAACCTGGACGCGCCGCGACCTGTTCCGGTCTGAATTTCTTTCCACACCAGGAGCCGATGATCAGCTCGGGCGCCGCAGCGATGACCTCCTGAGGATCCGAAACGATTCGCCCCTGCGCGAGGCTGCTCGACGCGCGATCAGCGAAAACGTCGCTGCCCCCTGCGATTTCGATGAGTTCCGATACCCACCGTATTCCGCTGATCAGGGGCTGATCCCATTCCTCGAAAAAGACGCGCGGGCGGCGGCTGAATTGCGCCGCGGCTTCTCGCACCTGTTCAATGTGGGCCTCCAGATGCTTCGCATAACGCTCCCCATCGTCCTGCGCTCCTACCAGCGCCGCCAGCCGCCTTACGTAGGCCAGGATGCCTGGGACGGACCGATGATTGGCGATCCAGACCTCGATGCCCTTCTTGATCAGGGCCTGCGCGATGTCGGCCTGAATGTCCGAGAACCCTATGACGAAATCGGGCTGCAGACGGACGATCTGTTCGACTTTCGCCGTGATGAAGGCCGAAACCTTCGGCTTTTCCCTGCGCGCTTGCGGCGGGCGCACGGTGAAACCCGAAATGCCGACAATCCGATGCTGCTGGCCGAGTGCGTAAAGAACTTCGGTCGGTTCCTCGGTGAGGCAGACGATTCGCTGCGGATAACCGTCCGGCATCATCCCTACATGCTGCGCCGGTAGCGCCCGCCGACCTCGTACAGCGCGTCGCTGATCTGCCCCAGCGAGCAGGTGCGAACAGCCTCCATCAGGACTTCGAACACGTTGCGGTTGTCGATCACCGCCTGCCGCAGTTTGGCCAGCTGGGTGGGGCATTGCGAACGGTTGCGCGCATGGAAATCGTGCAGGCGCTTCAACTGGCTTTGTTTTTCCTCCTCGGACGAGCGCGCCAGTTCAATTTCCTTCTGATCGGAATTTCCACGGGGATCGCGGAACGTGTTCACGCCGATGATCGGATAGGAGCCGTCGTGCTTGCGGCGCTCGTACAGCAGGCTCTCCTCCTGGATCTTGCCCCGCTGGTAGCCGGTCTCCATCGCGCCGAGGACCCCTCCCCGGCTGCTGATGGCGTCGAACTCCTTCAGCACCGCCTCCTCCACCAGGTCGGTCAGTTCGTCGATGATGAATGAGCCTTGATTCGGATTTTCGTTCTTCGCCAGGCCCCACTCGCGGTTGATGATCAGCTGGATCGCCATGGCGCGCCGCACCGACTCCTCGGTCGGCGTCGTGATGGCCTCGTCGTAGGCGTTCGTATGAAGGCTGTTGCAGTTGTCGTAAATGGCGATCAGCGCCTGTAGCGTCGTGCGGATGTCGTTGAACGCGATTTCCTGGGCATGCAGGCTGCGCCCCGACGTCTGCACGTGGTACTTGAGCTTCTGGCTGCGCTCGCTCGCGCCGTACCTGTTCTTCATCGCCACCGCCCAGATGCGGCGCGCGACACGACCGAGCACGGTGTACTCCGGGTCCATTCCGTTGCTGAAGAAGAAGCTCAGGTTGGGTGCGAAATCGTCGATTTGCATCCCGCGCGCCAGGTAACTTTCGACATAGGTGAAGCCGTTGGTCAGCGTGAACGCGAGCTGGCTGATCGGGTTGGCACCTGCCTCGGCGATGTGGTAGCCGGAGATCGACACCGAGTAGAAGTTCCCCACCCCGTGGTGGACGAAATACTCCTGGATGTCGCCCATCATCTTCAGCGCGAACTCGGTCGAAAAGATGCAGGTGTTCTGGCCCTGGTCTTCCTTCAGGATGTCGGCCTGGACGGTGCCGCGCACGGTCGCCAGGGTCCATTCCCTGATTTTGCCCAGCTCGTCTTCGGTCGGCTCCCGATGGTTGTCGGATTTGAACTTGTCTACCTGCTGGTCGATCGCCGTATTGAAAAACATCGCGAGGATCATCGGCGCCGGCCCGTTGATGGTCATCGACACCGAGGTACTGGGCTTGCAAAGGTCGAAACCGTCGTACAGCACTTTCATGTCGTCGAGAGTGGCGATCGACACGCCCGAATTTCCGACCTTGCCGTAGATATCGGGCCGGCGATCGGGGTCGCATCCGTACAGCGTGACCGAATCGAAGGCCGTCGACAGCCTGTGCGCCGGCATGCCCTCGGAAACCTTCTTGAAGCGTCGGTTGGTCCGAAAAGCATCGCCCTCGCCCGCGAACATCCGGGTCGGATCCTCGTTCTCCCGTTTGAAGGCGAACACACCGGCCGTAAAGGGAAACGAGCCCGGTACGTTCTCCTTCATCAAGAAGCGCAGGATCTCACCCTGATCGTCGAAGTTCGGCAGTGCCACCTTGCGAATCCGGCTGCCTGACAGCGTCTCGCTGACCAGCCGGGTGGAAATCTCCTTGTCCCGAATCTTCACCACGTAGTCATCGGCGGAGTACAGCGACTTCGTGGTCGGCCACTGTTCGAGCAGTTTCGAAGCCGCGGGCGTGAGCTCGGAACTCTTGCGGCCGATCAGTTCGTCGAAGTGCTCGGTGGGCTTGCCGAATTGCCCGAACAGCTCCTTGGCCGTCATCAGCGACTGGCGCTCGCGAGCGATCCTGGCCTGCTGCGCGACTTGCTTGTGGTAGCTGCGCACGGTCTCGGCCACTTCGGCAAGGTACCGGGTGCGGTCGGGCGGCACGATCGCGCGCAGGCGAGACGAAGCCTTGACCGACACCTGCGGCAGCCGGCCAGGCCCCGTCTTCAAGCCTTTGGCTTGCAGAGCGCCCAGCAGCGCCTGGTACAGCGCGGTGACCCCGTCGTCGTTGAACCGGCTGGCCTGGGTCCCGAAGACCGGCAAGTCCTGGGGGTTCGTTGAAAACAGGCCCCGGTTGCGCTGGTATTGTTTTCGCACATCCCGCAGTGCGTCTTCAGCGCCTCTTCGGTCGAACTTGTTGATCGCGACCAGATCGGCGAAATCGAGCATGTCGATCTTCTCGAGTTGACTGGCGGCGCCGAACTCCGGCGTCATCACGTACAGCGATACGTCGACCAGGGGCACGATCGCCGCATTGCCTTGCCCGATCCCGGAGGTCTCCACGATGATCAGATCGAAGCCCGCGATCCGGCACGCCGCAATCACTTCAGGCAGCGCCGCCGAAACCTCGGTGCCGGTGTCGCGTGTGGCGAGCGAGCGCATGAAGATGTGTTTGTGCTCGATCGCGTTCATTCGAATACGGTCGCCCAGCAGGGCTCCGCCGCCGCGCCGGCGCGACGGATCAATCGATATGATCGCGATTTTCAGCCGGTCCTCCTGATCCAGCCGCAGCCGCAGCACCAGTTCGTCGGCCAGCGAACTCTTGCCTGCCCCGCCGGTGCCGGTTATCCCGAGGGCGGGTGCCGTCACCGTTGCGGCGGCCTCGTGCAGGGACTTTCTGGTCTGCTCGTCGTAGGCGCTGTTTTCCAGGGCGGTGATGACGCGGGCAAGCTGACGGAAATTGCCGGAGCGCAGAGCGGGCAAAAGATCGGCGCCTCTTGCGGCATCACCGGTCAGATCGAAGTCCGACTTCTGGATCAGGTCGTTGATCATGCCCTGCAGCCCGAGCACGGCGCCGTCCTCGGGCGAGTAAACGCGCGCGACGCCGTACTCTTGAAGTTCCCGGATCTCGCGCGGAACGATGACCCCCCCGCCTCCGCCGAACACCTTCACGTTTGCGCCGCCGCGTTCGCGCAGCAAATCGACCATGTACTTGAAATACTCGACGTGTCCGCCCTGATAGCTCGTGATCGCGATGCCCTGCACGTCTTCCTGCAGGGCGGCGTTGACGATCTCGTTGACGGAGCGGTTGTGTCCCAGGTGGATCACTTCGACGCCGCTGGATTGCAAAATCCGCCGCATGATATTGATCGACGCGTCATGCCCGTCGAACAGCGATGCCGCCGTGATGAATCGGATCTTCTGCGTCGCCTTGGTGGTGCGCAGCTTCTCGCTTTCGGCCAGATCGGTCATCGGCGGGCCTCTTCATCCTTGGTGCGGCAATGGTAGATCCTGCAGACCAGATTTCACATTGCAGCAAGCGACAGTGATCATGCATAATCCGCCAATGTCGATCTCGGTCGCTCCTCCATCGGGAGCACGGCGCAGATTGCAAAGGCACAGTCGCACGATGCCTCCCAACGGGCTGCTGCGGCACCACGCCACCGTTGCCATGGGCTTCGTGACCGGCATGCTATCCGGCATCGCGGCGAGAAACGTGGATGTCGCCCACTTGCTGACCCGGGCTGGAATCGACCCCAGTGAGGTCGACAACCACGATGCAAGAGTGCCTATTCGCAGCTACGCCGACCTGTACAACCTGGCGGTTCGGGAACTGGGCGACGAAGGTTTCGCGCTCTTCTCGCTGCCTGTGCGAGTCGGCTCTTTCGAGTTTCTTTGTCGAGGCGTGCTCAGCAGCCAATCGCTGGCCGAGGCGCTCGATCGCGGCTGCCGGTTTCTGCGCCTGGTTCTGCCTGACCTGGCGGTGTCGATTTTGCCGGGACAGGGAACTTCAGAGCTGCAGGTGGTGGAGGTTCATCCGCTTCAGCGCGACCGCGATGACCCCCGACGAGTCTTTGCGCTGGAGTGGATT
>Ga0210404_10001141_pt1 | contig 11727 bp, 10 predicted proteins | sample IncBWH28MmetaG_FD_155455 | JGI IMG/M metagenome (GOLD analysis project Ga0210404, IMG submission 155455) | Forest soil microbial communities from Barre Woods Harvard Forest LTER site, Petersham, Massachusetts, United States - Inc-BW-H-28-M | ecosystem: Environmental > Terrestrial > Soil >... | reverse complement strand
GCCGGCACGAGCAACGTGATGTACGCGCGCGCGCGCGGCCTGATCCCGCAAGGCACGATGGCGCACGAATACCTGCAGGCTTGCCAGGCGCTGGGGCCGCGGCTGCGGGACTCGCAGACGTTCGGCTTCGAGACCTGGGCCCGCGAGTACCGCGGCGACCTGGGCATTGCACTGTCCGACGTCTACGGGATGGACGCGTTCCTGCGCGATTTCGATCTCTACTTTTGCAAGCTGTTCGACGGCGCGCGCCACGACTCGGGCGATCCGGTGCAGTGGGGCGAGCGCCTGATCGCGCATTACGCCCACAACCGGGTCGATCCGCGCACCAAGACGCTGGTGTTCTCCGACGCGCTGACGATCGCGCGGGTGATCGAGCTGTACCGCAGATTCGCGGACCGGGCGCGCGTCGGATTCGGGGTCGGCACGCATCTGACCAATGACCTCGGTTACACGCCGCTGCAGATCGTGATCAAGATGGTCCGCTGCAACGGGCAGCCGGTGGCCAAGCTGTCGGACAGCCCGGAAAAGAACATGTGCGACGACGAGGCTTACGTCGCCTACCTGCGTCGGGTGTTCGAGATCCCGCCGCCGCGCGCCGCGTCGGCCTGAGCGGGGACTTGTCAGGCTATTGGTGCGGCGTGACCGAGCTGGCTTCGTGCACCGAGCTGGCTTCGTGCACCGGGATGGCCGGGCGGCGGGGCGCGGAAGCGGGCTTCGCGTGAGCCTGCGCCGCCAGTGCCTTTTTGCGCTCCTCGGGCAGCCCCTGGTACTTTTGCGTCAGCGCCTGACGCTGATCCGGTGGCAGAGAGTAAGCGTGCCGGAAATTCTCGCGTGTGGTTTCCCGCTGCTCAGGAGTCAGCTTCGCCAGCTGCGGCATCCGCTGGTGGAAACGCTGCTTGCCCTCGGGCGACATGTTTGGATACTTGGCCGCGATCTGAAGCCATTTCTGCTTTCGGTCGGCATCGAACTTGTCCCAGTCCGCCGCCAGCGGGCCGAGCGCCTCGCGTTGTTCGGCGCTCAATTCGCGCCAGCTCGGATTCGACATCGACCGGGCATGGGCTGCGGACGCGGAGCTGCCCGCCGCGGCCGCGCCAGGCGGTTGCGCGGCGGCCGGCCCCGCGGCCACGCACAGCAGCAAAACGCCCAGAACGCGGCCCGGCATCCAGCGCTCAGATCCCCTGCTCATCGCGGATCATTACGCCGAAGCCTTTGTCGGCATAGGTATCGATCGGCGTGTCGTCCAGCAACACCGCCAAGTCCATATTGGCGTGTTCCGCAACCGCCTGGTCTTCGTGCCAACGATAAATGTCTACGAAACCGACCGCCAGTGTGACGATCGGAACCACCAAGCCCAAGCGACGGATCCAGCGCCAGGCCGGTGCGGTCTGATCCACAGCCGCCAAGCCACCCCATCCGGTGGAAAAACGCAGCGCCGGTATCCACAGGGGCCTTTCCACGCCGACCTTATGGCGCGCCAGCGCGGTGCGCCGGGCCTGCTCGAGGCGCAAAAGCACCCGGTATGGGAGCTGATCAGTTCCTTCGTTAAGGGCCTGACGGACGCGGTACGCGAATTCGACTTCATTCATAGCGTAATTCCTCGTGCTAGCAACGCTTGTGCCAGCGCGTGCGTGGCGCGAGAACAGTGCGTTTTGACGCTACCCTCGGAACAGCCCATCTCAGCAGCCGTCTCGGCAACGTCCAGGTCCTCCCAGTAACGCAGCAGGAATGCTTGTCGTTGACGGGCCGGCAGATTAGCGATCTCCTCTTCGATAATCGCCACGATCTGGGACCGTTCCGCCTGGTCGGCAGCACTTTCCGCCGCCTGGGTGCCCTGGGCGGCCTCCAGCGTTTCGAGGGGATCTTCTTCGCTGTCCTGGTTGCCGCTGAAGGCCGACAGCAGGGTTACCCAGGTCGAGCGGACTTTCTGCCGCCGAAAGAAATCGTGAATGGAGTTTTGCAAAATTCTTGTAAACAGCGGCGCCAGCTCCTGGGCCGGCCGGTCGCTGTAATGTTCCGCCAGCTTCAGCATGGCGTCCTGGACGACGTCCAGGGCGTTGTCTTCGTCCCGAAGTGCAAACAAGGCCTGTTTGTAGGCCCGGCGTTCGGCGCTGGCTAGAAATTCTCCGAGTTCTTCTCGTGTCGCCATCGGGCAGCCGGGACTTTGCCCCGGACAAGGGTGCATCCCCACGCCGCGACCCTACCCAGCGGCGCCAGATCGTAACAGAGCGTTCACTTAAGGTAGTGGCCGGTGCGCCGCCGGCAGCCCGATTTGCGAATCCCCATCCGGTGCACTAAGCTAATTCATTGAAATCACAGAAATCGGCTGTGCGGCGCGGCCATCAGGGCCTCAAGCGACAGCGCTTTCTGCAGGATTTCTAAATTCGCTGCACCACCTGTCACGAGCAGGCAAGGAACGGCGTCCTATCAATTTCCAGACGGACCTTGAGAGGATCGAGTCGATGAAATCCGCCAGCGCGGAAGCCCAGCGCGTCGAGCCATTTTCCAGCGATAACCCCATCTCCGGTGCCGAAATTGTCGTGCGCTGCCTGCAGGCCGAGGGCGTCAAGCATGTGTTCGGCTACCCGGGCGGCGCGGTCCTGTATATCTACGACGAGATATTCAAGCAGGATGCCTTCCAGCACATTCTGGTGAGGCACGAGCAGGCCGCCGTTCACGCGGCCGATGCGTATTCGCGCTCCAGCCATCATGTGGGCGTGGCACTGGTCACCAGCGGACCCGGGGTCACCAACGCGGTCACCGGGATTGCAACGGCCTACATGGATTCGATTCCGCTGGTCATTTTGACCGGACAGGTCCCGACGCCCGCGATCGGACAGGATGCGTTTCAGGAGTGCGATACGGTCGGCATTACGCGACCGTGCGTGAAGCACAACTTCCTGGTCAAGGATGTGCATGACCTGGCCTCGACCATCAGCAAGGCCTTTTATATCGCGCGCAGCGGCCGGCCCGGCCCGGTGCTGGTCGACATCCCGAAGGACGTGACGGTCGCGCGTTGCGCATTCGAGTACCCGCGCAATCCGTCACTGCGCTCGTATAACCCGGTCGTCAAGGGCCACATGGGTCAGATCAAGAAGGCCGTGCAGCTGCTGTTATCGGCCGAGCGCCCGATGATCTACACCGGGGGCGGAGTGATTCTGGCCGACGCGTCCGACTCGTTGACGCGGCTGGTGGAGCGGCTGAACGCGCCGTGCACCAATACGCTGATGGGCCTGGGCGGCTTGCGCGCCTCCGATCGCCGGTTCGTCGGTATGCCCGGCATGCACGGGACCTACGAAGCGAACATGGCGATGCAGCATTGCGACGTTCTGCTGGCGGTCGGCGCCCGCTTCGATGACCGGGTGATCGGCAATCCGAAGCATTTCGCACAGAACCCCCGCAAGATCATTCATGTCGACATCGACCCGTCGTCGATTTCCAAGCGCGTCAAGGTCGACGTACCGATCGTGGGCGACGTGAAGGAGGTGTTGAACGAGTTGCTGACACAGCTCGAGGCGAACCGGTTGGCGCAGCCGCCCGCGAGCACGGAGGCGTGGTGGCACCAGATCGAGCAGTGGCGCTCGCGCGACTGCCTGAAGTACGAAATGAACGGTCAGGTGATCAAGCCCCAGTTCGTGATCCAGACACTGTGGAAAGTCACGAAGGGCGACGCCTTCGTCACCTCGGACGTCGGGCAGCACCAGATGTGGGCAGCCCAGTACTACCCGTTCGAAAAGCCGCGCCGGTGGATCAACTCGGGCGGGCTGGGCACGATGGGAGTCGGCCTGCCGTATGCGATGGGCGTGCAGATGGCCAATCCGGACGCCCAGGTGGCCGTGGTGACCGGAGAGGCTTCGATCCAGATGTGCATCCAGGAGCTGTCGACCTGCAAGCAGTACCGGCTGACGCCGAAGGTCGTCAACCTGAACAATCGGTATCTGGGCATGGTGCGGCAATGGCAGCAGATCGACTACGGCAGCCGCTACTCGGAGTCCTACATGGACGCGCTGCCGGACTTCGTCAAGCTGGCCGAGAGCTACGGGCACGTCGGAATGCGGATCGAACGCCCCGCTGACGTCGAGCCGGCCTTGAAGGAGGCGTTCACACGGCTGAAGGATCGGCTGGTGTTCATGGATTTCATCACGGACCAGACCGAGAATGTGTGGCCGATGGTGAAGGCCGGCAAGGGGCTGACGGAGATGCTGCTCGGTTCGGAGGATCTGTAATGCGCCACATCGTGTCCGTTCTGCTCGAGAACGAGCCCGGCGCCCTGTCTCGCGTGGTGGGCCTTTTCTCCGCGCGCGGTTACAACATCGAGGCCTTGACAGTGGCTCCGACCGAAGATCCGTCGCTTTCGCGGATGACGGTCGTCACGGCCGGCTCGGACGACGTGATCGAGCAGATCACCAAGCACCTGAACCGCCTGATCGAAGTGGTCAAGGTTGTCGATCTGACCGAGGGCGAATTCACGGAGCGCGAGCTGATGCTGATCAAGGTGCGCGCGACCGGGCGCGAGCGGGACGAAATGAAGAGGATGGCCGATATATTTCGGGGCCGGATTATCGATGTGACGGAACGCACGTACACGATCGAGCTGACCGGAAATACGTCGAAGATCGACGCTTTCATACGCGCGATCGACCGCGCCGCGATCCTGGAGACGGTCCGCACCGGTAGCTCCGGCATCGGCCGCGGGGAGCGGGTGTTGCGGGTCTGATCACACGGGGCGCGCGCGGCAAAAACACAGCAAGCACATGGAGGGACTATGAAAATTTTTTATGACAAGGATGCTGACCTGTCGTTGGTCAAAGGCCGCCGCGTCGCGATCGTCGGCTACGGATCGCAGGGACACGCGCACGCGTTGAACCTGAAGGACTCGGGTGTGCGCGTGGCGGTCGGGCTGCGCCGCGACGGCACGTCGTGGCAGAAAGCGGCCAAGGCGGGGCTGGAGGTCAAGGAGGTCGGCGAAGCGGTGCGCGACGCCGACATCGTGATGATCCTGCTGCCGGACGAGAACCACGCGCAGGTCTACCAGGAATCGATCGAGCCGAACATCAAGAAGGGAGCAGCCCTGGCGTTCGCGCACGGATTCAACATCCATTACGGCCAGATCCAGCCGCGCGCGGACCTGGACGTGCTGATGGTCGCCCCCAAGGCGCCGGGTCACACGGTGCGCGCGACCTACGCCCAGGGCGGCGGCGTGCCCTCGCTGATCGCCGTTCACCAGGACGCCTCCGGGGCGGCGCGCGACCTGGCGCTGTCCTACGCCAGCGCCATCGGCAGCGGCAAGGCCGGCATCATCGAAACGACGTTTCGCGAGGAGACCGAGACGGATCTGTTCGGCGAACAGACGGTCCTGTGCGGCGGGTGCGTGGAACTGGTCAAGGCCGGCTTCGAAACGCTGGTCGAGGCCGGTTACGCGCCGGAGATGGCGTATTTCGAGTGCCTGCACGAGCTGAAATTGATCGTCGACTTGATGTACGAAGGCGGTATCGGGACGATGAACTATTCGATCTCGAACAATGCCGAGTACGGCGAGTACACCACGGGGCCGGAGGTGATCAATGAGCAGTCGCGGCAGGCGATGCGGCGCGCTTTGGATCGCATCCAGAACGGCGAGTACGCGAAGAGCTTTCTGCTGGAAAACCGGGTCGGAGCGCCGACCTTGCGGGCCCGGCGCCGTCTGACGGCGCAGCATCCGATCGAACAGATCGGCGAGAAATTGCGTTCGATGATGCCCTGGATCAAGAAGAATCGGCTGGTCGACACCTCGCGCAACTAGAAAATCGGGTAGGGTGGCTGATCGTTCGCAGGGCGATGCGCCTGGCCCGCACATGAAAGATCAAGCTCAGCCGTGGCTGGCCCGCGAGGGCTGGCCCTTCATCGGGGCGACCATCGCGGCCGCCGCCGCGGTCGCGTGGCTGGCCGGTTTTGCCTGGTCGATTCCGCTGTGGGTGCTGGCAGCTTTCGTGGTGCAGTTCTTCCGCGATCCGCCCAGGCAGGTCCGCGCCGGGCCGCGCGCCATCGTGTCTCCGGCCGACGGCCGGATCGTCAAGGTCGAAGCGGTGCGCGACCCGAACACGGAAACGGACGCGCTGCTGATCAGCGTGTTCATGAACGTGTTCAACGTCCACAGCAACCGTGCGCCGGTCGACGGCGTGATCGAGAAAGTCCAATACCGGCCGGGAGCCTTCGTTCACGCGGACCTGGATAAGGCCTCCGAGCACAACGAGGCCAACGTGATCGTGCTGCGTACGCCGAGCGGCGACCGGGTCTCGGTGGTGCAGGTGGCCGGCCTGATCGCGCGCCGCATTCTGTGCTATGTGCAGGCCGGCGATCAGCTGGCGCGCGGACAGCGCTTCGGTTTCATCCGCTTCGGCTCGCGCGTGGACGTGTACCTGCCGCGCTCGGCACGGCCGATCGTCGCGGTCGGCGATTCGGTTTATGCGGGCACCTCGGTGTTGGCCGAGCTCTGATGAAGATGCCGATGCGCCTTCGCCGGCGCAAGCTGCGTCCGCTGGCCGGCTCCGTCAGCCCGCTGCCGGATGACTTCAAGGCACCGGCGCGGCGCCGCCGCGGCATCTACCTGCTGCCGAATCTGTTTACGACGGCCGCCCTGTTCGCGGGTTTCTTTGCGACGGTGCAGGCGATGAATCAGCGCTTCGACTGGGCGGCGGTGGCCATTTTCGCGGCCATGGTGCTCGACGGAATGGACGGCCGCGTGGCGCGGCTGACCAATACGACCAGCGCGTTCGGCGAACACTACGATTCGCTGTCCGACATGGCCTCGTTCGGCGTCGCTCCGGCGATCGTGATGTACGAATGGGCCCTGCGCGGGCTGGGTCGCTGGGGCTGGGCTGCGGCGTTCGTCTACTGCGCGGGCGCAGCGCTGCGGCTGGCTCGCTTCAATGCCAACCTCGGGGCCGTGGACCGGCGCTTTTTCCAGGGGCTGCCCAGTCCGGCGGCCGCTGCGCTGGTGGCCGGTTTCGTGTGGCTGGCGGTCGACAACCGTTTCCAGATCCAGGGCGTCTGGCTGCCCTGGGTCGCATTCGGCGTGACCGTGTACGCCGGGCTCACGATGGTATCGAGCGCGCCGTTCTACAGCGGCAAGAGCTTCCAGGTCGGCGTCAGCGTGCCGTTCTGGGTGATGGTGGCGATCGTGGTGGTGATCTTCTTCGTCTCCTCGGACCCGCCCATCGTCTTGTTCGTGCTGTTCTGTTGCTACGCTGTGTCCGGATACATCTACTGGGGCTGGCGGCGCTGGCGCGGCGAATCCAATCCGGCCCGGCCGGCGCCGCACACCGAAACGGCGCCACCCCATTGATTGTTGTTAAAGCGTGCGAGTGGGCCTATACTGAAGTCGTGGATACGTCAGTCACTCGCCAGACCATCATCGACACCGCCTTCGCGCTGCGACTGCGGCTGCTGCTGCGCCCCGCGCGCAGATAACCCCCCGACCGACAATTTGAGTTGTGCCCGGCCTGCGGAAGACCCCCAGGCGGAGCGGCCATGCCTTGATGGAGAGCGCCGATGGACCGATTGATCATCTTCGATACGACCTTGCGTGATGGGGAGCAAAGCCCGGGCGCTGCCATGACGCGGGAAGAAAAGCTGCGGATCGCCAAGCAGCTGGAGCGCCTGCGCGTGGATGTGATCGAGGCCGGCTTTGCGGCGTCCTCCAACGGCGATTTCGAGGCGGTCAAGGCGATTGCCGCTTCGGTGCGCGAGAGCACTGTCTGTTCGCTGGCGCGTGCCAACGAACGCGACATCGGCAAGGCGGCCGACGCTCTGGCGGGCGCCCGCTCCAAGCGGATCCATACGTTCATTGCGACCTCGGCGCTGCACATGGAGAAAAAGCTGCGGATGACGCCCGACCCGGTGCTCGAGCAGGCCCGGCAGGCGGTGCGCCTGGCGCGCCGCTTCACCGACGACGTCGAGTTCTCGGCCGAGGACGCCAGCCGTTCCGAACCGGATTTCCTGTGCCGCGTGATCGAGGCCGCGATCAGCGAGGGCGCAACGACGATCAACATTCCCGACACGGTCGGTTACGCGGTGCCCGAGCAGTACGGGCAGCTGCTGCGGACGCTGCGCGAGCGCGTGCCCAATTCGGACCGCGCGATCTGGTCGGTCCATTGCCATAACGACCTTGGGATGGCGGTGGCCAATTCGCTGGCCGGGGTGCTGAACGGCGTGCGGCAGATCGAGTGCACGATCAACGGGCTGGGCGAGCGTGCGGGCAACACGTCGCTCGAGGAGGTCGTGATGGCCCTCAGAACGCGCCGCGACGTCTTCGGTCTGGACGTCAGGATCGACACCAGGCAGATCGTTCCCAGCTCCAAGCTCGTGTCCAACATCACGGGGTTCCCGGTCCAGCCGAACAAGGCGGTGGTCGGCGCCAACGCATTCGCGCACGCCTCGGGCATACACCAGGATGGCGTGCTGAAAGCGCGGCAGACCTACGAGATCATGCGTGCGGAGGATGTGGGCTGGACCGCGAACCGGATCGTGCTGGGAAAACTGTCCGGCCGCAATGCGTTCCGGCAGCGCGTGCAGGAGCTCGGCGTTCCGATCGAAAGCGAGCCGGAGCTCGAAGCCGCCTTTGCGAGGTTCAAGGACCTGGCCGACCGCAAGGCGGAGATCTTCGACGAGGACATCCAGGCGCTGTTTTCAGACGAGGCGGTCGCTACCCATAACGAGCATTTCCACCTGGTTTCGCTGTCACAACGCTCCGAGACGGGCGCGCGCCCGCACGCCCGCGTCGTGTTCCGGGTGGGCGCCGAAGAAGTCGAAGCCCAGTCCGACGGCAGCGGACCGGTGGACGCCACGCTGAAGGCGATCGAGAGCAAGGTCAACAGCGGCTCCGAGTTGGTGCTGTTCTCGATCAACGCGATCACCACCGGAACCGAAGCGCAGGGGGAGGTCACGGTTCGGCTGGGCCGGGCCGGCCGTATCGTCAACGGCACCGGCTCCGATCCGGACATCGTCGCCGCCTCCGCCAAGGCCTACATCAACGCGCTGAACAAGCTGTACACGACCGCCGAGCGCCTGAACCCCCAGATCTCCCTTGCTCCATAATCCGACCCTGACCCCCGCCCCAGTTCTGTGCGTCGACGCAAAATGGCAGCAGGTCGGTCGCCCCTCGCCCGCGCAAGCGGGAGAGGGGAGGGGGAGAGGGTCCTTTTTCCAGCTAACTCTGCTGGCATATAATGCCGCCCTTCACGGCACGGAGGCCCTTCCGTGACCGCATGTTTGGCCTAAGGGGACCCTGATGTCGGTTGCAGATATCAAGAAGGGCGACATCGTCGCCAAGTTTCAGCGCGCCGTAAACGATACCGGTTCGCCCGAGGTACAGGTCGCGTTGCTGACCGCTCGCATCAATGAGCTGACCGAGCATTTCAAGACTCACGTCAAGGATCATCATTCCAGGCGTGGCCTGCTCAAAATGGTCAGTCGGCGGCGCAAACTGCTGGACTACCTGAAGGGCAAGAAGCCGGACGCCTACAAGGGTCTGATCGAGAGCCTGGGCCTGCGCAAGTAAGCAGCGGTCGCAGCACGGACCGGCCGTCGGATGACTCGAGCGCTGAGCCAATCGCCTGGACGGATTGCCGCCCGCATCGGTGTGTCCTTGGCTGGGCACGAAAGGAAAACCAAGTGTTCCAAAAAGTGACCAAGACGTTTCAGTTCGGGGCGCACACGGTGCAGCTCGAGACGGGGGAAATCGCACGCCAGGCCGACGGCAGCGTGCTGGTTTCGATGGACGACACGGTGGTGCTGGCCACCGTCGTGGCGGCCGGCAAGGCTCGCCCCGGGCAGGACTTTTTCCCGCTGACGGTCGACTATGTCGAGAAGACGTATGCGGCCGGGCGCATCCCGGGCGGCTTCTTCAAGCGCGAGGGGCGTCCTTCGGAAAAAGAGGTGCTGACCTCTCGCCTGATTGATCGGCCGATTCGCCCGCTGTTCCCCGACGGTTTCTACAACGAAGTGCAGGTGGTCCTGCACGTGATGTCGATCAATCCGGAAATCGACCCCGATATTCCGGCGATGATCGGCGCCTCGGCTGCGCTGTCGCTGTCGGGCATCCCGTTCAAAGGACCGATCGGGGCGACTCGCGTCGGATACGTGGACGGCCAGTTCGTCGTGAATCCGACCGCCTCGCAACTGAAGAATTCCGGCCTGAATCTGGTTGTGGCCGGGACCGAGCGCGCGGTTCTGATGGTCGAGTCGGAAGCCGATCAGCTGCCTGAAGACGTGATGCTGGGCGCGGTTCTTTTCGGCCATCAGCAGATGCAAGTTGCGATCGACGCGATCCACAGCCTCGTGCGTGAGGCGGGCAAGCCGGCCTGGGACTGGCAGTCGCCAGCCAAGAACGAGATCCTGCTGTCGCGCATCGTGAACCTGGCCGGGTCGGACCTGCGGGCGGCCTACCAGATCCGTAGCAAGCAGGCGCGCTCCCAGCGGATCAGCGAGATCGAGGCGCAAACGGCCTCGACGCTGATCACGGAGGCGACCGAGACGGGAAATGCTCCGCCGGATCCCAACGAGGTTGGCTCGATCCTGTTCGATCTGCAGGCCAAGCTCGTACGAAGCCAGATATTGGACGGGGAGCCGCGCATCGACGGGCGCGATACGCGCACGGTGCGGCCGATCGAAATTCGGCTCGGAGTCTTGCCGCGAACCCATGGATCGGCGCTTTTTACCCGCGGTGAAACGCAGGCCGTGGTGACGGCCACGCTGGGCACCAAGCAGGACGAGCAGATCATCGACGCGCTGCAGGGCGAGTATCGCGAGCGCTTCATGCTCCACTACAACATGCCGCCGTTTGCCACTGGCGAGACCGGCCGCATGGGCGCTCCGAAGCGACGCGAGGTCGGGCACGGACGCCTGGCCAAGCGTGCGCTGGCTGCGGTTCTGCCCCCGGTCGAGGAATTCCAATACTCGATACGCGTCGTCTCGGAGATTACGGAGTCCAATGGATCATCGTCGATGGCCTCCGTGTGCGGCGGCTGCCTGGCGCTGATGGACGCCGGCGTTCCGGTCAAGGCGCACGTGGCGGGTATCGCGATGGGTCTGATCAAGGAGGGCACTCGCTTCGCGGTGCTGACCGACATCCTGGGCGACGAGGACCACTTGGGAGACATGGACTTCAAGGTGGCGGGCACGTCGCGCGGCGTCACCGCGCTGCAGATGGATATCAAGATCGAGGGAATCACGAAAGAGATCATGCAGGTCGCGCTGGCGCAGGCGCGCGAGGCCCGGATGACGATTCTGCAGAAGATGCAGGATTCGATCGCGGCCTCGCGCGGCGAGCTGTCGGCCTACGCCCCGCGGATGATCCGGATGAAGATCAATCCCGAGAAGATCCGCGACGTGATCGGCAAAGGCGGCGCCGTGATCCGTGCGCTGACGGAGGAGACCGGAACGCAGATCGACATCGAGGACGACGGCACCGTGATCATCGCCAGCGTCGACCAGGAAAAGGGTCGCGAGGCGCAGCGGCGCATCATGGAGCTCACCGCCGATGTCGAAGTCGGGAAGGTCTACGACGGAACCGTGCTTCGCCTGCTGGATTTCGGCGCGATCGTCCAGATCCTGCCGGGGCGCGACGGGCTGCTGCACATTTCGCAGATCGCCAACGAACGGGTCAACCAGGTCTCCGATTTCCTGAAAGAGGGCCAGCAGGTCAAAGTCAAGGTGATCGAGGCCGATGAAAAGGGCCGCGTTCGTCTTTCG
>Ga0210404_10001140_pt1 | contig 11731 bp, 8 predicted proteins | sample IncBWH28MmetaG_FD_155455 | JGI IMG/M metagenome (GOLD analysis project Ga0210404, IMG submission 155455) | Forest soil microbial communities from Barre Woods Harvard Forest LTER site, Petersham, Massachusetts, United States - Inc-BW-H-28-M | ecosystem: Environmental > Terrestrial > Soil >... | reverse complement strand
TTATCGAGCGGTTTTGTCCGGCGCGCCGATGCCGTCCGGTTTCTCAGACGACGAAAAGGCTGCCTTCGAGAGGCTCCAATTCGTGTACAGCAAAGGCGTCGCCTACGGCTACCAGATGGGGTTGCGACCGCAGACGTTGTATGGAATCGCGGATTCCCCCGTCGGCCTGGCCGCCTATTTTCTGGACCACGATGCGTGGAGTTATGCGCTGATCGCGCGCGTCTTTGACGGGCAGACCGAAGGTCTCTCACGAGACGATGTCCTCGATAACATTACGATCACCTGGCTGACGAACACGGCGCTTTCCGGAGCACGGCTCTACTGGGAAAATAAATTTGCCTATTTCAGCGTCAAGGGCGTGTCCGTCCCGGTTGCTGTGAGCGCGTTCCCTGACGAGCTCTATCAATGTCCGCGGAATTGGGCAGAAAACGCGTATCCCAAACTGATCCACTACAACAAGCTCCCCAAGGGCGGGCACTTTGCGGCCTGGGAACAGCCGAAGCTCTTTTCAGAGGAGGTTCGCGCGGGCTTCAGATCGCTGCGCAAATAGCGGAGCACAGGGACACTCCCTCTGCGTCCATCTCGCCGCTCGCGCTAACTCCTGATTAACGCCCTGTCAACCGGAGAAGTGAAGGAATATTTCAAGGGTCGGTTATCCGACTTACGGTCCACTCGCTATTGCCACGTTTTTGCTGTGTGACGGCAGACCTGAACGTTTGCATCGGGCTGTGGCGGCAGCGCTACTTCGCCATGCTGCCTTGAATTTTGGCCAGAGTACTTCGCGCTGTTTCCCAGTCGGAGTCGTGAGGAGAAAGGTCCAAAAACTTCTGAAGCTCGATGGCCTCGTCGCCGATATCGCCCGTCGCTCGGTACACCTCCGCAAGCAGCAGGTGGAGTTCCGGAATTTGGTTACCGTTGTCGACCCGCTCCGCGATGTGCCCATCTAGCTCCGCCTGTGCGTATCGCTTCAAATGTAGGTCGGCCATCGTTTTGTAAAAATAAACGTACGGATCGTTGGCCGGCTCGAGCGATCGGGCGTGATCGGAAAACGTGTAAACGTCGTCCCAATGGTTTGTACGCTCCGCAAACTGCGCCAGACAGATGTAGGGCGGAACGTATGTCGGGTCCACCTTCATCGCCTGTTTGCAAGCCTGGGCGGCTTCGTTATCTTTGTGTTCGGCCGTCAGAGCTTGCCCGAGGACTACCCAAGCCGCGGCGTAATCCGGATAGATTTCCACGGCTCTGCGGGCATGATCTTCCGCCGCCGCGAAGTTATTGTCCTTGAGCTTCCCACATGCCTTTTGGAACTCATCACGCGCCTTCCCCGGAGCCGCCAGCCGCGTCACGCTCACCGTCGGGCTATTCACAGCCGCCGCCGTCCAACTCTCGCACGCCTCTGCTTTGATCAGCTGGCCGTAATCAGTCGGCATCGTGGGGGAGGGTGGCGCCTGCGCGAAGCCTGGCTCTGCCGTCTGCAAAACTGGCCCGTGTCCGCCTTCCGGGTTAACGGTTCCGGCTTGCGCCCGCACCGGTGTCGCCGAGACCAGAATCATCGTCACGCATGCAAGCAGGGAGGCGAGAGATACCGTTGAACTGCGTGCGCGCCTGAACCGCAAGCTTTCGCTCTTCCCCGCGCGAAGAACGCAAGGGGCCCCAGGTTGGCTGGCGCTCACCATGGCAATTCTGATCTTACGCTGAGAAATTGTCGGCGGCACAAACTTTGCAGGAATTCAGATGGGGCACAAAATCGGGTGCCGAAAGCCGCTCGCCTTTCGTGGGGCTGCGGAAGTTTGTGCGGGACGGCCTGGGGGACATTCGACAGCTACTCACCGGGAAACACGCGAATACTCATCGGGTACGACAAGAACTCGCGCGTGACATCGACCAGATTACGCTTCTGCCTGAAGGCGGCGCGATTCGTTACAAAGGCCAATGGAAACTGTTAGGCGATAGGGAATGTGCCGAGGGGCAGAGTTGAACTGCCTACGCCGGCCTTTTCAGGGCCGCGCTCTACCGGTGAGCTACCTCGGCACCGGCACAGCCGACAATTCTACGGAAAAGCCGCTGCGCAGGAAAGCGAAAACGGCCGCTAGCCCGTGGAGTCGTCGAATTCCTTCATCCAATCTTTGGACTTGAGGACCTCGCGAGGCTTAGCGCCGTCGGCTGGTCCCACAATCCCGTCTTTTTCCATCAGGTCAATCAGCCGCGCGGCGCGTCCGTAACCGATACGCAGGCGCCGCTGTAATGTCGAAGTCGACGCGCGGCCCATCTCGCAGCACACGCGCACCGCGTCCTGATACAGATCGTCATCCACTTCTTCGCCGCCGTCGCCGCCGTCTCCCGAAGCGCTCAAGGCGTTCTCATCCTTTGGCGGGCGCAGCAATTCCTCGTTGTAGATCGCCTTGGCCTGTTCGCGCCAGAATTCGCAAACCGCGGCGACTTCATTTTCGTGTACGTACGGCCCGTGAATGCGGTGCAGCCGCGAAGAGCCGGCCGGCAAATACAGCATGTCGCCTTTACCCAGCAGCGATTCCGATCCGTTGGTGTCCAAAATCGTCCGCGAATCCACCTTGCTGGCCACCCGGAACGAAATGCGAGCCGGGAAATTCGCCTTGATCAACCCGGTGATCACGTCCACCGACGGCCGCTGCGTCGCCAATATCAAATGAATCCCCACCGCTCGCGCCATCTGCGCCAGCCGCGTGATCGATTCCTCCACCCCGTTCGTATCCACCATCATCAGGTCCGCCAGCTCGTCAATCACGATCACCAGATACGGCAGCGGCCGGTGTTCCTCCTCGTCTGCGTTGTCAAATAGCGAAAGCGACTGGCTCTTTTCGAATGTCCGGTTGTACTGTTCGATGTTTCGCACGCTCCGCTGCGCCAGCAGCTTCAGCCGCCGCTCCATCTCCCGCGTCGCGTTGCGCAACACATTGGCCGCCACCTTGGCATCCGTGACCACCGGAGTGTACAGGTGGGGTATGTCCGCATAGAGCCCGAGCTCGAGCCGCTTCGGATCGACCAGCACCAGCTTCAATTCGTCCGGAGTCGATTTGTAGAGCATGCCCATCAGTAGGGAATTGATGAAGACGCTTTTGCCTGTCCCAGTCGAACCGGCGATCAGCAGATGCGGCATCTGCGTCAGGTCGGCTGCCCGAATGCGTCCGATCAGATCCTTGCCCAGCGGCAACGAAAGCTTCGAAGACGAATGCGAAAATTCCGGTGATTCGATCACGTCGCGCAGAGCAATGGTCTCTCGGCGCGCGTTCGGCACTTCTATGCCGACCGTCGATTTCCCCGGGATGCGCTCGATCAGGATCGATTCCGCCCGCAGCGCCAGGCACAAATCCTCGCCAAGCCCGGTAATGCGGCTGTACTTGATTCCCGCCTCGGGCTTGAACTCGAACGTCGTCACCACCGGCCCGGGATTGATCTGCGTGATGTGTCCACCGACTTCAAACTCGGAACATTTCTGCTCGATGGCGCGCGCACACTCCTTCAGCTCGCTCTCGTCCATTTTTTCGCCGCGCTCGGCTGGATGCAGCAGGCTTGGCGCAGGCAGCCTGAAATTCATCTTCCCGCGCGAAATCTTCGGCTCGGCCGATTTCTTCGGCGGAGGAGGCGGCGTAGGCTCGTGGAACTGAATCACGTGTGGCCCGCGCTCTCCCTGCGTAGGCGTGTCGTCAAACGCCTCGGCCGGTTCCCGCTCGGCTTCCTCTTCTTCTTCAACTTCCTTGGTCGAAACCCGCTGCTGCGCCACGGGCTTGCGCCCCGCAATCTTGATTTCTTCTACCTGTTTGCGCAGCCGCGCCGACTCTCGTACTTCGCGCCAAGCTTTCACGCGCGCCATCCACTGCCCAATCACGCCCTCGGTCGCCATGGGCTTCTTCATCCAGTCGACCGCCGCGCGGAACGAAAAACTCGTCGCTAAAAACAGTGCCGTCAGCAGCGTGACGACCGAAACCAGGTTCGCGCCCACCGGGTTCAGCGCCGCTCGCAATCTCTCCGCCAGCAATTTTCCCAGCAGTCCGCCGGGAGGCAGCGCCCCGCGCACTTCCGGCATGTGCACCAGCGTCATCTCCGCGGGAATCGAAAGCACCAGCAATCCCCACCCGATCAGCTTCGCCGTCGGCGCCTCCATCAGCTGGCTGCGGAACCAGCGCATGGCCACCAGAAACATTCCGATCGGAAACAGAAACGCGCCGTATCCTGCCAGCTGGAAAAACAAATCGGCCGTGTGCGCTCCGACCGGACCAATCCAGTTGCGCGCCGGACCCGAGCCAGGCGGCGGCGCCGACACGTTGAACGACGCGTCGAGCGGCGAATACGACAGCAGGCTCAGCGCCAGCAGAACCGCCAGGCTCAGGCCCACGAAGCCGATCATTTCGTTGAAACGCTTATTTTCAGTTGGTGTAAGAACGCGCACAAAACTCTCCTGGCTGTCGGGGAAGGCCGCTGCACAAGAAACGTCGCGGGCTATCGGCGCAGACACCACCACTACAGCAACCGCGACGCCTCAGGGCTGGGTCGCGCGGGCGCTGTCGCGCGGGACCCGTTCGGAGGAACGCGAGTACGCCGACGACTATAGCAAACCGCATTCCTGGGTGCACAACGATATTGCCGCGCGCCTGTTCCATTACCGCAACTTGCCGGTCGGACGAAATTCGGGGCAAAAAAGGGAAGGCGAAACTTCCGTCTGATCCGAGGGAGTTTCGCCTTCTTTCTTGAAAAACCACGGGGAAATCCCGCTACCTCTTCTTCAGCGGGAGTACGCGGCCGAGCTTCTTCGCTTCAAGCTTTGTCTTGGACTTGGGCATGTAGTCCTCCTCAGGGCTGGGTGAACTGCGAACCGCCGCGGCGACTAGACCGCGGCGGTTCGCGTGCGGCGAGAGTACCACATGCACCGCCTTGCTCATCAAACGCAGATGAATTCGGCGCCTCGATGACTCAGTAGCCGGAATGATACAGGTAAGCGACCACACCGGCTGCCAGCAGACAATAGACGCCGAACCAATACCAGCGACCTTCTTCCAGCCAGCGGCTCAGCCATTTCAGCGCGACCAGCCCCGCGGCAAAGGCGAATACCGCGCCGATTAGACTCGACGTCACGCTGGACGTCAACGCCGGACCAAGTTGGCCATGCTGCGACTCAAACAACCTCCATGATTCGCGCGCAATCGCCACCGGCGTCAGAATCACGGCCAGCGCGAAACTGAAATCTTCAGCGCGTACCTTCGCCACGCCCACGAGCATTCCAGTTGAAATCGTCGCGCCCGAGCGCGAAAAACCCCGGAACGGCAGGCAAAATCCCTGCACCGCTCCAATCCAGAAAGACTGCGCGAGGCCGATTTCAGATGCGGCGGCGGATTGCGCCGACGAGCGTCCTTCCCGCAGACCCGCGATCAGAACCAAAACTCCCACCGCAGCGAGCGCCACGGCAACCAGGTCCAGCCGATCCCACAACTGTTCCATCCACGCGTGCGGCTGATGGCGCAACAGCCCTTTCTCAATGCCTTCGGTAATCCCGCCACCAACAATCCCCGTCATCAGCACCGCGAGAACCAGCCCAACGACAAATTTCTTGAGGTCCGCCGCACTCTGGAAAAAGGCCCGCTGCCATCGCCGCCAAAAATAAGCGATCACCGCGAACATGGTACCCGTATGGAGCATCACCAACAGCAGCGTCGTTTCCGGAGAGGTCGGGTCCATGCCCATCAGCCTCTCGGCCACGATCACGTGCGCCGAGCTCGAAACGGGCAGCAGTTCGGCCAGACCCTGTACGATGGCGAGTACGATGATGTGTAGCAGAGACATTTCTTCAGGTTCCGCTCCGCGCTCGCAAACCTCGGACCCGCGGATATCCCTATTTGAGTTCCCTCAGGGTGACCTGGCCGCCGAAACCGTAGGGCTGCGTCAGGCGAGCAGCTTGCTCATCGAAAAGGCGTCGCGGCCGTTCGGATAATATCCCTTGATGATTCCTCGATCACGATAACCGTGCTTTCGCCAGAAGGCAATCGCCGAAACGTTGTCGGTCGCCGTTTCCAGCTCGATCGTGCGAATCCCGTTGGCCGCCAGCCGGACCTCGGCTTCGGCCAGCAGCTTCGTGCCCACGGATTGCTGGCGATATCCGGGCAGGACGTCGATGGTGACCACATAACCAACTCCCCGCTCGTGCGCCGTAACAATAAAACCCGCGATATCACCGCCAGCCTCTGCCACGATGCACTCCCCACCCTCCAGCCGCAGATACTCCCGCAATTGCCCTCTCGAATACGCAATCGCCGGCTCGAAAGACTGCTGGTCGATTGTATAGAGGGTTTCGAAGTCCTCCGGCGTGTAGTTGCGCAGGCTGATTTTCGTAGGGGATGGGTGAATTCGGCTCATGGGTTCGGCACAGCGGCTCGGCTGCACCTTAACTATACTTCGAGGATGACCGGCAGGATCAATGGCCGTTTGGCGGTTTGCTTATTCAGGTAGCGCTTCAGGTCCACACGAATCTTTTCCTTAATCACGCTCCAGTCCATCTTTTCCTCGGCGCTGGACTCCTCGATCGTTTTCAGCACCACCTCGCGCGCCCGGCCCAGAATCTGCTGCCCGTCGTCGCTGGGCAAAAATCCGCGCGTGACGATTTCCGGCGGCACCTCCACCTTCCCCGTGTGCTTGTCGATGGCGATGATCGGCACTACCACGCCGTCCTCGGAAAGATGCTTGCGGTCGCGCACCACCACGTCTTCGATTTCCTCGAGCGACCCGGAATCGACCATCACGCGCCCCGCCGGCACTGCCTCCCGTTGGTAGGCATTTCCGTCGGCCGTAAATTCCACCGGATGTCCGCTCTCCAGCAGAAAGATCTGCCCCGACACTGCCCCTACCTGCTCCGCCAGCGCCGCCTGCTGGAAAAGCTGCCGGTATTCGCCGTGCATCGGGACGAAATACTTCGGCCGCACCAGCTGCAGCAATATTTTCATCTCCTCCTGGCTTGCATGCCCGGAAACGTGGATGGGCGCGTTGCGCCCGCCTTCGTAGTAAACCAGCACCCGCCGCCGGAAAAGGTGATCGATCATCCGGAAAATCGCCTTCTCATTCCCCGGAATAATGCGCGCCGACAAAATGACCGTATCGTTTCCCGCGATGCTCAGCAGCCGGTGATTGTCCACGGAGATGCGCGAAAGCGCCGACATCGGCTCGGCCTGCGTCCCACTCGCCAGCACCACCAGTTTCTTCGGATCGAAGGTCCGCAGATCCTGCGGACGCACCAGGCTCCCGTCCGGGATATGCAATTTCCCCAGCCCGTGGGCGATCTCGATGTTGTCGACCATGCTACGGCCGACGAACCCCACTTTGCGCCCTACCGCGCGCGCCACATCGATCACCTGCTGGATGCGGTGTACGGAGCTTGAAAAACATGAGACCACCACTTTCTCGGGCGCCGCGCGAAACAGTTCTTCCATCCGCACCACCACGGCCCGCTCCGACGGCGTGAACCCTGCCCGCTCCACGTTCGTGCTGTCCGCAAAAAGCGCCAGCACGCCCTCCTGCCCGTACCGCGCAAAAGCATGCAGATCGAACGGCTTGCCGTCCACCGGCGTGGGATCCATTTTGTAATCGCCGGTGTGGATGATGACTCCGACGGGAGTGCGAATCGCCAGCGCCACGCAGTCGATGGTGCTGTGCGTCACGTGCAGGTATTCAATCTGAAAGGGTCCGATCTTCGTCGTTTCGCCCGGCGCCACTTCATTCAGCGTCGCCCCTTCCAGCAGCGCGTGCTCCTCCAGCTTCTTCCTCACCAGGGCCAGCGTAAACTGCGTCCCGTAAATCGGCACCTGGAGATCGCCCAGAATGTAGGGAATCGCGCCGATGTGATCTTCGTGGCCGTGCGTCAGGACGATCGCGCGAACCTTGCTCTTATTCTGTTTCAGGTAGGTGATGTCCGGAATGACGATGTCGACGCCCAGCAGCTCCTGCTCGGGAAACATCAGCCCCGCGTCGATCACAATGATGTCGTCGGCCACGCGCAACGCCATCATGTTCATGCCGAATTCGCCCAGGCCGCCGAGCGGAATGGCCCACAAGGAAGGTGTCGTGGAAGCAGTACTCAAGTGTGGCGTTTTCCTCGGAACTTCCGAATCATCGTATCACAGCGAAGGCAGGGCGGACCTGTTGGACAATCGCGTGGGACGGGCTCAACGCTTTCTCGCGTCATTCCGAATGGAGTGACGGGACGCCTTTGGTATTCGCCGCGCTGGCGGGACGTCCGGTCACGGAGTCGAAGAATCTCTTCCAGCTTCTCAAACGAGACAACCTACCACTACTGCTCCAGCGCAATCGCCTGCGTAACAAACTTCCGCGCCTGCCCGATATGCTGCACCGCCCGCTCGCGCGCACCCGACGAATCGTCTTCCTTCGCCACGTCGTCATGCGCCTTGTTGAGCTGCTCGACCGCCTTGTTCAGCCGCGGAATCCAGCGCGCATGCACATCGATGCCCGGATGATCGTCCGGGCTTTTGCCATCATCGGCCACCGACTTGATTTCTGCCAGTGCCGCGTCGATTTCGGCGATGGCGTTCCGCTCCTGATCGTGCAGTTCGCCGCTATCCGGGTGTTCGATCAGCGCGCGCGCCGCGCGCAGATGCCCCAGTGCGCTGTGGTAGGAATCCCATTTCGCGGACGCCGTCGGCGCGCTCGCGAGCATCACCAATAAGCTAAGGGCCGATGCGGCAAGCGCAAGTCGATACGTAGCTCTCATCAACAATCTCCTTCATGGCTGGAATCTCCGCGCGGCGCCCGCGCCGAGGCCAACAATCTACCACCGCAGCCCGCAGTAAGGTAGGGGCATGGCATGCCCTGCCCGCCACCCATGCTTGGCACTGAATGAGCCATCTACCTCGGACGGCGCCCCGGGGACCGCCCATCTCCCGATTGCCGCTTTGGGAGCAGTTTCTTGGCTAGACCCTTAGTGTTCACCTCGATCGCCGTCGGAAAAAGTCCGGTGCAAATTCACATCCCGCACATTCGCAATTTCCCCGAAAGCCTGTAAGATTATCCACGCTCTTTGCGCACCATCGAATCACATCAGAATGAAACGAATCTCCATCCTGGGCTCAACGGGCTCGATCGGACGCCAAACCCTCAACGTCGTCGATTCAACCCCCGGCTCCTTCGAAGTCGTCGCGCTCGCGGCTGGCTCCAACGTCGCCGTCATCCGCGACCAGATCATCCGCCATCGCCCAAAGCTCGTGTCGGTCGCCACGCCCGAAGCCGCCACTCAGCTCTGCGATTCGCTGAAATCCAAATCCAGCAAAGAGCCGCCGCCGGAAATCCTCAGCGGCCCCGAAGGAATCGAGCGCGTCGCCACCCATCCCAACGTCAAGATGGTCGTCTCCGCCGCCGTCGGCGTGGTAGGCCTGAACGCCACCTACCAGGCCATCGAACTCGGAAAAGATATCGCCCTCGCCAACAAAGAAGTCCTGGTCGCGGCGGGTGAACTGGTCATGGCCGCGGCCGCCCGGCGCCGCGTGGCGCTTCTTCCCGTCGATAGCGAACACAACGCCATCCACCAATGCTTGCGCGCCGGCACAAATCGCGAGGTCCGCCGCCTGGTCCTCACCGCCTCCGGCGGCCCATTCCGCGAAACGCCCATCGCCCAAATGGCCAAAGTGACGCCGAAACAGGCTCTCGCCCACCCCAACTGGAAAATGGGCCAGCGCATCACCATCGATTCCGCCACGCTGATGAACAAAGGATTCGAGGTCATCGAGGCCAAGTGGCTGTTCGGCATGGACCTCGATCGCATCCATGTCGTTATCCATCCTCAGTCCACCATTCATTCGATGGTCGAGTTCATCGACGGCTCGATCCTCGCGCAACTCGGCCCAACCGACATGCGCATGCCTATTCAATACGCGCTAACGTATCCCCATCGAGTCGCATCTAACGAGTGCGCACTGGATTGGTCCGCGCTGAAACGGCTCGATTTCGTGCAAGTGCCGCCGCGCAAATTCCGGTGTTTCGAACTGGCCCGGGAGGCCGCCCGCAAGGGAGGGCCCCTACCGTGCGCCTTAAATGCAGCGGACGAAATCGCGGTCGCTGCATTTCTGGAACGGAAGTTGCCCTTTCTGGGAATAGCAGCGGTAATCGAACAGGTGCTCGAACGGATGCCTCGCGCCGCCATGACCAGCATTGCCGACGTTCTGGCGGCGGACGCCGAGGCCCGCCGCCTCGCTCGAGAAGCCGTCATAGGCAAACGCTGATGGTTTCGCGATCGGCGCGCGTATTGGTTTTTTGGGACGGGCAAGAGCACAGGGGGCCACTAAGAAGAGCGCTCTTAATGAACGGGCTCCAGCCCGGGGATTGAGCACTACGATTGTTTTGCTTTTCGCCGAGGTTTGAAAGGTCGGTTTTCGGATTGCAATTTATTCCTGTAAAATGGACTGATCAATCATGACCGATACCCTCAGGGTTCTCATCGCCGGCGGCTTCGTTCTGGGCGTTTTGGTTCTACTCCACGAATGGGGACATTTCATCGTCGCGAAATGGTGCGGCGTCCGCGTGGACGTCTTCTCGATCGGCTTCGGCCCCCGCCTGTGGGGAGTCAAGCGCGGCGACACCGACTACCGCATCAGCGCCCTCCCGCTCGGCGGCTATGTCCGCATGGCCGGCGATAATCCGGTCGAAGAGCGCACCGGCGCGCCCTACGAATTCCTGTCGCGCCCGCGCTGGCAACGCTGTCTCATCGCGATTGCCGGCCCGGCGATGAACATCTTCCTGACCTTTGTCGTCTTCATGGGCGTTTTCTGGCTCGTTGGTATTCCCACGCCCAGCTACGTCCTCCAGTCTACGGACGTGGTCGCCGTTCCGCACGATGCGCCTCCCACCGGAGTGACGCCCGGCGATCAGATCGTTCAGGTAAACGGCGTCAGCACTCCCAATTGGCGCGCCGTCTACGGCGTCGCCGAAAGCGCGAAACCGGGCGACACTTTTTCGATCGTGGTCCTGCGCCACGGCTTGCAGCAGACTCTCGCCATTCCGGTCACCCAACAATCGACGAGCGATCAGTTGTTCGGTTTCCCCGCCTGGAAGCCGGTGCTCGATGAGGTTCTCTCGGGAACCCCGGCGGACAAGGCCGGCCTCGAACCCGGGGACGTAATCGCGTCGCTCAACGGTCATCCCGTCGTCACCTGGCTCCAGTTTGTCGATGTGGTTCGCGCTTCCGACGGCCATGAAATCGATTTGGACGTTCAACGCGATGGACACGACCTTCCGGTGACCATCACCCCGGCCCGCCAGATGGATCCCGACGGCAAAATGGTTTGGCAAGTCGGCGTGTCCGCGGTGATGAGGGATTACTACGAGCGCGAATCCTTCGCCGCCTCGGTGAGAAATAGTCTCGATTCCACCGTCAACGGCGTCCGCCAGATCGGCAACGTCCTCGGCGGCCTGGCCAGCGGAAAAGTCTCCGTCCGCGACCTTCAGGGCGTCATCGGCATCGCCCGCGAATCCGGCCGCGCGGCCAAGCGCGGCCCCATCGACCTGATTTTCCTCGCCGCCGTGATCAGCCTGAATCTGGGCCTGCTAAATCTGCTCCCGATTCCGATCCTAGACGGCGGCCACGTGCTCATGCTGGCCATCGAAGGCATCATGCGCCGCGATCTGAGCATCGCTTTCAAGGAGCGCTTCGTCCAGGTAGGCTTGGTCTTCCTGCTGGGCCTGTTCGCCTTCGTGATGTACAGCG